>ENA-OPSI01000048-OPSI01000048.1-human-gut-metagenome-genome-assembly--contig:-NODE-48-length-45109-cov-6.366027_pt1 | contig 45109 bp, 54 predicted proteins | sample MGYA00241806_ERZ501903 | MGnify/ENA primary metagenome ERZ501903 (study PRJEB25962, sample SAMEA2042439) | human gut metagenome | biome: human gut; feature: human-associated habitat; material: faeces...
TCGAGGCTTACGAAGCAATCGCCGCAAACCTTATGGCGCAGGGTTTAACGGCGGGTTCCGAAAAGTTCGACGCCGCAATGAAACAGGCATGGCAGGACAACAATATTGCCGCATTGCCGGAAAAGTAAACAATCACGGGTAAAGGGTAAACCCGCATTTAATAACAATTAAATTTTTAACATTATGTCATTAGTAGCGACAAGATTGCAGAATTGGCGGATTGAAAACCCGGAATTAGACCGTAATATGACCCGCCCGTGTGAGTATGGCGCATTGGATTTTTTCATTGAGCAAACCAACGCCCCGTCCTCAATCATTAACCCCAATTTGCGTGACCGTGCGTTTGCGTCCATTGGTAACACGGTACAAGTACCCGTTATCAATTACGACGGCGATGTACAGGTTAGCAATGTCCGTTCGTGCGTTATCGCTGACGATGAAAATACGTCCGCATTGGTAACGGTTGTTTGGGCGACTTATGCCATTGGCTTTACAATGGTTCCCGCCGCATACATGAACAACGAAATTTCCTACGAACACGACTTTTTGCGCAAAATGGAAAAGACGTGCCGGGCTTTGGCGGACAAATTGGACGTCGGAGCCGTTGCCGCATTGGAGGCAAACAAAACAAAGGTGTTCAAAACGTTGCTTAACTACACGGAGGCGGGCAACGTGGTACAGGTTCCAACCCAAATGGCGACCGAGATTTTGGGCGATATTAACCCGATTATGCGGGCCAACTGTTACCCGGAATATATCCACATTATCGCCAACGCCGGGGTCGATAGCCTTATCCGTAAACTTGCGCAACATGGCGTTTACAACGACGTAAACAAGCGCATGGAGTACGACAACAAGGTTTTGCACTACACGAACAACGTAACCGACGAAGCGGGCAAAATGGGAACCATGTTTGCCGTTGCTGACGGTAATGTTGGTATCCTTACCCGTGTTGACCGTGAGGCATTGCGCCGCACCCGTGCGAATTTCCACGAATGGGACGTTGTACGTTTGCCGTACATTGATTTGCCCGTTGGTTCGCACTATTACACCGCCGTTGGCGACCAGTCCGCAATTATGGGCGACGCAACCGCCGATTTGACGTGCGCCGTTAAGGAGTATTTCGGATTTTCCGTTGACGTGGCGTATATGGTTGCTTACAACAGCAACCCGGATACCGTGGCAAACCCGATTATCAAAGCCGAGATTGCCGCCCGCAATCCGAACGAGCCGTTGGGTATGCCTGTATATGTAACCAACGCAGCGGAATTTCCCGCCGGAGGTGCTGGGGGCGAATAACGCCGGAGCATAACGAATTGTTAAACCGAGGGGACGGGGTGGTTATCCCCGCCCCCTTATTTATTTCAAACGCAGATGTACAGATTACAAGAAATACAGGACGCATTATTGCACGTCGTCGGGTGGGAACAATCATACGACCCGGCAAAGGCGATAGACGACAATTTAACGCAGACGGAAAGCGGTTTGACGTTTCAAGGTGCGCACCCCCTTGTTACTTTGGATAATGTCCGGGCAATCGTCCCGGATGATTTCGTTTTTCAATATCCGGTTTGGAATATGATAAGGGAATACAAAGCCGGGGCAAAGGTTCGCCACAACAACAAAGTTTGGATTGCGACACGGGACAACCAAAACGAGGAACCGACCGAAAGCGATTTTAACGACGATTACAACGACGATTACGGCAACCCCTATTGGCAACCGTACAATTTCATTTCCGATTATTTGGAGCGTTTGACCCGTAACGGTATTGCGCAAATGGTACAAACATTCACGCAAATAAAGGGATTGGATAAGGAAACAAAGAACCTGTTGGAGCGGCGCACGTTCTTTGACGGTGCGGGACGTATCCGGGCGACGTTGCCGAATAATCATAAATTAGTCGGGTTTGAAATTGTCCCGGTTCGTTCTATGGGCGTAACAATGAAAATCGAACAAATCGGGTTGCAAATGACGGGCGCAACCGGGGTTGTTCGTATGTATCTTTTTCATTCGTCCCAAATTGACCCGATAAAGACGTTTGATTTGAATTTTACGCAGACAAACGGCGGTTTTCAATGGTTCCCGTTGAAAGATTGTTATTTGCCGTATATCAGTACCGGAAACAACGCCGGGGGGTCGTGGTTCCTTTGTTACAACCAAAACGATTTGCCCGCCGGGATGCAGGCAATTAACATGACAAAGGATTGGAGCCGGGAGCCGTGCGGGACGTGTACGGGTTACGTTGATTTGGAGCGTTGGCGGGAAATAACCAAGTATTTACAGGTATCCCCGTTTATGATGAACGCCCCGGAAACATTCGACGAATACCCGGAGTTGTGGGATATTGCGTTGACGATGTACACCAATACGCAGAATTACGGGTTGAATTGCGAAATAACCGTTGGTTGCGACCTAACGGATTTTATCATTAAGGAAAGGCAGATTTTCCAAACGGTTATCCAACGACAGGTCGCCGCAATCATGTTGCGCACGTTGGCAATGAACCCCGATGTTAAGGTAAACCGGAACCAAGTAAACGCAACCCGGTTGGAAATTCTTTACGAATTGGACGGCAACGTTGAGGGTCGCCCCGGCGGTTTGGGTTATGACCTTAAAAAAGCATACGAGGCGTTGCGGTTGGATACGCAGGGTATCGACCGTATTTGCCTTACTTGTAATAACCACGGTGTAAAATACCGGACAACGTAAGATTATGGCGGGGTTAAAGTCAATACAGGATTTACGCAACCGGGTTGCCACGTTCAACAACGGGTTATCGTCCGGCGCATACATTCAACAAATCATTTGGGACAATGACGCCTATATTGTTGATATGAATGCCGAGGAACAATTGTTTGAACAAGGTATTAACCGTTTGGGCGTGGATATTATGGATTACGCCCCGTATTCGCCGTTGACGATAGCCATAAAGGAGGAAAAGGGACAACCGACAAACCGGGTAACGTTACGGGATACCGGGGATTTTGAAGCGTCGTTTTTTTTGGAAGTCGGCGACAAACAGTTTGAAATAAAAGCGTCGGATTTCAAAACGGAGGACTTAATAAAAAAGTACGGGCGGCAAATATTGGGATTGACGGACGAAAATATTGCGGCGTTGATTTGGCAATATATATTCCCGGACTTAATGAAGAAAGCAAAAAACGTATTATATGGCAACGAATAAGAGAACAACCCCTATAATTCCCAACCCGGTTTTAATCGACCGGGTTTTGGGGAACATACAAACCGGGTTAATGGATAACGTCGATTGGTTGGACGTCGCATTTGGGCGGGCGCAACGTATCGCCAAAGTGATACAGGGCAAACGCTATTATACCCCGAACGTATATGCGGGCGGGACGGAATGGAGAGGCGACAATGATTATATCGACGTTTCCCCGGATGCCAATATTGGCAATTTTTCGTTCTTTTGGATAGACGACCCGCAAACGGTCGGTTGGGTTCCCAAAGAGCAAAGCGAGATTAAAGCCCCGTTTTCCCTTATTGTTTGGTTCGATTTGCGCAAGGTTTACCCCGGTCAACTCAACAACCGGAATACCGAGGCATTGAAGAACGAAATATTGACCGTCCTAAATGGCGGTTTTTGGCTGAAAGACGGGACGATTGTAATAAACCGGATTTATGAGTTGGCGGAAAACGTGTACCGTGGGTTTACGTTGGACGAAATAGATAATCAATTTTTAATGCACCCGTTCGGCGGTTTTCGCTTTGAGGGTGTATTGTCAGTTAATCAACCTTGTAACATTTAACGATATGGTAATTTTCATTATTTGGGTTTTGGTCGTGGCAACCGTGGCGGCGTTCCTGTTGACCCTGTTAAAAAAGTGGGGCGTTATTGAGTACGTCCAAGTTCACGGCAACGACTTTTTTGTTAAGATGTTCAATTGCGGCTTTTGCTTATCATGGTGGGCGGGGGTCGTTTTGTCCGTCCTGTTTGCTATATGCACCGGGAACCCGGCATTGTTATTGGTTCCGTTTTGTTCAACAGTCATAACCCGCATACTCTTATGAAAACGACAAAGATAGGGGAACGGGCGGTTGTGTTGTACGACAGTATCGACGAATTGCCGATTTTGCGATTTCACGCATATAACAAAATGTTGCTTATCGACGCCGGGGTTGGGTCGGATTTGAACGATTGGGATGCGCATATTGAAAAGGCAATTCGGTTTATCCGAAAGGAAAAGCCGGATTTGGCGGAAAAGGAATTGGATAATTTGCGGCAAAACGTTTATTTCGTCCAATCCGCCATATCGCCAAAGTATTTGGCGTTTGCCTGTTTGGTTAAGTCCGTGGACGGAACCGAATACAACGATATGACGGCGGACGGTTTGCAAAAGGTATTGGATTTATTCGCCGATGCGCCGAACGCCGAGTTGACCGCCCAATTGGAAGCGGTCAAAAAAAAAATAGATAAAGAATTGCAATTGTATTTTCCTAAACTATTCGACGACGCCACGGTTAAAGAGTATTACGACCAATTGAAGCAACGCACGATGTTAATGTTGGATGCGATAATAAAGGGGGACGAAAGCGACAAACGAGAAGAAATAGACCATATTACGACGTTGTTGTTGACTTATACAAAACCCAAATCGTTTAGCGGGTCGGATAGCGTGGAAATACAATACGACAAGCAGTTTGAAAATATGTGTTTGATGTTGTCCCAACATTTGCACGTAAACCCAAAATCGTTTACCGTTTTGGAATATTACAACGCATTTGAATACATTAAGGAGCAAGCGAAAAAAGCAAGCAGAAAAAGCCAAAATAAGGCGATTTAAGGTGTTTTATTTTTCAGACGATAAATTATACATTTGAGAAAAGAAAATTGATTGTAGGGCAAATTGCCCGAAAATAACAAAAACAAATAGTCGGATATATGGCAGATAACAACAACCCAATTAAATATTCTGATTTGGTAAGCCCCGATAATTCGATTACTGATTTGATAAAGCAATTGGATGAACTTTCAGACGCATATACAAATGCGTTGAAAAATATTAGGGCGGAAGCAATTCAGTTGGCGGCGGTTCTGCAAAAGGTTTCCGGGGCAACCGAGGACGGCAGGAACACAACCAAGAAAGCCGCAGACGATGCGGAACGTTTGGCACGTGCGCAACGTGATTTGGCGTTTGCAGAAAGCGAGAACGCCAAAAAGTTAGCCGAGTTAAAATTGGCACAACAGGAAGCGAACCAAATTAATAAACTGATTGTGAAAATAAATCAATCCGCCGAGGGTAGTTATAACCGTTTATCGGCGCAATATTCATTGAATAAGATTTATTTAAACAACATGACTAAAGCCGAACGGGAAAACACCGAGGAGGGGCGAAAATTGGTTGCACAAACCAAAGAAATATACGAAGAAATGAAACGTTTGCAGGAAGCAACCGGGAAATTTCAATTGAACGTCGGAAATTATACGGAGGCGTCCGACGCAATTATTGCGTATGGCGACAAATTAAAAGAAACGTTAGGTTTAAATAGCGCATTTGGCGAAAGTCTTTTGGCGTTAGGACGTGGCGGGGCTGAAAGTAAAGCCGTTTTTACAGCTATTGGCGACGGGGCAAAAGCATTGGGAAAAACTTTGTTGGGATTACTTTCAAACCCGGTTTTTTTGGCGATTGCCGGAATTGCGGCGGCGGGTGCGGCGTTTAAATGGTGGTACGATTATAACGCCGGGTTAGTTGAGGCAACGAGATTGACGCAACAATTTACCGGGAAAAGTGGCGATGATTTGAAAGCGTTTAGAAATGAGGTGCAAGCCGTCGCAGATTCGTTCGGCGCAGATTTCCGGGAAACATTGATTGCAACAAACGCATTATCAAAACAATTTGGTATTTCTGCAAATGAGGCATTGCAGTTGGTTAAGGATGGTTTTTTGTCCGGAGCCGATGCGAACGGGGAATTTTTAGACACGTTGAAAGAATACCCGGCATATTTCAAAGAGGCTGGAATATCAGCAGACCAATTTGTTGCGATTGTAGCCCAAACAAACAAAATGGGTATCTTTTCGGACAAAGGCGTTGACGCAATTAAGGAGGCAAATTTGCGTTTGCGTGAAATGACGACGGCGACGGCGGCGGCTTTGGACGGTATCGGTATTTCGTCGGAACAAGTTCAAAAAGATTTGCAGACCGGAACCAAAACAACGTTCGATGTTATACAAGACGTTTCCGCAAAATTGGCAGAATTGCCGGATAATGCGGCAACGGTCGGGGCTGCAATTGCAGATATATTCGGGGGTCCCGGAGAGGACGCCGGATTGCAGTATTTGCGCACGTTGAAAGATATTTCAACAAACATGGATGAAGTAAAAGGGAAAGCCGGAGTTTTGGCGCAATTGCAGGAGGAACAATTGCAAAGCCAAATTGAGTTGCAAAACGCATTATCCGGGTTGTTTGACGCAACCGGAGGAAATTTTGAAACGTTGACAACGCAGGCAAAAGTTTTTGTTAACCAAGGATTGACGGCGATAATAAAAGGGGTTATTGATGTTGTCAATTACTTGATTGAGTTATACAATGAAAGTGTTTTGATACGTGCAATTTGGAATGGGATTGTTGCCGGATTCAAAACAACATTTGATACGTTGGGAAATTTGTTTGGATTCTTTATTGATATAGTCAAAGCAACCGGAACCGCATTAAAGGGGGCGTTTACGTTAGATTTTGACGACGTAAAAAAAGGATTGGCAGATTATGCGGCAGCGTACGGAAATTTGGTTAAAGCCCAAGTTAAAGACATAACAGAAAATTTCCAAGAGGGTTTGGATGGTATGCAAAAGAAAATAAAACCGTTAACAATCCCGGTTTCTGTTGGAGATACCCCGACGCCACAAACAGACAATAAGCCCGTAACGACACAGAACCCAACCGTAACGCCAAGGGGTAAAAGCGATGCGGAAAAGGCGGCAGAACAACAAGCAAAGCAAATTGAAGCGGCTTATAAAAAGAATTTGGAGGCAACCCGGAAATTGCAGGATGCACAATTGCAGTTGGAAACCGACGAATGGGCAAAGCGTAGGCAGCAAACGCAATATCAGTATTCCCGACAGATTGAGGATTTGCAACACCAATTACAGACCGAAAAGGATTTGAACGAAACCGGACGGCAGGCGATAAACGCAACAATTACGGCGTTAGAACAACAGCAGACAGAGGCGTTGTTGAAAATAGAGCAAGAACGGCAGTTGCAAGAATTGGCATTGCAGAAAGAAAGCATTGAACTACGTTTGCAAGCGGTTAAGCAGGGAAGCGAGCAGGAACGACAATTGCGTATGCAGTTGTTAGAGAATGAAAGACAAACAGCATTGTTGCAGAATGAGCAAAAGCCGACCGGACAACAGCAGGACGCCGGGGTAATTAATGCCGGATTTGACGTTAAGGGAAACGCAATTGCCGACGAATATTTGCAAGCGCAATTAATGATGTTTGACCAGCAACAAGCGTTGGCGCAATCTGAATTTGATTTATTAAGAAATTCAGAAGCCCGGAAAACCCAATTTCGTTTGCAGGCAGAAAAGGAACGTTTGCAAAAGGTATTAGAATTGAACGAGCAAGCAGCCAATAAATTGTCAGATGTTGAAGTACAAACAATTCAAAACACAATAAAAAAGATTGACCAAGAAATTGAGCAGTCAAAAGGAGAGGAACGAGGAACAGACATTTACGGTTTGTTTGGGCTGAATTTGGACGACGACCAAAAGGAGGCAATAAGTACGTCCGTATCCTTTGCAATGGAGCAATTACAGGTATTTTTAGATGCGAAATTGCAAGCTGCCGAAGCCGCCGTAAATGCCGCCGACAAAGAGGTTGAAAGCGCACAACGCACGTTGGACGCCGAAAGGGAAGCACGGGCGAACGGTTATGCCTCAAACGTGGTTATGGCACAAAAGGAGTTGGATTTGGCAAAGCGGAACCAAGAAAAGGCGTTGAAAGAGCAACAGAAAGCGCAAAAGGCACAACAGGCAATACAGACAATCCAACAAATCGGAAACCTTGTAACGGCATCCGCTTTGATTTGGTCGCAATTGGGGTTCCCGTTCGCAATCCCGGCAATCGCTGTTATGTGGGCTTCATTTGCCGCCGCCAAAATTAAAGCCGCACAAATGAGTAAAGCCGCCGAGGGTTCGGAAAGTTACGGGGACGGTACGGTTGAATTGTTGGCGGGCGGTTCGCACCAATCCGGGGACGATGTGGATTTAGGAACCAAACCCGACGGACGCCGCCGACGTGCCGAGGGTGGCGAATTTTTCGCCGTGTTCAACAAACGTAATTCCCGGCGTTATCGCCGTTTGATACCCGATGTTGTCCGGGCGTTGAACAATGGAACCTTTGAAAAAAAGTACATGAACGCTTACAACGGGGCAAATGGTATATCCATTAACGTTGCGGGGGAAAACCCGGATTTGCGGGAATTGCAAAACGACGTCCGGGAAATTAAGGAAATGAACCGCCGCCGTTTTATTCCGGTATCTGACGGAACGGTTGAGTTATACAAGAATTTACGACGTAAGTATAAAAGCAATTGAAAATGAACCCAATTTATAAATTTGAATTTGTTAGCGTATTTTGGCGTTACGATGCGTTGTTATCCGCAAGTGGTAATATTAGACCCAACGTACCGGGTTATTGTTTTACGGAAACATTTATACCGTTAAATGGTAATCGCCGTTTTCGTGTTGGTTGGGTTGAACCACAAACAGGCGTTTTTTATGACGCTAATTATAACGTATTGGATTATTGGGGTACAAATCATAATTACGCCGACGGTATTGTTACCGCCCCCAATAATTCCGTTTATATCCGTGCCGTATATCGTACTACATTGGTAGAAAACGGGACGGCATATATTGGCAATATGTATTCCAATGACAATTGGATTACAAGCCGGGTTTGTAATCCTGTTTATAAGGACGATTTGGCAAAGGAGTTTGAATTGGAAACGAACCAACGTTTTTACCGTACCAAGTTGTCCGGTAAAATTTCATTTATCCGGGATGATTACGATTATATCAACAATCAACCGTTTGAAACGCAATACCAATTGTTAATCCGAAAGTCTAACGACGGGGGGAGAACGTGGGGGCAAAATTATTTCAAAGGAAAGTTTTTCAAAACCGATTGCGAGTTTGACGCCGACAACAAAAAATGTACGGTTCAACCCGACCCGTTGGACGATTATAACGACGTTTTGGCGGGATTGGAAAAAGAGTATAATTTGATAACGTTAGCCCCTAAAATCAACCGGGTATTATTCGACAAACGCCCCTTAATTCAAATATACATTCCGGGCGATAGTGTCGTTTCTTGTTTTTTGGGTGGCGATTATTGGGAACAAGACGCAAACGCAGTAAGCGACCGCAACGCATTGATAAATACGTATTATTTTGCTTTGTGTAATTTGCTAAAAGAAATAAACGTAACGGGGAGTTCCAACCCTAATGTAAACGGACTATATGCCGGGCGTATGAGTATAGGGGCAAATAATACGTTTACGGGAACATTATACCCCAACAATAACAATGGTTTTACAATTAGGGCGTCCCAAGAATATCAACCGCCATTTTTCGGCATTATAAACTACGAGATAGTGAGGACGTCCGATAATGTGGTTTTGTTTAGTTATAGCCGTGTTAGTTCCGGTAATCAGCCGTGGGATAATGCCGAATTTGATTTTACCGCCGTTTCCGGTTCCGGTGCGTCGGGAACGCCACACGCAGAAATGACAACATATAACATATATGCCCGTTATTTGTGTGACGTTGAAAAGATAAACGATTTAACGACATATCAATTGCCGACGGATGACATTGTAGAAAACAACCGTAATTATCATAGGGCGATAGGTTATGCAATAGACGTCGGGTATATATCCAATAATTTTTCGGCGCAACCAACGGAATACGGATTGGCGGATAACGGACAATATTTTGCGCCGCCGTATTCCATTTGGGGGCAAAAGTTTTTCCCAATTGCCCGGTCAACGTGGCGGTATGCGTCAATTTGGTTTGGCTTTGCTCTTTTTGATTGGATATTGGAAGAAAAAGCACGCAAACAATATACGTTACGGGATGCGTACCCGGTGGCGTCCTGTATATCGGTTTTGTTGAAACAATTTGCGCCGGGTATCAGCCACGAAGCGACGGCGGAATATAGCCAATTTTTATACGGCGCAACAAACCCGATTTCACACCAAAAATTTGAATTGTTGTTGACGCAAAAAACAAATGTGTTGGTTGGAGATTACGACCGCCCGGCGCAAAAAGCCCCAACCACATTGCAACAATTAACCAATATGTTACGGGATTGTTTCCGTTGTTTTTGGTATATAGAGGACGGCAAATTTAAGGTTGAGCATATATTGTGGTTCCGCAATGGCGGGTCATATTCCGCCAATCCCGGATTAACGGTTGATTTGACGACATTGTTAAACGTCCGTAATGGGAAAACGTGGGGGTTTGCGTCGTCGAAATGGTCGTTTGATAAAGTAGATATGGCGGAACGATACCAATTTGAATGGATGGACGATGTTACACAGCCTTTCGAGGGTAGCCCAATAAACATTTTAAGCAAGTTTGTAACGCCGGGAAAGATTGAGGAAATAACGGTATCAAATTTTACGTCTGACGTGGATTATATGATTTTGAACCCGTCGGCAATCAGTGAGGACGGGTTCGCACTATTTGCGGCGGTTCGTGATAGTAACAATAATTTAGTTTTGCCATATAGAACGTTTTCCGCACAGGGCGTCGATTTTGTATTGCAAAATTATATCCTTTCGTTTTACTACTTACAACCGACGTATTATGTATATGATTTACCCGCCCGACGGGTTGAAATAAACGGAAGTTCAATGAATGCGTATGGAGTGGAACGAAAGAAGAAACAAACGGTAACATACCCGTCCATTGACGACCCCGACCCGATGAAATTAGTTAAAACCCCTATTGGTTCGGGACAAATAAACAAAATATCAATAACTTTGCATAGCCGCATGAATAAAGTAACATTAATGTATGATACAGAATAATAATTTAAGCCCGTTACCGTGGTATTCAGATATTAAATATCAGAACGCCCGCAAATCGTATGCGTATGGCAATATTTACCCGTTATTTTCGCAATCCGGGTTTATATTACCCTTTCAATTTGTTGTCGATTATAACGCCGCCCCCAACATTACGGGGGCAATCCTGTATGATAAGGACGGTAAAACGGTTATGGACTTGTTAACCGCCATGACGTCAACCGGATTGCGTGTGTTGTCTTTCCCAACGAACGGATACAATATTGTTTTTTATCCGGGACAATTACCGTTAGGAATAACAATGCAACAAGGGATATACTATTTACGTCTAACCGTGAACGGTCGCTATTATTATAGCGAAATGTTTACCGTTGTCGCCGGAGGTATGGACGGTTATTTGCGTGTACAATGGTGGGATGATGAAAATTTATACTATGAGGGGGGGCACGTCCAATATAGCGACCAATATAAAAACGTCGTGTATCTTTGTGCGGAATTGGGTAAACCGGAATATCAGTTTGAAGAGGACGGCGAAAACCGGGACGGGTTTTTTTTCCCGGAAAAGCAATTGAGCGAAAAAACGTATAAGTTTGTTTTTTTAGCCCCCGAATTTTTATGCGATGCAATGCGTATAATACGATTATCCGACCACGCCGTTGTTACGTCCAACGGTATATCGTATAATTGCGATACCTTTTTGATTACCCCAAAATGGCAAACGCAGGGAGATTTAGCAAGCGTTGAGGCAGAATTTGACACTAACACGGTAATAAAGAAAATAGGGCGGGGATATGTGCCGGGAAACCGTGGGGATTTTAATAATGATTTCAACGACGATTTCAATAACCTATAATATTTTTATCTTATGGCAAATTACAATGAATTAAAAGCCGCCGTTTCCAATGTTGTTAAACAGAATGGAAACAATGAAATTACGGGGCAATTGCTCCAAAACACGTTGTTATCAATAATAAGCAACGTGGGTGCAAATGCAACATACATTGGAGTCGCGACGCCAACAACCAATCCCGGAACCCCGGACGGGAATGTATTTTATATTTCCGCAACACCCGGCGAATACGTCAATTTTGGCGGGTTGGTTTTGGAACGGGGAAAAGCGTACACAATCAAAAACGACGCTAACAATGTTTGGTCGGCGGTTGCAATCAGTATCCCAAGTACCGACGCAATTATTGACCTTAATAACGTTAAAGTCGATAGCGACGCAATTATTGACCGGATTAATTATTTTAATAACGCATTGTTCCAAAATGGTTATTATCTGAATGACGCAGGCGGCACAATTTACACGACAAATCCGGCGTGGAATGGTTCGGCAATTGCTATGAACGTCAAGGTTGACCCAAATACGGAATACCGAGTTTACACACCCGGAGCGACCGCCTGTTTGTATTCGATTTGGCAGTACGATAAAAACGGCGTTGCGATTGGCAAAGTATCGAGTTTATCAAAGTTTACGACCAATGAAAATACATATACGTTGGGGATTTGTTGGTTGACAACGACGTCAAAATGGAACCCGAATATAAGCAAGCAAACGGCAATATACAAAACCCCCGTTACCGTATCCGGTTATGTTGATTACAACCACGTACAATTAAAGCCGTATTTGTTGGCAGAAAGCCCAATTATTGACAATTTGTTGAGAAAGTACGACGGTTTAATTGTGCGAAATGAGGCACAATTGTTCAACTTTCCGGCAATGGTTAAATATGGTAGATATGTTTCGTTTTCAAGTAGCACAGTAAACGGTATCGGCACAGATGCCAACTATTTTTGCGGATGTATCCCGGTAACAGTTGGCGAAACGTACACATTTTCCAATATGGGTTACGTTGGTGGTGATAATGCGGTTGCCTTTGCAAAAGACGGCGTATTTATTAGCGGCATTGTCGAAATTGGTAATGCAACGTTTACCGTTACCGTCCCGGAGGGTGCAAACGAAATATGGTTTAATATCCATATCAAACAGACTGCACCAACGCCAACGGATTTGCAAAACTATTCGCAAACAATGGTAAACGTCGGCGACACGGCACAACCATTTGTAACGTATTGGGAATTGCCCGAATATGTAAAAAAAGCCGGATTTTTTGTAACTGACACTGGCAAAAACCTTTTCAATAAGGATGCGATAATTGACGGAAAATATATTCACAGCGTCATAGGAACATTAACTACTGACGCAAATTCGTCAGTTTCGGCGTTAATTCCTATTGAAGCGGGTAAAACATACGCATTGTATAGAGCAAAAGACCCCAACAACACGGCGTCAATTGTGACACGTTGCGCCCGTTTTGTTGCCGCCGATAAAACAACGCCTATTAAGCCGATTAATCCGGCAACGGGTTTACCTTATTCGAAAAATTACGAGGTTGGCAGTAGTATTTACGGAACCGTTTTGTTGCAAGCCCCGGACGATGCGGTTTATTTGCAATTTACAGTACGTTTTAATTCCGTCAAATATGATTACGACACGATACAGGCGGAAAAAGGTAACGTAACGACGCAATACGAACCGTATAAAGAAAAACAAAGTATCAACCCGGATTTGATACCGTATTCGTATGAAGCGTTACCCGCCCAAATTGAGGCGTTGGATAATAGGGTTACGGCATTAGAAAATATTAGTATTGTTGAAAAAATCAACATTGCCAATGCCGGGAAAATCGGGTTTTTCTCAAATTCGTTTTTGAACGGGTATTGTATGAAAGGTAAACACGCATTGGATAACCTTTCAATGTTTAGCGATTATCTGTTTTACAATTTCGGACATTCGGGCGACGATGCGTTGGAATGTTTGGCACGTATCAACCGCAACGAAACATGGTTGGGCGTAGTTCCGGTTCAAAATTGGGGTTTGACTTACGGGGTTATCGCAATGCAAGATAACGACGGCGCATTGTTCGCCGCAAGTACGGACACGTATTTTGAGAATTTCAAAAAATTAGCCGAGGCAATCGAAGCAATGGGAGCAACCCCAATTTTGGGAACCGAACACGATTACAATAACAATTATTACGGATTGTCGAGGTTAGCAAATGAACGTGGATATATGTTTATGAAGTGGGGACGTATTGCAACCGCTTTGTTCCGTTCTATATTCCCGCCATTTTGGTACAATGGACACCCGGCGACCCGGACGCATTGGATGTGGACGTATGGAATGAAACAGTATTTGGATACATTGCCACGCCCCGACCGTGGTATTAAGTTGTTCCGAGTTCGTCCGGCAATTGATACGTCAGACAAACAAAACATGGTATTTACTGACAATATAAGCCGGGCGGAACGGTATATTGAAATTGAAAACGGGGCGGCGGTTCTGACAACGGCAACGGAAAAATATTTTGACCGTCTTAACGCCGGGGGGGCGTATTCGTCGGCGTACAATGAATACCAATATTTGCAAAACAAATCGCAATCCGTGGCGTTTGGAAACTTTGCGTTAATTGAATGTATTGTACCGTTCGACCGCAATTCAATAAATATGTTGAAAATGAAGTTGGAGGCAACCGGAGTTACGAAAGCGTATGTTAAGCGTAATTTGTCGTTGGCAAATCCTTTGCCGGATAAACGATATATTGCGTTTGGCGTAACAGCCGGGGAAAGCCTGTTAACGCCCGGTTCAACGTTTGATATTACGGGCGGCGTATTTAGCAATACTTTGTTGGGTACATATACCGTTGAAGATGTTGTAAACGGTATTGTTGTTACAACGACGTTATCGACGGGAAAAACTACAAGCGGAACCGACAACCCGACAACCAATGTATCGGGCGTTACCTTAAAAGGTTCTTACGATTACCCGACGGCGGATTATATGCAACGTTTCCGTCAACCTTTGGGAGAATGGGACGAAATACAGTTGAACGGCGACGGGGAAACCGATTTGTCCGAGTATCTGCAATATGCAATGGATTTTGACAAAATGGCAATTTTGTTGGAGGGTACAAATATTACCATTGCGGATATATCGTTTGAAGCGTCGGGAACCCGAAAGAAGCGCAACCCCGGTATTCCATTTATTGCGAGGAAATACGGCACGTCATTATTAACCGATACGTTGTTGGACGACGGTACGGCGTGGGATAATATCGCAAGTGTACCCAAATACACCCCGGTATTAAACCCGCTTAACAGTTCGCCCGAAGCATTACCCAACGGGGTTACGACCGTTAGGGAATTGAGCGAGGGCGACCAAGTAACGCAGACGATTAAAACGGACGTTCTTAACACGTCGCCGTATCGTTATAGCAAAATGCAAATCCGGGTCGTTGCACGATATTTCCCGTTGTACGTCGATACGGACGCCAAATTTGAGCAATCAGCAATCAAACAAGGTTCATACGATTGTGCAAAAATGGCGGTATCAATTGGCGGAACCGTCGTTTGTGCAACGGCGGAAGTGGGTACATATTGGAATGAATTTGTATTTGATACGGATTATTTCAACGGCGATAATGTTGCAATCAAATGTTTGTCTAAAACATTGCAGGTTGCACGGGTTGAGGTTGATTTAGTAGAGTAATAACAAGTCGGGGGATATTCCCCCGGCATAACCTTTTAATATGGATATGCAAGAACGTAATATTATTAACGGAACGACCACGGCGGTTGTTGCGCCTTTGTTGGACTTTTATAATAGTCTTATTCCCTTTTTGCTTTTGGCTGTTGTATTAATAGTTGTCGATAGTCGTTTTGGCGTTGCCGCCGCAAAAAAACGAGGGGAGCCAATCCGACCGTCCCGGAAATGGCGACGGGCGATAAATAAATTAGTTGATTACATTTGTTGGGTAACATTGGCGGGATTGTTCGGACAAACATTTGGTACGATATTGGGAATACCCGTTTTGTCGGGTGTGTTGTTATTGGTTGTATATGGTATTGAAATTTCAAGTTGCTTTAATAACTATTTTGAGGTAAAAGGAATAAATAAGAAAGTAAATGTATTTAAGTTGTTTAACCGCCCGGAGGTCGAAAAATGTATTGAGGACATACCGGACAAAGAAAAAGGAGGCAAAGAATGAAACCAATTGTTTTGTTGGATAACGGACACGGAAAGGATACAGCCGGAAAACGTTCCCCCGTTTGGGCGGACGGTTCGCAATTGTTTGAATACGAGCTTAACCGGGATATTGTACGCCGCATTGCGGAAAAGTTGGATTTATACGGCATACCATATCGTATATTAGTACCGGAGGAAAACGACATATCGTTATCGGAGCGTGTAAAGCGGGCAAATCAAATCGCCAAAGATAACGACGGTAAGGTATATGTATTAAGCATACACGCAAACGCCGGGGGCGGTACGGGTTGGGAGGTTTACACGTCGCCCGGACAAACCCCCGCCGATGCAATCGCAACGGTATTTTTCGAGGAAGCGGGGCGGGAATTTTCCCCCGACGGTTGGCGTATGCGTTTCGATTATGCCGACGGCGACCCGGATAAGGAAGCGGCGTTTTATATCCTCAAACACACGAGTTGCCCGGCAATTCTTACGGAAAACTTTTTCATGGATACCGAAAAAGATTGCCGTTTCATAATGAGCGATGACGGGCGGGAACGTATCGCCAATATGCACGTTGCCGCAATTAAAAGGGTATTGACGTTATGAAAAAGTATTTGATTTTGGCGGCAATTATTTTGGCGGTTGCCGCCGCCTTTTGGGTGCAACACGTCAAAATAAAGAGGTTGACCGAGGAACGGGACAGATACCGGAGCAATACCGAAATGCTATTGCAGGACGTCAAGACGTACCAAACGAAAGACAGTTTGAATGCAATCAAAGTCGGGAATTTGGAGTTGTCATTGGCGGAATACAAAAAGTACCGGGCGGACGATTTGGCGTTGATAAAGACGTTGCGGGCAAAGAACCGGGATTTGGAACGGGTTACAACAACCCAAATGGAAACAATCAACGAATTGCGGGCAACCGTCCGGGATAGTGTTGTATATTTGCCCGGCGACACGGTTACGACTGTATTACGTTGTATTGAGTATTCCGACAAATGGGTTGATTTTGACGGATGTATTAAAAATAATACGTTTTCGGGCAAAATTATAACACGGGATAGCCTTTTAATAACGGAAACTGTGCAATATAAGCGTTGGTTAGGTTTTTTATGGAAAACAAAACGGATAAAAAACCGTGAATTTGATATTGTTTCAAAAAATCCACATACAAAAATTACCGGGTTTGAGGTTATAACAATCGAAAAATAACTATATTTGCGGCAAACGGGGATAGTTCGGAGTAGCTACCGGATGAAAAAAGATGCAACCACTTTTCCCCGTTTCCCTTTTTTTTTGGTTGCTTACTTAAATGGTTGTATAATGGAAATTTGGAAAGATGTACCCGGATATATAGGGTTGTATAAAGTGAGTAATTACGGGCGTGTAAAATCCGTTAAGAAACAATTAGTTTTGAAAACATGTGGTTCCGGGAATAGATATAAAACCGTTGCTTTATGTAATGGGATGCGCAAAACGTTTCGATTACATAGATTAGTTGCAGCGGCTTTCATTCCGAACCCGGACAACAAACCATGTATCGACCATATCGACGGCGACCGAGCCAATAACCATGCGGACAACTTGCGTTGGGTTACATATTTGGAAAACAATAATAATCCTATTACGAAAAAGCGATTGAGCGAAAATAACGCAAAAAATATGCAGGGTAAAGAGGGCGTATTGCATCCAAATTCAAAACCTGTTAGAATGATGAAAAACGGGGTTTGTCTTAAAATATACCAATCTATACATTTAGCCAAAAAGGACGGGTTTAACGATACACTAATAATCCGATGTTGTAAAGGGCGTATGAAAAAACATAAGGGTTATAATTGGGAATACATATAATAGGCGTAACAAGGGATTGTAACCAAGCGTTGCAACCCCGTTTTTGTTTTTGCCCGTTTTTAGCCCCGTATTTCGATTATTTTGTTTGAATGGATAAAGTACCCACCCCGGCAAATAAAGTGGCTTAAAATGAAAATTCGCCAAAAATAACTTTGCGGGGAGCCAAAAGAACCGTTTTTTGTCCGCAAATCGAAAATAAAAGAAAATTCTTTTGGTAGTTAAAATAAAATGCCATATCTTTGTGCCATGTTAATAAAACGACCGGGCGTTTTCCCGGCAACAAAAAGAGCGATACAATGAAGCCCGAAGATATTTACAACGGTTTGGAATATACAACAAAAGAAATTAACCGTACTTTCAAAATCAAAGTAAACGGCTTGTTCAACGGCAAAAAGATTAACACGTTGGTTGGCGTTTCCGGTTTGATTAAGTTAGTAGGCGTTGAAATGGCGAACAAATTATTGCGCCGTGCTTTCCGTTGTGTCAAAGACGCCGAACATTGTAAGTTGCGCCGGGGTTTAAAAATATCCTTTTATTATTACTAATCCGACCGGGCGGGTTCCCGGAACCAAATAAATTTCAAATATGGAAACAAAGAAAAGAACACAGGCGACGGACATTGCCGAGATTGCAACCAAGTTAGACGGCAAAGTTAAATTTTCGTCAATCATTTACAGCCAACAAATGTTGTCGGAGAAATACCGGGAAACAGGGGTAAACGATATGTATTTTATCGGCAAAAAATTTGGGTTGTGGTTTTATACAAGCCGGGCGGCATTAGATAACCTTTGTTATCTGCAAAACCCTAAATTCCCGACGTGGGTATTGTGCGAAAATTCATTGAGTTTGTACGAAATAAGATAATAACCCGCCGGGGGTTCGCCCCCGGCACAATAACAAAGATTATGGCAAAGTATATTTTGAGCAAGAAAGCGAAAGGCAAAAAGTATCAATACACCGTTACCGACGAAAAAGGCAACGTTATTTCAACAAGAACGTCCGCCCGTGATTATGTGGCGTGTACCGCCAACGGCGAATTTTATTTTGGGCGGTTGGACTTAATCGGCAAAGGCGACCACGGCAAAGGGTTGAGCCGCACGACGGAAATATTGGCAAACCCCGAACGGGCGTATAAAAAGCAAGTTGCGTACTTTGTGCCGTCTTATCGGAAAGAATGGATTTCCGAGAACCCCGCCGACGAATGGATTGCCCGCAATGTTAATTGGGCGACTGAACGCCAAAAAGAATTAAACGCAATCGCATATTTACAGCCGGGGGAATAACCCCGGCTTTGCCTGTTATGGATATACGATTGACAGAGGAACAACGGGAAATATTGAGCGGTAGAATTTGCCCGTATTGCCACATTCCGACCGAGTACAAAAATAGTATTGAGGTTTACGGCGTTGATTATGGAATGATTTATTATTGTCCCCAATGCGGGGCGTATGTGGGTGTTCATAAGGGAACCGACCGGGCAAAGGGTCGATTGGCAAACGCCGAGTTGCGCCGATGTAAGATTGAAGCGCACCGATATTTTGATGAGTTGTACAAACGTGGACTAATGAAGCGACGGGAGGCGTACAAATGGTTATCCGACCAATTGGGATTACCCCCGGAATATACGCATATTGGAATGTTTAACCCCGAAACGTGCGCAAAGGTCGTGGACGTTTCAAAAAAGTATTTATTAACCATGCGATTTGCATTAAGACGACAGGATAAAATAAAAGCGCATTTTGAACCCAACGGGGACGAAATGTTGAACCGGATAAAAGAGAGTTTAACCCGGTATTTTTCCGCCAATCGTTCGGATTTCCCGGAGGGATTGCGGGATATTGAGGACGATTTTAACCATTATCCCGGCGACCCGTACCCGACCATTGCAGTAAATGACGTTGGCGACCCCGACCGAATGATTGAATTTTATGTTACCGGGCAACAATACGACGTTTACCATTTGGCATTTAAGGGATTTATAAAGAGTTAAGATTATGGGAGCGATAAAAAGGAAATGCGATAATTGCGGCAAAGAGTACAACGCCGATACCCGCAATTTGCGTCGGGGTTGGGGGCGTTGTTGTTGTAAGAGTTGCGCCGCCCAATTGAGAGAAAAGAGAAAGCCGGGATATAATCCGAAACGGGTTGCAATAAATAACGTCCGGCGTCAATGTTGGACGGATTGCCCGGAAACGGAACGTTACCCGTTTAGTTATGACGGGGCCGATTTCGACCAATGGGGAGATTGCGAATTTGGAATACATGATTAAAACGAGAATATGGAAAGCGTAATTATTGAGGAAATGCGGGCGTTCTTACGATTGGATTTGCCCGACCGACAAAGACAATATTTTACCGATACAATCGCCGTCGCAAAACGTGTTGAGGTCGTAAAAGCGGCGGACGTATTCGACGAACGGGAAATTGAATTGATACGCCGGACGGTTCGCCCGGTAGTCAAAGGGTGTTATAGAAATGCGCATTTGCTGACGTTGTTATTTCCCGACCGGGTGCAATACGTTGAGGGCAAAACGAACGCATTTATACCAATCGACCACGCATTTAACCGGGTCGGGGACAAATATATTGACATTACGTTTGAGTTCGCATTGGGGTTAGACCAAACGCAATACGAATATGTGGCGTTTGGGGAATATCCGGCGGGCGTTATTGAGGAAATAACCGACCAAACGGGATATTATGGCGAAATATACCGATTTTGTTATTGTGCGGCGCAAATGGCGTTGGAAAAGATGAACCCCCGGACGTAACAGATACGCCGGGGGTTCGGTACGCAGTAACCGAGAGCGATTTTTGGTAATGCGGTATTGCAAAGGTAGGTTAAAAATCGGATATTTCACGCACCCGGCAAAAATGATTTCGCAAAACAAAGATTATTTTTTGGTAATTAAAAAAATCTTTCTACCTTTGCAGAACAAAAGATTAACAGCCTACCCGGAGGGATACCGGGAAATGATATGAAAATAAAAGAAAGTGAACAATTAAAGATGTTGGCGACCGAAAGCGGTAAAACAGCCAACCAAGTATCCGAAACAATCGTTACGGAGTTAATCAACAAACAGATTATCGAGAACATAAGCGACAATTGGGGGTTCCCGGTCGCCGATTGTTACGAACGGGATGTTACCGTTGTGGAAATGGTGGACGTTATCCGGGCAATTGGTATTTCCCCGGTTCGTTCCGTCCATTTGGACGCCCTGTTGGAATGTGTATTGATTGGCGACGATGATTGCCCGGAGTGTGGCGGGGAAATGGAGGTTACAGACGGCGAGTATAGACGTACCGGAGGCGACGGATATTTGACCCCGCCGGAATATAGCCCGATTTGGGAGGAAAAAACGTGCCGCAATTGCGGATACAAAGAGAGCAACGAACCAAGTTATTAATAAAAAAATTTAAGTTATGGCATTGAGATTGAAAATAAACGAAGCAATCGCCCGTTCCGAGGCGAACGGGAAAAAGGTTTTGAAAAAAGACATTGCCGCCCGTCTTTTTGAGGGTGCAAGCGAGAGCGCACAACAGGTAAATATGACGAATTTATGTAACGGCACGACCAAACGGATTGTCCCGGAATGGGTCGTTATTATTTGCGAAATGTTGGATTGTACGGCGGATTATCTGTTTGGCATGGAGGGCGGAAGCAATGAAAAGTAAGTTTATCGAATGGTTGGAAGCCGCCGCCGAAACCATGTTTTCCGGGTTGTTTCAAGCGAAAGCCCTAATTGTTACGTTTGGCGCATTGGGGTTATGTTGTTTGATTAGCGCATTTTGGAACCCGTGGCAATTGTTATTAGCGGCAATGTGCGCCGCAATGGTATTATGTGGAATTTCAGAATATAAAAAGTACAAGTAATGAGAGCAAAGAGCGATAAACCGGGCGACCCGGTAAAAGAGGTTGCGGGAACCGTCGGCAATGTTGCCCCGGATATGTTCCCGGAGATTAACGAGGAACAACAAACAATTATTCCCCCGTTCGTTGAGGTTCAACCGGAACAACCAACCGGAGTGTTTGAGATAATACCGGGCATGACGGTTGAGGAAATGACGGCAATGTTTTTCGACGAAAAAACATTGATTGAACCCCCGTATAAGGTTTGGCAGTTAAACAGCAAGGGACACCGATATTATTACCGATATGACGACGCCGGGAACCCGGAGTTTTTCCCGTCGGTTACAACCATATTGTCCCAAACATTACCCAAAGCCCCGCACCTTATAAATTGGATTGCGAACAAAGGCATTGAGGAAGCCGAGCGATACAAAGGCGAACGGGCGGCGTATGGAACGTTTATGCACGCCGCATTTGAGGAATTATTGATTAACCGGGCGTATGATTTGGACGGACTGAAAGGCAAACTAAAAGAATACATTGAGGTTTACCGATTGCCGGACGACTTTATTTATTACGCCGACGATTTGAAAAAGGACGTATTGGCGTTTGCGCAATTCGTATTGGATTATGATGTACGACCGTTAGCCGTTGAAATTGCGTTGGTACACCCGTATTACAAGTACGCCGGAATGATTGATTGCCCGTGTACCATGCGGGCAAAGATTGGAAGCGACGACCGGATTAACGCAATTGTCGATTTCAAAAGCGGGCGCAAAGGCTTTTACGAGGAAAGCGAAATACAATTGGGGATGTACCGGGATATGTGGAATGTCAATTTTGAGCAATTCCCCGTTACCCGTATTTTCAATTTCAGCCCGAAAGATTGGCGCAAAAAACCGTCGTACAATCTGAAAGAGCAAACCGAAAGCCCCAATATACGCAAAATCCCCTATTTGTTGGAGATTGCCGCCATTGAGGACGAAAAGCGGGATAATACGTTTACGGCGGTTAATGGTATGGTTGTATTGGACGACGCCCCGGATTTGTCCCAAAATGTAATATCGTTGTCTTTGGCGGAATTGATTAAAACTAAAGCCCCCAAAGAGGCGACCCCGGACGAAACCACGGACGCCGCCGATACCGTCAAAGCGGATGCGGTTGCCCCGGAACAAACGCCGGAACCGGAGATTAAGAAAACAAAGATTGTGAAACGCACCGGGAAAACGGCAAAGGAGGCGAAAAAGAAGCCCGCCACGGGACGAAAGGCGGCAAAACGGACGGTTACACCGGAAAAGGAACAAAAGCCCGCAAATGCGCCCAAAAAGCCCAAAAACGAGAATAAGAAAAGATTGTTGAACGACGACCCCGAAATATGAAAACGATAAAAAGATTTGATTGCTATTTGATAAACAAAAACGGCGTTGTTTTCTCTAAAATAACGGGGAAAGAATTAAAGCCGTTTTTGCGTAAGGGTTATTTGTGTGTTTGTCTTTATAATTTTGGTATAAAATGTACTATCTATGTTCATAGATTAGTTGCCGAAACATATATTGATAATCCACGAAATAAACCTTGTATCGACCATATCGACGGGAACCCGTTTAATAACCATGTGGATAATTTGCGTTGGGTTACACATTCGGAAAATAACAATAATCCGATTACAAAACAACGGCAATCTAAAAGCGCAAGTAAGCCAATGACGGGTAAATTTGGAGCCAATAACCACTTATCAAAAGCGGTTTTAATGCTTAAAAATGGCGTTGTTATTAAAGAATACCAATCTATAAATTTGGCAGAAAGGGACGGTTTTAATAATTCGCTAATAGTAAGATGTTGCAAAGGATTACGCAAAAAACATAAAGGTTATGAATGGAAATATAAAAGGTAGGATAGTTAGACCGGAGGCGGAAAAATCCCGTTTGATTTTGCCACGTGTCGGTCAAATAAAAATCGGAATGAAAAACGCCAACGGATACCCGCAAAGCGTGGATTATTTCATACCAACGGGAAAGTATGCCGGGTTATTTACACAGGCATACGGCGAAAAGCCTCAAACAATCCAAATCGTTTTCCCGGACGACGACCCGGCGAAAGTATGCAACGAGCGGTACGAGTACCGGGACGACGACGGACGATTGATTGCGGCGGGCGACGGCGAAACGTTCCAAGTTTGGGACGGCAAAAAGTACGAAACATTGACAACGGAGGAATACCCGAATTTGATGTTGGCTATTACCAAGCGTTACCCCAATCGGAAAAGCAAACAGGACGGACACGATGGTTGGGAAATTACGTTGACATTGAATTTTATTGTACCGTTGGTACGTGGCGTTGCCGGGGTATGGCAGTTTTCAACAAAGGGTACGGCGTCCACAATCCCGCAAATCCGGGAAACATTCGACGGTATGTTGGCGGAACGGGGATTTTGTAAGGGAATTATATTTGATTTGAACGTACAATTTGCCACGACCCAAAAGCCCGGCGACAAATCCCGGTTCCCGGTTGTTTCGTTGGTTCCGAACGAAAGCCCGGACAATGTTTTGAAAGTGCGTAAAGCGTGGGAACCTGTTAAACAATTGGAGGGCGGCGACAATGGCACGGAAATTTGACATTGAATTGAACGGTATTATTACGCTGACTTATACAGACAATAATACAGGACGACGACAACAAACCAAGTTAAAAGCCGTTGAGCGTAAAAGTAACAGTTGCGAAAATTGTTTTTTGCGACAATATTCATGTTATCGTTTTTCTTGCAATGGTGCAAACCGGGCGGATAAAACGGATATTAAATTTTTGCAACATGACAATTAGAGATAGTAATTATATAACCATTTTAGCCCCAATGATTACCCGGTTAAAGTTGAAAGGTAACGAATTGTTGGTTTTCGCTTTGATACATGGGTTTAGTCAAGACGGGGAAAGCCGTTTTAAGGGTTCGTTGAAATACCTAATTGAGTGGACGGGGTTAGATAAAACGACCGTTATTAAAATACTCAAATCGTTAGTTGAGAAACAGTATATTAACAAATTTGAGTACGAAAAAAATAAGGTTCGTTATTGCGAATATACGACGAATTATTGGGCGGTTTTGGAGTGGTTGGAAAATCCCACCACCCCCCCGGTTGAAAAATCCAACCACCCCGGTTGCGAAATCCCACCACCCCCCCGGTTGGAAAATCCAACCCCCCCGGTTGGAAAATCCAACCCTATATTAGATAATGATATAGATAACTCTATTGATACGGATAAGGATAAACCCGCCAACCCTGTTGTCGGGGATTTATTCCCGGAACAACAACAGGATTTGGAAAAGGATAAAAAAAGAACGTCCATATTTCGCAATTCCGATGTTTACAAATTGGTTAAGTTCGGGGCGGACGGCGTAAATGATTATTCCGAGTTTGAAAAACTGTTTGCGACGCCGGAATTTGAAAAGGTCGATTTGATTTATTATTTCCACACGGTCGCCGATTGGTCGGAAACCAAACAGGGAGTTAAGCGAACCCGCACGGGTTGGATTGCGACGGTACGCAATTTTATCCGGGGCGATATTGAGAAAAAGAAATTGCATTTGAAACCGGAATACCAAGCCCCGCAAAAACGGTTGAACGTGGCGGGCGCAATGGAATTTCTTAACAACGATTATTGATTATGGAAAATTTGCCGGAAACAGTAAATACGCAATCCGTGGCGTTGGCGATATACAACCCAACGCCCGGTACAAAAGCAATCGACATACGCCGACAAATGTTGCAATTACCGGAGGTTGCCAAATCGTTATCCGGGGTCGAAAAGTACATTTTCGCCGCCTCAACGAAAATGCAAATTGCCGATATTGACGACGACACGTTGATTGCGAAAACCGGGCAAATGTTCCGGTTTATTGCAATGGACGTCGGGTATATAATCCCGACCAATTCGGAAGATTGGGCGTACATTTGTACCCGGTTGTTGGATATACTCAAAAAATACTATTCGCAAATGACATTGGCGGATATTAAGTTGGCATTTGAATTGGCGACGACCGGGGAATTGGACGACTATTTGCCGAAAGACAGTCAAGGCAACCCGGACAAAAAGCATTACCAACAGTTTAACGCCGATTATTTCGCAAAGATATTGAACGCATACCGCCGGAAACAAAACGGGGTTATACATAAAGCGTATAAGGCATTGCCGGAGCCGAAAAAGGAATTGACGCCGGAGGAAAAACGGTATTATCACAACCAAGTCGTCGCCCGATGTAGGGAGGTATTTTTGCAATATAAATATACCGGGCGGTTTGTGTTGGGGATTACTGACGGAATATTGATTTATGATTGGTTGCGAAAGTTGGGTTTTGCCAATGAGGTTGCCGGAACCGAGGACGACCGCAAACAAGCATTTGCCCGATATATGCAACGTGTCGCCCGTGGGTTCGTCAACAAGTACGAGGCGTACCACGTTCAACGTAAGGGAACCGACGCCCCGGAATTGGATTTTACGGCGTATGAGATTGCGAGGGACAAAGAGATAAAACGCACGTTCGACCGTATGATTGCGGACGAATTGCAGATTGATAACTATTTAGATTTTTGGAAATGAACAAAATAACGATTGATTGTATTATTGGCATTGACCCCGGAAAATCCGGGGGGATTGCTGTTTGGCGTCCGAACCACAAAACCGAGGTTATTAAAATGCCGGGCGACCTTATGGAGTTGAAACAATGGTTTGAGTACATGAAAAGTATTTGCCGCCCGTTGGTATTCGTCGAAAAGGTTCAATTGCGCCCGGACGACGTGAACGACAACCCCGGTAAGGCGTTCCGGGTTCAAAAACTGTTATCCGAGTTCGAGAAACTGAAAGCGATAATTGCCATGTGCGACGTACCGTTTGTTTTGGTACACCCCCAAAAATGGCAAAATGAATTGAAATTGCGGGTTAAGGGAGAGGAAAAGCCGGAGCGCAAAAAGCGATACCAACGAGCCGCCGCCGATTATTACCCCGATGTTAAGGCGACGTTGTGGAACGCCGACGCCCTTATGATAATGCACTTTGGACGGTACATTTTGCACAACAACCCCCGTTGGGTTTTGGAGAATTTGCCCGCCCCGATGCACGACCGTTTATTTTAAGCCCCGTATTTCGATTATTTTGTTTGAATGGGTAAAAGTATGGCAGACGAAAACAAAAGCCCGCAAATCGAAAATCCGGCGAAAATAACGTTGGAAGAATTGGCGTACATTGTTAAACAGATGCGCCACAACCAACGGAGGTGCGAACGGAACCCAACGCCGGAAAAGATTGCAACCCGGACGGCATGGGAACAAAAAGTTGACGGCGTTATTGCCGTCTTAACAGATACGCAAATGAAATTATTTTGATTTTATCCCGGTACGACTTGCGCCGTATCGGGATTTTTTTGCCCTAACACGAAAATAAAAAGAAAAAATTTTGGTAATTAAAATATTCCCCGTATTTTTGTGGCATGAAATAACAACGACCGGGCGTTTTCCCGGTAATGCTAAAAAAATAAAAGCAATGAGAGCGAAAACAACAATCAGCGATTTCCGGTTTGAGTTTGCCGGGTACGGACATTACAAAGTAACTTACACGTCGCCCGTTACGGGTAAAAGTTGGACGGCAAAAACAAATGATATGCCGTTAATTGATGCGACAAAGAACGCCGACGACCCCAAACGTTGCGATTTGGAAACCCTTAAACGAATTTGCAAAAATGGATAAGGACGAATTGGGAGCCGTTCGCCATGCAATGACGGCAAAAGAGTTGAACGACCTGTATAAGCGTTTGGAAAACTTTATTGCCGATTGCACCCGGTCGGAGGTTGACGCCAACCGGGATGCGCTTAACAAGGTGCAAAGCATGATACACCAAAGAATGATATTAACAAACAAATAAGTAGTAACCGCCGGGGGCAACCCCGGCATAAAAAGAGCGATAAAATGATTATCAAAAAATTAGAGTTGTCGAATTTCCAAGTAATTAAGGAGTTCAACGCAGATTTTGAGGGTAATGTATATTTCATTACCGGGGACAATGAGTTGGGAAAATCCACGCTATTAAAGGCAATCGGGGCGTTATTGACCGGGAACCGGGACGCCGTGTTGCGCAATGGCGAGGACAAAGGGTTTGCCAAAATGGTAGTTGGCGACGACGGCGAGGAATACGACGTTGAATTGCGGTTTACCAAAGCCAACCCCCGTGGTACGTTATCAATCAAACAGAAAACAACCGGGATGCGGTCGGATAACGTAAGTATGTTGCAAAAGGTTTTCGGATATACGGATTTTGACGCCGTGGAGTTTTCCCGGTGGTCTGAAACCGCCGAGGGTCGCCGAAAGCAAGTGCAATACGTCCGGGCATTGTTACCGGAGAATGTGCAAAAACGTATTACCGAGATTGACGCCGAGGTTATGACCGTTAAGGAGAAAAGAAAGGACGCCAACGCCGAGGTCAAGACGTACACGACCATTTGCGCCGCCGCCGAAAGGCAGTTGAAACCGGGCGACGTAAAAACGTATGCCGAGAAAATCGACATTGCCGATTTAATGGAGGAACAAAACGAGAACGCCCGGTTGATTGAGAAAGCGAAAACTGTGCGTACCGCATTGCAAACCCGGACGGAACAATTGGAGGCAATCCCCGGTCGTATCAAAGCCGCCGAGGAAACCAAGAATACAGAGATTGACGCCGCAATAAAGTATGAGGCGGAAGCCCAAGCCGAATACGACCGTATTGTTGCCGAGGCAAAAAAGGCATTGGAAGCGGCAAAGAAAAAGAGCAAAGCGGATGCGAAAGCCGCCGCCGACAAATACGACGAAACATTGGCGCAAATCCAAACGGATAAAGCCGATTACGAAACCCGTAAGAACAACGCCGCCGCATGGTTGGCAAAGTACGAGGAAAACAACCCGGAGAATTTGGATACAGCCGAACGCCTCAAACAAGCCGAGGAACACAACAAAATAAATGCGTTGGTTGTGGACTATCTGACGAAGAAAAAGCAAAAGGACGCCGCCGAAAAGGTCGCCCAAACCCACGAAAAAAAGTTGTCGGATTTGCTCAAAGAGCGGGAAACCCTTATTGCGAAATCGGAATTGCCGATTGCCGGGTTGACGTTCACGGACGACGGGTTGGAGTTAAACGGCGTGCCGTTCGTCGCCGGGAAAGTGTCGGATAGTCAGATAATGGAGGTTGCCGCAAAATTGATTATCGCAAGCAATCCGACCGTTAAGGTATTCCGCATTGCGAGGGGCGAAAGTTTGGGCGCAAAACGTCTGCAATCCCTTATCGAATTAGCCCGGAAAGAAGGGTATCAAGGATTTATTGAGGAAGTCAAGCGAGGACAGGACGATTTAATTATTGAGGAATACAGCGAAACCGAGTAATTAACCGGGGGCGTCGGTTCCCCGGCGTCCCTTAAACAAAACAATATGGAAGTTAAAGAAATGACAATTGCGGACGTGTTGAAAACGCCGTTGTTTTTTGAGAATGTGAAACGCCAATTAACGAGCCTTTGGAACGACCGGGAGAAAGCCCGTAAGGATGCGACCCGGAATAATACGAGGTTGCGGGCGCACGTTATCGACCGTATGCACAATACCGGGCAGTGGGAACCGGGAAATTTCGTTGTCCTTTTCGCAAAAGTTTTGGATAAGGTTGCAACCGGGTATTCGTCGAGCGGACGGGCGTTTATCCGTGCGGTTGGAATGACAGCGTTTAATATCACAATGCAAAAGTTAATCGACGATGAGAAAGCGAGAAATAACGGCAACGGGGATGATAAATAATAACGGCGGGTTGGCAATGTACATGGGCGAATTAAACGAATTTTTCAAGGGTTGGAAAGGTTCCCGGATAATTGCCCGGTTCATTGTTGCGTCGCCCGGTTCGTCCGAGGCTTTGAAAGGCTATTATTTCAACTATGTTGTACCCACGTTCCGACACGCCATTTGGGAGGCGGGCGAACGTCTTACGGAGGAACAAACGGAACGGAGGTTGCGGGAGTTTTCCCCAATTATGTACGTCGAGCGGGTCAACGAGGAAACCGGGAAATATTCCCACGAATTGCGTACCGTGGCGGAATTGTCGAACGCCGAGTTAATCGAGCATATCGAAACGCTCAAACAGATTGCCGCCGAGGAATACAACACGTATATTGACGACCCCCGAACGTTGTAAGGTATGTTTTGCAAGTGTAACGGAAAGCGTAAGAATTACCCGTTGGCGGGTTGGCGGATTATTCGCCACGAATACACGCCAAAGCATTACAGCCGGATAAAGTGTTTGCGTTGCGGGTGCGTTTGGATTACACGGGCAAAATATGTTGAGCAAACGCCCAACGACGACGGGCAAAAACGATTATTTAACGAATAAAAAAGTAACGAGAGTATGAAATTTGAATTAAAAGACATTTGTTTTTTTGATTGCGAAACAACAGGAGTACCCGCAAAGGGTTTGAAATGGGATGCGGATTTTAACCAATTCCCGCACGTCGTACAATTGGCGTGGGCGTTCGGCGATAAAGAACGCAGTTTTATAATTAAGCCGGACAATTACGAGATACCGCCGGAAACAACCGCAATACACGGAATAACGACCGAACGGGCAATTGCCGAGGGCGTACCGTTTGCCGAGGTTATCGACGAATTTTTGGCGGATGCCGCCGCCGCACCGCTTGTATGTGCGCACAACATTTATTTCGATACGTCGATGTTGAAAGCGAACATTTTGCGTTATTGCGGCAAAGAGTATTACGACGCCAAAGCCGAGGACGCATTGCACAAGGGAAAGCGCATTGATACAATGATGAAAACTATTAAATTTGTCGGCGCATTGTATCAGAATGGCAAACCGGGAAAATTCCCCAAATTGGAGGAATTATTTGCAAAGTTGTTCCCCGGCGAAACATTCCCGGCGCACGACGCATTACAGGACGTTAAGGCATTACGCCGATGCGTCCCGGAATTGGTCGAATTGGGGATTATCGAGTTGAAGCAAAAGGAATACCCGGCGGAACAACTCAAAGCGAAATTTGAGCCGGAAAAGCCCGAAAACGGGGGCATTGAGTTTTACGACCCGAACCCCGTAACGGAGCCAATCGGAACCGGGAACCCCAAGCGGGAACCCGTACCGGAACTGGAACCAATCCCGGAGCCTCAACGCCCGGCGGTCGCCCGGAATAAGACGACAAAGGATTTGTTGGACGAAACAGATTTTTAGAATATGGCAAAGCGAACGAAAGACGAATTTACACGGGATTGGATAATTGAAAATTCCGTTGAGATTTTGAGCCGATACGAACCCGGAGTTTTGACAATCCGTGCGTTGCATTATCAATTGGTTAGTATCGGCATGACGAACACGTTGCAACATTATAAACGTGTCGTCGCCGCAATGGAGGTCGCCCGGTGGGACGGTCGGGTTGATTTTGAGGCGTTCAGCGACCGAGATAGGGCAATGTGTGGTTATACCCACGCCGAGCCAACCAATTTGGAGGACAAACAGGACGAAGCAAAACAACAGGTTCGGGCGTGGATGCGTTCGTATGGGAAAAACCGTTGGGAAAATCAACCCTATTATCCCGAAATCCTTATTGAAAAGAAAGCATTGGAGGGCGTTTTTGCGAAACCGTGCGCCAAATGGGGCATTGCGGTTGGTGCTTGCAAAGGGTATCCGTCGTTGACGTTCTTATATGAATTGTCCGAGCGTATGCGGGACGCCATAAGCAACGGGAAACAACCTATAATCCTGTATTTCGGAGATTACGACCCGTCCGGGGAAGATATACCCCGGTCAATTGGCGAGAATTTGGAGAAATTCGGGGTTTACGGGGTTGAAATACGCCGTATTGCCCTAATGGAACAACAGGTTATCGAATGGGGATTGCCGCCCGCCCCGGCAAAGGAAACAGACAGCCGGACGGCAAATTGGGACGGATTGGGACAGGTCGAATTAGATGCCGTTAAGCCGGAAAAATTGATTGCTTTGTTGGACGATGCGATTAACGAGATATTCGACCAAGATTTGTACGACGAATTGATTGCAACGGAAGCCGAGGAACGGGAATTGTTCCAAGCCGAGTTAAAACGATACGTTGAGGAAGATTTGTAAAACCGAGCCGGGCGGGTTCCCGGCAACAAATAAATTATCAAAAAATGAGCGAGAAAAAAGAAACCGCAAACGTAATGCCGATACCGCCGGAAAAGTCGTTTGCATTATCGAAAGTCAAGACGTTAAAAGACGGCGGGTTGGATGTTCATTATGAAGTTACCGAAACAATCGGCAACGAAAGTTATACGAACAAATACCACGTCGAGAGCGCAAAGGACATACACCCCGATTTGCGGGAATGTTTCGACCGATTGCGCCCAATCATGGGACGTATTTTCAATATCACGTCCTTTTTGTCAATGGTCGAAACCGACGATTTTAAGGCGAACAAGACCCAAAAGGAGGTCGCCCGCAATTTCGCCGACGAAATGTTGAAAAACATTGAGGTTCGGGGCGTGTCCTATTCCGGTCAAGACGATAACGTTGGGGTCGTCCTTACGGGATTGTTCACGGTATCCAACAACCAAAAGACGGCTATAAATTCGCCCCGTCTGAAATTCAATACCGAAACGTTCGGTTTTGAGGAAGAATTGGAGGAAATCGTGGCGGACATTGAAAACGAGGTTTACGAATTTTTGTTCAAAGGCAAAAAGGCGCAATTGGAATTGTTCGGGGCTGACGGCGAACCCGCACCGGGTTTGGTCGCAGAACCGGAAAAGGAGGGCGGATTGTTCCCGGAGGTCGGCGACCCGGCTAACGAGGACGACCCGGAGGACGAAATGGCGAATATGTAAGCAATGGAGCCGATATTACTAACAGACCGGGAAGAATACCAATTTGTAACCGATAGGGGGTTTTGCCCCCTATTGGATTACAAGCGGTTTACAATGGATATTCGGTTGCGTGTCGAAATCCAACGGGAATTGTTCGGGCATTGCGTTTTTGGTCGTGGAAATATCCCACAGGCAAACGAACGGTTTTTTAGGTGGATTTGGGAACATAAGCCGCACCAATGCGAGGAAACATTGCGCCCGTTGTCGAGTTATTCCGCCGTTTATTGTTCGCATATCCTAACGAGGGGTTCGCACCCGGAAATGGCGCATGACCCAAGGAATATTAATATACTTTGCTTTGAAATGCACAACCGTTGGGAGAATGGCGACCGTGAGAAAATGCGAATATATCCGGGCAACGTCCGGATTATTGAATTGCTTAAAAACGAATACGGAAGTTTGAGAATATGAGGACGAAAAAAAGAACACCCGATTACGGGGCAATTTCCCGGGCGTCAATCAAACGAGATTTTCAAAGGGTACAAAGATACCCGGAAAGGGAGAAACGCCAGCAAATCGAAAATCCGCCCGAAATAAATGCAGAAAGACGGGTTTTGTTTGTTGGCGAAAATTCAGGTTATTACAAATTGCGTTCTTTCATTGTTGGTAAATTGGTTCGATTAGTTCAAAAATCAAGCGTCGGCGGTTGGGTTTGTGAGTTCGTACACGACGACGACCGAAAAGCGATAAACCATGCCGCCGGATGGTCGGACAATAAGAAACAATATTTGTTGGATTGCGTAAAATTCAAGTGACATGAAAATAAAATCAAAAACCGGATATAAAATTGCGTTATACACGTTCGTGACGTTGACGGTTGCGTCTTATATGTGGGCGTTGTATAGTATCATTGTTTGGATAATTAAAGCGTTTTTTGTATGAGTGTAAACAAGGTTATTTTGATGGGACATACCGGGAAAGCCCCGGATTTTAAGGAGTTCGACAACGGGGGTTGCGTGGCGACCTTTTCGTTGGCAACCACGAAACGAGGTTATACCACAAAGGACGGGCGGCAAATCCCGGAGCGTACCGAATGGCATAACGTCGTATTGCAAAACGGGTTGGCAAAGGTCGCCAATCAGTACGTCAAAAAGGGCGACAAACTGTATATTGAGGGCGAATTGAGAACCCGGAGTTATGACGATGCGCAAGGCGTCAAACGGTATGTTACCGAGATAGTTGCAACCGATATGGAAATGTTGACCCCGAAAGCGACCGGAGCCGGGGCGCAAGTACCGCCGCCGCCCGTGCCGGATGCACCCGCCCCCGACGGAAACGACGATTTACCATTTTAAGCCGTGGACGATATGGGAGCGATAAACGGACGGGTTATTTACAGCCCAAAAGGTAAAGCCGGGGAATACGCCGAGAACGCCGCCAATTTCTTTGTCGGTTGTTCCAACTGTTGTACTTACTGTTATTTGCGCAAAGGTCGTGGCGCAAAGGTATTGGGAGGCAGTCGCCCGGAGTTGAAAAAGACGTTGCGGGAATATCCATACGCTTTGGATATTTTCAAAAACGAATTGTTGGCGCATAAGGAGGAATTGCAGAAAACGGGGTTATTCTTTTCGTTCACGACCGACCCGTTGTTGCCGGAAACGGAACGGTTGACCCGTCAAGCGGTCGGCGTATGCCAACGCCACGGCGTCCCGGTTAAGATATTGAGCAAATGCGCCGAGGGGTTGAACCGCTTCATTGATTTTGCCGAGGCGTCCGAGGGTTGGGACGTGTCCCGTATCGCTTTGGGCGCAACGTTGACAGGTTGCGACGAATTGGAGCCGAACGCCGACCCAAATATGATGCGGGTTAATGTGTTGGCACGGGCAAAACGCCACGGGTTCCGCACCTTTGCAAGCGTGGAGCCAATCCCGCCGGGAATGTACGACCGGGCAATTGGGATAATCAAATTATCGTATCCGTTCGTTGACCTGTATAAAATCGGGTTGCAGAGCGGCGGCAAATATCCGAAACGGGAAATACGATTGATTTACGACACGATTACAGAACATTGGGAGGGACGCCCGGAACAACCCCGTATCTATTGGAAAGATAGTATTGTTAATCCGTTGGGGATTGACCGGGGAGAATTGCCGGGGTATTGTGTCCCTGTTAATTGGGATTTGTTTAACAATGAAAAGTGAAATACGGGTTGAGGTTCCCGCCGATTGCCGATTGGTCGGAGTAAGGACGGACGGCGATGTTGTCGTTATCATTTACGAGCCAATCCAAAACGTCCGGCAAATTGGATTTATCCATTATCCGGAACCCGGCGACGAAACCGAGGAACCCGAAAATAAAAAGTAAATATGCAGTACAGCAATAAGGATTACAACCCGGAAAAGCACGACCGTTGGCGTGCGTTGACCGTAAAACAGCCATACGCAAATGATTTGGTAACGGAGGCGTACAAGGACGAAAACGGTATTGTTTACGGGAAAAAGACAATTGAAGTTCGGAGCAAAAACACGTCATACCGTGGCGACGTGCTGATATGTTCCGCAGCGTCCCCGGTTTATCCGGGAATGGAAAGCGGCGTTACTTTGGGATTGGTTGAGTTGTACGACGTAAAGCCGATAAAAGAGTTTACGCCGGAGGATTGGGAAAACACCCGGATTCCAAAGGAAAAGAGGGCGAAAATAACAAAGGGTTTCGGATGGATGATGCGCAACCCAAGACGTGTTATTGAAATGCCAATAAAGGGGCAATTGGGGATTTACAATTTGGTTTATACCAAAGATTGTATATTGCCGTACCCCGTGGCAATGGTAATGGATAAAAAGGGTTATGAATTAGCAAGAAAGGAGGCAAACAATGAATAAGGACAAACACACCGCCCAAATAGGGGCGCACGTCGGACGGGTTGGCGTCTATTTGTACGCCCGTGAATATTGGCAATATCGTAGTTGGCAATTCGGTATATCAATTGACGCAATCAACGGTTACGACCGTTATGTTGATTTTGAGTTGAAAGCCTTTTGTTTCGGGGTTGGTATTCGCTTTATATGGATTAAACGAAAGATAAAACCATTGAAACCCCGGCTTATTTTGCTAACTTTGGCAACCGTTTTGTTGTTGTCATGTAGTACAGACGAAACAATTAAAAGTCAATTAATAATCGAGGCGATGAAAACAGAAACAAAAACCGTTACAAATCATATTGCGGGCATTATTCAAATGAACGCCGCCAAATTTGATTGCGAGATTATCGAAACAGGATTAGCCGGGGGGAACGCCGTGCGTATTTCAGTTATGGGAACCCCGGAAAATTTGGACGCTTTATTTGCTTACGTTGATGAGAGTACGGAAACCGCAAGAATTTGACCCGGAACGGGAGTATAAGCCCGGAGAACGTGCAATTTATAAAGGCATAGTTATTATTGCCGAGATATGGACGAAAGCCGCCCAAAGGTTAGCAGACGACCCCGGAACCCTATTTTGCCAACGGTGCGTCCGTTGCAAGATAGACCGGGACGTTTGCACCGGGGCGCATTTGCAATGCGATAAGTACAACAGAACCGACCGAAAAACGATATTTTGGCGGTTGGCATATCCGAAAACAGTAAGAACGAATAAAAAATTAGAGCGATGACAGAAAGTAAGTTAAACCCGTTTGATGCGGAATTGTTGGTTATGATTGGCGATATTGCCAAAAGCCAACCGGAGGTCGAGGAAAAACCCGACTGTTACGAAATCACGGTTGACACAACCGAGATACAGGGAAACGCAATTGAAGCACTAAAACAGGCAGTCGCCGGACGATTGGGGAAACGCTTGTTAGTTACCCACACGTTAGACGCCGCCGTTATTTTCAACGTCGAGTACGACCCGACGGAATACCCGGAACAAATCCGCACCCGGTTAGTTGAGCCGGACGCCACGGCGGGAACCCGATATTGCCGCACGTTGTTAGAAGTTGACGCAATACAGGTACGCCGGGACAATTTGGACGACCTGTTGAGATTTACCGGAGGCGGAACCATGACGATACCGAGAACCCCAAACGGGCGGGCGGTTTATTCGTTCCCGGACGGCAACGGCATTTTCATTGACGCCCCGGAAACGTACTACATTGTCCGGGAACCGGACGGACGATTGACAACCCGCCCGGAAAGAGAGTTTAACCGGGAGTTTGAGCCGAAAGGCGTAAGCGTACCGAAAGAACCCGGCGATAAGGGATGCGGGAATTGCGCCAACTTTACAAACGAGGATGTCAACGGGAACGGTTATTGCGAGGCGTTCAAATGCGAACAATCGTGCGGCGTTATGCCGTGCCAAGAGTACAAACCCAAAAATCAATAAAGCGATGAACAAAAGAGAAAAATTTTTGAAAGAGATTGCCGAGGTTATCAACCGTAATTCTTTGGAGGCGCATTTTAACGATACCCCGGATTACATATTGGCGGAAGTAGCAGTTGAAGCAATGGAGAATTTCGCCGAAGCGTCCGCACGGAGGGACAATTGGCACGGGTTCAAAGAAGCCGATAAGCCGGGCGAGGTTGTGCGGAATGAGGATTGCGACAATTGCCCGGTTCGGGGGATTTGCCCGGAGCATAAGAAGCCGGAGGCGTTCGACGTCCCAAAGGAGGTGCGAGCAATGGCGGAATTTTTCGGCAAGATGTTCCCCGGTTCCAAAGTAGAAATACACCGGGTCGAAATGCCGAAAAGGAACCCACGGGATAAACGCCGGGCAAAGAACAAAAGGAAAGGGGGCAACAATGGGAAAAAGTAATTGCCCCGGACAATCGAAGCCCGAAAAGATATGCGGAACGTGTCGATATTTTAACCCGGAATTTCCGGTAAATGGAAAGCCCGCCCCGGTATGTTTGGCGTTGAAGATGATAAAAGGGGGAACGGAATACACCAACCCCCGTGGAACCCAACCGCATTTTCGTTGCTCAAATGGTAGGTACGAAATAGGCATAAGCAATTAGGCAATAAGCCCCGGAAACAAAGCCGGGGTTTTGCCGTTTATATGTGAGAGAGAACAAACGGTTGGCAATGCGGCGAAAAAGCCGTAAATTTGCCCCGTGGTTAAGAGATAACCGCCGAGATATACAAAGTATCGGATAAGACAATAAAGCCTCTTAAAATGGAAATTCCCCGCAAATAACTTGCAATCGAAAAACATTTGGTACCTTTGCAAAAAAAAGATATGGAAGTTTGGAAAGATATACCCGGTTTTGAGAATTACCAAATATCCAATTATGGTAATGTAAAAAGCCTCAATTATGGGAGGACAGGACAACCCAAGTTGCTAAAACCAACTGTAAGCGGAAAAGGTTATTTGCAAGTAAGGTTATCGAAGTCCGGTAAACCAAATGCGTTGTTGGTTCATAGATTGGTTGCAATGGCATTTGTTCAAAATCTAAATAACCGGAAACAAATAAATCATAAGGACGAAAACAAGTTTAATAATAATGCCGATAATTTGGAATGGTGCGATAATCAGTATAACAATACATATAACGGCAAACATAACAAAATTGCCAAACCTGTAATACAACGTTCAAAAGCCGGAAACGAAATTGCCCGGTATAAATCTATAAGGGAAGCGGAAAGAAAAACGGGAATAAAAAATATAACAATTACCCGATGTTGTAAAGGAGTGTATAAAACGGCGGGCGGGTATGTGTGGGAATACGATTTGACGATTAAGGAGGTTTGACGATGAAAAAGAGAAAGAAGCCATTAGGCTACAACAAACGTTCCGAGGAACAACGAATTTATGACATTCGGTTTTGTGCCGATTTATTTTTGCGTGGTTATTCGTACCGGGAAATTGCGGACGCATTGAACCGGGATTTGTCCGCCCGTGGAATGGGTTATACAATAACCTTTCAAATGGTTTATTACGATTTGCAACAATGCCTTATCGAATGGAAGCGGGAACGGTTGGATACAATCGACGAATATGTTACACAGGAATTGCGAAAGTTGGATAAAATGGAGCAACAAGCGTGGGAGGCGTGGGAGGTATCCAAAACCGGAAAGCAGCGCACCAAAGAGAAAACCAACCGGGGGCGTCCTATCAAAACGGATGCGACCGACGGCGACCCGGAATATTACGGGTATGACGAAACGACCGTTGAAACGTCGGCGGGCAATCCCCGGTTTTTGGATTTGTTGTTGACCATTCAACAACGCCGGGCAAAGATGTTGGGATTTGATGCACCCGTTAAAATCGAGATACCCGGATACAACGCCGGGACGGACGACGATAAACCGAAATACGATGTTAAGGCAATCCCGGACGACCTGTTGTTTGCCGTCGCCGACAAATTGCAGTCCGCCGAATTTCAAAAGACAATCGCCGAGAAAGGAGGGGCGCAATAATGGCAAAGCGAATGAATGTTGTTAAACAGGTTGTAACCAAAACGAACCATTATTGCGGGGATTGCGGACACGGTGTTTGGTATTTCGACCATGAGAATTTAGATGTTGCAAATAGATTGCCGATTTGTTGCCGTTGTCCGTTTACCCCGAACCGTTGCCGGATAAGGAGCGAAATTGCGTGTTTGAATTGGATACCTAAAAAGCCCGGCGAATTGATAGTTACACCCGATAAAATTGTACGACCATGAGCAACGAGGAATTATTGAAGATGTACGAGGCAATCAAGGCAGACCCCGGCGAATTGGTGCGAGCCGCCGCCCGTAAACGTCTTATCAACTTTGCCCGGTATATGCAACCGGATTTGGTATTGGAACCGTTTCACGTTGTATATTATACCCTGTTGGATAAGTTTGCGCACGGCAAAATACGAAAGATGATTGTACAACAGCCGCCGCAACATGGCAAATCGGAGGGGTCAAGCCGCAAATTACCCGCATTTATGTTGGGGTTAGACCCCGACCGCAAAATATGTATCGGTTCGTATGCGGCGACAATCGCACGAGATTTTAACCGGGACGTTCAACGAATAATCGACACGCCCCGGTATCGTGAATTATTCCCCGGCACGTACTTAAATGGGTCGAACGTCGTAACAATGGCGAATACCTATTTGCGCAATTCCGATGTTATCGAAATGGTCGGGCGTAAGGGGTCGTTGCGTGTCGTCGGTCGTGGCGGTTCGCTGACGTCTAAAACCGTGGACGTTTCGATATTGGACGACGTGTATAAAGATTACGCCGAGGGTAACAGCCCGATAGTACGGGCGGCGGCGTGGAAATGGTACACGACCGTTGTACGCACCCGTTTACACAATGATAGTCAAGAATTGATTGTATTTACCCGTTGGCACGACGACGATTTGATAGGACGCATTGAAAAGAGCGGCGAAACGATTATTGATGTTAAGTGTTGGGCGGATTTGGAGGACGTAACGCCGGGGGCGTGGGTACGCATAAACTTTGAGGGACTGAAAACCGGGGAACCGACCGAGATAGACCCACGGGAACCGGGGGCGGCATTATGGGAAAGCCGACACAGTAAGCAAAAGTTGGAGGCGCAAAAGGCATTAGACCCGGTGCAATTTCAATGCCTGTATCAAGGCAACCCCGGTTCCGCCGAGGGTCGATTGTACCAACCTTTCAAAACGTGGGTCGAAAAATCCGATTACGGCACGTACATTCGTTCCGGCGCATACATTGACGTTGCCGACGAGGGCGACGACCTGTTGTTTGCCGCAACGTATGACGTGTATAAGTCCGACAATCTGTTTTTCAACGAGAAAACAAAGCGCATGGAGCCGATATTGTTTGCCCTAATTACAGATATGGAAATGACGGACGAAAACACGGACGTTACAACCGTAACCGTCCCGGCGATGATTAACCGGAACGGGACGCAAAAAGCGTGGGTTGAGAGCAACAACGGCGGTGCGGGTTATGAGAAAGTTATTAAAAAGAAAGTCCGGGCGATTACAGAGCCGTTTTATCAAGGGGGCAACAAGGAAAGCCGGATAATAACAGCGTCCGCAATGGTTAATCAACATATAATTATGCCGTTCGGTTGGGAAACCCGGTACAAAGCCGTTTACGACCATGTAACCGGATTTTTGCGTAATTTCGGAGCCAACACGCACGACGACCCGGAGGACGGATTGACCGGGATATATGAAAAGGAGATTGCGGACGGCAATATACAGCCATACGCACACGCAAACCGAGGCGTAAGACGACGCAATTAGCAATATTTTTGAGATATACAAGATTATCCGGGAAAAAGTTTATAACTTTGTAACCGAAACAAGGGGGCAAAGGGACAGCCCCGGAGAAAGTAACAATATTTTTAACGTTAAAAACAAAGAAGTATGATTTGTAAATGTCCGGCGGGGGCGTCGTTGCCCGATGTACCCGCAATTACGTGTCCGGAAAGTTTCGGACAGGTTCAGAAAGTGGCTTTTCAACGTCTTATGAAAGACGACGGAAGCAAAAACAGTTTTACGAGTGAAAAAGCGATTACGGCGTTAGCGTCGTGGACGCCCCTGTTAGCGGCGGCGGATAGCACGAAAATAGTTGTTTCGCCGTATATCCAAGCCCCGACCGCCGAGGCGGGAGCCGCCCGCACCTTTGGAGGCGGTAACGAAACGTTGGGAGGCGTCGAAGAAATTATTGGACGTGAACCAACCCCGTTTACCGGAGTTATCCGCAAAGCCCCGCAGAATGTTATCAAGGCATTAAAGGAAATGCAATGCGAAAGTTGGGGCGACAATTTGGGTATCTTCATTTTCGACGAAAACGGCGCAATCGGCGCAATCAAGGGGGCTACCGACGGTATATATTACCCGATACCGATACGTTCGTTGTTTATCGGCGATAAGACGTTGGGCGGATTGGAAGCCCCGGACAGCAACGCAATACAATGGTCGTTTTTGCCGAATTGGTCGGACGATTTGGCGATTGTTGCCCCGGCGTTTAACCCGCTTACGGATTTGAAACCCGCACGAGCGTAATGGCGGCGAAAGTTACAAAGGTCGTGTTGGAGTGTCCGACCCTTAACACGACCGAAGAATTTGAGATTAACCACGCCGAACGCCTGTTGCGGATGCCTAACAATGGCGGTTGGCAGTTGCCCGAAAAAACACCTTTTGAATTTAGCAAAGAAAATGGGATTAGATATAAAACGCATACGAAAGGAAATAACGGAACCGAGGAAAAAGGCGACGATAAATAAAGCGGTTATACACCAAAACCGCATTAAATTTCACGCCCAAACCAACGTAACGCCCTTAATGTGTTTACCAACGACCGATTTTTTGGCATGGGTTCAAAATCTTATCCCGCACGATAAATTCAAAATCTTCAAAACATTGTTCCGTTACCCCGTTCGTACCAACGAGGTAACGGGCATTTGTTTTGATAAGTTAAGCCGTATTTTCGACGGTCGTAACCCGGCGTTCAACTATCAATTCCAAAACACGGAACAACGGGACGATTGGGAGTATTACCGCCAAGATGTATTAAAGGAGCCGGAAATTTGGAGTACGAAAGGTTGGGAGTTTTTCAAGACGGAAATAAACAGCGTTTTAATAGTTGATTTGCCCGCCGAGCAAAACCCCGCCGACCGATACCCGACCCCGTATTTTTATTGGCTACCTATCGAAAGCGTTATAACCTTTGAAGCAAACCGGACAACCGGGGTTATGGATTGGATAATTTTCCGCCAACCCGATAAACGTATTGCAGTTATTGACGATGAACGATACCGAGTATTTGCAGAGGACGACGGCGGCAACATAGGCGAATTATTGGTTGATAACCCACACGATTTGCGCTATTGCCCCGCCCGTTTCTTTTGGAATGAGCCAATGAATTTGCGAGAACCGGACGTTAAACAATCCCCGCTAACAAAAGAATTGGAGGCGTTGGATTGGTTTTTGTTTTTCCATATATCGAAGCGGCATTTGGATATGTACGGGGCGTACCCGATATATTCCGGTTACGAACAATCGTGCGACTTTACAAACGCAGAAAACGGCGATTATTGCGACGGTGGATTTTTGAAAGACAAACAAGGGTATTACAGGTTAGACCAAGCCGGGTTACTTATGCGTTGCCCCAAGTGCGGCGACAAACGGATTACCGGGGCGGGTTCCTTTGTTGAAATACCGATACCGGACGGGGACAAACAACCCGATTTGCGGAACCCGGTGCAAATGTTGACCGTTGACCGTACAAGTTTGGATTACAACGTTGAGGAAGAAAAGCGATTGCGGGAAAACATTATTACCGCCGTCGTCGGACAAAACGAGGAAGTAACCCAACGGGAGGCATTCAACGAACAACAGGTTAAAGCCGCATTTGAGAGCCAAAGCACGGTATTAAACCGAGTGAAAAAAGGCTTTGAAGCCGCCCAACAGTTCGTCGATGAAACGGTTTGCCGATTGCGATACGGCGATATGTTCGTATCTGCAAAAGTCAATTACGGCACGGAGTTCTATTTGTACGACGCAAGCGAGTTGCGGAACCGTTACAAGTCGGCAAAGGAAAGCGGCGCAAGTGAGGCAGAATTGGACGCCCTGCAAAATCAGATTATCGAAACGGAGTACCGGAACAACCCAACCCAATTGCAACGTATGTTGATATTGGCAGAATTGGAGCCGTACCGCCATTTGACCCGGAACGAGGTATTGGATTTGTACGGGCGTAACTTAATCCCGGAGAATGAATTGCGTATAAAGTTGAATTTCGCTAACTTTGTCCGCAGATTTGAGCGGGAGAATACAAACATTTTGGAATTTGGAACGCAAATACCATTCGACCAAAAGATTTCAGTAATAACAAGTAAATTTAACGAGTATGCGAGTGAAAACAGCAACAGAGGGTAAAACAAAGGACGTCGCAATTACCGACGTCACCCCCGAAAACTACATTGTACCGAACAACGAACAACATTTGTATCATTGCGTTATTGAGGTACGTAAGTTTGACAGCGAAACGGGTAAACGCTTATCCGTTCCCCGTATCCAAAAGTTCGGCAAAAAGTCCTTTGAAAACGGCATTTTGGACGCACTGAAAAAACAGGGTTACACGATTACCGTATTGCACGACCCCAACGAGTACGTCAAGGCGCAAGCCGAGGAAAAAGCGGCACGAACCGCCGCACAGCAGAAAGCCGCCGAGGAAAAAGCCGCCGCCGATGCAAAGGCAAAGGCAGAAGCCGAGGCGAAAGCGGCGTTAAAGGCTGAAATTTTGGCGGAATTGAAAGCGGCGGGAGTTATCCCGGCGGAACCCGCCAAAGAAACCAAAGCCGAGGACAAACCCGGAGCGAAAAAGTAACAGAGTATTAAACAATTAAAAAATACGATTATGGCACAGATTGCACAGCAGGACAATTTGGTTATTGAAGTAACAACAACCGCCGCCGCATTGGATGGCGCAACAAAGAAAAAGTTGATTGAATGTATTGAGGGCGGAACAATTACCGACGTAATTTTGGTAACAACAGAGGTTGCAAAGAAAATCAGCCATGCACGTGTTGTTAGTTGGTTGGTTGACACAACCGGGGATTCGCCAAAATACACAATTCATATTATTAACGCAAACAGCGGAGAAGTAGCAGCAATCGCACTTAATTAATTCAAAGGGAAAGAATTATGTTAACGAGAGAAATTTTAGTTGCAAATGCGGCATTAGCCGGATTAACCGACGAACAAATTGCGGCAATTACAACATTGTCCGCCAACGACGAAAATAGCGTTATCGCCAAAAAGACGGGCGAAATTTACGGCGGATTGGATGCCGATATTTTGGCGGTGTCCGGTATCGCAAAGAACGGAACCGAAAAGACGTTTGATTACGCAAAACGTGTGGTCGCCGAGTTCAAAACCAAAGCGGAAAGCGCAAGCGCATTGCAAACCCAAATCGACAGTCTGACGAAAGAAAAGGCACGTTTGGAAAAGGCAATTGCCGACGGTGCGACCGATGCGGAAACGGCAAAGGCGTTGAAACAAGCGAAAGCCGATTTAACGGCGGTAACAACGCAGTTTAACGACCTCAAAAGCAAGTACGATGAAGCCGAAAAGAAATTCCAAACGGAGTTGTTCGGCGTTCGTATCGAGGGTGCATTGCAGACCGCAACCGCCGGGTTGAAATTCAAACCGGGATTGCCCGAAAGCGCAACAAAGGTTTTGTTAGCGCAAGCAATCGACAAAATTAAGGGTATGAACCCCGAATATATCGACGACGGAAAAGGCGGTAAAATCCTTGCTTTTAAGGACGAAAGCGGCGCAATTATGCGTAACCCGAACAATCAGTTGAACCCGTACACCCCCGGCGACCTGTTGGCAAAGGAATTGGAAACAATGGGTATTTTGGATAAGGGACGCCAAGCCGGAGGCGGCGGAACGGTTCCCCCGGCGGGCGGTTCCGGCGGTGGTGGCGGAACAACCATTGACATAACGGGCGCAAAAACCCGTGTCGAGGCTTACGAAGCAATCGCCGCAAACCTTATGGCGCAGGGTTTAACGGCGGG
>ENA-OPSI01000082-OPSI01000082.1-human-gut-metagenome-genome-assembly--contig:-NODE-82-length-36968-cov-2.391759_pt1 | contig 36968 bp, 58 predicted proteins | sample MGYA00241806_ERZ501903 | MGnify/ENA primary metagenome ERZ501903 (study PRJEB25962, sample SAMEA2042439) | human gut metagenome | biome: human gut; feature: human-associated habitat; material: faeces...
CCGTATAGGTATGGGAATCCCTGTGGGCGCGGGCGCGTTCCAGCATGCGTTGGGAAAGGTCCGTCCCAAGCACACGGGCCGCGCCATGCTCGGCCGCGTACCGGCAATGCCATCCGAAACCACAGCCAAGGTCCAGCACGCGCTTGCCGGCGAGCTCCGGCAGCAGCGCTTTCAGTGCCGGCCATTCGCCTGCGGCGGAAAGCCCCTGCTCGGAACGGGGCATATGGCTGTACTGCTCGAAAAATACGCTGTCATCGTATTTGTTTTCTTTCAAAAAAGCACTTCCCCTGCATGTTTTCTTCATGGTAACACATCTGTTCTGCGGCGGCAAGCCTGCGCGGCAGGCCTTTTTTGTGCAGGTGAGGGCCTGTTTTGCGCAGCTTGCTCCGGAGCGCTTGCAGCGGCGGGCCGGGGTGTGTATCATAAAGATGCGGCCGCGGGATAAACACAAACAAAGGGGGAGGGGCTGTTGAACATCCGTATCTGTGAGGACCCGGCCTGCGCGGACATCGAGGTGGTGGTGCGCTGCAGGCAGCTTGACGACACAGTGCTTTCACTTTTGGCGCGCCTGCGCGTTTACGACGCGAAGCTCACCGGAGAAAGGGACGGCGCCACCTACGTTCTGGCGGCGGCAGACGTGCTGTATGCCGACACGGCGGACAAAAAGACGTTTCTTTATACAGCGGACGCCGTATATGAAACGCCCCTGCGCCTGTACGAACTGGAGGAGCAGCTTGCCGCGCGGGATTTTGTGCGCGCGGGTAAATCGGTGCTGCTGAATTTTGCCCATGTGGCGGCGCTGCGTCCGGACTTCGGCGGGCGAATGCGGGTGACGATGTCCAACGGCGAGGTGGTGGTGGCGTCGCGCCAGTATGTGCCTGCCCTCAAGGCAAAGCTGGGGCTGTGAGCCCTATACCGGAAAAGGAGTGTTTGCTGTGAAAAAATTTTTTGATATCGTAATGCCTGTAAAGACGGCCGCATGCTATATTTTTACGGCCACCATGTGCGTGTATGCCGTTCTGGATCTGGTCTTCGGCTGGGGCGGTCTGCCCGATAACTACCTGTTTTCGTTTCTGCTGCTGTCGCTGGCGGGCGGCGTGCTGCAGATCGTCGCGTTCACAGAGCTTGTCATCAAAAGGCTGCGCTATACGCTGCGGCTGTTCGTATTTGCAGTGCCGTATCTGGCGGTGCTTTCGGCCGTTGCCGCCGGGTTTGGCTGGCTGCCCGCAGCGCAGCCGGGCGCATGGGCGCTGTTTTTCCTGATTTTCCTGGCGGTGCTTCTGACGATGACGCTGGGGTTCGAATTGTATTACCGCATCAGCGGCAAAAAATACGACGGCCTGCTGGGCCAGTACCGCGCTTCCCGTACACGGGATGAAAACAGCCGGGGAGAATACTGATGCATGCGGCGGGAAGCCAGATGAAAGGAATGAAAAGTTTTCAACAAAAGGGGCCTGCGCGGTGGAAAACCGCACAGCTTCCCCCGTTCAGGCCGCATTCTATCAGGCTTTTTCATCAACCGTGCATTGTATCTGCATTGTACAGGTATTCATCCAGCTTGTTCATGCTGTGTTTTTTGTACTGCTTATCCAAATGGGTATATATCTCCAGAGTGGTCTTGATGTTGGCGTGTCCCATCTGATCGCGCGCGGTAAGAATATCGACCCCAGAGAAATAGAGCAGTGTGCAGAACGTATGCCGGAGCTGGTGAGGCGTAAAGGTCTGTATGCGCATTTTGAGGGCACCGCGGGTCTTTCCGTCTTTATCCTTTTTTCGATGCCCGTATTTGGATTCCTTGCCGTCGTAGCCATATTTTACGTTTAGGTCTATCATGTAGCTTTCCCACAGATGATCCCACGAATAAGAGGTCATGATTTCACCGCGCGTATTATGGCACACATAGAGACAATCATCTTTTTTACGCTCGTTTCGCAGAAAATCAACGAGAATTGACGGGATATTCACAGTGCGGATACCGGCGGCGGTTTTTGGTTTTTTGATGCGCATTTTCGGCCGTGCATAATCCACAGCTTTATTTACCGTGATCGTGGCGGCATCAAAATCAATATCCGCCCAAGTCAGCGCAGCCGCCTCGCCACGCCGCAGACCGGAATACAGCATAAGCATTGCAGCTCGCTGCGCCCTATGCGGGGTGTCACGAATCCACTTCTGTTGTATATCCGGGATTGCGGAGCGCGATGTCGAAGGCTTTCCGGCCGGCACGACTACTTTGGCGCATGGGTTATACTGTACGACTTCTGGAATGATACTTTCAAAAATTCCGGAACAGGTATTCAGTATCTCACGCATTGTTTTGTGTGTAAGAGGCGGAACGGTCATGTGCCACTCTGCCAAGCCATTCAGTATGGATTGAATATGAGACGTTCGGATTTTATCCGGCGTCATTTCCCAGAGCGGCTCCAGATGGTCGATATGGTTTCCGATAGAACGGAGCCAACTATGCCCAATGCCAGAAGCTTTTTTCATTGCCTTATATGCGTCGGCCGCATCCTTAAAAGTCACACGCCCGCGGGATGGATCGAGCCCACGCCCCATAGCGTTTTTAAATTCGATCGCTTTCGTTTCGGCCTCACGTGCGGAAGCTCCGAAAAATTGTTTGTACTTTTTCTTGCCGTCCTGCATGCCGATATACACCTGTTTGCAATATCGGCCGTCCTTACGCTTTTTTAATCGCGCCATAAAAAAATCCCCCTTTTGGTGCACTTTACAAAGCCCACCCAAAGAGGGTATAATAACCGTGTCGGGCGGCTATATCCTCTTTAGGTAAGCTGTTCTATAGAAACGCTTCGGTGTTCCAGCACCGGGGCGTTTTTTATTTTAGCTGTTATGCGTGATGACATCCAACATGGACAACATCTTCTGTGCCGTGTTATATGCCATCTCGTATTCCTTGCTCTTCACCTTCACGGGCTTCTCCAATAACGGAAGCATAATGCAGGGCCGACTAAAGTCGTTCAGAGTGAGTTTGATCGTAATACTGTTTACGATGCGCTTTGTTTTCCTTTTGGCCGTCAGGCCGCCTACTACGGCACCAACACCCGCGAATAAGGCGCCGCCAACAAGCGCCTGCCCCACGCCGCCTGTGGTGATTGTTTCATCATCTTCCAACAAATCATAGTTCAGGAGCTGGTCAAAAGAATAAGTTGGGATATCTTTTGGACCGACCATCCCCGCAACTCCTTTTGCGGCAGCTTCTACCACCAGTGACGCGCCGCCCGTGAGTACGGCTAAGGCTCCTTTTGCAAATTTATTATCACCAGTACTTTGCGGCTGATGTTTTGGAACGCCTTTCTCGCCCGCGATACGCCATAATTTATTTTGGGCATCTATCAGGAGCTGTCCGCATTGCTGCGTTGCATGAAATACCACAGACGGTTCTTCCGCAGCAGCGCTTGAAGCGACCGGATCGGGTGTAATAGGGGTGCCGCATTCGGCACAAAATTTTCCTGCGACTTCCGCACCACAGTTCGGGCAAGTGGCCGAACGCGGCGTCGGCGTCCCGCATTCAGGGCAGAATTTACCTTCGAAATCATTTCCACAGTTTGTACATTTCATGAAATTCCTCCTTATTGAACCGAAAAGTGAGCTGTTCAGATTGCCAGCATAAAATGCGCACAAAAAGACTCATTGGCCGTTTTTAAAGGGTGGTTTTTTCTTTGTTTTTTCGCGGCTTATAATAGTACCCGCGCAATTTTTTTTCAACAATGTCCTGCAAGTGACCATCGACACAAGTGTTGAAACATGTGCCAAAACGTGGATGCAAATAGTAATCCGTTTTTTTGGCGGTCTGCAAAAATTGAATTGCCGAATCCAGTTTGTTCATTTTTACCATGACCTTTGCGATTTGGATGTATGCGGCGGGGTATTGTGGACATATTCTACGCTGCTTATCATAGGCTAGTATTGCGCTTTTGAAATCATACTCTCCCTCATATGCCTTACCTAATGCACTCCATTTTGATGCCAAAAAAGCGGGTCTGTCTTTTTCAAGGCAGCGACACCAAGAGGGATTCTCCAAATACTTCCTTAGGTAATAAATCGCTTCGCTGCGATAGGAAGCACCTAAAAACACATATGCGTCTGCCAACAGACAATAGGCCATCGGCGTATCATATCCTTGGCAAAGCTCTATTTCTTTTAGTAATATTCGTTTTCGGTCATACGCACATTCTTCTAAAATCTTTTCAGCTTCTTTGGATGGTTTAACGCCCCCAACAACGAGCGTTCCTTGGAGTTGAATTACGACATCAAACGGTGATGGAATTTCCACCCCATTCAATATAAAGCTCATTATATTCCCTCGCTTGTCCTCACGCCAACGCCTCAAAGTTTACGCCCAAATTGTCACGATAAATTGTATACGCACGCCAAATAAAAGATGGCTCAACGTTGAAGTGCTCCGCAATCTCCCACACAGAGAAACCGCGCCGCATTTCTTCCACCAACTCTGCAAGTGGGACGCGCTTCAACGCAGCCGCTTTGTCTGCCCTGTATTCAGCTTGTTCTTTCACCAGATACGGGCTATAGGGCACATAAAAAGCGCCGGAATTAAAATGCCCTTCTTCGTGTATCAGTGCCGTGACTTCTTCCCGCTGGTTTTCAATTTTGCCATAATCAATTCCTATAAAGCCTTCAACATCCGAAATAGCTTTTCGGCCTTTCATCGGACATGGAAATATTGTTATTCCTTGCATCTCTAAATCATGGTACATATCCGCCAGCGCGTTGAACATTCAACATCACTTCTTTTCACGTCGGTTCTTTTTGATTTCTGCTTTCATTCGCATAAAGGTTTTAAGGTCGTCAATATCATCTTGGTCAAGATCGTTTTTTACTTCACCATAGAACGCAACAAGTTCATCCTTTAACAGCTCGTCGGCCTCTTGGCTGGCGGGCTTTTCTTCGTTTCCGAGCAAATAGTCCACGGATACACCGAAGTAATCGGCTATTTTTTGTAACGTATCGCCTTGTGGTGTAGCCCCGGTTTTTTTCCACTTCGTTCCAATTGTTCGACTTAGCCCAATTTCAATAGTTGCCCGCGTAGGAGAAACACCTTTTTCTTGGCAGAGACGGCAAAACAGGTCATAAAACATAAAGTACAGCTCCATTTTTTGTGCACAAAGTAGAAGCTAACTTTTTTCTGCTTTTTGTCTTGAATGGCCTACCAAAGTAGGCTATAATAAGCATGTAGCCGAAAAAAGTAAGCCAATGTGCTGAATATATTCTGCAAAAATATAATACCACTAATGCTTACTTTTTTCAACATTTAATTAAAAAGGAGCTGATAATCGTATGCCTGCACAATGGACTGGCAACCTCGTAGGCAGAATGCACAATGCTGGCATTTCTAAAAAAGAGCTTGCCGCATTCATGGGAAAACATGAAAAATATCTTTCTCAAGTACTGAATGGTCACAGGGAACCCAAACATGCCGAACAAGAGTACAACGCTGCGCTCGACGAACTGATTGCAGAGAAGAATAGGAAAGAGGGGTGAGAGCATGTACAAAACAATTCGGTATAACACCATACAAGAAGGCAGCACGAACGCGGACGGAACAACCACAGGATCACCAATCATTTTTGTAGAACTTCGCTTGCCGGATAAGATTCTGATTCGGGGCAGTTTTGAACGAGAGGTCGATAAGATTTTTCAATCTGTTCGCGCAGACCTCGAAACTGCGCTTTTGAACGCACGGTGACCTTTCCGCGATTGGTGTAAATAATTAGCTTGTCTATTTGCTTCCAGCTTGTGTCTTCAGTTGGGCCAAAATACAAGAACTCTTCTGCTGCTCCTAAAGCGGATAATTCAATAGGGAACTTGGCACTTTCAATGAAACGCTCATAAAAAGGTGTTTCGGTATCACACAGCCGTCGGAATAGATGTCCAACAAAATGCGGGTTCAATTGGGCTATAACTGTTTGATTTGGTGTATATAGTTCTACTTTAGTTATGGAAATAGGATTCATTGAATGATTTTCGAATAATACAAAAATACATAAAAAACTATTTGCATTTTCCCGCGGAAAACAATTCAGTTCATTTTGAATTTCTATTTTTACAGACAGGTTTTTCCGCTCTCGCCATAATTGACGTGCTATAGACCAAACGGAAATAAAAAATCCAGCTACGGCAATCCAAAATGTTATGTCATCTCTATTGTCTAAGAACCATTGGAGCATTTTATCACCTCGGCACTATTATATCAACAATGCAAAATTCTGGAAATCCCTACACCAACATTATCCGACAAATAGTGTCCTATAAAACGGACAGAAAGGAGATGCTTTTTTGAAACGATTACATTATGCTGACTGGAACGAAGTGCGAATCACTTTAACGGTGAAAGACATCGCGGATGTGCTGAACGTGTGCGATACGGTAGCGCTGAATCTGGTTCGCAGCGGGGAAATCCCAGCCAAGAAGGTGGCGGGCCAATGGCGGATTTTGAAAACTGACCTTATGGCTTATCTTGGGACAAAAGAAAATTTGTATGCATAGAAGGAGGGGACCACGCATGGAAATTGAGGTCAAAGTAAACATCACGCCCCAGCAGTACATACGGCTGGACAACATGGCCCGCAGGATGCGCCGCCCGATGGACAAGGCGCTCGGCTGGATGGTGACACACCACATGGACAGCATCCTCGAAAACACGCACATCTCAGCGCCGGCAGGGCCGAAGCCAATCGACTGGGGTGCGATCGAATGACGGGCCTTGCATGCATCTGCTTCGGGTTCGTACTCGGAACAGCTTTTACGGCAGTCTGCCTTCTGGCGGACAAAAAGAAAGCCCCCGCTGGTGCAGCGAACACCAACAGAGGCGCAGACCAAAAATCTACATCTAAAAAATACACCACCGGGGAGGATTTGTCAAATGCCTGAACTGCATTACATCGGAATATCGGCGGCGTTTGACCCTTACGCGGAGGCAGAACCGGTGTCTTATTGCCCGGAATGCGGCGCACCGGTATATGACGGAGAGCGCATCTATTACGGACATGGAACCGATCATGTAATAGGCTGTGAGCATTGCATTGATACAGGCTTTGCACAGGCCGGATAAGGAGTACATATGGATAATTTAGCGATATACAATGATTTACGCGTTGTACCGGAAGAAGCCAAAAAAAAGATTACAGGAGGACGTTTAAACGGATTTACCGATATCAACAGCATGTGGCGAATCAAACGTTTAACAGAGAAATTCGGACCATGTGGAATTGGATGGAAAACCATAAACGAAAAATATCGCACAGAACCGGGAGCAGATGGAGCTGTCGCTGCATTTTGCGAACTTGACTTAGTATACCGTCTTGATGGCGGTGGATGGAGCGAGCCGGTACATGGAGATGGCGGGAGCATGCTTGTTGCCAAGGAAAAAGGCGGTTTATATACAGATGATGAATGCTTTAAGAAGGCCCGTACTGATGCCATTGGAAACGCTGGGAAACTGCTTGGGCTGGGTGCGGATGTATACAACGAAAATGACCGCACGAAGTATAAAAAAGAACTGTATAAGTGCAACAAGTGCGGCAAATCCCTTCACGACGTGATGCTTCGAAATGGCGAGTTGTGGGCGGCACATGACATTGCAATTTATGGCCTTAGAAGGTTTGGAGATATGTTGTGCGACGAATGTCAGAACATAGTCCTAAAAGAAGAAAAGGAAAAGAAAGAAGAAAGCCTTTCGCTTGTAGGCGGTGAAATCGTTGAGCAGACTGTTTAATTTCACGAATGCGCGTATGTCTAAGGAAGGAGAACTTTGCTTAAAGGTGAAAAACCGCGCGCAGGCCGCACAGCTTGCCTATGAGCTAAAAGACAAGACCGTGGATATGGTGGCAGAGATCAAGCGTAAAACGAAAGCCCGAAGTAAAGACGCAAACGCTTATGCGTGGGAGCTTATGGGGCAGATGGCCGATTTATTGCACACGGACAAGGACAGCGTATACCTTGAGATGCTACGGAGATACGGCCAGCAATTTGTGGTAAAGGTGCCAAATAAAAGCGTTGAGATGTTCAAGCGTCAGTACAAATACTGTGAACAACATGAAACACTTGCTCCGGAAGAACGGGCGCAATATTACCGCGTATACCTTGGCAGCTCTACATACACCACCAAGGAAATGAGTGTCCTGATAGACGGCATTGTCAGTGAGTGCAAAGACCTTGGGATAGAGACGATGACACCGGAAGAGCTGGCACGCATCAAGGAGGATCCGCGGTGAAGAATGAATTTGGCGCGTGTCTCGACAAAAACGGATACGCACCCGGCATTGTGACGTTTGATACAGACTGCTGCTTTTTGTGCGGCGGACAGGATGAAAAGCTGGACAGGCATGAATGCTTTGGCGGAGCGATGCGCGAAAAGAGCAAACGCCTTGGGCTTTGGGTACCGCTGTGCCATAGTCGCTGCCACGAATACGGGCCGGATGCGGTACACGTGAACGGAGAAGCAAGGATGTATTGCCAGCAGGCAGCACAGAAAGCGGCAATGCAGGAATACGGATGGAGCAAAGAAGATTTTATCCGCGAATTTTATAAAAACTATCTGTGATTTGTAAAGTACAGTTTTAAGTTAAGTTTTGAAAGGACGGTTGATATGGGATTGAACGTAGTTGCTCTGATGGGGCGCCTTGTGGCTGAACCCGAACTGCGCCACACACCGAGCGGGGTTGCGACATGCACGTTCCGCATCGCGGTAGACCGCAGCTATTCCAAGGATGGAGAACGAAAGGCCGATTTTATCGACATTGTAACATGGCGGCAGACAGCGGAGTTTGTATGCAAGTATTTTCATAAAGGCAGCATGATCGCCGTGAACGGTTCCATCCAGACCCGTAATTATGAGGACAAAAACGGGAACAAGCGCACGGCCTTTGAGGTGGTCGCAGAAGGCGTTCATTTTGCAGGTGGGAAATATGATGGCGCGCAGCGCGGAACGCCTCAGACGGGCGCACAGCATACACCGGAGCCGTTTAAAACAAATGCCGCTGCAGCAGATGTGCAGCAGGATGATTTTGCGGTGATTGACGATTCAGAAGATTTGCCATTTTAAAGTGAGGGCAGAAGATGATAAAAAGCGGGATAGATTACTTTCCGCTTGATGTCAGCATGGATGCCAAAATGGAACTGATAGAAGCAGAGTTTGGCTTGACAGGATTTGGTGTAGTCGTTCACTTGCTGCAAGAGATATACGGCAAGGCGGGTTACTACATTGAATGGACAGAGGAGGTTGCGCTTTTGTTCGCCCGAAAGGTCGGGCTGGGTGGGGGCGTCGTTTCCGAAATTATTGAGGCTTCTGTCAGACGGGGTATGTTCGACAAAGAGAAATATGACAAATACCATGTATTGACCTCGCGAGGGATACAGAAAAGGTATTTCGAGGCCGTCAGCCGCCGTAAAGTTCTTGAAGTCGATGAAAGCATACTCTTAGTTAACGTTACCCAAATTTGCAAGGATGTTGACATAAAGCGAAAAAATGTAAACATTTTCGAGAAAAATGCTGACATTTCAAAACAAAGTAAAGGAGAGAAGAGTAATACCCCTATATCCCCTAAAGGGGATTTTGAACGGTTTTGGAATGCATACCCGAGACATACGGCAAAGGCAAATGCAGTTAAAGCGTTCAAAAAGCTGGAGCCGGACGAAGCGCTTATTGATATCATGCTCAAAGCCATCGAGGTGCAAAAGAAGTCGGAGCAATGGCAGCGGGACAATGGCCAATATATCCCGCATCCATCTACATGGCTGAATCAGCGCAGATGGGAGGACGAGATGGAGGTGAAACAGAAGAATGACGGCATCAAGTATTACGACAAGTACAAACGATGAACGGGCCGTGCTTGGGTGTGCGGTACGTGATGATAAATGCGCTGCCCTGGTTTTAACGCGGCTTTCTGAAGACGATTTCACGGATTTGGATTTAGGGGATGCTTTTCGTGAACTTCGTGAGGTATGGAAAAAGTACGGTCGTGCGGATGCGGTCACAGTGTCAAGACTGCCACACGCGGAGCTGCTGGTATCCTGCGCCGACACAGTGCCGAGTTTATCCGGCTGTGAAATCTATATAGCACACGTAAAGGAAAAAGCGGTGCAGATGAAAGCGGCTACAATCGCGCTTGAAATTGCAACCGGGAAGCTGTCCACACAGGAAATTGCAGAGCGTGCCGGAGATATTGCGCGTCTTACCATAGGCGGGGGGCGCGTGAAGATACGCACGATGCCGGAGATGCTTGTAGACTTTCTGAAAACGCATCGAAAAGGCGAAAAGCCTGAATACATAAAAACAGGGCTTGGGCTTGAAGATTTTGTGCGTGTGAAGCCGGGAAACTTTTTCGTGATAGGCGCACGGCCAAGCGTTGGTAAAACAGCATATTCGCTGCAAATGGCTTTAAACATTGCACGCGCTGGAAAGAAAGTATTGTACTTTAGCCTTGAAACGAACTACGAAGGGATTTCAGAACGTATTGTAGCTTGCGCCGGAGGATACAGGCTTGTGGATGTAATGGACAATGAGATCTCATGGGATACACAGCGAGAGGCGAAAGCGATAGATATTTTATCCAGATACAAGGTGGATGTAGTTGATACGGTATATTCGCCTGCGGTAATGGAAGCGCTTGCGGTGGCTCATGGATACGATGCGATCGTTATTGATTATCTGGGTTTAATGGACCCGGGAGAAAGAACAAATAGCCTGTATGAGCGTGTTACAAAGATGTCGATGGCCTTGCATCGTATAGCACAGAAAAACAATTTGCTTGTAATTGCGTTATGCCAGTTGAACCGTGGAGGTACAGAAATACCTAAAATGGAGCATTTACGGGAAAGCGGGCAGATTGAACAGGATGCAGATGTAATAGTCCTTTTGCACAGCGATGAAGAAAAAGAGGAATACACGGCGATTGTGGCGAAAAACAAAACCGGAAAGTGCGGAGCTATTCCGTTGTGGTATGACCGGGAAAAGCAGCATTTTTCCGTGATTGAGACAAGGAGGAGCGAATGAAAATTGTTTTAAAAGGCGTGCCACCGAGTTTAAATCGGTTTGCGGGACGGCTAAACAGCTGGGAATATCGAAGGTCCAAAAAACAGTGGACAGAGACAGTGCAGTGGGCGTGCAAGGCCGCGGGTGTGAAGGAAGCGCCAGAAAGAGCCGTTGTCCGCATAGACTATTTTTTCCCTGACAAGCGCAGGCACGATGCGGACAACTATTGCGGAAAACTACTTCTGGACGGTCTTACAAAAGCTGGTGTAATAAAGGACGATGATTTTTCTCATATCGCACTTGTTGTGTATGGCCATGTGGACAAAGTTGACCCGAGAACAGAAATCACTGTAACAAGGATGTGGTGGGTCGAATGAGCAAAAACCTTGCAAAAAACAACGGGATTCGTGAAGGAATCGACGCTGTGTGCGAAGCCATGGCGCTGGCGCACTACAACGCAGCGATAGAGCTTGAACTTGACGAGCGAGAGGTTGGAACGTTTTATACGCGGATGCGGCAGGAGCTGCTGGAGATCCTTGCACAGGGTGGAAGAGATACGTTTACAGATGAGATGCGGCACGCTATAGCGGTTGCCTATGAAAAGATGGGCGTAGAGCCGATGTGAAAATTAGTAGGTGGTAGAGAAATGGATAAAGTGCATTTTAGCACAGGAAAAGACGATTGGGAGACACCTCAATGGCTGTTTAACCAGCTTGATGACGAGTTTCATTTTACGCTTGACCCGTGTTGCACAGCTGAAAACGCAAAGTGCCGCAAGTATTATACAAAAGCAGAAAACGGGCTTGAGCAGGACTGGAAGGGGGAAACGGTTTTCTGTAACCCGCCATACTCTCGAGGAAAAAAGGTGCACCGGGACAAGAGGCGTGGATTAAAAAATGTTTTGAGGAATCACAAAAAACGGATACGACTTGCGTTATGCTGCTACCAGCGCGTACGGACACAAAGGCATTTCACACATACATATATGGATATGCCGAAATCAGATTTATTCGCGGGAGATTAAAGTTTGGCGGAAGCACAAATAGTGCGCCGTTTCCAAGTATGATTGTGGTTTTTAAAGGGGAGGACTGTAATGGACGATTTGATAAGCCGAAAGGCGCTGCTGGAAAAAGCATGGGAAGCAGATACACAGTGCGGATATGTGCAAGTGGTAGATGTCGGAGACATAGAGAACGCCCCCGCAGTTGACGCCGAACCGGTGGTGCATGCGCGATGGGAACCGTTCAGAGGGAAGGCTTACTCACGTAAAGAATGCTCATGCTGTGGATGGGATGGGCAGGAATGGATTAAGTTTTATAATTTCTGCCCCAACTGCGGAGCCAAGATGAATGGAGGGAATGACAATGACTGCCAGAGAGGCGATTGCTCGTTTTGAGCCGTATATCTGGAACGAGTGTTACCGGAAAGAGTTTCAAGAAGCCTGTTCGCATGCAATCTCCGCCCTCCAAGAGCGTGAGGAACGGAGCAAGGGATGCCGATTCTGTTTTGATGCTACGCTTGAACCAGACCTTGAAGGATGCGACCTTTCGTATCATGACGTTGGGGAATCTGAACAGCAAAAACGCATTATGATCAGGTCAGGTAACGGAAAGCCTATGGCTATTATGTTTGAGGAATTGAGCGGCAATCAGTGGCACACTGTCGGTATTTATGAGCCAAAGTTCTGCCCCATGTGCGGCAGACCGCTGAAAGGAGAAGACAATGACTGACTTGAAGCCGTGCCCGTTCTGTGGTAGAAATGCAAAAATATCATTCAAGGATTATCGCTTTATCGGATATAACGGAATTGGCGACAAAAAAGTGATGTACCGTGTGCAAATAATCTGCAATAAATGTCGAAGTCGTGGCAAGCCGATTATAACGCCCGGCCTTGTGAATCCAAATCCATGCGTTAGCAAATGGGGAAACTGTTTTTTCGAAAAATCGGAACGATGTAAAAAAGAAACGGAAATGTTTGAACCGTATGTACAAGAAGCAATCGAAGCATGGAACCGGAGGGCTGACAATGGCAAGGCTGATTGACGCGAATGCGCTGTCGAAAAAATGGCAGGATATGCTTGATATTAAAACCGGAGAAAAAGAAGAAATCGCAGTATATAAAATTTTCGAGATACTCATCAAAAGGTTGAGCCAAGAACCAACCATCGACCCAGTGCACGCTTCTGGCGCGTGCTACTGTCGGGAGTGCACTTGCTGGAACAGGCACGATGATATACTTCCAGATGGTAGATTTCCAGATTGGGGTTATTGCTCAAAAATGCTTGATTCCGACAGTGAAATTGAAATCACAACCCTTGAGAACGATTTTTGCAGCTACGGCCAGCGCCGGGAGGATGCATAATGCGAGAAATAGAAGTACGTGAAGTAAAAAAAGTTCCGCGGAATTGCTCCACATGCCTGTATGGCGGAGGCATTGGCTGCGGGAATGCGAATGTAGGAAAAGCGTGTCTGGCCTATTTGTACGGATTACGAGAATGCCCGCATTATTGGCTCGACCAGAATCGCTTTGAACCTGTTGATGGTCGCAGATGGTAGGAGGGAAATTAAATATGGCTGAAAAAAAGATACTGGATGTAACGTGCGGAGCGCGCACGATGTGGTTTGATAAGCAGAATCCGCTGGCTGTTTTTTGCGATAAACGCAAAGAGGAATATCACCACTTGTGGAAAAATGCAGGCAATTGTTCGCTGAATATTAACCCGGATGTTATATGCGACTTTACAGACCTGCCTTTTCCTGATAACTCTTTTCCGCTGGTAGTTTTCGATCCGCCTCATCTGACTGGCGCAAAGGAAACCGCGTGGCTTGTCAAAAAGTATGGGAAATTAGATGAAAACTGGCCGCAAATGCTCCACGACGGGTTTCGCGAATGCATGCGGGTGCTGAAGCCGGACGGCGTACTTATTTTCAAATGGTCTGAATATGACATTGCCGCTGAAAAGGTATGGAAAGCTATTGGAGAAAAACCACTGTTTGGGCATCACAGTGGAAAGAAAATGGGGACCTTTTGGGGCTGCTACATGAAATTGGAGGATTGACATGGAGAGATATACATACTTTGACGGTGGAAAATGGCGTATGCGTGTTGGCGACGCTGAGTATTCTGGAAAAGAAACTGACCGCCTCGCCGCCTACGAGGACACCGGGCTGGAGCCGGAGGAAATCGAGCGCATTTTAGATTCATACGGGCGAGGCATGACCTTGCGAACAGAAAACGCTCAGCGGTTGGAAATCATCAAGGAAATTCCTATTAACCGCCTCCGCGAACTGGCGCAGGCGTACAGGGAGGGACGTGTCAAAATAGATCCCAAAGCGCTGAAATGTCCAAAGTGTGGGAAGATGCGGCTTTTCCCCAGAATTGATTGGCAGTATTACTATTGTTATTCATGTAAAACGCAATTCCCACGCGAAGCCGCAGAGGTCGCGCTGGAGGCACAGAGAGGTGAAAACAATGCTTGAAGTGTGCCCGGTGTCGTTGAAAGAAGCAAACGCTTTTGTCGCAGAGCATCACCGCCATCACAGGCCCACGGTCGGCCATAAGTTCTCCATCGCCTGCACAGACGGAGAGAAAATAGTCGGCGTCGCCATTGTGGGCCGTCCGGTGTCGAGGCACCTTGACGACGGGTGGACGCTGGAAGTAAACCGTCTTTGTACCGATGGAACCCGCAATGCCTGCTCAATGCTCTACGCTGCCGCATGGCGGGCTGTAAGGGCTATGGGCTATCGCAAGTTGATTACTTATATCTTGGACACCGAGCCGGGCACAAGCCTGCGTGCTGCGGGGTGGAAATGTGTGGGACAAGCTGGCGGGCTGCGTTGGACGGGTAAAAGACGCCCGGAAGTGGATTTGTGTCCTGCCCAGATGAAACTGCGGTGGGAAATTGGAGACGAGGCCGCGCTGGAGGAAAGGGAGGCTATACAGAATGTTTTGGATAAACAAGACAAGGGCTGAAAAAGCAGCAAAGATTATTGCAGGATATTGCGATAAGCAACTAACTTGCGATAAGTGTAGGTTTGCAGATGAAAACGGTGATTGTACGTTGCAAGCAAAAATTCCATCGGATTGGGAAATGCCGAAGGAGGGCGTACAGCATGAGTGAATTTGAACGGCAGATTTATGCAGACCTGAAATCCACAGACCGTGTCTCGCTCTGGGTGGCTAAGTGCATGGAGCTTGCAGAATTTTCATGCATCTTAACGGATGAAGATATTGATGGAATTGCTATGGTATACAAAACGATGCGAAAGAAGGATGACCCATGCAAATCTTGATAAATCTGGCGGTCTTGGCCGTCGCACTGGCGGTTGTGGCCACGCTGGCCTGCCTTGCCGCGGGGAGGGATGGGCGATGATAAGCGAGGTCGATAAAAACGAAATGTGCCGAATGCGCAGGCTTGGCTTTACGCTGGACTATATCGCCAAGGCGACAGGATATTCAGCTTCCAGCGTTGCAAACGTGACCGCATGCGTGGAACGGCCATTGGCAAGCAGCGGGAAGGATAAGCAGATCGAAGCAATGATACATAAGCTTGTGCGGTATCGGCCACCGGGCGCTGGTACGCACCGCGAAAAGCATTCGTGCGAACACTGTCAATGGCGAATGAACAAGGAGGACCCCGTTGTCTGCGGAGTTTGTTATCGGGAGGTGTTCGGGTGACATTCAAGGAGTACAAAAAACTGTGGGCCTTGCCTGCTGACATAAAAGCCCGGGAAAGCCGGATTGAAAAACTGCTCCGGCGGAAAGATACCATTGCGCAGGACGCGGTGCATGGCAGTGCGGAAAACTTTCCGTACACAAAGCATACGGTCATTATCCGCGGGGTGAAAACCGATGCCGACGTTTTGGCCATGCAGGAAAGACTGAAAAAGCTCAACGATGAATACGACCGGCTGTACGGCAGGGCACTGATCGAGATAGAGGATATCACAGATCCCGAGGTGCGTGTGGCAATCAGCCGCAGGAGCTTTGACGGCTGGAGCTGGGCAGAGGTCGCGCAGGAGCTTAGCCCGTCTCGAGATGCTGAAACCGTGAGGATGGTCGTAAACCGATATTTCAAAGAAAATAATTCTTCTCGGTAGTTTGTAGCGGAATGTTCGTTTTTGATGCGTTATACTTAGAATTGAGAAAGTGCATCGGGAAACCGGTGCGCTTTCTTTGTATTTGCACGTCGGGAAGGGAGGCGGCTCGATGACCAAAAAGCAGAAACGATTTTGCGAAGAATATCTAATTGACTTGAACGCCACGCAAGCCGCCATACGGGCTGGCTATTCCCCGGAAACGGCATATTCCATTGGACAGGAAAACCTGAAGAAACCTGAACTGCATACGCGTATCAGCAGGGCAATGGCTGAACGTTCGAAGCGAACAGGTATAAACGCTGACCGCGTGCTTACGGAGCTGGCAAAAATCGCTTTTGTGAATGCCGCGGATGTGATCGACGCCAGCGACGCCACGTTGAGAGAAGACGCCGCCCCCGAGGATCTTGCGGCCATTCAATCGGTAAAGGTGAAAACTTTCGGAGAGGACGGACTGGAGCGAGAGATCAAAATGGCAGATAAGCTCAAGGCCCTGGAATTGCTGGGCAAGCATTTGGGCATGTTCGAGGACCGGCTGAAAGTGGCCGCGAAGGTGGACACAGGCAAACTGGACGGCATTCTCGCGCAGTTGAGAGGCGGGCCGCCGGATGGCTGACCTGATTCTCTCGGAGAAGTATAAGGCATTCCTGCGCTGCACGGCGCCGGTGGAGTTTCTGGAAGGCACGACGGCCGCAGGCAAAACGACCGTGGGGCTGTTCAAATTTATTCTCCGGTGTGCGGAGAGCGAGAAGCGCATCCATGTTTTGAGCGGCCTGGATCAGGGGACCATCGAAAAGAACATTATCACAAAGGAACTTGGCATCCTGGATGACTTCGGCGGATTGGTGGAGTATTGGCCCAGCGGACGCGGCGACGACCGTATGGCGCATTTGATACTCCATACCACGGACGAGGACAAGAAGATTTATGTGCTTGGCTACGCGGACAAGGCGCGCTGGAAAAAGGCGTTGGGCGGACAGTACGGATGTTTGTATATTGACGAAATAAACATTGCGGACATGGATTTTGTGCGGGAGGCGTCCATGCGCTGCGACTACCTGCTGGCTACATTGAACCCGGATGACCCCGGCCTGCCGGTGTATGAGGAGTATATCAATTACAGCCGGCCGCTGCCGGAATGGGAGCGCGATACGCCGCGTGAAATATTGGAGCTTTTGAACCAGGAACCCAAGCAGGGATGGGTGCACTGGTTCTTTTCTTTTGCCCATAACGCCTGGCTGTCCGCAGAAAAAGTTGAGAAGATCATCAGCATGGTCCCGCCCGGCACAAAGCTGTATAAAAACAAGATTCTTGGCCTGCGCGGGCGGGCCACAGGGCTGGTGTTCAACTTAGAGGACAAAAGCCTTATCACGGTGCAGCAGGCGCGGCAATTTAAGTATCTGCTGTTTACAGCGGGGCTTGATACGGCTTACAGCCAGAACTCGGCGGACACGTTTGCGTTTACCTTCTGGGGCGTTACCACATGCCGGCGCCTGGTGGGGCTGGACGTGCGCGTGTACAACAACCGCGACTTGTCCCGCCCGCTGACGCCAAGCGACATCCCGCCGCTGTTTGAACAATTCCTGGAGGCGAACCGGAGCCGATGGGGATTTGCGCGCGACGCTTTTGTGGACAGCGCAGACCAGGCCACTCTGTTGGAGTGCCGGAAGTACAAGCAGCTGCATGGCAGTGTGTACAATTATCTGGACGCCTGGAAGAAGACGAAGATTATCGACCGCATCAACCTGCAGGCCGGGTGGATGGCGCAGGGATATTATCTGCTGGTGCGCGAAGCGTGCCGGCCGCTTATTGATGAGCTCAACGTGTACAGCTGGAAAGAGGACAAATACGAGCCGGAAGACGGGAACGACCATTGCATCAACAGCGGACAGTATGCGTGGCTCCCGTTCAAGGACCGGATAGGAGGAACAGCGTGAAGATTGGAGAGAGGGTGCGCGACATGATACGGCATTGGCTGCAGATCCAGCCGGCAACAGGCCAGAACATCACGATAAGGGAGACCGCGAGCTTTGACGTGAACTGTATGCGAAACCGTGTGTGGTATCGTGGGGACGCGAGCGAAATCGAGCAGCTGTTCAAGGCCTTGGGGCAGGACGCGGTTGGATGTGCCCGGTTTTGGGCCGCTGCGCCGGCCACGAGCGACGTGCGCAAGGCGCACAGCGGCATCCCGGCCATATTGGTGGACACGCTGGCATACTTAGTCAAAAGCGACCTCAATGATGTGGACTTTGAAAGTCCGGACGGCGCCGGTGTATGGCCGGACATCGCGAGGGATTGCGGCTGGGAAGAAATTATAGGCGACGCAGTATCCGGCGTGCTGGCCATTGGTGACGGGGCTTTTAAGATTAGCACAGATCCGCATGTGAGCGAGTATCCGCTGCTTGAGTTCTGGACGGGAGACCGTGTAGACTTTATCCGGAGGCACGGCCGTATAACGGGTGTGGTATTCAAGAGCCTGTATCACGAGGGCGGGGCAGAATATGAGCTGCGGGAGATTTACGAGCCCGGAAGCATCCGCTATGAACTTTGGGAGGGCGAGAAGGTTGTGCCGTTGGGGCGTGTGCCGGAGCTTTCCGCCTACAAGCCGGTGCATTATGACGCCGCTTTTCCTTTGGCCGTACCCTTGTGTGTGTTCAAAAGCCAGCGGTACCCGGGGCGCGGGCGCAGCGTGTTTGACGGCAAGACCGACGCCTTTGACGCGCATGACGAAGTAATAAGCCAGTGGATCGACGCGGTGAGGCATGGGCGCGTGAAGAATTATATCCCCGAGGACATGATCCCCCGCGACCCGGAAACCGGGAAGCTGCGCAGCGTGGACAGCTTCGGCACAAACTTTATACAGGTGCAAAGTTCAAACAAGGAAAACGCCACGGCACAGATCGACACCGTGCAGCCCGAGATCCGTTATGATGCGTTTGTGGAAAGCTATGCCGCCACGCTGAATATGTGTCTGCAAGGGATTGTGAGCCCGGCCACGCTTGGAATCGACGTCGGAAAAATGAGCAGCGCCGAGGCGCAGCGCGAAAAGAAAGATATTACAGGCATGACACGAAATGCCATTACGGATGCGCTGGAAAAGGTGCTTCCGCAGGTGGTGTGCTCCATGCTGATGACGTATGACCTGATGCACTCAAACCAGGCGGGTGCATATGAGCCGAAGGTGACCTTCGGCGAATACGGCGCGCCGGACTTTGACAGCCGTGTGCAGACCATTGCCAGTGCGGCCACTGCCAGCGTGATGAGCGTGGAGGCGCAGGTGGACGAGCTTTGGGGGGCGAGTAAGGACGACGATTGGAAGCGCGCAGAGGTGCAGCGCATCCTGGCCGAACGCGGCATCGAGGATACACCTGAGCCCGGCATCGGAGACAGCCTGTCGACTGGGCAGGATGTGGATATCCCGGGCAGTCACGCCGTATGACGGCCCGGGAGATCGCCGCGCTGTTTGAGGACCTGGAGCTTCGGCTGATTGCATCTCTCAAACGCAACCTTGCGCGGCACAAAGTCGAGGAAAAGAACGAGGGCTTCGACTGGCCCGCATGGCAGGCCGAGAAGCTGCGCAGCCTGCAGCGCTTCCGGCGTGAAAACAAGTCGATCATGGCTGAATATTCCGATCCGATCGATGCGGAGACACGCGCGCTGATGCGCCGGCAGTTTGCGGAGGCGGACGGCAGCGCCGGTGCTTTTTTCGGCGTCAATGCCCGCAAGCTGGATGCGCTGATCGACGGGATCGCGCACAGCGAGGCCAAGGTGGAACGCGCGGCGCTGCGGTATATGGACGATGTGTACCGCAAAACGATCCTGCGTGCAGCTGCGGCGCTGGATGCGGGCGGCATGACGGTGCAGCAGGCCACGGACCTTGCAACAAAGGATTTTCTGGCGCAGGGCATCAACTGCGTGCGGTACAAGAACGGCCGGATGGTGAACATTGCGTCCTATGCTGAAATGGCGCTGCGGACGAACAGCACCCGGGCCATGCTGCTGGGCGAGGCGCAGCTGCGCGAACGCATGAACATCGACACGGTGCTGGTGAGCCAGTACGGCGGATGCAGTGAGACATGCCTGCCCTGGCAGGGAATCGTATACATCGACGACGTGTGGCAGCCATACCGTGGCGGCGGCAGGAACTTCGGCGGCACATATGGGTACAGCCGAAACGGCCGCAGCTATCCGCTGCTGAGCGTGGCGGTGCGGGCCGGGCTGTTTCACCCCAACTGCCGCCACCATTTGACAACATGGGTGGAGGGCGTGAGCGTGAGGCCCGAACCAATGGACAGGGCCGCGGTGGAACGCACGGCGAGGCTGGAGGCAAGGCAGCGGGAGCTGGAGCGCCGGGTGCGCAAATACAAGCGGCTGGCAGAAGGCACGCTGGAGCCGGAAAAGGCGGCCGGATACCGCCGGGCCGTGCGGGCCGCGCAGAAGGATGTGCGCGAGTTCGTGGACGAGCACGGGGACGTTCTGCGGCGAGATTACTGGAGAGAGCGGTATGATGGGACAGGTTCATTTACTTCTGCTTCAAAAAATGGTATAATAAATTCGCGGGGTGATGGTGTGGACATAGAAATTGATAAGTTTACGCCATGCCTTGAGGATGCGCGGACAGGTGAAATTCTGGAAACTGCTTATTCGTTGGCATCTGCCGATGATTTAGCGGGGCTGAAAGGCTGGAAATTCGACTGGACAGCGTCGGATTTGAATGGGTGCGAAATTTACAAATTAACGCTGGCTGGGGACGAGGAAATTCAGGGCTTGATTGCAATCAGCGACATGCCACACGATAGTGCGGTTTACGTTAATCTCGCGGAAAGCTCGCCGCAGAATCTTGGGCATAATAAAAAATATGCCGGTGTTGGCGGTCATCTATTCGCGATTGCAGCGAGGCGGTCGTACGATTTGGGGCATTCTTGCTTTTTCTTTCTCGACGCCAAAAACATTGAATTAGTTCACCATTATGAAAATCTTCTGAACGCCCGTTTGCTTGGACGCCCGCATCAATACCGTATGTATGTGGACGAGGAGAGCGCTTTTAAATTAATCGAAAAATATTCGCTGGAGGAGGTTTGAACGGCATGACTGAGCAGGAACGCAAGGATTGGGATGCTTTAGAGGAAGCTGCTGAGAAAGCAGGTGGATATGTGGATCCACATCCCAGTGACATTCACTATGATTTGAGAGCTATTGCGAAGTTCTGTAAGGAAAAAGGCATTGAGCCTCTGGATATGACACTTCGTGAGCTTAACCAATTCATTATCAAGAGCTAAGGCCGCTCCCTCATAGGGAAGCGTTGAGACTAAACCACCACCCACGAGGCGGTGGTTTTTTCATGCCCATTTTTCGGGAAAGGAGAGGACATTATGCCGAAAATGTGCCCATATAACCGGGCGCGCGAAGTGCAGCGCTACAAGCAGAAAAATGAGCTGGACGAAAGTGGAAATATCAGCAGCTACGCCTATGAGATGCGGGTAGACTTTATCCCGCTGCCATGCACAGGGGAAGAGTGCGGGGCCTGGCGCGATGGCGCATGCCGTTATGCGTCTGTAAATCTGGACAACGAATGAAAGAATTTCCTCAAATTCAATAGCACAAGGCCCACGCTTCGGCGGCGGGCCTTTTGTTATGCCCAAAACGCGGTGACGGCATAAAAAGCACCCGGCGGAAATAAGCCGACAGGCTATAAACGGAGGGAAAAGCCATGAACAAGGACGATGAAAACAAGGCTGTCCAGCAGCCTGCGGCTGCCGAGGAGAGCAGCCAGCAGACGGCATCCGAGCAGGACAGCGGCCTGCCCAAAACACAGGAGGAACTGGATGCACTGATTGAAAAACGGCTGGCGCGGGAGCGAAAAAAGCTGGCAAAAGCTTCGCTGGGAACACAGGCATCCGGCGCTCCGGCGGCGGAAGGCAGTGCGGCACAGCCTGAGGCACAGAGCGCGCAGCCAGGCGTGGACGCTGCGGCTCTGGCGGAAAAGGACCGCGAACTGCTGATTGCCCGGGCGCAGCTGGACGCTTATCGTGAGGGGATCGTCCCCGGCGCGGTGGAGGACGCCGTCTGCCTCGCTGTGATGCAGGCCGAAAAGGCCGGAGAGGCGGATGAGGAGGGCGTGCGCGACGCTTTGAAAGAAGTGCTCAAGCGCCATCCGGAATGGAAGCCCCAGAAAAAGGAAGCCGCGAAGAACGGCTTCAAGGTTGGGGTGGATACGACCGGCGCCGATGGAAAAGACGGCGCGGGCAAGCGTGCCCTGCCTACGGGCACGGTGATTTTGTAAGCGAAAGGATGATTTGAAGTTATGGCAAGAACAAATGCAATCAGCCTGCTGGCAGGCGCCAGCACCCCGGCGACTTTGGCCGAGATTTACGGCCGCGTCATTGAGAACGTGCAGAAAAGCACGCTTTCCACCACGCTGAAAAGCCAGCTATACACGGGGAACCCCGCCGCCGGCAGCGTGGAGTTCAAGCGCTTTGTGAACAGCGCGTCCAAGGCCTACGGCACCGCACGCGCGGCAGCCAAGGGCGATAAGGTGACCGCTCCGCCCACCACGGTGAACCTGAACCAGCACAAGGAGATCGTGGAAGAGGTTGCGAAATTCGACCTCGACACCTTTGGCGTGGCGGGCGTCATGCAGCGCCGGGCCGACAATCATGTGGTGAGCATGAGCGCGGAGCTTGACCGTGCATTTTTCGCACAGGCGGCAGCAGATGGAACGGCTTTTTCTCCAGCCAGCGGCGTTACGGCCATTCAGGAAATTGTAGAGAGCATGATCCAGACCCTGGAAACCGTGCACAGCGACTATGTGGACGGCGTGGACCGCAGCATGATGGACCTTGTGCTGACGCCGGCCAAGTACGGCCTGCTGCGCACGTTCCTGGACACACAGAGCAATCCCAATGTGGATACGGCCGGTGAGGAGTTCGGGATGTACCACGGTGTGCGCGTATACAGCTGCACACGCATGCCCGTGACCACCGAAACGGTGGAGGAAACCAAAACAAAGACCACTGTGACCGACGCGCTGCTGATGGTGCGCGGCGCTGTGGCACAGCCCGTTGTGGTGAACCAGTACGGCGACCCGGAAAAAATTCAGCTGTCCAACGATTACGCCGTAAGCCTGTTCTATGACTACGGCACCAAGGCGCTGACGCCGGACCTGATCTTCAAACTGCAGACGTCCACCACGGCGTAAGAGAGGGGGGTGGACCGCATGGAGAAGTATGTGAACCGGAGCACCGGCGTGCTGCTCCAGCCTGCGCAGGAGAGCGTGGCCGCGATGCTGGCGCGCGACCCGATGTGGGCAATTTGTACACCTGAACCAGAGCCGGAGCCTGAGCCTAAACCGGAGCCGGAGTCTGAACCGGAGCCGGCAAAGACCCGCAAAGGCAAAGCTTCAAAGGAGGAATAACGGATGCAATACGCCAGCAGCGAGGACTACGCAAAATATTGCCCGGGCGGCACAGTGCCGCCGGAGGAGCAGGACGCAGCGTTGGACGCTGCCAGCCGTGACATCGACGGGCTGACCTTTGACCGTATCGTCGCGGTGGGATTCGACCGCCTGACGGCGCGTCAGCAGGAGCTGGTGAAGCGCGCCGTGTGCGAACAGGCGGAGTTCCGGTCTGTATATGCCGAGCTGCTGGCGAGCCCGTTTTCCTCTTACAGCATCAACGGCGTGGCCATGCAGTTTGACGGTGCGGGCATCGTGGAGCGCGGCGGCGTGAAAGCGCCCGCTCATGTGATGAGCCTGCTGCGCCAGACGGGGCTTACGTTTTTGGGGGTGCAGCAATGAAGTGGCCGGAGCTTGTGCCGCCGGCGGTGTGCAGGGTGCCGATTGCCGTAACGCTGACAAACGGAAACGACGAGGACGGTGCGCCGAGGGTGGCTGTGGTGGTGGAAACGATGTGCAATTACAACGGCAAAGGCGGATGGAGCGTGGACGAGCGGCGCCAGGCTGTACGATACACGGCGTCCGCGCTTTTCCCGGGCGATATTGCGCCGGAACTTGTGCATTTGACCGGATGGGCTGACGTGCTGGGCGCACGGCTTACCATTCACGCGGCAGACCGTGCGCGCAACCCGGACGGCACGGTGAACTATACCCGTTTGGAGCTGATGTAGTATGGTCGAGATCAAGCTGGATGAGGCGGCGCTGGCCCGGCTGGACGGGGCGGCGAAGGCCGCGGCGCTGGAGACGGTGGAAGCGGTAAAGACCGACCTTGTGAGCAGCCAGACAATGCCGTTTGACACAGGCGCGATGCAGGGCAGCCTGCACACGGAGCAGTTTGACACGGCGGACGAAAGCCATACGGTGCTCCAGACGGACGGCCCGCAGGCCCGGCGGCTGTATTTTCATCCGGAGTACAATTTCCAGCGCGGGAAGAACCCAAACGCCGGGGCCGCCTGGTACGGGCCTTATGAAGCGGGCGGGGCGAAAGAAAGATTTATCCCCGACACTTTTGCGGCGCGGATGAAGGAGAAAATACCATGATGCTGGAAAGGTTGAAAAACTACATCAAAGCGAATACCGACGTGGGCGAGGGCATCCAGTTGGGCGGCATCGACGGGAATACGGAGAAATACATCGGCGTATATCCCGGGAAACCGCCGGCTGCGCAGCGCGTGTGCCTGGGTGGAGCAGAACAGACCCGCGCCGGCGAGTTTTATGCCACGGTGCTGGTGCATTGGGGCAGGAACATGCGGTCCGCACAGGCCAAAGCCGATGCGGTATACGCTTTGTTTTATGCCCGCGGGGCCTTCGACATGGACGGCTGCACCGTGTGCGCTGTGGAGCCCGGCGGCGGGCCCGTGCCTGTGGGAAAGGACGACCGGGGCGTGTGCGAGTTCGTGATAAACCTGAAAATGACTTATATGAAGGAGTGAGAGTATGGCGGCAAAGACGGGCGTATATCCCGTATTTGAAAACAAATTTAAGATCGGCACCTCTGCCGAAAGCCTGAACACCATTGCCGAGATGGAAAACTTCAGTGTATCCATCGACGGAAACGTGGAGGAATGGAGCCCGATGGAGCAGGAGGGCTGGCTGAAACGGATGGTGACGGGCAAGGCCCTGACCATCAGCCTGTCCGGCAAACGCTGTATCGGCGACCCGGGCAACGATTTTGTCGAGGCCAGCGCCTGGGGAACAGGTTCCGACTGCGAAGCGCATTTCGAATGGGAGTTCCCCAGCGGCGCGAAGCTGGCTTTCCCCTGTGTGCTGAGCGTGACCAACCCGGGCGGCGGCGAGAGCCGCAATGTTGCGGGATTGGAATTTGACGTAATGTCCAACGGCAAGCCGACGTTTACCCCCGCTGCCGGCGCCTGACATGCATAGGCCCCCGCTCTTTTGGGCGGGGGCTTTCTTTGAAATGAGAGGAGAAAACGACATGGGAAAATTGTACACGCTGGACGGTAAGCTGCTGACCGAGACGCCGGAGATCCGCATCGGTGAAAAGGTGTATCCGGTAGACAGCCGACAGAAAACCGTGAAAAAGATCCTTGCGCTGGCGGATGACGAAAGTGTGCCGATGGGCGAACGCATCGACGAGGCGCTGAAGCTTGCGCTGGGCGATGAAAACGCGGTTGAAATCGACCGGATGGACATGCCGTTCCCGGCTTATCAGCGGCTGTTTGAGCTTGTGATGAACGCAGTGACCGGGCAGGAGGACGAACCGGACAAGGCCCGATTTCAGACAGAAAAAGGCTGACGAGTGGTATGACCTGGACTATGACGCCGTGCTGATCGAGCAGAGCATCGCCAAACAGTACGGCATCCTGCCGGCTGCGCAGGGAGAGCTGGGCTGGGCCGAATGGGTAAAGCTCGTCGGCGGCCTGATGGATGACACGCCGCTGGGGCGCGTGGTGGCGGTGCGCAGCGAGAGCGACGCGAGCCTTGTGCGCAATATGCCGCAATGGCAGAAACAGCTGCGTACGGAGTGGGCGGCGTTCCGTGCAAAGAGGGATGTGATGCGCATGGGCGCGGCGGGGGTGCGAAGTGAAATGGATGCACTGGAGCGCATGATGGCGAAGATGTTTGGAGGTGAGTGATATGCCGGAGGGCACAGGCGTAGGCAGCGTATATCTTGACTTTGTTGTGCGCAACACGGTGGCGCAGCAGATACGGGATATCACAAGCCAGGCAGCCGCACAGGCACAGAAGGGGTTCGAGGCCGCCGGAAAAGCCTCCGGCGACGCCATGCAGCGCGCTTTCAGCGGGGGATACAACAAGACACTGGAGAAAGCGCGCGTCAAGGTGCGCGAGTTGGAAAGCCAGTTTGACAGCCTGGGCAGTAAGATGGACGGCATGCGGCAGAACGCCAAAGGAATGTTCAAAGGGCTGAAAGACCCCGGACGCGCGGCCGATCAGTTTTTGGGGAACGACAAAGCGTTCAATGCCCTGACCGCACAGCAGGAGGCTGTCAGCCAGAAGCTTCTTCAGGCACAGGAAGTTTTGCGCATTGAGACAGAGGCGGCCTCGGCGAAAGCCGCGCAGGCGCAGCAGCGCGCGCAGGAAAAAATGGCGGCAGCGGCAGAACGCTCCAAGGCCAGGCAGGAGGCGGCCGAAGCCAAAGCAGCCGCGGCGGAGGAACGTGCGCGGCAGCGTGCTGTTGCCGCAGCAGAGCGGGCAGAAGCAAAAAAGACTGCGGCCGCTGAACGCGCCGCAGCGGCGGAAAAACGGGCGCAGGCGCAGGCCGCAAGGGAGAGCGAGAAGCAGTGGCAGAAAGCCACAAAGGGCATACGCGGCCTGTTCAAAACCGTCGGCAGCACCATGAAGGCGACCTTCCTTACGGCGGGGCTGTACGCGTTTTTCCGGGCAATGAAAAGCCTGATGTCCGGCGCGGCCGGGCAGAGCAAGGAGTTCAGCGCCGCATTGGAGGGCGTCAAAAACAATCTCCGCACAGCGTTTGCCCCCATTCTCGACGCCGTCCTTCCGGCCCTGACGGCCCTGATGCAGGGGCTTGCGAACGCCACGCGCGCCGTGGCCGCTTTTATCGCTTCGATTTTCGGGCAGACCTTTGCGCAGGCGGAGGCCGCGGGCAAAAAGCTCCAAAGCGTGAGCAGCGCGGCGGGCGGCGCTGCCAAAAAGGTAAACGCCACGCTTGGCATTGACGAGCTGAACGTCGTTGATCCGGGCGGGGGCGGCGGTGGCGGTGGGGCCTCCGCCGCAATCGCAGATACCGGCGAGGAAATGACCGGGCTGATGAAGCCTTTGGAGGCGTTTTGGGCGCGTTTCAAAGAGCTTATGGCGCCTTCCATTGCCGCGTGGAGCGCTGCATGGGACCAGATACAAGGCAAGGCCGTGGAGGTATGGCCGCGGGTGCAGGCCGCTGCGCAAAACCTGTGGGATACCGGACTGAAACCGCTGGGCGATTATCTGCTGACGGATTTCGCGCCCAGCGTGGCGAATGCCTTTTCCGAGGCGTTCGCTCCCATTACGGGCGATGCGATCAGCGCGAAGCTGCAGATGTTTGCTGATTTCTTTGTGTGGGCGTGCGGTATCGTGACGGATGCGGTCAACAGTGTATTGCTCCCCGCGCTGAACCTTGTAAAGCATATCTGGACCGGCCTGATGGACGGTATCAAAGCCACCTGGGAGCAGTACGGAGAGCCGATCTGCGACGGCGTGGTAGAGGCGTTCAATTGGATATTGACCATCCTTCAAAGCCTGTGGGATACCGCGGTAAAGCCATTCCTGCAGTACTGCATTGAAAAAGGCACGGAGCTTTGGGACCAAACGCTCAAACCGCTGTGGGATAACTTTGTAGGCATGGCAGCGGATATCATCCAGTACATCCTTACCTGGTGGAATGAGGTTCTTCTGCCTTTTATCAACTGGATCGTTCAAGTGTTCGGGCCATACTGGGAGAAAATCTTCGAGGGCGTTGTCAATGTGGTAAAGTACGTTGTGCAGCGCATCGGCGACAGTATAAACATCGCCATCACTCTATTCCGCGGGCTGCTGCAATTTTTCACCGCAGTGTTTCGCGGGGATTGGGACGGCGCCTGGGAAGCGGTGCAGAACACAGTCGTAAAAGTGTGGGACGGCATCAAAAATGCCATCCGAAACACGGTGAACGGGATCATTGACATCGTGAACGGCATGATAGCGGGCATCTGCGCGGGCATCAACGCGATTTTGCGGGCCGTGAGCAGTGTGGCCGGAAAGCTTGGATTTGATATCTCGCCGCAGGTAACGCCGCTGCAGATCCCGCACCTGGCACAGGGCGGGTACGTGGCAGCCAATACGCCGCAGCTTGCCCTTATCGGCGACAACAAGCGCGAGGGCGAGATCGTAGCTCCAGAGAGCAAGATCGCGGAGGCCGTCGCCGCCGGAATGGCCGGGGGACTGAACGGCGCGGAGCTGCTGGCGCTGCTGGGGCAGATGCTGGAAATTCTTCGGGCGCTGCTTGAAAAAGACGAAAGCATCACCATCGGAGACGACACCATTTATCGAAGCTACGAGCGGGGAAAACAGGCGCGCGGACGGCGCGTTGTGGGAAACCCTGCATTGTTATAAGGAGGCGGTATATTTGGCATGGATCGAAACAGCGGGCGGCATTGCTCTGCCGCCTCCTGAGCTCGGGAGCTGCGGCGTTACGATCTCCACAATGGTGGACGGCGCACGCAATGGGAACGGCGATTTCATAGGGCAGGTGGTGGGCGACGATAAGCTCAAAATCGAGGTCTCGTTCGGTATGCTGACACCGTCGGAGATGCAAACACTGCTTTCCCTGTTCGACCGCAAGCGCGGCGGGAAGTTCATCAACACCTTTCGTGTGTTCGACCCCCGTGTGAATGATTTCGTATACATGGACATGTATGTGGGGGACCGGAGCGGTACGCCCGTCCGTATCGACGCCGCACGGTGGCTTCCGGGTGCATGGAAAAGCGTCAAGGCGAATCTGATCCAGGTGTAAAAGGAGGCGGAAGAATGTATCCAGTATCTGCTGCATACCGGCACGCGATGCGCCGGCAGGTGCGCGACCAGGGATATGTACGGCTGCAGTTCGGCATCTTTGATGCCAGCGCACCGGGGGACGCTGCGGTAACGGTACCGCCGGGCACATGGTACTCGGACGCTTCGGTGCTGGATGGCGGAGAAAGCCCGGTGCGCGTGAGTTATGCAACCTTTGAGGGGGACCGCATGCGGCTGGACGGCACGCAGCGGCTGCTGCCGGAGAGCGGCGCGGAGCTTGCGGCGCAGGGCTTTGTGAGCGCGGCACTGTGCGGCGCGGACGGCGTTTTTGCATCGCCTCCGATGGTAAGCGTGGCGTTTGGTACGGTGCATTCCATGGCAGGCCTGACGCTGGATTTTGGGGACTGCGTGCCCGCGCAGATCACGGTGCGGGCCTATACGGCCGGCGCGCTTGCGGACACATTCGTTGTAACGGACGCGCTGGAGCCGTATTACCGCGGGGAGTTCCTGCTGGAGGATGTGGACGCGCTGGAAATAAGCTTCGACAGGATGCGCGCGCCGTACACCCGTGCGCGGCTGAACGAATTGCGGTATGGCGTGGGCTATACGTTCGGAAACGATGAGATCATCGAACTGGCCGAGAAGCACACGGCCTCGCCGCTTTCCCTCTCGCTGCCTACGGCGTCGCTGTCCTTTACGCTGTACAACGAGGAGGGGCGCTTCTCTGTGGAGGGCGGCACGGCGCTGCAGCGTTTTCTTGCGGAGGGGCAGGACGTTGCGCTGTCCTACGGGCAGACGCTGGAGGACGGCCGTGTGGAGTGGGTGCCGACGCACCCGTGGTATCTGGACAGCTGGAAGGTGGACGGCATCCGCGCCTCTTTCACGGCCTTTGCGCTGTTTGAACGGATGGGAAAGACGACGTATGAAAAAAGCGTGTTTGGCGACGGCGGCAAAACGCCGTATGTCCAGGGGCGGGAGGAGTTGGAGAAGGTACTGGCCGATGCAGGCGTGTACTCTTACCGTCTTGGCAAATCCGTGACGCGCTGGATGCTCCCGCTGCCTGTCGCAACACACGCCGAGGCGGTACAGCTGCTCGCCAACAGCAACCTTGCAGCACTGAGCGAAGCAAGGGACGGCGCCATCGTGACGAAGGCGCCCGGAGCAGGGATCACGCTGGCGCCGCTGACCTTTTCCGCGCCCGCGCATTTGTCGGAGCATGCGGCGTTTTCGAGCGATGCGCTGACAGGGGCGCCGGGCGCGGAATACGCCACGTTCGAGCAGGACTTCATGCGGCTGGACGGGACGCAGCGGATGGTACCGGACAGCGGAGGCTATCTGCCGGGCGAATGGGTATGGGAGGACGTTGCTGATGCGTCCGGGGCGTTCCCGGAGGGGAAAACGGCCGCGTTCGGATACATAGGACGGGATGCAAACAACATTGAAGAGACGGACAACTGCGCCGGCAGCGTGACGGCGACCTTTCGTCCCGCCCCGCTGCCGGAAAAAATATATGTGTATTCCCGCAGGGCGGGAGAAGCCTGGGCACAGCCGCAGGAATATACGCCATCAGCTCATACGGAGACGTTTGAGTTCCCGGCCGTGCCCGCGTGTTCCTGGCAGATAACCTTCGGAAAATGTGCGCCGAACCGGAGGGCGCGGCTGCTGACGTGGCGGCTCAACGGTGTGGATATGAGGGCCGAGGCATACGGCGACCCGAAATACGAGATGAAGCCGCTGCTGAAAGACATCTCGGCATATGTCCCGCTGGTGTCCTATTTTTCAACGGCGGCCTCGGACGCACAGCGCAGGGAGATCTATTCGGGAAAGCTGCCGTCGGACGGGCAGTGGAACCGCATCGAGCATGATCTGGCGATATCGCCGCAGCTGCGCACCGGTGATACCGGCGTAATGGCGGAGGCGAGGCACTACGGGTATGTGTCCTATGTGAAGTTTACCGCATCCACGGTGCATGACGTAGAGTTTTCCATCTGGAGCAACGGGTACAACCTGACGACACTGGAACGCAGGCTGGATGCGAATCCGCGCGGGGAAACGTTCGACTGGGAGAACCCGGTGCTCGTGCACTGGGTGGACGCAAACTGGCCCGGGTTTCTGAACCAGATCCGGGAATATTACGCGGCCCGGGTGGTGACAACGCTGGAGACACGCGGCGACCCGCAGTATGACGTGCTGGACGTGCTGCCGCTGGAGGATGGCACATGGGGCGTTGTTGAGAGCATCGAGACGCGCTTCAGCGGCGCGTTTCGCGGGACGATGACGATACGGAAGGAGCGTGGCGCGGATGAAGCAGCCGCCGATTAAAACAAAAGAACTGTCCGGGAGCACGGTGCAAATAGCGGACGGGCAGAACTGGGAGATCGCGTCCATCACAGCCTACGGCGAGACCCCGCAGGGCGGGACAACGGAGGCCCCCGTGGCGCTCACGGGGGTGGATAGCGTTCATGTGTGCGGGAGGAACTTGCTGCCGCTGCCGCATAGTCAAGTGAGCGAGACGAAAAATGGGCTAAATATTGCCGTTAATGCTGATGGAACCATTACCGTGTCTGGTACAGCGACAGCAGAAACGTATCTTAATCTAAATTACATACCCGCTTCACTGTATAGGCTCATGGGCTTGACGAGAATCGTTCCAGCGTACGACTACCCAGTCACAAAAAATGGTTTTACATTTTTCGATCTAACGATACAACCTTATGGCGAATTTGCAATAACGTATATTGTAATTACGAAAGGCAGCGTCGTAAATAGAACTTATCACCCATACATCATTAAAAGCGCGGAGCCACTACCATACGAGCCATATCAGGGCAGCGTGACACAGCTCCCCATTCCGCGCCCGCTGCATAAGGTTGGCGATGTGAGGGACGTGTGTGTTACCCGACAAGAATATGAAGGTACCGAAAAGCTCGTTGTGACGTACAATGTGGGCTTTGTGGAGCTGGATGGGACGGAGGATGTCATATTTGATATTTACGGAGATACTCAGAAACGGATACGCTTTGATTTAGACAGCAAGGCAATTGCGCAGAATGCATTAAAATTTTCACATGGCAACCCCGAGGGTGTTCCGACCGTTACAGGGAGCCTACATGCAAGTTTCAACCGTGACATGCTGAATCGCTTGCAAATCGCAACCCGTACCGATACATGGACGGCATTAGGCGTTACAGATACAGCGACCGCAAAAACCTGGCTCGCCGCCCAAAAAGCAGCAGGCACACCCGTCCAAGTAGCCTACCAGCTCGCTACGCCGGAAGTGTACGCCACAGACCCGGTGGACATTGACAACGCATCCGGGCCGCTCACCGTCATGACCGGCGGGGAGGTTGAGGTGACGCTCACGCACCGCATGTTGACGCCCTACACCGCATGGACGATTCAGTACGATTCTGAGGGGGAATATACGGGAGACTTCTTCAATGTAGAGGACTACGACCGCATCAAGCAAAATATCGAATACCTGCGGGAGTATGCGTATTTTCTGTATGGCGGTTTTACCCTGCGGGGCATGGTGGCTGTAACAGTGGAGAGCTATGGATATGCCTCCACCATCGACGCACTGGACGCAAACCTGGAGGCCATTGCAGCGAATACGTTCCGGCCGCCCGACATGATGCCTGTAAAGCAGTGGCGCGGCAACCAGCCGCCGCCTGGGGCCGACGACTGGAACCGCATCGAGAACACATGCCTGCTGCTTTTTGAGCAATTTGAACGGCAATTTGCGTGCCTGCCGAAGCTGGCATTTGAACTGAAAGGAAGTGCATTTTGATGGCGTTGAAAACGGATTACAAGGATTACATCCCGCCGTCCGGGGGCCGCAAGTATAAAATTACGGCCAATTCCGATGGTTCGTCATCCGTTGAAGATATTACCCAATATCAGCAGGTCGGCGATACCTGGGGCGCGGAGGATATCAACCAGGTGAATAAGCTGCTGAATGGTGCGGTGTATCCGAACCTGCTGGACAACAGCGATTTCACGAATCCGGTGAACCAGCGTGGTGCAACCAGTTACAGCGGCGCCGGCACGTACTGTATTGACAGATGGGATATTTCTTCCACGGCGACAGTATCGGTAGTAGCCGACGGCATCAAAATCTCGGCAACAACACTATCCGGTATTCGGCAAAAAATAGAAAATATAACCGATGGCCAGCTTTTGGTGTTCCAGCTGTGCGACAACGCCGATACTGTATACACGCAAGCATTTGCAGCGTCTACCACACAGGCAGAATACACTACCGACTTTGGTAAGTTTCGTTTTGTACTTAATAGCGGTGGAGTTTTGACTATATCCATCCTCTTAAATGCCGGAGAAAAAACCTTTAAATGGGCCAAACTAGAAAAAGGCAGCGTGGCCACGCCGTATGTGCCCAAGGGATACGGGGCGGAATTGGCGGAGTGCCAGAGATATTTTAAAAGAGTGGGTAATCGCGGATTTCGTGGGTGGGCAACAAATGAAACGAATGTTGTATGTTGTCTAACTCTTGCCACACAGATGAGAGTAAATCCTACAATCACACCGGTAGGAACATTAACTGCGTACGACGAGGTATCTAGTGTAACTGTAACAATGGATAGTTCTACCGGATCAACTGTGGATACAGCAAGGATAACCGCGCACGGGACAGGTCTAACTGCATTTAGGCCATATTCTTTACTCGGGAATGTCGACATTAGCGCCGACCTGTAAGGAGGGACAGTCTATGGAAGAAAAATATACAGTATACATCCGCACGGATGAGGCTGGGCGAATCGTGGAGATAAACAGCAGCGCGTTTCTGGGCGACACGGCGGGCTGGACGGCCATTGATGAGGGCTACAGCGATAAGTACCACCACGCGCAGAACAACTATTTCCCGCTGCCGATGTTCGGGGCGGACGGCTGCGCGAACTACAAGCTGGCAAACGGTACGCCCGCCCTACGCACAGAGGCGGAGAAAGCGGCAGAGATCTCCGCGCGGCCCGCGCCGGATCCGACGCCGCTTGACCGGGTGCAAGCACAGGTGGCCTATACTGCTATGATGACGGACACTCTATTGGAGGGTTAAGCATGTACGACAACATTAAAAAGTGGTACGCCATGGGCTTGTGGTCGGCTGCACAGGTGCGGCAGGCCGTCCTTAAAGGCGTTATTTCTGAAGCGCAGTACAAAGAAATCACCGGGGAGGCATGACATATGGCGATTTTTAAGGGCCGCGTGCGGGTGCGGTACGGGTACAGCCGGTGGGGCTATACCCGGAACAACGGCAAGGGCTGGCATGGCGGCAGCGACGAGGAGGGGCTGGACAGCACCACCATCCGGATGCCCGATTATAAGGGCAAAAGCATTTCCGGGCGGGTCGTTACGGCCCGCAAGGTGGACAGGTCCACGGGCAGCAAAACGTGGGAATGGGGCTGGTACGTGTGTGTGGAGCTGGACGCGGGCCAGACGCCGGACGCGGTGAACTGCCTGTATTTCTGCCACAACGCGCGGAATCTGGTATCCGTGGGCCAGCGGGTGAAAAGCGGCGACGCGCTGGCGGTGATGGGCAGCACGGGCAACGCGGCGCTGGCAAGCCCGCCCTTTGCGCACTGCCATTTCGAGGTGCGGGCCACAGCCGCCGGGGCGGGGCTTGACCCAACGGCATACACCGGGCACCCCAACGCCGTGGGTACATACGGTGAAGCAATCGACGAAACGGAGGACAGCGACATGAAGTTTCTGGAAGTGACGAGCGGCAAATGTGAGGTGTTCACCGCGCCCGATGTGAATGCGGTGGACAAGCACTATAACGGCGGAAAGCTGACCGAGGGCGTGTGCTACCCGGTGCAGGCCGAGGTGGGCAGCTCCGGCGGATACAGCTGGGTTCGCATCTTCGTGGCGGGAGTGCAGCGTTACGCCGTGGTGCTGGCCGACCGCTGCCAGATTGTGACGCTCTCCCCGGGCGACGCGTTCGAGGCCTGCGTGGCACAGGGAGGTGCGGGCGCCGATACATCCGAGCTTGAAGCTCAGGTCGAACAGCTCACAAAGGAGCGTGACACGGCCACACAGCGTGCGCAGAGAGCCGAGCAGCAGGCAGGTGCATACCTGCAGCGTATTGAATCGGCCAAAACTGCGTTGGGGGTGTAAGGCGATGGAGAACATCATCGTCGCGCTTATCACGGGCCTGTTGTCTCTGGTGGGCGTAGTGATTACCAATACGGCGGCCGCCCGGCGCACAGAGAACAAAATCACCACAGCGCAGGCCGTGACGGACACAAAGCTGGACGAGCTGACGCGGGAAGTGCGGGAGCACAACGGCTTTGCCCGGCGCATGCCTGTTGTAGAGGAACAGATCAAGGTCGCCAATCATCGTATCAGCGACCTGGAAAAATTGATGGAGGGAAAATAACATGAATATGATCGTACTTGTACTTATGATGGCCGTAACGGTGGAGGCGCTGGTGGAATACGCCAAGACCTTCGGCAAAGCGATTCTTGAAAAGCAGTGGAAAACCGCCGCCACGCAGGCGGGAGCCGTGGCGCTGGGCGTGCTGCTGTGCTTTGGCGTCGGCGCGGATTTTTACGCCGCGTTGGGTGTGAACTTCAGCGTAGCGTGGCTGGGCATTGCGCTTACGGGCGTCTTTGCCAGCCGCGGCGCGAATTATGTGAGCGACCTTGTGAAGAAGTTGCAGGCGTTGGGCGCGGCGAAAACTGAATAATATATGACGAAAGCCCCCCGGTTCAGGAGATTTTAATTCATAGCCGGGGGGCATTTTTGGCTTTCCTAAAAGTACCGCCCCTGTCCGTGGATGGCGGACAGAGGCGGGAGAATATGAAACGCTGGCTGTATCCATCTGTGGGAGAAATGACGGCTTCAGTCAGCGGATCACGCGGCAAGCGTTTTCTTTATGGTTCGACAATCGTGATGTATTCGTATTTAGGGTGGAGCTCTTTCCAACGGGGAGAGATAATTTCTATTCTGAATTGTCCCGAGAAACTGATGCATATCTTTTTTGAAAACCCTGTGACCTGTTCGCCATATTCTGTCAATTTGACAGATGCATGGGCTTTTTGACAAGTTTCTATGATGGAAGCGATTCCATATCCACTGCCGCCGGTGGTATTTCCAACTGCGCCCAGATTTTCAAGCGTGCTGAGCGTAAAAGGCATCCCGCTGTCAGCGATTGTAATTTGATATATCCGTCCGGCAGCTTGTCCGAAATGGAGCAGGATCATCTTTTCTTTTACGCAGGGCTGGTTCACGGCGCGGATAGCGTTGTCCATCAGGTTGGCGATGATTGCCAGCAGGGGCTGCAAGTCTATATTATGATGGTGGAGCAGAAAACGTGGAGACTCCAACACGCAGCCGGAGAATAAAATATGATTCTCCCGGCATTCCTTGGCTTTCCTTTCCAGCAGGACATCCAGAAGAATAAGCCCTGTGGGGGGATAGGTCTGGGCCTCAATGGCAGTACTGGCGGTATTACGGTGCGCTTCTTCCTGCAGGAGCGCAAGTTCATACTGTAAGGCGCTGGTGTTTTCGGAGGGCATATTTTCTTCATTGTTGAAAGCCGCTGTGAGTGCGGGAATGTATTTTTTGTAATCGTGGTTTTCCTTGGCGAGGCGGCGGGTCTCGGCTTCGATGAATTGATTATATTTCGCCGTTGAAATAAATATAAGGATCAGTAGAATTAAGGCTAAAAAGAAAAATGGTACGGCACCGTATACACCGTGTGCTCCAATATTTCTTATGCCGAAGTATATAGACAAAAGAGTAATCCCCGATAGAAGGAATTGATATTGTTTATGTTTGTTATTTAATTCTTTCCTTATTTTTCTCCAGCTGATTTTCAAAGAGATGGTTATTTCACCAATGATTAATAGAGGAAGTGATAGAATGAATGGGAGAAAATCATCTGGCTCGGATAATATATATTGTATAACAGCGCCAACAAACGC
>ENA-OPSI01000105-OPSI01000105.1-human-gut-metagenome-genome-assembly--contig:-NODE-105-length-32967-cov-3.387154_pt1 | contig 32967 bp, 30 predicted proteins | sample MGYA00241806_ERZ501903 | MGnify/ENA primary metagenome ERZ501903 (study PRJEB25962, sample SAMEA2042439) | human gut metagenome | biome: human gut; feature: human-associated habitat; material: faeces...
CTGAACCTGTCCGCGAGCGACCGAAAGCTGATGACGGAGCGGCTGAACATCTCCGCGGAGCAGCTTGCCTATGTGACCAACGCGGACCCCGGCAACGGCCTTCTGTTCTTCCAGAATGTGATCCTGCCCTTCCGGGACGAGTTCCCGAAGGATACGGAGCTATACAAACTTCTCACGACCAAGCCCGGCGAGGTCGCCCACGACGGGGAAAGCGGATAAGGAAAGGAAGGGACAAGATATGAAACATGTGATCGACAGTGAAACCTACGAAAGGCATATCCGTGACGAGGTGCATCTTTACGGCCTGCTGCATCAGCTCGCGTTCCTCGCCGGGAAGGTGAAGGACGCGGATGACATGGCAAACCTGGTCGAGACGGCAAAGCATTACGGTGAGGTCGCGGAAGAAAAGTTTGATGACTGGCTCATTCCCGGCCGTTATCTGGTGTTTGGCGACCAATCTGACCTTGCCGAGCTGAAGGAGGCGGAGCTTACGCCGCTGACCGCCGTACTGAAAGAGCATGACGCAAAAATTAGGGAAAAGCAGCGTGCCGCCGCTCACGATCCCGCCTACATCATTTCCGGCAGCGCCTTCCGTATGCTGGTGGGCGATCTCTTTGACCTGCTGGCACAGTACGGCTTCCTCCGCAATCGTGTTCTGGATATAAAAACGGAGCGGCAGCTTGCGCGGCTGCAAAAGAATCTCTCCGGCGAGCACCCGGCGATCCGCAGGATGTACCGCAGGTGGGGCATCCCGGACAGCACAGGCGTCACGGGCTTCGATATGCTGGAAAGCGCCATCCGCCGGACGCACCTGATGCCGTATGACCCGGACGACAGCGAGACCAGTTATGAGTAACCTGCCACATTGGGAGAATACAAACTTTATTTTACAGAAAAGAGGTGGTATAATTTTCATGGGGTGATATTATGGCAAAAAACTCATTAGATGAAACAAGGGCATTAAAGGTATTACTTGCACAAGTACGAGGTTTCTGTGAAAGTATTCAGGACATACTTCACAACAAGGACACCGCCGAAATTGGCCGATACACCAGTTTCAGAGATATGGCCCATACATACAATGATTTGGCTGAAACCGCACGAGTTTTATTACGGGTACCCTCTATGTTTTACACGTTTAATGTAGACGAAATGCCCAGTTGGGGAGATTCGGTGTGGCCTGTACAGAAGAAAATACTTGAACAAGTGTGGGTAAGCGCCAAACTGTTGTATTCCAGCTTGGAAGGTAGTATTGACTTTGTTGACGATGAATTTGATAATCTTGAAAACTTTATTCAATCGCGGCTGCGTGCAGTCATATTTGAAAAGCCTCAAAGGGAGGTTGAGGTGCAAAATGCTATTGAATCATTGCTGTTAGGTCGCGGCCTAAGTAAAGGCAGCGACTATGACAGAGAAACAGGAAAATTTGAGTTTTCAGGTAAAGAATACATTCCAGACTTTATAATCCCCAAACTTCAGCTTTGCATTGAAGTCAAGCTATTGAGAGATGGAAGAAAATCAAAAGTAATTGAAGAAATAAGTGCAGATATTACTGCTTATGCAAAACAATATGAACGTCAATTATTCGTTGTATATGATTTGGGTGTCATTCAAAACGAGGAAGAGTTTAGACGGGATATTGAAAATGCAGGAAATGTGAAGCTGATTATAGTAAAGCATTGAATATATCGTTCAACGCCCGCCTCAAACAAGAGGCGGGTTTTCTTATGCCCAAAATCAGGAGGTGAATACAAAATAGCAAATCAACTGACCCATGTGAGCCTGTTTTCCGGCATTGGTGGGCTTGATCTGGCGGCGGAGGCGGCGGGCTTCCGCACCGTCTGCCAATGCGAGTGGGCAGACTACCCCTATTCCGTTCTGGAAAAGCACTGGCCGGAGGTGCCGAAATTCCGGGATATCACCACTTTTACGAAGGAGGCGTTTTTTGAAAAAACAGGACTTGAAACCGTTACCGTCCTCTCCGGCGGATTTCCCTGCCAGCCCTTCTCCACCGCAGGGCAGCGAAGGGGCTTTGCGGATGAACGCTACCTGTGGCCGGAAATGTGCCGTGTTATTACCGAGCTGCGGCCCCGTTGGGTGCTTGGGGAAAATGTTGCTGGATTCATCAATATGGGGCTCGACAAAACGATCTTTGACCTGGCAAAAGCGGGATACGCTGTTCTCCCATTCGTATTTCCGGCTTGCGGCGTCGGCGCATGGCATGAGCGCCAGCGAACTTTTATCGTCGCGGCTGATGTTTCCCACGCCCCTTGCCTCCGACAAGAACACCTGCAGGGACGCGGCCAACCTGGATGTGTACCTCTCCGACAACGGAATATTCCGCAAGGTGAACAAAAGCGGCGCAATCTGGAGCCTGAGCCTGTCAGCGGCGGTGTTCTATCTGACCCCGGCAGCGTCGGAGGGCTACCGCTCCACGCTGAAACCGGCGGCGTTTCGGAGCAGCGCCCCGTCTGCCAACCTGTCGGCGCAGGTGATCCGGCAGGAGCGGCCACTATCCGAGACGGCGGCGCTGAATCCGGATTGGGTGGAATGGCTCATGGGCTTCCCCCGGAAATGGACGGACGTATCCTCTGGGCCGCCGAACCGGAGGGAGTCCCCCGTATCACAGAAAACACCGCAGACCGCGCCCTCCGGCTGAAAACCCTGGGCAACGCGGTCTGCCCGCCGCAGGCATACCCCATTTTCAAATATATCTCTATGATCGAGACGGGCGAGTGCGTGAGCATTTGCCCCTACGGAAAGGCAGGTGGTGAAGCATGAAGGAATGGAAAGCCGCTGAGAAGGAAACGCAGAAGATGACCCGTGACGGGGCTATTTCCGTCAACATGGTCACAGGCGAGGCGAGCCATGTTTCAGATCGTGCGCCGGAGCAGGACTATTCCCCCTCCGGCGATTCCACGGCGCTGGCGGGGACTGCCCTCCACCATCTGGACGACCGGCGCGTCCGGAAGTCTCAGAAGAAAAAGCGGCGGAACCGCCGCAAAGCCTACCGGGAGGGTACGGCGGCCAATGACCGTCCATCCTCCCGTTTGCAGTTCTCGGACGAGGAACGCGCCGCGCCGGAGCTGCAAAAGGTGATCCGCAAGTCCGATAAGGCGGCGGATAAGCTGGACGCGGCACGGGCCGCCGTCCCCGAAAAGCAGCCCTCTTTCCATCAGCCGGTGAACCCGCTGGCACGTCCGTTACAGGAGATCGGCCACGCCGCCCATGCGAAGGTGCATGAGGTGGAGCAGGAAAATGTCGGCGTGGAGGCGGGACACCTGACGGAGCGCGGCATGGAAAAGGCTGTCCGCTACGGAAACCGCAAGCTCCATAACTGGCAGGCGGACCGCAAGCTGAAACCCTGGCGGGAGGTATCCCACGCGGAGCAGGCGGCGGTTCAGGCCAACGCGGATGCACTGTACCAAAAGGCTTTGCGGGAGAATCCGCAGCTTGCAGACAGCAATCCCATCTCCCGGATGTGGCAGAAAAAGAAGCTGCAAAAGCAGTATGCCGCCGCATACCGGGCGGCGCTTCGTGCTGGGGACGCAGCGGCAGCGGCGCAGGCAGCATCGAAGGGCGCGAAGAAAAGCGCGGACGCGGCAAAGAAGGCCGGAGAGTTCGTTTCTAAACACAAAAAGGCATTTCTGCTTGTGGGCGGGATCGGTCTGCTGCTGGTCATGCTGCTGGGGCTGCTGCAATCCTGTTCCTCTATCTTCGGCGGAGGTGTGTCCAACATTGTTGCGTCCTCCTATCTCTCCGAGGATTCTGACCTGCTGGCGGCAGAGTCCGCTTATTGTGCAATGGAGGATGAATTGCGGGAGTATCTGGACACCTATGAGCAGACCCACGACTATGACGAGTACCATTTTACTCTGGACGAGATCAAGCACGATCCCTATGTGCTGCTGTCCATTCTGTCGGCGCTCCATGAGGGCCAGTTCACCATTGACCAGGTACAGGATGATCTTCAAATGCTGTTCGACAAACAATATATCCTTACCGAGACGGTCACCACGGAAACCCGCTACCGCACAGAGACGAGAACGGACAGTGAGGGCAACGAGTATGAGGTGGAAGTCCCGTACACGTATTACATCTGCACCGTGGAGCTTGAAAACTTCGATCTGAGCCATGTTCCTGTTTACATCATGGATACGGAGACGCTTTCCATGTATGCCGTGTATATGTCCACGCTGGGGAACCGATCCGACCTGTTCCCGTCCTCTTGGTATGTGGACAAGTACATCACGACCCCGCCGGAGGACTATGAAATCCCTGCGGAATACCTCTCCGATGAACGCTTTGCGGCGCTTATTACGGAGGCGGAAAAATACCTGGGATATCCCTACGTTTGGGGCGGCAGCAGCCCGTCCACCTCCTTTGATTGCAGCGGCTTTGTGAGCTATGTTCTGACCAACAGCGGTCTATGCAATACCGGGCGGCTGGGAGCCCAGGGCCTTTACAACATTTCCACACGGGTATCTGATCCGCAGCCGGGCGACCTGGTGTTTTTCATTGGGACCTACGATACCGCGGGTATCTCCCACGTTGGCTTCTATGTGGGACTGGACGAAGTGGGCAACCCCATGTTTCTGCATTGTGGCGACCCGATCCAGTACGCGAGGCTCAATACAAGCTACTGGCAGCAGCACTTTTACGCCTACGGCAGACCGCCGTATGATTGATGGAGGTGAGTATATCAATATTGTTTCCTATGGCGGCGGTGCGAACAGCACCGCCCTTCTTGTTGGACTGCATCAGCACCGTATCCCCGTTGACCTGATCTTGTTTGCGGATACGGGCGGCGAGCATCCCCATACCTACGCCTATCTGGATATCATGGATCGCTGGCTGAAGGATCACGGTATGCCGGAGATCACACGGGTCTATAAGACCACAAGGGACGGCAGGCGGCTGACCTTGGAGGATGAATGTCTGAAAAGCGGCACGCTGCCCTCTATCGCCTACGGATTCAAGCGGTGTTCTCTGAAACACAAGATCGGACCGCAGGAAAAGTTCTGCAACAATTATCCTCTGAGCCGTGAGGTTTGGTCCAGCGGGAAAAAGGTAGTCAAGTTCATCGGCTATGATGCTGGCGAGCATTACCGCAGCAATAAGGTCCTTCTGCGTGATCTGGCAGACCCGAAGTACAGCAAATGGTATCCCCTGATGGAATGGGGCTGGGACCGGGAGGCGTGTATCCGGGCAATCGAGGCGGCTGGCCTGCCGCAGCCGGGAAAGTCCTCCTGTTTTTTCTGCCCCAGTATGCGGGCGGAGGAGATCATCGATCTGCGGGAGCATTACCCGGATTTGTTCCGGCGTGCGCTGGCATTGGAGGATAACGCACGGGCCAACCTGAAAACCGTTCAGGGGCTTGGACGCAACTATTCATGGAGAGAACGATTTGGAAAGGAGTTTATTTGACTATGGCAACTACTGAGAAGATCCGTCGTGATATTGAGAAGGTCCGGGAGAAGATCACGGAGCAGCAGAAACGCCTTCGTGCGCTGGAGGCGCAGCTTGCGGAGGAAGAAAATCTGGAAATTGTCCGTATGGTAAAGGCTGTCCACATGGATAACAAGGAACTGACCGCTTTCCTGCGCGCCTATGCCAGCGGTATGATCTCCCTGCCGGAAGGAATGATGGAAATGGAGGCCGCCGCTGATTCCGACATGATGGAGGGCACCGACGATGAAGAATAAGCACACGATCCGCACACTTGCGGTGCTGCTGGCCGTTATGCTCTGCATGACGGCCTTTTCCACGGTCGCTTTTGCAAGCAGCGAGGATACAGTGCCTACCTCTGAGGCACAGACGGAACCGACTGACAGCGCGGATATCACCGGGGACGATCTTTCCGAACTGATCTCCACGCTGTTTGGCTCTGTGCTGGGCGGCGCAGAGAAATCCGGTAAGACCGGCACCGTCACCACGAATGGAGGCAAGCTGAATGTCCGCACGGGCGCTGGGCTGGATAACTACGCTTTCGCGCAGCTCCCGAACGGAACGGTGGTAGAGGTCGTGGGCACGGATGGCGACTGGTATATGGTCCGGCTGCCGGAAAAGATCGGCTACGTCTATTCCGGCTATATGACGCTCAGCGATACGGGCGGCGAGGCTGACAGCGGCCTATCTCTGTCCATTGATCCCGACAAATTGAGCGAGCTGTTTGAGCAGCTTATGGGCGGCAGCGGCGATGCCGCCCTGACGCCGGACGGGAACCTTTCGCTGATCGACGATATCGGCAGCAGCACCCGGAGCGGCAAGCAGTTTATCACTGTGGAAACGAGAAACGGCAACGTGTTCTATCTCATTATTGACCGTGACGACGAGGGCGAGGAAACCGTGCATTTTCTGAACCAGGTGGATGAAGCCGACCTTCTGACGCTCATGGGCGACGATGCGCCTGCGGCGGAGGTACCCGCCGTCTGCAATTGCAAGGAAAAGTGTGCGGCTGGCGCGGTAAATACGAATTGCCCTGTCTGCAAGAATAACCTCTCCGAGTGCAGCGGCAAGGAGGTAGTGGCAGAGCCGGAGCCTGAAGCAGAGCAGCCGGAGAAAAAGAGCAGCGGCGGTCTGCTGGTCATTGTCCTGCTGCTGGCGCTGGCAGGCGGTGGGGCCTTCGCTTATGTGAAATTCATCAAGCCGAAGCAGGGCATGAAGGTCAGCACCGATCCCGACGATTACGATTTTGAGGACGAAGAAATGGTCAATGAGGACGATATAGTTTAAAGTTAAAAATAGTTGGCACCACAAAATATATGGTGCCAACTATTTATTCGCAATCGGAGCTATTCATAACCCCTTTATTGTCCAAACTACCATATTCCTCCCAATAAGGATATCGTTTTATAAGAAAATTCTTTCGCTCATCAGAACAATGGTTCATTTTCGTAATTGCACGATCAAAACCGTTTACTACAGATAAATTATCCGCTGTCATGGGTGAGTACCTGAAGGTTGGGGGGATTGTTTTTACCGTATACTGACCGTGAGATAAAGAAGTACATAACAAATCTTGTCCTTTGGGGTCAGGCTGTAGTCTATCAAATGACGCAAGCATTACATTAGGTGGAACAAGCTGCGCCCGTTTTCCAAGTAAGATTGAATTATTTTCATACTCAGCTCGTCTACCATAAATCAACCCATATTGCGGGGCAAATTTCTTCTTTTTCATCCATTCAGGAATGTCAAAACAACGGTAAAACTGCAGAATGTTTTCAGGTATGCTTAATAACGACATCCATTCTTGCAGTTGCCCAAGTGCTTGCGTAAAATCTGAGGACTGTATCGCTGCATTTGTAAACGTCCGCTTGTTTGGCTTCTCTATTTCAATCAAAACGGGAGTAAATGATAAACTATCTTGTGCGAGCCAGATAAAATCTGGAACGCGATTGAAAATACCCCCATCAAGTTTTGGCTGGGTAATCAGAGATTGCGTATACGGGTAGTGTCCAGAACTGCCAAAGAGTTCAAAAGCACCTGGGACAAAAGAGGGGTTTTCCTCAAAAAAATGTTGAAATGCAGTTTCGTCATCTGATGCTGTTTCAAGAAGATTCCGATATTCTTTGAGACTTATCTTAGAATAGTCATCCCAGGACGTATGCGCTGGCGCATTGGGGACTATTTCATACTTCCGTTCAAACATAATAACGCCTCCGTTCTCTGATATCCACAATTATACTGCACAACAATGATAAATCAACATTTCTATCACAATTTAGGAGGTAGTCTTTTGAAACTGATTATCGCAGAAAAACCGAGTGTGGCAAAATTTATCGCATCGGCCCTGGGTGCTTCATCCCGGGCCGATGGCTTTTATGAGGGCAACGAACTTCTTGTATCCTGGTGCGTTGGGCACCTGGTATCCCCGATGGATGCGGGCGGCTATGACGAGCGTTTCAAGAAATGGCGTTATGACGATCTTCCCATTCTGCCGGAGCCGTTCCGCTATGTGCTGGCACCGGGCAAGGAGGATGCTTTTGAAAATCTCCGTGCCCTGATGGACCGCCCCGATGTGGATACCATTGTCAATGCCTGTGACGCCGGGCGTGAAGGTGAGCTGATCTTTCGTCTGGTGTATCAAATGGCGGATTGCCACAAACCGATCCTTCGCCTTTGGATTTCCTCGATGGAGGACAGCGCCATTCGGGAGGGATTTTCTGATCTGCGCCCCGGCACCGACTATGAAGCCCTGTATCAATCTGCCCTCTGCCGCCAGAAAGCGGATTGGCTGGTGGGGATCAATGCCACGCGCCTTTTCTCCGTTCTCTATCACCGCACCTTGAATGTGGGCCGTGTTCAGACACCCACACTGGCAATGCTGGCGGAGCGTGACGCGAAGATCACGCTGTTTCACAAGGAAAAATATCATCTGCTGCGTCTGACGCTGGACGGAGCCGAAGCGGTGTCAGAGAAGTTCACCGATCCGGCAGCGGCGGAACAGGCAGCGGCTATGTGCAAGGATGTGACCGTCACCTGTACTTCCGTCACGAAGGAGCAGAAGAAGGAACAGCCGCCGAAGCTCTATGATCTTACCACCTTACAGCGGGAGGCGAACCGCCTGTTCGGATACACGGCGAAGCAGACCCTTGACTACGCCCAGAGCCTCTACGAAAAGAAGCTGCTGACCTATCCCCGCACGGACAGCCGTTATCTGACCTCCGACATGGCGGAAACGGTCTCCTGTGTGATCCATCTGACGGCGAAACTGCCGCCTTTTGATAGCTGCAGTAACTTCTTCCCGCTGGTAGAGTCCATGATCTCCGATAAGGATGTATCCGACCACCACGCTATTATTCCCACGATGGAGATTGAAAAAGCGGATATCAAGGCTCTGCCTTTGGGCGAGCGCAATTTGTTCCTGTTGGTTTGCTGCAAGCTGCTGTGTGCATCGGCGGAGCCGTATGTGTATGAGGCGGTCACGGCAACTTTTGATTGCGGCGGTTATTCCTTCGCCGCAAAAGGCAAGCGTATTCTCTCCGAAGGCTGGCGGGAAATCGACCGCATTTTCCGTGCCTTCTTGAAAGAAAAGCCTGCGGACGGGGACGGCGGCACGCTCCCGGACTTCACCGAGGGGCAGACTTTTGACGGCGCGGAGGTTTCCGTCACCGAGCATTTCACCCAGCCGCCGAAGCCCTACACCGAAGATACCCTCCTGTCCGCTATGGAGAACGCGGGCAAGGACGATATTCCAGACGAGGCGGAGCGAAAAGGTCTTGGCACGCCCGCCACCAGGGCGGCTATCATCGAAAAGCTGGTGACAGCCGGATTTGTCGAGCGCAAGGGCAAAGACCTGATCCCCACGAAAGCAGGTATCAACCTTGTCACGGTCCTGCCGGAGCCGCTGACCTCTCCCATGCTGACAGCGGAATGGGAACAGAAATTGACGGAGATCGCAAAAGGCGGCGCTGACCCGGATACCTTCATGGATGGTATCCGCACGATGGTTCAAGAGATCGTGTCCACCTATTCCTGCATGTCCGAGGATGGCAAAAAGCTGTTTGCCCCGGAGAAGGAAGTGATCGGTACCTGCCCCCGCTGCGGCCAGCCGGTTTATGAGGGCAAGAAGAACTTTGCGTGTTCGGATCGGTCCTGCGGTTTCGTCCTCTGGAAAAATGACCGCTTCTGGACGAGCCGCAAGAAGGAGCTGACAAAGAAGATGGCAACGGACCTTCTGAAAAAGGGTCGCACCAATGTCAAGGGAATGTGGTCTGAAAAGAAACAGGCCACTTATGACGCTGCGGTGATCCTGAACGACACGGGCGGCAAGTACATCAATTTCAAGCTGGAATTTCCAAAAAGAAAGGAAGGTGTCAATGGCAGAAAATAAGACTTTGGAACATTTACCCGAAGTGAGGGCGGCGGTGGCTGCCCTCTCCCCGGAGGACCGGGAGGTGCTGGCGGCGGTGCAGACCTCGCCCTTCAAGCTGACAGCGCCGGAGCAGTTCAAGGAGTTTGCGGCCAACATCGACTATTTCGTATTTGAGCCCAATATCCACGATCTGAACGATCTGGGCTGGCGGTATCTGGCACAGCACATGGATACGCCGTTACCCCCGGAACTTCTGAAAGCAATCGACCCTGTTCCTTTTGGCAAATACGCCATGCAGGAGGAACAGGGTCATCTTACGGAACACGGATATATTTCTCTTTCCGGCGACGAGTGGGTGCATGAACGCCCTGCGGAGCCGGAGAAAAAGCCCTCCATTCGGGAACGGTTGGAACAGGGCAAGAAGAAATGTGCAGAGAAAAGCAAGGCGCAGCCCCATAAGGAAAAGTCTGCGCCGGAACTGTAAGGAGGTGCTGATATGCCATATTACGATCACGACAAGGATTATCCCTTTGCCGCCTTTATCACCAATCTTGGGAAGTACAATGAGGGCGAACTTGTGGGCGAGTGGGTGAAGTTTCCCACCACCGCCGAGGAATTGAAGGAAGTGTTTAAGCGGATCGGGATCGGCCAGAAGGATGACTTCGGCCAGCCCTATGAGGAATGGTTCATCACGGACTATGACTGCTATGTGGACGGTCTTTACAGTAAGCTGGGTGAATATGAGAATCTGGACGAGCTGAATTATCTGGCATCGAAGCTGGATGAAATGAGCGAAAGCGAATACGCACAATTTCAGGCCGGTATGGAAATGGGCGACCATTGCGGCAGCCTGCAGGAGATCATCAACCTCACCGAGAATCTGGATTGCTATGAGGTTTACCCCGATATCCATGACTATGACGATCTGGGCCGCTATTACATCGAAGAACTGGACGTTATGCAGGTGCCAGAGCATTTGCAGAATTACATCGACTATGAGGCCTACGGCCGGGACGTTGCGTTGGAGGAAAACGGCACCTTCACGGATCAGGGCTATGTGCGTGATACGGGTGACAGTTTCCATGAGTATTACGACGGTGAGCGCGGCAGTATCCCCGACGAATACCGGGTGATGACCTTCCAGGATGATCTTCCCGAAGAAGAAAAATCTGAATGGGCTATGGATATCGCCTTTGACATGGACGAGTTTTTCCGTCAGAACGATCCGCAGTATGCGGCGGAGCACCCGGAGGCGCATGCTGCAAAGGAGAAACTTTACGAAAACCTGATGGCAGGGCGCATTTCCGCTCTGGATGAAAAGCTGGCGGCGCTGGGGCAAACGCAGGAGGACTATCTTCCTTCGGAGATTGAAAAGTTCAAGGATGCCACGGGCTATGAGGAATTTCTTGATTTTGACCCAGCGGAGGTCAAGGCTGCTTTGGATGACCCGACTAAATCCCGCGTGGATGAAATGCTGGCTGCTGCGGAAAGAGCGGAACGGGAGTATGCGGCAGCGGCAGCCGCCTATGTGCAGACTCCGGCGGATATCGTGGCACAGGCCCAGGCCGTTCAGGATCAGGCTGCGGAAAACAGCTTTTCCATTTATCAGCTCAAAGGCGGCAATGAAACGCTGGACTATCGTTTCGAGCCGCTGGACAGTATCCACCGCAACGGTCTTTCTGTGAAGCCGGAAAATTATGAGCTGATTTATACGGCACCGCTGACGGAGAAGGATGATCTGGAAAGCATTTATACCCGGTTCAATGTGGACCGCCCGGCAGACTTCACCGGGCACTCCCTGTCCGTATCGGATATCGTAGTGCTGCATCAGGACGGGAAGGATACCGCCCATTATTGCGATAGGGTGGGCTTTTCCGAAGTGCCGGAGTTTTTGCGGGAACGGCAGCCGGGGCTTACCCCGGACGATCTGGAAACCGGCGAGTGCATCCGGACGCCCAGGGGCAGCTTCTATGTGACCGCCATGAGCCGGGAGCAGATGGAGGCAGCCGGTTACGGTGTCCACCATATTTCCGATGATGGGAAGTATCTTATCATGGGAAACGGCACACGGGCCTTTGCCGTGGCGGCGGAGCAGCCGGAAAAGGACAATCCTCTCCGCACCGCTGAAATGACGCTGGAGGATGACTACGGCATGATCGACGGCGTTATCAACAACGGCAGACGCGGCGAGGAATTGGAAAAAGCCCAGGAGTATGCAGAACGGGCAACGCCGGAGAAGCCTTCCATCCGTGAGAGGTTGGAGGACGCAAAACGGGAGTGTGCCGAGCACAAGCCCCCGGAGGGCAAGAAGCCCGGCCGTGATGTGCCGGAGCATGACTGCCTATGAGCCGAAGCAAGAAATGGCGACTGGAATGGGCGTTCTTCCTGGGCGAGAACAGCAGGCGGCAATATAACCGCATCTGCAGGAAATGCGCCCACGACTGCAAGCAGAGTTTCCGGGTAGACCTGATGGCTTGCCCGCATTATAGCTCCAAACGGTCTAAAATCTGTGAGGATAAGGGTGGGAAAACCGCAGAATAATCCTCTGTATCCGTATTTTCAAAGGGAGCCTTTATGATTTTTCATGTGCCAGTCTGCTTGCTGGCACATGAAGAAAAAGGCTCGATTTCAAACACTTTCTATCACGCAAAACGGGAGTACAGCTTTTCGGTTCGTCCGATTGGCTGTACTCCCGCTTTTTCATTTGTAAGTAACTAAATTGCATGTTTTTAAACCGCTCAGAGCGAATATTTGGGAGAGATTGCTTTCAAACCTATTTGCATAGTAATCGGAGCATTTCACAATAACCACTTTCTCTTTTGCCCTTGTTACTGCAACATAGTGATTATATATGCCAGACATATCAGAAAGATTGTAGTCACCAGCAAACAATATCACTTGATCGAATTCCAAGCCTTTTGATGAGTGGAATGTAATTGCAATATTTTGATATATATCTGTATTAAAAGCTACATGATATTTTTTGTTGCTGACCGTTGAAAATAGCTTGTTCAAATGCTCAGGGCGCGTTTCATAGCCAAGATAATCGCATAAGCTATTTACTGTAGTATCAAACACTGTTTGATTTTCAGCGTTCGCTATGGCTTCAAGTGTCCGCTTTATTGTAGCTGTGCTTTTCTTTCCGCTATTTCCTTCAGCGGGAATTTCGGATATTAGATCATATACGGAGTACTCTGGCAAAACCATATACTTTGCAATCGCAGTATATAGCCACGCTGTTTCAGTCGTTATGTCCGCAATCGGGAGCTGCGGAATAAATACAAAATTGTTTCCGGCACTGCTCAATTCGGATGCTCCGTTTTCAGCATCGGCATTTCTAAAGCGCAATAGAGCCGTTCTCTTTTGCGGGTCAATATATTGAAGCACTTCACTCGGCCACTCTTGTTGCTTAGGCGTTATCCAAATAATATTGCCAAGACTTTCAGTTGGATTGTAAAGCCCACGCGTTTCTTCACAAAGCAGATTAGAGTAGTTTTGAATCTGCTGACATGAGCGAAAATTGTCCCCCATAAATACCTTGTGAAAGTTGGGCTTATTCCAAATGCTCTTAAAAGCTTCTGGATACGCCCCACGCCAAATATAGATAGACTGCTTTTCATCCCCGACTACAAAAGTATCTATACCAAGGGTGTCGCAGATATACATAAATAGCATGTGCATGGACTTATCACAGTCTTGATATTCGTCAATATAGATTTTGAAATACTTAGCTTGAAGGTATAATCTACATGCAGATGATTTCATAATTACATCAAGAGCAAGATCAAAAACAAAATTTTTCTTGCTATCAGTATAGGAACAAAGCACTTGTTCCCGCTTTACTTTGTCAAGACCAGCTTCAAATGTGTCAATGCGGATGGAATAGTCGGTACTCATATCAACTTCAAATTCAGCGCCATATACATCTTTCAAAAATGGCTTTATAATTTCTTCAATTACAAAGCTGTTATTTGTACCAATAAAATGACGTGAACTGTCTATCGTTAGACGATCTTTGATTTCCTGCGCAGCCTTAATTGTAAAAGTAATTGCAGCAATGGATTTGTGGGTATGGTTATGCTCAATTTCGGTAGCTATTTTTGCAACCATAGTATGCGTCTTTCCTGTACCCGCACTGGCCCGGACGATTAGATTTCCCGGTGTATCTACAATTTGTTGCTGTACGGGTGTTAAATTCATTTTGTTATCTCCTCTAAACACGCAAAGTTGTAATGGCCAAAAATTGTCCTGCAATCAGCGTCCGTTATTGCTTCTACCAGGTCAGCCATGTGGAAGTGCTTGGCTTTTTGCAAATATGCAACAGGATCAGATGTATCCAGGTATTCACATAAATTATCATGCAAGACCTCGTCTAAGTCATTTTCCAGATCAACTACAGAAAGGAAAATTCCACAATTTGCACGAATATCATCAAGAGCTTCCTTGTTTTCGGCGTATAGGGTTCTTTTATTTGCAATACTATTATCTGGATATGATTGAATAGGAAGAGTTTCCTCCCCTATAATTTTATTGCAACGCTGAAAACCGTATGCAACATAGTCACTCTTACCACGAGGACGTCGTAAATCATTATCGGTCTTTACAATCCATTTGATTTTTAGTGCATTGAGTATCTTGCAGTATTGGGAAAAGCCAACGCCTTCCACAGATAAAATATATATGCCATCTACCTCATAAAATGGATTAATTGTGGACAATACTCTTTCAAAAAGCAGGAGCTCGGAAGGTCCTTCTACCAGCAACACTTTATTTGCAAAAATCGCTTCGGCTAAATATCTATTTAGCATTTTACGATTTTTCTCAAAGTTTGCTGGGACCTGATAGAAGTAGCTTGCACTATCAATGGATGGACCATGGAATATTCTGATAAGACTTACACCGTCCATATCGTATAGGACAAATGGAGAATGAGTCGTTACAAACAAATAGCTGTATTTTCCATTTGCAAATAGTATTTGGGATAAAGCGATTTGTAAGGATTTATGTAAGTGGTTTTCCGGTTCCTCAATAAGGAATAGGTTGATCTTTAATTCTTCGTTTTCTGCTGAAAGTAAATCGTAGATAGAGTAGGCTAGTAATTTTTTGCGTCCTTCTCCAGCAGTCGGGTACAAATTTTCATCGTCTGTCTGTTTTATGTATGGAACAATGTTGGAATACAACCCTTTCACAGCAATCTCAGACTTGACCGAGATTGAAATCCCTTCACTCCGAAATTTCTGATATTCTGGAGTAATTTTTCCTTCAAATTCTTTAACACCAGATAGATTTGAGATATTTGTATTCAGTTGATCTACGGCGGCCTGAATATGTTTAAGAGTATCATCATCTGCTGCATCATCACTCTTAATCAGGGTCGCAATATTTTTCTTGAACAAGCCGTACAAATCAACATACGAGTCGATATAAATCACATTAAAAATGTTATCTATATCATAGCGGTAGCCTCTTTGTTTGATTTCATAAAGGCGGTCCAAACTACCACCCCAATATAGAATTGGCATGGCTACTAATTCTTGAACATTATATTTGGCGACAAGTTTGATAAACACTTTGGTATGCTGGCTGAGTATCGCTCCTTTCAGTTGAGCCCTCAACTTTTGGCTATCAGAATCGTCAGTATCACTTATATCTACGGTGACAGTGATTTCAATAGGTATCTCCACATTTTTCTTGTGGAAGTCAGAGTCTAAAAAGCCATTCTTTCTTATATCCTTATCAAATACATAACGCATAGCATACAAAAAATTTGTCTTACCAATATCATTTAGACCGAAAAAAATATTTTTGTTGGAAATACCAATTTCAATATTCTCGAAATTTCTGAAATTCCGAATCGATATTTTCTCAAATTTCATTGTATTCCCTCCGTGTCAAATATAATGGAAAAATACACTATTATTCTACCACATCGTCATTCTATTTTCATCATGAATCTATAAAAAATTCCGACTTCAGATGAAGAAGTCGGAATTTTTTATATGCTAATCAACTTCCACACCGTCAGCGGCACATACCACGCCGCCACGATCAGCCGCCAGACCAGGACGAAACCACCAATGATTCCGGCCAGAATGAAATTCAGCGCGAACAGGGCGATCCCGCTGCCCAGAGAGCCGCCACCCGGTATAATCCAAAGACGAAGCCGCCAGATGCCGAACGGTAGCCCGCAGAGTATCCATAACCATAGGTAGTCCAGTTCACCGTTTTTCAAACAAGCGGACCGAAAGATGCAGTACAACAGCGCGGCGGCCGCCACGGGCAGGATCGTCTTGTAAAAGAAATCCTTTATTGCTTCGCCTCTCGTCATAGGCTCGCCTCCTTTGATATGTCTATATCGCTATTATATTTGATGTTCTGACAAAAGCCCAGGATAAAACGCAGAAAACGGATTTATTCCAGTTCCACATTCTTTTTTCGCTCCCGCTCCGGCTGCGGCGGGGAAAGAAAATCCTCCACATTCCGGCGTATAGCAGCATAGTCCCGTTCTTCCCGTTGGGCTTTCTGCAATTCAGCTTTCAGCGTGGCCTTCTTTGCGTTGAGCTCGTCCATTTCAGCCTGCATCCGCTCCGTGGCAGGCAGCGGGACCGCACCCAGCCGCTTGCACTCTCTGGCGGCGGCTTCAAAAAGAATGATCTCGCTCTCATGTCCCCGCAGAAACTTTTCCTTATCTCTGGACGCCTTATAGCGGTCATAGATCGGTTTGAGCTGGCGGTAGGTGCCGACGTGCTTCATCTTCAAGGCCAGTTCGTCGATCTTCGCCCCGGCATCCCGAAGATTCGCTTTAAGCCGGGCAACAGAGACGGTCGCTGCCTCGCACCGATCCAACAATTCCTCATAGCTGCCGATACCATGCTCCGTCAAAAAGTTGGAGGTATCCGCAATGCGTTTCAGATTTTCGATGGTCGCCCATCGGCGATATCCTGCGCTCTGCTGTGCCTTAATGTTATTCTGGATATCAATGAGCAGGCTGATCTTCCCGTTCTGCTGTTTCGGCTGGCGGGAAGGTCTGGAGCATCCGGCAATCCGAGCGGCAAGGGCTTCTTCGGTGTAGTCATCCCCCAGCGTTTTCAGACGGGTGAACCGTTCCTGATCCGGTGCTCTGGCAGAGATATACTTACCGCGCTTGATCTCATAACCTTCTCTCTGCAGGCGGCGAAGCAGTTCTTCTAAATCAGAACAGGCCGGCAGGAGTCGGTCAATGGCCGCTTTCAACTTTTCCTTATAGCTGGTGCCGTTCTGCGCGGCCTGATGTTCAATATAGCTCTTACCCTTGTCCTGTCCTGGGATGATGACAGATAGACCGTGTTCCTTGCAAAGCCGGTCGGAGGTACGGCGGATATCGTGATAGCTTCGCTTGTTGGAATGATAGTGCTTATGATCCGCAAAGCTGACCGCATTGAAAATCAGATGGTTATGAACATGATCTTTGTCTATGTGGGTGGTAAGTACAAATTCATACTTGCCGCCCAGGATTTCTTTTGCAAGCTCCATGCCGATCTCATGGGCCTGTTCCGGCGTGACCTCTCCAGGCTGAAAGGCTTGGATCAGGTGACGGCCCAGGTTCGTTCCCTTATCGATGGCATGGCGGCGGGTCCAGGCAAATTCGATATCCGCAGTTTCGGCGGCGCAGCCATAGGAGGAAACAAGCAACTTTCCGTCCGTCTTTTCCGGGTTGCAGATATAGTCAATGGCTACTTTCAGCGTTGATTTGATAGGATGTGTCTTTGTAACTGCCATATCTCGTCCAGCCTTTCCCGTATCTCGTCCATGTCGGCCTGATACGCAGGACCTCCGGCGTTGATCCGCTTGGCGATCTGGTTGATGTTCCGCCCGATGGCGGAAAGCTCCTTGGTAAATGCCTTGATATCTGTGGTGTCCGTATAGATGATATATCCATCAATCGCCATCTTGCGGAGGTAGGCACCGATCCGCTGGGTGGGGAGCTGAGCCATCTTCTGTTCAATCAAAGCCCGTTCCTCCGCCGTCACCGGGCAGCGAAGAACGATGGGCCGTTTCCTGTTCGCCATAGCGGATACCTCCGTTTCTCATAAGGGTTTGGGATATCCCAACAAGCAGTTTTCTCTTTTCGGGCAAGGGACCTGAAAAGAAGAAAAATCCGCAAGTGTGGCTACACTTGCTGTGCTTGCTGACTACTTCGTACCCCCGTATTCCTTCCGCTACCCATACTACAATCTGAATGGGGCCTTTTGGCCACATCTGCGGATTTTGCAAAAGAAAAACGCCATGAACTACCTGTTCATAGCGTTCCTTACACCGTATTCAATTTTCTCCCTCGCTGTCTGCTCTTGCATCCAGTAGCGCTTGCGCCGTTGCCGTAAGGATTTTGATTTCCGCATCCGTCAGCTCGTCCAACAGCGTTTCAAACTGCATACGCTCCGTAGACTTGCCCTCCATAGCTTCGCCATGAAGAATCTGATCCACGGAGATATGATACCGGGACATCAGCTCTAAGAATACCTGTACGCTGGGATGCTGTCCCTTATTCTCGATGTTGGCGAGATAGCGCGGCGAAATAAACAGCGCATCAGCTGCCTTATTCCGGGATTCTTTCTGCTTTGTGCGCCCGGCTTTGATTGCTGCGCCATACGGCTTGAAGTCGATTTTCGCAACAGGCCGCTTATCTTTCTTCGTTCTTTTAGACATATCCATTCACCCTACTACATTCTACTGTTCACCACGTTTTCGAGGATATGCCTTATTAGTTCATTGCGTTAGCTTAAATACTTCCTATTATTCACATTCGGTCTATTGCTATTATTCGTTTGACCGTATATAATATATCATGGTAGGTTTTGAACAGAAAGGACGGGTGCTTGTATGGAATATGTATCTTGTGCGGAAGTGGCGGCAAAATGGGGCATTTCCGAAAGACGGGTGCAGAAACTTTGCGAGGGTGAGCGCATACCCGGCGCGGTAAAGTTCAGCCGCATTTGGTTGATACCCAAAGACGCGGAAAAGCCTGTTGACGGGAGAAGAATAGACAGTAAGATAATTGATAAATAGTTGAAAAATGAGCACTACACTTAATTGTTAGGAGGTGTGTAAAGTGGGAGCAAAAATCTTAATCGCTGACGATGAAAGCGACATTGTTTCTATGCTCGGCAGCTTTTTTGAAAGCAAGGGCTTTCGTGTCCTGCCCGCTTTCAATGGTGCAGAAGCACTAAAGCAAGTGGAAAAACAACCGGATATTATTTTGCTTGACATCAATATGCCCGGAAAAGACGGGTTAGAAGTTTGCAAGCGTATCCGCGATCACATATCCTGCCCGATCCTTTTTCTGACTGCTCGAATCGAAGATACAGATAAGGTAAAAGGCTTTACTGTTGGCGGCGATGATTACATTGTGAAGCCCTTTTCACTTATGGAACTTGAAGCGCGGGTGCGCGCTCATCTGCGCCGGGAAGCACGACACAATTTTGAAGCACAAGTCAAGTTTTCCGGTGATTTGACGATTGACTATTCAGAACGTTGCTTGTTCTTTGGCGATAAGCGTGTCGGTCTTGCAAAAAAGGAATTTGATATTGTGGAACTGCTTTCTCAAAATCCAGGACAGATCTTTGATAAAGAACGGATATATGAGCGTATTTGGGGTTATGACAGCGAGGGCGACAGCAGCGTTGTGGCAGAGCATATCCGCAGAATACGATCCAAAATCGCGGCATATACCGACCGCATATATATTGAAACGGTTTGGGGGTGTGGATACAAATGGGTCAAGTAAATTGCCGCAAGCACTATTTATCTCTCCGAAAAAGCCTTGTTCTCTATATAATTGCCTTTGTTGTACTCGCAGTCTTTCTATCCGTAACGACTTTTTCAATCTGTGGTAGTGCTGCCGAAGGTATCAGAGCATCTTATCCCCCGTCCGGCGAAAAATATTATTTGACAAATGAACAGGGGGAACAGTTGGGCGACGGCGCTTACATCGGGACAGTGCCCGTCCCGATGTCTAAAGAGGACGAGCGTACCATTGCGCTACTGGAGAAACTTCCCATTGTTGCAACTCCTATCTATTCTGCATTCTGTATTATCGCTGCTGCGCTGCTGTTTTACAGAAACAGGCTGAAAAAGCCGCTTGTGGAACTGCGGACTGCTTCTGAAAAAATAGCGAACAATGACTTGGACTTTTCAATCGACTATGATAACAACGATGAATTGGGGCAGCTTTGCGCGTCCTTTGAAATCATGCGGACAACCCTTGCGGACAATTTCTCTAAAATGTGGCGGCAAGTTGAAGAACGAAAAGCACTCAACGCCGCTTTTGCTCACGATTTGCGTACTCCTCTAACAGTACTAAAAGGCTATAATGAAATGCTGCAAGCCAGCGAAAATCCTCAAACACAAGAAACCGCCACCATAATGGGCAAACATATCTCCCGTATGGAAAGCTATGTGAGCAGTATGAGCAATCTTAGGCGCATGGAAGATGCGCAGCCGGAGTACAAGTTGATAGACTTGCAGACAGTGGCATCTTCTTTGTATGACAGCGCAAAAATCGTATGTGCGAAAAACGGAAAAGAATTGATTTTACAAAATGACATGCCTGTTTCGCAGTTATCCCTTGATGGGGCCTTTGTTTCACAGGTCAGCAATAACCTGATCTCCAACGCGGTTCGGTATGCCCGGACTGCGGTGACAATCTCTTTTGCCTTGCGTGACAATGGCCTGCTGCTTTCCGTATCGGATGATGGAAAGGGGTTTGACAAAAACGGTCTGCAAAAAGCCACCAGTCCATATTACACAGAGGAAAGCAACCATTCCGAGCACTTTGGACTTGGGCTGTATATTTGCAAGCTGCTTTGTGAACACCACAACGGCTATTTGAAGATCGAAAATACTGCATCCGGGGCAAAGGTATCCGCCTACTTCAAATCTCCTGCCTTGTAGATAAAAAGTAGATATTTTCCCTCTATACTCTCCATGAAAACACATGGAGAGTATTTTTTTGCTCCCTATGGAGAAAGGGGCTTTTTATGGAATTAAAAACGATCGGACTGACAAAAAAGTTCGGTTCCAAAACCGCCGTGGACAATTTGAATATTACCTTAACAAATGGCGTCTACGGCTTACTGGGTGCAAATGGCGCAGGGAAAACAACGCTTATGCGTCTGCTCTGCAATATCCAAAATCCCACTTCCGGGAAAATTCTGCTGAACGGGAAAAACATTGTGGGGCTGGGTGAACGCTATCGCAATCTTTTGGGCTACTTGCCCCAGCACTTCGGATATTACCCGGATTTTTCAGCGTTTGACTTTCTGCTCTATGTTTCTGCCCTAAAAGGATTGGACGAGAAGGCGGCGCGGAAGAAGTCAAAGGAGCTGCTGGAAGCAGTAGACTTATCGAGAGAAAGTAAGCATAAAATCAAAACCTTTTCCGGGGGCATGAAGCAGCGTTTGGGGATTGCACAGGCCATGCTCAATGACCCCCATATTTTGATTTTAGACGAGCCGACGGCGGGGCTTGACCCGAAAGAACGCGTCCGTTTCCGCAATTTGATCAGCGCCTTTTCCAAAGACCGCATTGTGATCCTGTCTACGCATATTGTTTCCGATGTGGAGTTTATTGCGGAGGAAATCATCATGATGAAATCCGGGCAAATCATTCACTTTGGAAATCCGCAGGAGATCACTTCTGAAATCGACGGCCAAGTGTGGGAATGTACGGTTCCGACTGCCTATGCGGAAAAATACGCGGCTGCCTACAACACAAGCAACTTGCGAAACACCAGCGAAAACCAGACAATTTTACGGATCATTGGAGATCGTCCACCGATGGAAAATGCAGTAAGGGTGCAGCCTACTTTGGAAGATTTGTACCTGTTCTATTTCAAAGGGGGCTGTGAAGAATGAAAAAACTGATTCTTTTTGAACTGCGGAAAGTGTTTTCAAAGCGTTTGGCGCTCATCGCTCTAATTGGAATTATCCTGTTCTCTGCCTTGCTATCCTTTTCCACCTTTCAAAACAAATATGCGTTTGACCAAAATATCGGTAAAGGTACTGGCAAAACAGCAGTAGAAATCGACAAGGAAATTGCAGCGAAATATGAAGGAATCCTGACAGACAAAAAAGTGCAGCAAATGATGTCTGATTTTGCACCGACATCAGATTTACATGGATTGAGTGCAATCTATGTTTATCAAAACGCCATGCAATCGGCAGCCTTTTCACGGTTTTCTGATAAAGAGGGAAATTGGAACGGATTAAGTGTTTCTGATGTATTTGGCAATGAAGAAATCAAAATTGGCTATGTGGACGGTTGGCTTTCCACCAGCCGAAACATGGTGCGGGTTTTTGTCGCGCTTGCTCTTGCGGTTATCATCATGCTTGCTCCGATTTTCTCCGGCGAGTATGAAGGTGTTGATAATATCATATTGACAAGCAAGTACGGTAAAACCAAATGCGCTACTGCAAAGGTGGTTGCAGGTATTATCACCGCCATTCTCACTACCACGCTGATTGCAGCATTTAACCTGCTTCTTGCTTTTGTTTTTTATGGAACAGAAGGGTTGGATTGCAGTATTCTATTTGCCCCCAGTGACTATGTGGAAGCGTTTATCCCTTTTAATATCACCTGCGGTACGCTGCTCAAATATCAAATTCTGCTGGCATTTACCTGTACGCTTAGCGTTACGGGAATTACACTGTTCCTATCTGCAATCAGTAAAAATCAGATTGTAGCTTTGGTTGCGGCGATGGCAATTTTTCTTTTTCCCGTTTTGCTGCCGATCACCGAAGTAAATCCATTGTTCCGATTGGTTGGACTTCTTCCGATCTATCATGTACTGGCCATTTCGCTCCTGTCGGTGGAACAAATGAGTAACGGGATGCTGTATGCGATATGGGCAATCCCGGCAGCACTGCTCTTTTTGGGAGTTGGTGCAGGTATCTCTCGCCGTGTATTTGCAAAGCATCAAGTTTTATAAATCATTCGCACAGAGCCGCTAACAGCAGATTTGCGCGAAATAAAAAACGGCGGCTTTAATACGAAATCAAAGCCGCCGTTTTCTTTTCGAAAAATAAGAATACGGGGGGTGTGTTAAAGTCGCCCTTTTTTAAGGACACGGCGGTATCTGGGAGGTATTGCCGTGTCCTTTTTGCTTTTTCGCAACGTCCATGATCTGCACCAGTTAAAAAAAGCGTAGCCCCTCCATCGGACTATTCCGGCTATGAGTATGAACACAGAAATCATGTAAATAGATTTTATAATTCTTCTGCGCCTGTCTGCGTTTTGCAGACAGGCGCTTTTTGTCGTTATCGGGGATGTTTCTACTGTCCCCGCGCTCCGCCCTTTGCCTGATCCGGCCACCCACCCGATCAGGACGAAAGGAGCGCACAAATGAGCGACAGAAAAAATAATTTTGATTTTTCCCGGCAGAGCTGGCCAAAACAGCCTTCCGCAGAACGAGTAGTGGGCGAAAGGGGAAGAAAAGAACTGCCTCCCGGCACGAAGGGAGGTGAGAACATGAAACCTGATCGCCACGCCGAACACAAGCAGCACGCCTTTGACAGCTTTTGCAAAAAGGTCTTGAAGTGCGAGGCCTGCAATGGCTATCGAGAGATCAGCCGCAGGAAGAAGCACAGCATCCCTTTCAGCGAACTGCCGGAGGACGCAATGGAGCAGCTTGCGGCCTATGACCGTTATCCCTGGGAGTACAACACCTTCATTCTTGGCGGTGATGTGATCCTGATCGAAAACGATCTGCTGGCCGATGCGCTGAACGCCTTGCCTCAGGACAACCGGGATATCCTTCTGATGTACTGGTTCCTGGAAATGGCGGACCGTGAGATCGCGGAGCGTATGAACCTGGCCCGCAGGACGATCAACAACCGCAGGCTGAAATCCTATCGGCTGCTGAAAGAGCTGATGGGAGGTGATACGGATGCGTGACACCGCGCTTCTTCCTTACCCGGTCATTACCGCCGCTGTCCAGGGAGACCCTGACGCGGTAAACCGTGTGATTGGCCACTACTCCGGCTACATAGCGGCGCTTTCCACAAGGACAAGCTATGATTCTCAGGGCTGTCCTCATTCTCAGGTGGACGATGATCTGCGCCGTAGGCTGGAAACGAAGCTGATTATTGCGATTCTGGATTTTGACCTGACCTGATCCAGATGACCGCCGTGCGTTCCCCTTTCCGCATGGTGTGTTTCGCACCTTGACAAAGAAAGCCCGTTGGGAGGCCAGCGCCGCAGTATAAGGCAAACGGATACATTCCTGTTTGTGCCGAGCCATACGGTCGGTGCGCCATGACCTCCATTCGGAGAGAGCGAGAAACACCAGACCGCAAAGCAAGCGTGGCGGCTTGCGGGCGATGACGCACGGGCAGGGTCAAAGATACTCGCGCATTGAACGCCCACACAGCATTGTGCGCCGCACCCATCAGCATGGGCCGGGGTTAGACTCCCGTGGAGCTGTGCCAGCAGCCGTCCGTTTTGCCTCTTTCATTGCTATCTTTATGCTTTATGAAAGGGGATTTTATCATGCAAGATAAAGCTACAAATCCCGGCAAGATCAACAGGCCAGAGAAAAATCCTCTGGATGCAAAAACGACCTATCACATTGGCAATCGATCGTTCGTTGTTGAGCCGGTTTTCAAAAAAGAAAGCCCGGATACCCTGGGCAGCGTTCTCCTTCGCCTGATGAAGTCCGAGAGTGAAAAGCTGTAAATAGCTTTCAAACCCGGCTGACAGAGGCAGCAAATGGCGGTATAATGTGTTCGTACAAGTATATTTGCTATTCGACTGCCTTGACGGAAGGAGGACTTATGAAACAGTCGAATAACAAAAAATCCCGTGACGTGACTGCCTTTCTTTATGAAAGACTTTCCCGTGACGATAATCTTGAAGGCGAAAGCTACAGCATCGGCAATCAAAAGAAGCTACTTGCCAAAGTCGCAAAGGAAAAAGGCTACACAAATCTGGTTCATTTCCTGGATGATGGCATTTCCGGCGTGACGATGGATCGCCCCGGCTTCGTGGAAATGATCCGCCAGTTGGAACAGGGAAAAGCCGCCGCTGTCTTTGTCAAAGACCTTTCCCGCCTGGGGCGCAACTACATTGAGGTTGGACGGCTGACGGAGGAATTTTTCCCGGATCACGATATCCGTCTGGTAGCCGTTTCGGATAACATCGACACGGCGGAGGGCGAAAATGAGCTTGCCCCGATCCGCAACCTGTTTAACGAGTGGTACGCCCGCGATATCAGCAAAAAGCGGCGCATCAGCAACAAGATCAAGGGCAATGCCGGTGAGCCGATGGGGCAGCCGCCCTACGGTTACATCAAGGACCCGAATGATCCGAAGCATTGGATCGTGGATGACGAGGCAGCCCAGGTTGTGCGCCGCGTTTACAGCATGACTTTGGAGGGGTTCGGAACAGAGCAGATTGCCGCCCAGCTTGAAAAGGACGATGTCCTGACCCCGCGGGCCTACTGGCTCACGAAGGGCATCAAACGCCCCGGCAAGGGCAAACAGCAGCCTCCTACCAAGTGGAACAGCTCCACAATAACCAAAATTCTCTCCCTGCAGGAATACTGTGGTGACATTCTCAATTTCAAAACTTATTCCAAATCCTACAAGAATAAGAAGCGAATCGACAATGACCGTGAGAATTGGGTGGTGTTCCAGAACGTCCATGTGGCGATCATCGAGCGTGCTGTGTATGAGCAGGTGCAGCAGAAGCGGGGCAAAATCCGCAAGCGCCGCACCAACAACGGAGAACACAATATGTTTTCCGGCCTGTTGGTCTGCGCCGACTGCGGCAGCAACCTTCACTTTCACTTCAATCAGGGCAATCCGGAGATCAAGTATTTCAACTGCTCCAACTACAAGGGCAACCGCGGCACCTGCACCTCTACTCACTATGTCCGTGTGGACTTCCTGGAGGAAGTGGTGCTGGGAGAGATACGGCGCTTAACGAAATTCGCCAGCCTCTATGAGGATGAGTTTGTAAAAGCGGTGATCGGTCATTCTCAGCAGGCGGAACAGACAGACCGCAAGCTGAAGGAAAAAGAGCTGAAAACGCTCCTTGCCCGTGACGAAGAATTGGACGGCCTCTTTGAGCGCATCTATGAGGACAATGTTTCCGGCAAGCTCTCCGATGACCGCTTCGCAAAAATGTCCCGGCGGTATGAGGACGAGCAAAAGGAGCTGTCGGAGAAAATAAAAAAGCTCCGCTCCGAGATAGAGAAGCAGAGCAGCCGTTCCATGACAACGGATATGTTTATCGGTCTTGTTCGCAAGTACACCAGAGCGAGGAAACTGACGCCCCGGATGCTGAACGAACTGGTTGAGAAGATCGAAGTATTCAATGCGGAGAAGATCGACGGCGTATGGGAGCAGCGGCTTCGCATCCACTATAACTGCGTCGGAACGATTGAGATTCCAACGGTGCTGCCCCTGCCGATCCCGGAAGTGTCCATAAATACAAGAAAAGGCGTAGTCGTCAACTACGCCCCCTGTGAACTCGCTGTATAAAAAGCGAGTGTTCTTACAGCCTTTCAAATGCTATAAGAACACTCGCCATGGTGCGGGTAGCAGGACTTGAACCTGTACAGAGTTGCCTCCACAAGAACCTGAATCTTGCGCGTCTGCCAATTCCGCCATACCCGCATATTAAGTTTTGTCCTCTGAATTTTACATGGCGAGGACATCCGAGGCGGAGCTTGCTTTCGGCTTGTTCCGCAAATATAAAAACGCATTTCTGCGATTTTATCGTTTTCGGCGTGGGCGCATTATCGGACACGGTATCTGCCGATTTGCCGCACGATATAATATATGATATTAAAAATCAAAGCCTCGTATTACCGAGAAGCGATAAAGTATAGATTTTTAATTTCCGCTGTTTATAATACCATTTAGCGGCGTTGTTGTCAAACCCTTTTTATGCGCGCGTAATTGACAAAACGGTCAAAGTAACTTATGATATAAACATCAAAAGGAGTTGATAAAATGGGGAGCGGTAAATTGCCTGCCGATGGAACAAACAGCCCAAAAAGGCTTTATTATATCGATATTCTCAACATTCTGTCTTGTTTTGCCGTTGTGGTGTTGCATTGCTCCGGCGGAGTTTTTTATTATCAGAAAACACGCCTTTGGTTCATATATATGTTTTTGCAGACCGTAGCTCATTTTGCCGTGCCCGTGTTTTTTATGATAACCGGTGCAAATTTACTTGATTACCGCAAAAAATACGATACAAAGACGTTCTTTAAAAAACGTGCCGCAAGAACACTTGCACCGTTTCTTTTTTGGTCGCTGCTTTACTGGGTACGCCCGTTTGTGTTAAAGCAGGCAACCGCGCCCATGAGCGCAAAGGGGCTTTTCCTTGCGATATTCAATAACGAGGCAAATTATGTATTTTGGTTTTTCTATTGCATTTTTGCCGTATATATGTGCCTGCCGCTGTTTTCGCTCGCCGCGGATAAGAAAAACATCAAAACCATAGAGTATGTGTGCGTTCTCGGCTTTGTGTTCAATTCGGTTTTGCCGCTCGTCAACAGATTTGTAATTCCCGTATACGGTGGACTGACTCCGGTTATAGTAACGGGCTATGTGGTATTTGTCTTTATGGGCTGGCTTATAAAAAACAAGGATTATACCAAAAAGGCGCGTATACTTATTTATATGTCGGGTATTTTCGGAGCCGCCCTGATGTTTTTCGGAACATATATTGTCAGCAAAAAAAGCGGGGAAACCGACACTTTGTTTATGGACTATACGTCGATAGCCTGCCTGCCTATGTCCGCCGCCGTATTTACGGCAGCGAAATATATAAAATGGGAGCGGCTTTTCAGGATTATTCCGGAAAAATTCATAAGAGCCCTGTCGTCGCTCAGCCTCGGAATATATGTTACGCATATGCTCGTTTTGTTTGCGTTTGATAAAGTGACTGTTTTTGCGGAGCATCCCGTGTATTATTCGGTGTTTATGCCTTTTATAGCATATATTATATGCGCCGTACTGTCGTTCGTCATCAAAAAAATACCGATTTTAAAACATATTATGCCTTAAAATCCTTTTTCAAAAATTCAGCTACGCCGTCATTATTGTTTTCCCCTATGACTTCATCGGCAATCTGCCGAAGCTCCGGGACAGCATTTTTGACGGCGTATTTTCTGTCCGCCAGCGAAAACAGAAGTATATCGTTTCTGTTGTCGCCGAACGCCGTGATTTTGTCCGCGCCGACCAGAGCCATAACTTCCCGTGCGCCGTTAGCCTTACTCGCCTTACTGCTGTATATTTCGAGAAACCAGTATGGGGTGTATGTGTCGGCGTAAAAAGAACAGGTGACTCCGTTTATTTTCTGTGCCGCGTCATAGATGGGCTTCAGTTCGTCATATCCGTCGGAAAGACTTATAAAAACGGGGTGCATATCGTCTAAAATCTCGTATTCGGAGACTTTTTTAAATTCGCCGAAGAATTTACCCTTCCTTTTTTCGTAAAAATCACGGTGAATGGGCAATTTGAAATCAGTGTATTCTATTGTGAATTTTCCGTCGTCGTCGTAGAAAAAGACAAACGGTGATTTGTTCCTTCGCACAAATATTTCCGTTATCGCAAAAAAGGCGTCCTTCGGTATCTCGTGGTAGGTAACCGCTTTTTTGTTCTTTAAATCAAACAGAAACACACCGTTCATAAGCACCGCCGGTACGGATATATTAATATCTTTCAAAAGCTCTGCGGCAGACATTGCGCTTCTTGCGGTAGCAACGGTAAACAGCATACCGTTTTTTATAAGCTCATTTATTATTTCGACGCTGCGGCGGCTTACTTTCTCGCCGTCATTCAGGAGCGTTCCGTCCATATCCGATATGTAAAGTGTTTTCATTTATCTCTCCGTTAATTTTTTAGGAAGAGTTTAGCATACGCAAAATACATTGTCAAACCATACGGCAGGATAAAAATTTTAATTGCCTTGAATGTTGATTTATGGTAAAATTTATGTAAAATATCTATCCGAAAGGGGTACATGAAATGACAAAAAAATCCAAAACCCTGATTTCAATATTGCTGTTTGTAGTTTTGTTCGGCGGACTTCTTTTAACCGCTACGTTTACCGATTTGCAGGTGAGCGATATCCTGACGCGGCATGCTTTGGCGTCACATTCGTATTACACTAACGACCCGTTCGGTGCCACATTTGAGAGCGTCGGCAGCGCGCCTGTTTATTTTATGCTTGCATTCAGTATACAGATACTCTTTTGGGGTGTTCGCAGATTTTGGAAAAAACGCCCGATAAAGGATATTGTTGAAGTTATAGGCGTCATAGCGGGTACTGCGGCATATTACGCATTTTTAAGTGAGACCGTGGGCTATCTTTTACAACACCTGAATGCGGAGAGCTACAAGGGCTCGGCTTTTTTGTCGGGGATTGCGCTGTTTTTGGCGGCGCTTTTTATGCTGTTCGGAACCCTTGCCGTAAAGAATTTCTCCGATGAATCCATAAAAAAGCTTATAAACTTTGCGTTTGCAATGATTTGCACCGTAATACTCGCAAATGCCGTGGTTGCGATAGTTAAAATCCCGTTCGGCCGTATGCGTTACCGCGCTATGAATACCGCCGGCGGTGCTTCAATAGGCGGATTTGCGAATTTCACAAGATGGTATGTGAGAAACGGTCAGATGGATAAGGCGCAAATGATGATGCTCTTCGGTACGACAGACGCGTGCAAGTCTTTCCCGAGCGGTCACACCTGCGCCGCGGGAATGAGCTACGGGCTTATAATGCTCGCGGATTCTCTCGGTATAAAGAGTAAGGGCAAAAGAGCTGCCCTTTGGATATGCCCGATATTGTTCACGGGAATTGTTGCCGTAAGCAGAATAGTTGTCGGCGCTCACTTCTTCAGCGACGTGCTTATGGGCGGTACTATTTCGTTCCTCTCGGTTATGCTTTTCCGCGAAATATTCATTTTAAAGGGCGCAAATCTCAAGGCCGTTTTTGCAAAAAGCAAAGACTGATAAAAAATTTTTTACATTATCAAATATGGTATTGAAATTAAAAAAATATATGTTACAATGTGTTTAAACATAATAAAGGAGGTCATGTAAAATGGCATATAAGATTTCGGATGACTGCATTTCATGCGGCGCTTGTGCTGCTGAGTGTCCGGTTGAGGCTATCAGCGAAGGCGACGGCAAGTATGAAATAGATGCAGATAAGTGCATTGACTGCGGTACTTGTGCAGATACATGCCCGGTAGGCGCTCCCGCACAGGAATAATTTAAAGAAATAAAGGTAAGCGAGGATATTTTCCCCGCTTACTTTTTTTATGCTCCGAAAATGCGGCGAAGCACACATTTTTGCTCGTTTCGGCTTCGGCGGTATCGTCGGGAAAATATATTCCGCCGTTTTTCGATAAAAACATTGACTTTTTATGATTTTCAAATTATATTTATCTCATACCAATTAGGGAGTGCATACTTTTGTGCTTCCCAACAATATCTATCGGTTGGAAAGGGGCTGCATAATTGGAAAACAAAGCAGTAATAATTGACCTTAAGAACATTTCAATAAGCTTTGACGACCAGCCTATACTAAAAGATGTGAGTCTCGAGATACACGACGGCGAATTCGTCACTTTACTCGGACCCTCGGGCTGCGGTAAAACGACGACACTTCGTATAATAGCCGGGTTTCTCTCTCCGGACAGCGGCGATGTCATTTTCGAAGGTAAAAAAATAAATGGTGTTCCTGCTCATAAACGACAGGTGAACACCATTTTTCAGCGTTATGCACTGTTCCCCAACCTTAACGTTGCGGACAATATCGCCTTCGGTTTAAAGCTTCAGAAGAAGTCAAAAAGTGAAATTAAAAAAATCGTTGAAGAGATGCTCTCGCTCGTAAACCTCAAGGGATTTGAAAAACGCAATGTTTCTTCGCTTTCCGGAGGTCAGCAGCAGCGCGTCGCAATTGCGCGCGCCCTTGCCGTTAAACCGCGCGTATTGCTTCTCGACGAACCGCTCGGAGCACTTGACTTAAAGCTTCGCAAGGATATGCAAAGCGAGCTCAAAGCCATACAGCAGCGGCTCGGCATAACGTTTATATATGTAACGCACGACCAGGAGGAAGCACTTTCCATGTCCGATACCATAGTGGTTATGGACGGCGGCGTTATTCAGCAGATAGGCTCGCCCACCGATATTTACAATGAACCGCAGAACGCTTTTGTTGCGGATTTCATAGGCGAAAGCAATATTGTGGACGGTGTTATGCTCTCCGACTACAACGTCGAATTCCAGGGTATGCGCTGCCGCTGCGTCGATAAGGGCTTCGGCCTTAACGAACCCGTAGATGTAGTTGTGCGACCGGAGGATATAGATATGGTGCCGCCCGGGGAGGGTATGCTCTCCGGCGACGTTACCTCTGTTACGTTTAAGGGCGTTCACTATGAAATAATCGTTGACATTAAAGGCTTTAAGTGGATGATACAGACCACCGAAAAAGCCGAAGTCGGCGACCGTATAGGTATTTCGATAAAGCCGGATGAAATTCAGATAATGAAAAAGAGCGAATATTCGGGTCTTTACGGCGATTACAGCTCGTTCAGCGAAGAATTTGACGAGCTTTCCGACCCCAATGCAGAGCTTACGGATGAAGACGAAGTCTCCGAGATTGGAGAGTAAGCCATGAAAAAGTCTTCTCTCACCTTAAAGCTCATAAACGCTCCGTATATGATATGGGCGGTGCTTTTTATCTTGGCTCCGCTTATAATGGTAATCTACTACGCTTTTACCGACCGCAGCGGCGCATTTACCCTTGACAATATCAAGGCGCTCTCATCCTACGGAGCTATCTTCGGCAGATCTGCGTGGTATGCGGTTTTGGCTACGGTCATTTGCCTTATTCTTGCATATCCGCTCGCGTATATTATGGCAAAGAGCCGTGCGAACACTCAGCGAACCATAATGATGCTCATAATGCTCCCCATGTGGATGAATTTTCTTATCCGCACATATTCGTGGATAACGATTCTCTCAAATACAGGCCTTATAAATTCGCTTTTAAAGGCTGTGGGGCTGCCCACGGCGCAGCTTATCAACACTCCGGGCGCGGTAATCCTCGGAATGGTATATAACTTTTTGCCGTATATGGTGCTGCCGATATACTCCGTTATGTCAAAGCTTGATAAAAGCCTTGTTGAAGCGGCACAGGATCTCGGAGCGGGTAAGCTTCAGGTGCTCAAAAAGGTCATCTTTCCGCTAAGCCTGCCCGGCGTTGTTTCCGGTATAACAATGGTGTTCGTTCCGTCGGTAAGTACCTTTTATATCAGCCAAAAGCTCGGCGGCGGAAAATTTCTGCTTATCGGAGACTCCATTGAAATGCAGTTCCAGTCAGCGTACAACTACAATCTCGGAGCGTCGCTCTCACTTGTGCTGATGCTTCTCATAATAGTATGTATGCTTATTATGAATCGCTTTGCCGATAATGAAGAGGGGGCGATGATAATATGAAAGCTCTCAAAAAAATATACATCGCTCTTATAATGTTATTTCTTTATGCCCCGATGCTCGTTATGGTAGTGTTCTCGTTTAACGCCTCAAACAGCACAAGCGTTATGTCGGGATTTTCGCTGAAATGGTATGTCGAAATGTTCCGTAACGCCACGGCTCTTACGGCTCTTCGTAACACACTTGTTTTAGCCGTTACCTCCGCTCTTATTTCGATTATTATCGGAACGGCGGCGGCAGTCGGAATAAATGCAATGAAAAAACGGTGGCTGAGAAGTGCCGTTATGACCGTTACAAACGTACCTATGATGAATCCGGAAATAGTTACGGGTGTTTCGATGATGCTCCTTTTTGTATTTGCCGGCAAAATAGTGTCGTCGAGCAGCGTTTTGGGCTTCCCCACGCTTTTAATAGCTCACGTCACGTTTAATTTGCCTTATGTCATACTTTCCGTATTGCCGAAGCTTCGACAGACCGACCGCCATCTCTCGGAGGCGGCGCAGGACCTCGGCTGCACACCGACCTCCGCGTTTTTCAAGGTTGTGCTTCCCAATATCAAGTCCGGTATAATAACCGGCTTTATAATGGCCTTTACGCTTTCACTTGACGACTTCATAATCAGCTATTTTGTAAGCGGCGCAAAATTCCAGACTCTTCCGA
>ENA-OPSI01000118-OPSI01000118.1-human-gut-metagenome-genome-assembly--contig:-NODE-118-length-31258-cov-2.867417_pt1 | contig 31258 bp, 23 predicted proteins | sample MGYA00241806_ERZ501903 | MGnify/ENA primary metagenome ERZ501903 (study PRJEB25962, sample SAMEA2042439) | human gut metagenome | biome: human gut; feature: human-associated habitat; material: faeces...
CGAATCCAGTCGGGCGCACCACAAAAAGACCGCTGTGTGTTCACGCAGCGGTCTTTTTGTATGGATTTTGGTTTGCACCACATTGTGTCACAAACCAAATCATATACAATATGATTTGGCAGGGCTGCCTCTCGGTCGATTTTCTGTTCCTCCAAACCCGCCCCAAATTCGCTGTTTGGGGCGGGTTTCGCTTCCATGGTATGTTCCTTCGCCCTTACCTCATTCGGCGCGATACAGGCCGTTTGCCGGCGACACGCGTCCTGCTTTTCTCACAGCCCCATCGCTTCGCTGAGTTTCTGTCCGGCAAGACGCTTGTTTTTATCAAAGGCATGGCTGTAGATGTCCAGGGTGGTACTGGGCTGCGAGTGGCCCAGCAGGCCTGCCACCGTGCGCACATCCACACCTTGGGCGATGAGCATACTGGCGTTGGTGTGCCGCAGGCTGTGCACGTTCAGGTCATCCGGCAAGCCGTTCTCCCGCAGAATCATTTTGAATCGGTAGGTAAAGGTGCATGGGACCATTGGGTCCCCATTGGGCTGTTGAAACAAGTAGTCATCCGGCGTTAGTTCGTCATCTTCCTGCTGCTCCTTCTCCCATTGGCACTCCTTTTCCCAAGCACGCAGCAGCTTGCACATATCTTTGGAGAGATACACCACCCGCACCCCTGCTCTGGTCTTGGTTTCTTTGACCATAATGGGTTGCCGACTCAATTTGACTACGTTTCTGCGGATGTGCAGCGCCCGTTGCCGCCAGTCGATGTCCGACCAGCGTAGGCCGCAAGCTTCGCCCCGCCGCATTCCAGTGGCAAGGATAAGTTTGTAGTACACCTCGTATTTCAAACTCTGGGTCTCCAGCGCCGCGATGAGCCGCTGCACCGTCTCTTCGTCCGCCACCGGCCGCTCCTTTGAGATGCCCTTCTTTTTGTAGGCCCGCCACGCAGGATTATGGGTGATATAACCCGCTTCCACCGCGTCGGACAGGATACCGCACAGGCAGGAGTGGATTCCTTCCACCGTTCCCTCTGCCAGAAACTCTCCGGTGCTTTCTCTACGCACCTGCCGCATGGCATCGTAAAAATCTCGAAGGATTTCCTTGTTAAGTTCTGTCAGCTTGTAGTGTCCAAGGGCCGGAAGGATGCGGCGGATGTCTTGCCTGTCGCGAGCCAGTGTGCTGGCCGCCAGTTTTTTCGGCGCGATCTGGTTCAGCCAGATTTCAATGTACTTGGCCAGCGTGATGCTGCGGTCCACCGATTGAACAGGGGTGTGTTTTACCTCCTGCTCATAGAGCACCGCCTGCTCGTTCAGCCACTTTTGCGTCTGCTTCGCCGTCAGCCCCAGCGGCGGGTGGACCGTCTTTTGGGCTGGCTTCAAACGGTTCCCTTGGTAATCGTACCCACGGGACACCACCAGCAGATAGCTGTTTTCGCCGCGTTTTCGGATGCTTGCCATCTTTGACCACTCCTTTTGTATTTTGGTACCACAAAGCATACCGACAACTGCGACAGATAGCTATCACCAAACCCAACAAGAAGTGAGCTCTGCATTTTACTCTACCCCACGAACAGCAACAGAGGCGACGGTCACCCGTCGCCCCTGTTGTTCAGTTTGCCGCACTCATACACTGCGCTTCGCGCTGTTCCCGCTCCCAGGCTTCTTGTTCCGCCGGTTCCAACATGCTCTCCAGAATGAGCGCCGCCTGCTGCTTGCTCTCCAGCTGGGGATGGCAGTAGGTACGTTCCAGGAAACTGGTGTCCGCATGACCCAACAGATCCGCTGCCACCTGTTTGCTGGTATTGTTCTGCAGCAGATAGGTGGCAAAGAAATGCCGCAGGGTGTGCAGATGATACTCTGCGAGGAAGTCGTTCTTCTGGTAGAGCCTGCGAAGCCGCCGGGTAAAAGAGTCCGGGTGGGCCGGCCCTTCGGCAGTGGAGAAGATGTAGTCATCCGGGCGGATAATTCTCCCCTCTCTTGCCTGCTCCAGAAACAGTTCACCCATGTAGTCGTGCACCAGATCCGGGATCACCACGGTGCGGGCGCGGTGGTTTTTGGTGCTGCTCTCCACAATGCCCTGTCCCAGCACCGAGCTGCGGGAGTGCTGCACCAACACTGCCCCACCACCGTGCAGATCGTTCCAGCGCAGGGCGCACAGTTCGCCCCGGCGCATCCCGGTGGCAATAGCGGTCAGATAAAACACCCGGTAGAGCAGCGGCTCCTGCAAAATGCATTGCAGCAGTTTGCGCATCTCGAACTCGCTGGGGATGGGCTGCACCTTTCTTTCCACCCGGATGCCCCGCACCCGATGGGCAGGATTGTAGAGCAGGATGTCGTTCCGCTTTGCGTCTTCCAGCACCGCCGAGACCGTCTGGAGATACTTGCGCACCGTGGCTTCACACACCGGTTCGCCGTTGCGCTTTTTCCGTTTGCGCAGCTCCGCACACATTTCTTCCAGAATCAACGGTCGGAGTTTGTTCAGCGCAATGCCACCGATGAAGGGATAGACAATCTTCAGCTCTCGCTGATAGCCAGCCAGGGTGCTGGGCTTGTAATGGGTCTGGCGCTTGAGCCAGCTCTCAGCGTACTGTTCAAAGGTGGTGCGGTCGTCCTCAGCCATCCCGCAGCGAAACCGCTTCTCCAGCTTTTGGGCTTCTGCGTAGACATACTGCATCACACTGCGCTTAGGGATTTCCTTGGGCACGTCGATGGTACGGCTCTGCATCCGCTTTTGTCCTCCGGGGCGGTACCCGTTGCAGACAGTGATCTTGAATTTTCGTTCGTCTCTTTGTTTGATGGACGCTATTCCGCTCACCCCCATTACGAAGCCTGTGACGCCGGTGACGGCAGTGACAGCATATTCGCTGTTATTTCTTCTCCTGGAATGCCGTCACAACCGTCACTTCTGTCACCAAGCCAGAGCCGCAGGGACCTTTTGCTGTTGGTACGGCTCACTTCCAGCCCAATTCCCGCTTCTGCCAGCTGACGTCCTCGACTTTGGAGATACCGGGAAAGTTGTGCTGGTCCGAAGAGCAGACCTTCCTTTCCCAGCCAGTCGGCCAACTCGGTTGCAGTGCCTTGAAACACATCTTGCCGAAGCAGTTTTTGCAGCAGCATTACAAGCAGGCCAAACTGAAGCTGTTCCGGATCGGTCGTCCGATTCCAGCGGCAATCGTCAAATTCCAGTGTTTCTTCCTGGTCTTCAATATCCCTTCCTGTTGCTGAAAGCACAGCTGTATTCTCCTGCCGTTTTGTCCGTAGCAGAACAAGGCTGCCATCTGCTGCACCGGAAAGGCCATTCGTGCCGGACAGCCGGTTAAACGGATCCTCATCCGGCAACTTGCGCAGGTGATGAATCGCCAGTAGACAAATGTGGTACCGGTCGGCAACACTTTTAAGTGCTGACGCATCCCGGTAATCTGCCGCATAGGACATCCCATTTCCCGACTCAATACGCACCTTTTGCAACGTGTCCAGAATGACCAGCCGGATGCCGGGGTGTTCCTCCAGCGTCCGTTCCAACTGCTGTTCCAGCCCTTGTCCGATGGGAAGAGCCTGCCCGCAAAGGTATAGTCCGGCAGGGGCAGTCTGGGTCAGACGCAGCGCACGGGAATGCAGTCGTTGGGGGCCGTCCTCCAGTGCGAGATAAAGCACCTCGCCCTGTTGCGTTTTCCTCCCCAGGAAAGGTGTTCCTGTGCACACCGCCAGGCAGAGCTGCAGTGCCAGCCAGCTTTTGCCCACCTTGGGCGAACCGCCCAGAATGTACAGTCCCTGTGCAAAAAGGCCGTCTACCAGAAAATCGATAGGTTCCAGCGGCTGCTCAAACAAAGTTTGCATTGTATACAGATTTAAGTCTTGGGTCATCGCAACATCCTCTCTCTGTTTTGTCAAATTGCTTTTTGTACGTGCTGATTGTTCTGCTCCACATACCTCCCTTTTTTCATTTTATTTTGAAGAAGAAGGGCGCCAAGGATGGATTTGTAACGCCGCTTCTTCAAAATCGACCGTACCTGCCTTTACTCCCGTCTCATCCAGCAGTGATTCCAGGGTTCCTTGCCCTGGTTGTATGTGTCAGGCTGATTGGCAGGGGTTTGGGTTCTCCCAAGGCAAACAGCGTTTGGATATTCAAACGCTATGCTTGCAAAATCAGCCACCCTCTGAAGAAAAATATTCAGCACGTAATTCCGACGCCACCGGCAATGTTCGAAGCATACTTCTGGCGAGAACATATCCCCGTTTGCTTGTCATTGCCACCGTCGTTGTCACCGCAATGCTCTTCTCTCCTATCAGGTATAAATGGAACATCTGCAGACACTGCATTCAGATGCATGCAAACAGTGCGACACCGGGCAAAAGAACAGCTATCCGTACCAGAAAGCCGCATCATACCGCGAAAAATCACAGCTGACAGGTCTTTTCACGCCCCATGAAATACAGTTTGTGATATGGGCGGGATGCCGGAACTGGCGACTTTGGGGTGATTTTCTTCTCCTCCGCTTCAAAGGATATCACAAGCACGATACCATAATTGGGACTTTTAAGCGCACGGGGGGAATCCTTCACCAGGGCTTCTCGGACGATTATTCTTCAAGTGGTAATCTCTATTTACTAAGGCTCAAGGAAGCCTAATTAGGCTTCCTTGAGAGGGACGATCGGCGTTTATACGAAAACAAGGAAGCCCAATTGGGCTTCCTTGTTTTAACAGCTCACGGATTTGGTGGAAAAACGTGCGTTGTCCACTACTTTTTACCGTTGATAATACTCCAAGAAGACTCATCGCCTATTCACTATAATTCATAGGTAATAGTCTATGTCTCTATCTATAAGTGGAAACGAAAAAAAGAGATAGGGATTCACATACCTTCGTAACTGCTAGATGTACCAGCCGATGGTGAAGATGAACTGCAGAATCAGTGCCTGCTGAACCGGCGGCACCGTGGTCTAGTTTCCTCCCGCCTTATCATCTTCACATTCCCAGCCGCTTTTGAGCTATATTTCGGACGGAATGCTGCCGTCGGCAACGTTCAGGCGATTCAAACAACGCTCAGCCTTTTACGCCGCCTAACGCCACGCCGCGAACAATAAACTTGGACAGACACAGATAGATCACGATTACCGGCATAATGGCAATGGCGATCATCATATACACTTGGCCTATGTCGAATTTCAAGAAATCCGCGCTACGCAGCTGCGCAATGAGGATGGGTAGCGTTTTCTTCTCATTGCTGCTCAAAATCAGCGCCGGCATAAAGTAGTTGTTCCAGGAGCTTACGAACGCGAAGATTGCCTGAACCGCCAACGCGGGTTTCATAATGGGCAAAACGATGGTATTGAAAATGCGAAACTCATGAGCCCCATCGATTCGCGCAGCTTCGATGATCTCCATGGGCAGATTGCTCTCCATATATTGAATCATGAAGTAGAATACCACTGGAGCTGCAATACTTGGCAAAAACAGCGGCACCAGACTGTCGGCCATGCCCATTTTTGTGATCAGCCGCACAAACCCCAGAGCTGAGACCTGTGTGGGCATCATCATAATCAGCAAGATAAATGTAAACGCCGCCTTTTTGAACCTGAAATCGTATGCATGGATCCCAAAGGCAGTGAGCGCCGAGAAATATACACTCAGCAAGGCGGTGAGCCCAGACACGATCAGGCTGTTGTAGATACCGCTTAAAACAGGGATGTTTGCATTTGCCATTACGTTTTTCCAGTTGGTGAGCAAGGATTTGCCTGGAATTAAAGAAAACCCGCGTTGAATCTCGAAGTGCGTCCGTGTGGAATTTGTGAACAGAACATAAAAAAAGAACAGGCACAGAAAACTCAGCGCCAAAAGCACCGTGTAAGCCAAGGCTCGCCGCGCCGTCAAACTTGCACGAATGCTCTTCGCTACATCTTTTTTCATTATTTCTTTCCCCCCTGACGTTCGCGGTTGAGCGTTTTGAGTACAAGCAGACACAGCACTGCGCAAATAACAAACAGCACCGTAGAGACTGCACCAGCCATGCCGTAGTTTTTACTGTACATATGATTGTTCAGATACATGATGACCGTCGTTGCGCAGCGGTCAGGACTTCCTTTACCGTTTGTGAGGATTTGAGGCACATCGAACATCTGCAGGCCGCCGATCATCGATGTGATGATCACATACACAAGAATGGGCCGGATCAGCGGCAGAGTGAGCCGCCAGAACATCTGATTGGGCGTACACCCATCGATCTCTGCTGCCTCGTACAGACCGGTGTCAATGCCCATGATCGCGGAATCGTAGTATTCCCGAACCACATCAGAAAGTTCATAAAGCCAACGAGGCCTCTTGTTCCCGTCGCGCTGGCAAGAAAACGGAACGGCTGATCGATCATACCGCTCTGCATCAAAATGGCATTGATTGGGCCGTTGTCTGAAAAGAGAGCAAAGAACAGCATGGAAAAAGCGGAGGCCATAATCAAGTTCGGCATATAAATGACCGTTTTGAAAAAGCCCTGCATCCGCAAACGAAGCCTTGTATCTGTAAACCATGCCGCCAGGAGCAGCGAGACCGCGATCTGCGGAACAAAACCGATGATCCACATGAGTAATGTATTGTAAAAATACTTCGGCAGATCCGTGCTCAGCAGTTCAATATAATTTTGAATCCCCACAAAATTGGGGCCGATCTCTTTCAGGCCGCTGCGATAGAACTCGAAGAAACTATAATATACCGTTGACGTCAGCGGAACCAGCTGAAACACCGCAAACACCAGAAAGAATGGTGCGATAAATATATATCCCCATTTGGCGTAACTGACCGTTCTGCGTTTCTTTGTTCTCATAAAAGCCACCCATTCTTTCTTGCATAAAAGTGTGGGGCGCACTCACAGGCCCGCCCCACACTTCAGTCAACTTATCACGCAGGCCAAATGACTTCAGTGAGTTCAGGGTACTTTTCCTGAATGGAAGTCTGGAAATTCGCCTTTGCGGTTTCCATATCCACTGCGCCGTCGAAGTAATCCTTGAATGCAGCCTGGAAGCTCTCGTTCAAGCCCTGATCATAAGGCCCGGCGTTGCTCATGTCGATTTCCGGAGCCGTTGCTGCAAACAGCGCAATGTGATTCTGGCCACCCAGGAAATCAGACTTAAAGTCGCTGGACGCGATCTCGTTCATGGCTGCAATGTTATTAGTATAATCCTGCGTATCCAGAGTGATCTGCTTCATGATCGCCTGGTCGCAGGTCAGGCTGCGCATCACGTCCGCAACGGTGGTCACGTTGTCGGTCCCAGCCGCCGCACAGATCCAGGTGCCGCCCCAGTAATAAGGCTGCGGCCCCTCGCACACAGCATAGTCGCCGTAAATGCCGTTGCCCACCTCTGCCTTGCCGCCCTCAGCCTCAGGCACTTCCAGAGAGTTGCCCAGCAGGGTGAAATTGATGCCCCAGGTAGAATAGAAGAATCCGAAAACCTTTCCGTCGGGGCCCTGATCGGCAGCCCATACATCGCTCCACAGGCTGGATTTGTTGTTATAGCCCTTGTCGGTATAGGTCTTGGTCTGCTCGACCCACTTCATGAGGTTGGGATCCACCTTGACAGTAGTGCCATCCACCCAGGGAGCAGACACATTATTAGAGAAGGTGCGGTAGCTGTCGTCATAACCGGAGAGCATCTTGTAACCCTTCGCCGCTGCCTGTTCGGCCACTGCATTGAACTTGTCCCAGTCGGACAGCGCCTGCTGCACCTGCTCCGGATCGTCCGTGCCAAGCACATCTTTGGCAATGCTGCGGCGGTAGGCAAACAAACCAGGGGTGGCCTGCCAGGTGACGCCTTTCAGTTTGCCATCCGCAGTCGCGATGTCCTGGGTATATTTATACTGGCCGGCCAGTTCGTCATCGGTCAGGCCAATGTCAGCACGGACATCAAGTGTGTAGTCGGAGTCCACATATTTGAGGGCGTAATCCGCTTCGATCAGGAAGATATCGATTTTGTCATCGGCAGCCGCGGATTCCTGCGCAAGCAGCGCCTCATCAAGTTTGTTCTGGTAGTTGTTGTTCTCGTTGGGATTGATCGTCCACTTGACCACCGTTCCATCGGTCAGGGTCGTAGTGGATTTGTCTTCGGACACCGATTCAACCTCGGGGTAATAGTCATTGAACCGGCTCTGGAACTCATCGTTCCAGCACCAAATATTCAGCACCTTTCCCTCGGCAGACGCGCCATTCCCTGCAGAGCCAGCGGGAAGAGATGCCGTTCCCGCGGAACCACTGGTTGCGGGCGCGCCCCCGCAAGCAGCCAACGAAAATGCCATGCTCAGCGCCATAAGCGCAGCCAATGCTCTTTTCATTCGAATTTCCTCCTTGTTCCTTGTTTTTCTTTTCAGCGGCCTTGCAGCCGCAAAAACGATCATTTGATTCGTCTGACGGAAGCTCCTTCCATCAGATGCCCGTGAACAAAAACGTTCTCCGGCAGGGTGATTTTCGGATGTTCGATCCGTTCGATCAATTTTTCCGCCGCCCATCGTCCCAATTCCTGGGCATTTTGGTGATAGGTGGTCAGGCTTGGAATGAGATGCTGCGCCAGTGGGATGCCGTCATATCCGGTGATAGAGATATCTTCGGGGATGCGCAGCCCCGCCTGCGTGATTGCCTTGATTCCACCGAGTGCGGAAACATCGTCCGGCATCAGAATGCAGGTGGGACGCTCCGGCAAAGCCAGCAGTTCCTCGGTGATGCTCTCGCACAGATCACAGTTGTGATATGCCGCTTCCCGCACATAGATATCCGGGATCTCAAGTCCCAGTTCGCCGCACGTCTTATAGAATCCTCCGCAGCGGGATTCTGTCACCGCGGTCCGTTCCCCGTGGATGAAGGCAATTTTCCGATGGCCCATGCCAAAAACGTAATTGACCAGTGTTTCCATGCCTTTCACATTATCAGACAGGACCGCTGTCCGATTGTTGAATGCATGGTCGATGGTAACGCTGGGCAGATCGCTCTGCACCAATTCAAACACTTGAAGGTCCGAAAAATTGACGCTCACCGCACAGACTCCATCCACACCGCGGTATCGGCAATGCTCCAAATATGTAGAGTTCTTGCCGCCAATATTCCGGTTAATGAATGTAACATCATATCCGTGGGCTTCCGCCTGTGCTCGAAAACTTTCGAGAATCCGGGAAAAATACTCGTGCCCCAGACCGCTGTGCTGCGGATCCTCAAACAGAACTCCAAGATTGTATGTACGGTTGGTTTTAAGAGCCCTCGCAACTGAATTGGGCTGATATCCCAGTTCCGCAGCTTTTGCTCTCACCTTCTCCCGTGTCTGCTCGCTGATATCGTTGTGTCCATTCAGCGCCTTGCTCACAGTCGCTACAGAGACCCCGCATTCCCGCGCTATATCTCGAATTGAAACCATTGTTTTTTCCTTTCCGGGCATGCCCTGTTGCCGAAATCGTTTAACACATTTATTATAGCAACGCAAGGCACTGTCCGCAAAGAGTTATTCTTAATCGTTTTCGCAATTAAAATATATACCATATCTCCCGAAAATGCAACGATTTTGTTCTTCTTTTAGTGCATTTCGTACAATTGCACATGATATTCGTTTCTCTATTGTGTGTAATTGCGAAACAGTTTACTGTTTTCGCAAAATCCCCGAAGCATTTTCTCGTTCGGTTGTCGCAATCTTAGCCTTCTTTTTTGTAATATATGTAAAAAAACAGTTATTTTGCATGAATATCACTTGAAATATAAGAAAATAGATGTATGATATATATAGTTATTTTATTCGTAATCGTTTTCGCATCCGGTATTCTTTATGTCATTTCTAATTATCACTTAGCTGTTAAGGAGTAGATCGTATGCGCTTCGGCTATTTTGATGACAAAAATCGTGAATATGTGATCACGACCCCACGCACCCCGCTGCCCTGGATCAATTATCTCGGCTGTGACGATTTTTTCACGCTGGTTTCCCAAACCGGTGGTGGCTACAGCTTCTTTCGCGACGCCAAATTGCGGCGTCTGACCCGCTATCGCTATAATAATGTTCCGCAGGACAGTGAGGGTTTTCGTTTTTACATCCGCGACGGCGAGGATTTCTGTGTCTGGAATCCCGGTTGGCAGCCCACCTGCTGTGAACTGGATGAGTTTTCCTGTCGCCATGGGCTGGGATACACGGTCATCCGGGGCAAGAAGCGCGAAATCGATGTCAGCCAGGAAATGTTTGTACCCTTGCAAGATTCCTGCGAGGTTATCCGTGTGACGGTGCGCAATGGGAGCAACCGCACCCGGGCCCTTCGTTTGTTCAGCTATGTGGAATTCTGCCTGTGGAACGCGGTGGACGATGCCTCCAATTTCCAGCGCAATTTCAGCACCGGCGAAGTAGAGGTGGAAGACGGTGTAATTTATCATAAAGCGGAATATCGTGAGCGACGCAATCATTTCTGCTTCACGGGAGCCAACGTGCAACCGGACGGATTTGACACCAGCCGCGAAGCCTTTTTGGGCGCCTATCGCAGCGCGGCAAATCCCGTGGCCGTAGAGCAGGGTTCCTGCACCCAGAGCATCGCTCACGGATGGGCTCCCGTCGGTGCTCAACAATTCAACCTTTGCCTGGGTCCTGGCGAAGAACGTCGCATCATCTTTGTGCTGGGATATGTAGAAAACCCTGAAACCGAGAAGTGGAGCGCGCCGGGCGTTATCGAAAAAAAACGTGCCAGAGCCATGCTGGCCCGATATCAGACAGACGAGCAGTTCGATGCCGCTTTTTCCGATCTTTCCGCCTATTGGCGGAATCTCCTCGGGCGCTTCAGCCTGCGCTCCGGCGACGAGAAGCTTGACCGCATGGTGAACATCTGGCATCAGTATCAGTGTATGGTGACCTTCAATATGAGCCGCAGCGCCAGCTACTATGAGAGCGGTACCGGGCGGGGCATGGGTTTCCGCGACTCCTGCCAGGACCTGTTGGGGTTCGTGCACCTTATCCCGGACCGTGCGCGTCAGCGCATTCTGGATATCGCCGCCACTCAATTTGAGGATGGGAGCTCCTATCACCAATATCAGCCCCTGACCAAAAAAGGAAACGCGGATGTGGGCAGCGGATTCAACGATGACCCTCTGTGGCTCATCGCCTGTGTCAGCGCCTATCTGCGGGAGACAGGCGACATGAGAATTTTGGAGGAACAGGTTCCCTTTGACTGCGACCCGCAGAATCGCAGCTCCCTGTTGGACCACCTGCGCCGCAGTTTCCAATTCATTCGTTCCCACAAAGGCCCACATGGTCTGCCTCTGATCGGGCGCGCGGATTGGAATGATTGCCTGAATTTGAACTGCTTTTCCTCAGAGCCGGGCGAGAGTTTCCAGACAACAGGTCCCAGCGAGGGCCCGGTTGCCGAGAGCGTTTTCATTGGCGGCATGTATGTGAAATACGGCAATGAATTCGCGGACATCTGCGAATTGTGCGGTTTGCCAGAGGAAGCTGCGGATGTGCGCCGTGAGACCAGCACGATGACCCATGTTTTGCTGGATGCCGGCTGGGACGGAGAATGGTTCCGGCGCGCTTACGACGCAAGCGGCGCTCCTGTGGGCAGTCGGGAATGCGAGGAGGGCAAAATATACATCGAGCCCCAGGGAATGTGTGTCATGGCCGGCGTTGGTCTCGAGAATAGTTACGCCGCGAAAGCGCTGGCCAGCGTGCAGACCCACCTGGATACCTGTTACGGAATCGTGCTGCTTCAGCCGGCATATACCCGTTATCGTCTGGAGTTGGGAGAAATCAGCAGCTATCCGCCGGGCTATAAGGAAAACGCGGGCATTTTCTGCCATAATAACCCCTGGATCAGCTGCGCCGAATGCACCCTGGGCCATGGCGACCGGGCTTTTGAAGTATATCGCCGCACCTGCCCTGCCTACATCGAAGATATCAGTGAAATCCACCGTACAGAACCCTATGTGTACAGTCAGATGATCGCCGGACGGGACGCCGCCACCTTTGGCGAAGCGAAAAACAGCTGGCTCACCGGCACTGCTGCCTGGACTTTTGTCAATGTGAGCCAGTATATCCTTGGCGTTCAGCCGATGCTGCAGGGCCTGCGGCTCGATCCCTGCGTCCCTTCGAGCCTGCGCAGTTTCCGCATCACCCGTGAATTCCGGGGCGCAACCTATGATATACTCGTAGAAAACCCCGCCGGTGTGCAGAAGGGCGTCGCCCGCGTGATGGCAGACGGAAAACTCTTGCCCGACAACCTGATCCCCTGCGCTCCGGCGGGCACCACTGTTTCCGTGATTGTTACAATGGGATGAGGGAGGGATACATCATGACATTTCCTGAAGGCTTTGTGTGGGGCGCCGCCTCCAGCGCTTATCAGACAGAAGGTTCTCCTCTTGCCGAAGGGGGTGGTCCTTCCATTTGGGATACTTTTTCCGCCGCGAAAGGGTCGATCGCAGACGAAAGCGACGGTTCCGTTGCCGCTGATGCTTATCATCGGTATGCCGAGGATATTTCTCTCGCCGCAGAGATGGGTCTTCATGCATACCGTTTCAGCGTCAGTTGGGCGCGATTGGATCCGATGGGAAACGGACATTGGAACGACAAAGGGTTTCAATTCTATTTGCAGCTGCTGCACTGCTGTCTGAAAGCCGGCCTCACGCCGTATGTGACGCTCTACCATTGGGAACTGCCTCAGGCATTGCAGGATAAGGGCGGCTGGCTTTCGCCTGCCACTTCGGCCGCATTTGCACGCTTTGCCCGGGAGGCGGCTCTCCGCTTTAAGCCGTTTGTCCAACACTATATCACTCTCAACGAGCCTCAATGCACCGTTGGTCTGGGGCATGGTCGCGGTGTTCATGCGCCGGGATTAAAGCTCCCTGTGCGGGCGCAGCTTCAAGTGCTTCACAATCAGCTGTTGGCTCATGGCCTCGCCGCGCGGGCTCTGCGGGACGTTGATTCGACTTTACGTGTTGGCATTGCTTCCACCGGCCGGCTATGCTGGCCCCGTACAGACAGTTCAGAAGACGTCTACGCCGCCGAACAGGCTACGTTTGCCTGCCCGGACGAAGATTGGACCTTCACCCATCAGATGATACTGGACCCTGTCTGCCTTGGAAAATATCCCGATGATTGCGGGCAGACGCTTTGTCAGATGCTGGATCAACTGCCCAAGGAGGATATGGAACTGATCCATGCCGTCCCCGATTTCATCGGACTGAACATCTACAATGGCTGTGAAGTATATGCCGGTGAAATGGGCGAAGCTATTTATTCCAGGCGCGCACCCGGGTTTCCTTTGACAGCGCTCAAATGGCCCGTGACACCCCAGGTCATGGACTGGGGGGTTCGCCTGCTCCATCAGCGGTATGGCCTGCCGCTGTATATCACAGAGAACGGCCAGAGCTGCAACGACCGTATCTTTCTGGACGGAAAGGTGCACGATCCGGATCGCATTGATTTTCTGCAACGCTATCTGCTCTGCCTTCAGAACGCAATTCAGAATGGTGCCGACGTACGCGGGTATTTCCACTGGGCGCTCACGGACAATTTCGAGTGGTGCGACGGCTATCGGGAACGCTTTGGTTTGATCTTTGTAGATTACCCGACCCAAAAGCGTATTCCCAAAGACAGTGCTGCATGGTACGCACAAGTAGTTGCCAGCAATGGACACACCCTCCAAATCACTCATCCAGACATGAAAGCCTCCCGGCAAAGCGCAGGTGAATGAGTTTTATTTTACATAACAGGAGGGCCAGTATGGTAAACAAAATCGAGTTGGCAAAGACTGGGTTGATGATTCCGCAGATTGCTCTGGGGTGCATGCGTATTTGCGACCTTTCCAAGAAGGATTGCGAAAATCTGATCGAAACAGCGCTGGGGAACGGAATCAATTTTTTTGACCACGCTGATATTTACGCGGGCGGCCAAGCCGAGGCTTTTTTTGCGCAGGCGATCAGGATGAACGACGATGTACGCGAAAAGATCATTCTCCAAAGCAAATGCGGGATTCATCCGGGCAAAATGTATGATTGTTCCAAAAGGCATATTACAGAATCTGTTGATCGTTCTCTCAAACGATTAAAAACAGATTACCTGGATATTTTTCTTCTTCACCGACCGGACGCATTGACAGAGCCTGAAGAAGTCGCCGAAACGTTGGCGGAACTGCAGCAACGCGGAAAAATCAAGTATATCGGCGTGAGCAACCACAATCCCTATCAAATTGAACTTTTGCAAAGATATTGTAAAGACCATATCGTTGTGAATCAGATGCAGTTCAGTATTGCGGAAAGCAGCATCCTTGATGCCGGCCTGAATGTCAACATGAAAAACGATGCCGCCGTCATGCGCGACGGCGGTGTGTTGGATTACTGTCGTTTGCGCGACATCACCATTCAAGCCTGGAGTCCTTTCCAGTATGGTTTCTTCGAGGGGGTCTTCCTGGGAAACTATGAAAAATTCGGTCCTCTGAACAATGTGCTGGATCGCCTTGCTCAGGAAAAGAACACGAACCCAAGCGCTCTCGCCGTTGCCTGGATCGCAAGGCATCCCGCGCATATCCAAACCATCGTGGGCACAACAAACACAAACCGGCTCCGGCAGATTTGCCAATCCGGCTCCATTAAATTGAGTCGCGAGGAATGGTACGAGATCTATCTCTCATCCGGGAAAAAACTGCCATAGAGGATACAAGCCCTAACCCTGCCTACTTTGCAGAATCATTTATCGCCAGGGATGCTTTCCGTGACTCCAAACAAATTTCGTCCTGCATACGATTGTCAGCAAACGCAGGGCAGTTAGGCGCAACTCCCTTCTCCGGCACTAAGCGCTTGTTTTGCTGTCTCTGACGCCAACGTGATTGTGTGAGGCCTGCGGCGTGATGTTCATTGTTTTGACCACTTCCTGACCACCACGCATACAAAAGCCCGCGAAGCCAGTTCTGAAAAGGCTTCGCGGGCTTTTTATATGGTTTTCTTATTTGTGCACAACCGACGAAAAACGGCTTTGCGGCGCCGTTTGGCTTTGTGTGTCTGGGAACTCCGACAACTGTGATACGTTTCCATTTCAACGTCGAAGGGCTTGCAAACATGCGGTTTTATCGTGTGTTCAATTCTGTGAAAGCAATGGCCTGACTACTGTTTGACGACTAAAATTAAATAGCTGAATCCCGTCCTGCATGGTCGGTTTTCATACATGTGCGTCTGTAGCTCAGCTTGGATAGAGCGTTCGGCTCCGACCCGGAAGGCCGCTGGTTCGAATCCAGTCGGGCGCACCAGAAAACGTGCTGTGACACTATGTCATAGCACGTTTTTTCTTCTCATTTCACGGATGGTGGAAGGAGATACTTTGCTGTCCCACAGCGCCTCGGTAATGTTCTCTCTGAACGAATAGGCATGCCAGTTACGTCTCGATGAAGATGTCTTTTTAAGTTTAGGCATCTTAAGGGCAACATCTCTAGTGGCGAGGTCGCTACTGTAATTTCCACTGCGGGAGCCTTAACGCTGCTCATTGCGCTCGTGCAGGTCAGCTTAAGCTAACTTCTCCGGGACTCATTCTCCAACAGTTGGCTGAGGGGTTCTTCTACACTGACATGTATCAATTCTTTGATCCGTCCCTTGCTAGCCTCCTCATTTAGCTGTACAATCTTCTTAGACCCGGTTTGCTGTCTCCTTTTAGAATGGTGTATCATTCTACTAGAGCCTGCAAACCTCGTTTCTTTTTGTTTTTTCGAAATTCATTCTATCTTATCATAAATGGAGAGCGCTTATGATTAATATCAATAACAAAGTTTGGAATCTTCTTTGTGCTGATGATATCCAAAATTTTTTATTCGGTGGCGGAGAAGAAAACTTTTTCTTCGAGTTTAAAGCCGATCAAGAGACACCCTCCAAACTTGTCAAAGAAATCTCCGCATTTGCAAATACATATGGCGGATACCTGTTTTTGGGCGTCAATGATGACAAAACTATTAGTGGCTGCCTCGAATGGAATGAACAAAGAATTCATTCTACAATCCACGATAGTATATCACCAACACCTATCTTCGACGTGAAAAAATTTGAGATTGACAGAAAAGTCATTTATATCATTAAGATTGAGGAAGGCAAAAGCCCACCATATGTAACAAATAAGGGGCAAATTTTCGAGAGACTGTCTTCAGGATCATTTCCTATCAAGGAGTCTTCTCAGCTCAACTTGCTATATAAGAAGAAAGCAGATATGCTTTCAAGGCTGAAAAGTAAAATTGAGCTACCTGCTCTTATTATAAATCAAGATTTTCCACAAAATATTTGCGGATATATAGATTTTGGCTTTTCACTGAATTGCTCGCAGGACACAGAATTACGGAAACAATTTTTATCACAAGATACCTCAAATGTAGAGAATGCTGCACAATTTTTGAGAGAACGCTATAATAAAGATTTTACCATAGCCCACATGGGAAATGGATATCAAATAACTGTCGGAAGAAGTGTTACCCAAAATTCAAATGGCGATCAAATCATGTCACCAGCTGGAATCAATAATTTTATAGAAATTATGCTTGATGGAAGCGTTAGGTTTAGAATTCTGCTAATTAATGACAGAGACAGCTTTAATGTGGATCTATTTTCTGCTTCCGTTCCTATGTTCTCTTATAGCGAAATCTATAAACGGATGCTAGGAAACCATTTGGATCAAATTTTTATATCAGCAGAAAAATACCAAAAATTAACGGTTATCAAGCAATTTGTTCCCTATTTTAAATTTGATTCACCTGAAAAGGACGAATTTGGTTATTCCACTTATTTGCAAGAGCATCAAAAAAAGTACGGCGGAAATATCGTGGTAGTGAACAATCGAATCCCACAATATGAATATGCTCTACTAGATAAGCGAACCTTTGATGAATTAGGTGAAGAGTACAATTACAACAATTTGATTGATTGTCTGTTTTACTGCGCTTATATCGATATGGGATATATCGACCCGCTAAAAACGGAAGGTGCAGAATAAGTCTATAAACGCATCCGTCCGATACGATGTCGGTCGTTAGAGAAGCTTGACATTCAAAACGGACCGTTTATACAATGACTTTGCACAGCTATACACCGACTACCTACCAATCCAACCAAGGAACTTCAACGAATTAAAAACGGCAGTTGTCCTGTCTTTGAAGGCAACTGCCGTTTTTTCATAAAATATTTTAAGCTAGCCGAGAAAAGTATTTTTCCAACTTCTCGTCACAGATGCGTTCAATCTCTGCCTTTTCATCAGAGGTTAGCTTTCTCCACACCGCGTCGTCCACCTGGACAATGCCCAAGGTCTTGGTATGCCGGAGCATCTGCATGTCTTCAAACCGTTTAAAGGGGTTGGCCAGAATATTTCGTTCCGCCTCTTTATCGTTGTAACCGCCCTTGGCAAAGATGCTGTTTGTCTTTTCCACCACCAGCCCGGCAACTCGCCGGCCTTCGTAGTAAGAGCGGAAATACGAAACGATGTCCTCCAGCTTAATGCGGCCCTTATCGTCAGCATAGAGCAGAATGGCCTTGATCAGTACCGGCTTGTAGGAATAGCTCATGTCCATCTGGTGGATCATGTCCAGAAACAGCTCCTTGCGATTGGAGTCATTGATCAAGGTCCATCCGTACTGAGCCGCATACTTTTCCAGCGTTTCCTCCTTGAAATACTTGAAGGTCCGGTGCTCACTCATGGGCACTACCAGGTCGGGCACCAGTTTGCCTTCCCGCACATATCGTTCGATGGTCTCGGTCTGCACATCCACACGGCGGACAAATTCCATCTGAGAGATCATCCCTTCCGCCTCATCTTGCCAGTTGAAGATGTCCACCAGCTCATAATCGGTGGCGTCCACCGGCCAGTCGATTAGCGCCTCCGGCTTCTCCCCTTTCACGTAAAGTTCAGCTTCCCCGGCCTTTCTATCTCCGGGCGCTACCGCCAGTTGCCCAGGGCGGTATTCCTTCAATTTGAACAAACGGTGCAGCGACTGGGGCATATTGTATTGGCTGGCGTTGTCCACGAAATCAAAGACCATTAGGCTTTCTTTGCCTGGATAGAGTCGCATTCCACGGCCCAGCTGCTGGGTGTAGAGCACTCGGGACATGGTGGGTCGGGCCATGAACAGAACTTGCGTTTCCGGGCAGTTCCAGCCCTCGTTGAGCAGATCGCAGGCGCAAAGCACCTGAATCTCCCGGCTGACAAACTTGTCTTGGAACTCCTTGCGCTCCGCTTGCTTCATACCGCCGGACACCGCCGCAGCCCGCACACCTGCTTCCCGGAACAATTCAGCGATCTGCTCGGCGTGTTTCACCGAGGCGCAAAACACCACCGTGCGCTTATCCCGGACATATTGCAGCCAGGTATCCACAATAAGGCGGTTGCGCTCCGGCACATAGATCTTACTCTCCAAGTCCCGGATGTTGTATTGCACACTATTGAACCGTACCTTGGTCAGGTCGATGTTGGTGTGGATGCGGATACAACGAATGGGCACGAGCTCGCCGATCTCCACCGCCGTCTGGATGTCCAGTTTGTGGGCGGTATTCTTGAAGATTTCCAGAATGACCTTGCCGTCATCGGTCCGTTCCGGTGTGGCCGTCAGTCCCAGGGTGAAGGCAGGTTTGAAGTAGGACAGAATCTTCTGGTATGTATCGGCGGAGGCGTGATGGGCTTCATCCACGATCAGATAGTCAAAGGCATCGTCCTGGAATTCATCCAGATGCAGCGCCACGCTCTGCACGCTACCACAGACCACATGGGCGTTGGGTTGCTTCATGCTCTCCACATACCGCCCTACAGTAACACTCGGCCACAACTTGCGGAAGGTCTCCGCCGCCTGGTTCACCAACTCCTGGGTATGAGCCAAGAACAAGGTGCGGCCACCACAGTTTTTGGCGTCCATGACCGCGGTCACCGTTTTGCCGGTGCCGGTGGCGTGGTACAGCAGAGCAATCGTTTCGCTGTTGTCCCGCATGGCTTGCAGCGATTTCAGCGCCTCGATCTGGTGCTTTTTCAAATCGAGATGGGAGCCGTCCAGTTCCTTGCCCCGCTGGGTCGGGAGATAGTCCTCGATCTCCTTGAAGTGGGGATGGCTTCCGAGAAACACGCGAAGCTCGTCCTTGACCGCGTCGGGCTGAATCTGCATCTGACGCACCGCCCAGCGATACACGTCCCACCCCAGGTACACCATGCTGTTTTGCTTAAGGAGGTCGTCGTAGAATTTATCTTGAGACACAAGCCTAGGATTATGGGATGCCTCATCGTCGATTTCGATGGCGATGCGTCGCGATCCATTCTCCAGTACAAAGTCCGCATAGCGACTGTATTGGTAGATATCGTAAAAATGATACTGCGAATACAGGTACTTGGTTTTCTCCGCGCCGAAGGTATCACTGAACAGTTCAATGAATAGATCCTCGGCCGCGCTTCCGGAGACGGAATGATAGGAGGGCATGAACTTTCACCTCACACGATTCGTTGCAGACGCTGTGAATCAGGAACTTTCTCCTGCAATCGATGGAGTACGTTCAAAGAAATGGGCCGCTGCCCATTTTTCTGCATTTTCCCGCAATGAGTCCAAGCCAAAGCTCCGGGGCCATTGTACTCCTCAGAAAAGGTCCCGTCGTGATGGATTTTTAGGACGAGCAGCCATTCCGGCTCACTGGACAAGGAAACCTTCTGAATTTGGGTTGCTTTGATCTGCACCAATCGGCCATCCGGCGCCTTGGCATCATGTGTTTCTTCCGAAGCTGTAAACAAGTCCAAACCATAGAAGCTAGCCGCCAGGGCTTCCCCAATGCTGCCGATCATGTGTCCGTCCGGAGTATAGTGCCGCCCTGGAAATAATGTCTCTAAATCCTGCGAAATCTGGTAAAGCAGCTGTATCTTCTCCGCCACCATTTCTTGCATCATGGTAGTGTTCATTCCTGCACTTCCTTTAACAGGATCTTTTTCTTGAATCCACCGCGTTCGGCGGCTTTTTCGGCGCGTACCTGCTCCAGCTCTTCCATCGACCAGCCACGGGCCCTCACCACAGCCCGGATCACTTCCAGCAGATCGGCCAATTCCTCCAGGGACTTGCTTTCCTGGTATTCTGCCAGCTCCTCATCCAATTTGTGATCCAGCAAGAGCAGGTACTCTTCGTCTGAAAGTGTTTCCACCGTGCAGCGCTTGCCGTCTGCTGCGATAATTTCAGGGATACGATCGCGGACGAGTTTGTTATATGATTTTATAGACATTTTTCAACCTCTCCAAAATCGTTTCATCCGCCGGGCAGAATTCATACTGATCGATCTCGCCCACCGTGATCCAACGAATATCGTTGTGCTCCAGCTTTTGGGACACACCTTCCCGAATAGTGGCGTGGAAGAGGGTCAGGTGAACCGTCAGGTCTGGATATTCATGGGTTACATCCATGAACACATCCCCTACGTCCAGCGTGATAGCTAGTTCCTCTTGGCACTCCCGGATGAGGGCCTGCTGCTTTGTCTCGCCCGGCTCCACCTTGCCGCCAACAAACTCCCACAAAAAGCCCCGGGCCTTGTGGGCCGGGCGCTGGCAGATCATGAACTTGTCCTGGTCCCAGATCAGGGCTGCTACTACTTCGGTCATGGGTTTCACCTCTTTGCTTCTCAGGCACTATCTTACCCCAATAAAAACGCTTCCTGCTCAATGGTAACACCATATTCCAATATCTTTTCCATTGCATTTTGGAAAAGCAGGTGCTTTTTATTATCGAGAGCAGTTTGAACTTCATTCAAATAGTTTTCTGAACGTTTCAAGCCCGTTACATAGTGGTTTATGACATCCTCGCTTGACATTCGCATAGGCAACAATGATGGAAAGATCGTCTGTAACTGTTCGAACATCCGAAATCCGCCCAAATCGATATCTGCCCAAAAAACGACCTCTATCTGATCATGTATCGCTTCTGCTATTTTTTGGAAAAACTTTCGTTTCTGCGGGCTTAGGTAGCCCCCATGATAGACCGCAATTTCCTGTGGCTTCAATTCAGAGAGGATAAATTCATCATAGTTCGTTTTATTCTCAACAAAAACGATCCTCTTAACTCCTGTCAAGTCGAAAGAGCGTATCGCATCAATTCCGGAACTAGGCAGTGCAAGTCCGTAAGGGCTCGCGGCATCTATACATATATTTCCGTTTATCGTCTGGATGGTACAGTGTCCCGAAAGCTCATAAAGTTCAGGGCGCACATAGATCCCCAAATATGCCAACCGTTCTCGCTCGCCCATCTCACTTTGCTCACAGGCTTCCTTCAATTCCGCGTTGTATATTGACGCAATCTTTAGAAATTGGTCCCGCACTTCTTTCTCAAAAGTCTTGGTGTTTTGATAACATTTGTTACTAAAGGCCCGCATTGTCATCGGTTCACCATGCAGAGAATCATACATCTCAAAAGCCTTGAGCAACTTATCTAACAGAGATAAATCCTTTTTACAGTAAGGCGGCACCCGAAGCGTTTTTTGTGCCTGGCAAGCAACATCATCTCGCCAGGCCAGAATCCAGTTGGTAGCCACCGAAGAAAGTCTCGTCGTAACCATTCTAGCCACAGTATCCGCAAGCTCTTTCGGGTGTTTTCTACCTGTGAGTTCATAACACTCCGCAAGGTGATCTAAGCTCAGCGCCACACATGACAACACAGGACGCCCGGCAACCCATTGTGTCGAGACGATGCTTCGCTCCTCCAGGTCTCTTACAATATTGTTCCAGTCGTCTCGTATCTGTGCATCTTCATAGACATACTCAGGGAACTCATTCTTTTCAATTCGCAGCATTACCCTGCGGCGAGAGGTGCCTGGTTGACTTAGATGTTTACTCCCTTCGTACTTATCCAATAAGCGGGACAGAAGGATTTCTTGTTTCACGCAGGCAAAATCTCCTTTCCCCAAGCTTTCGTGTGCATTTGATACTTCTCTTTGATGACCAAATGTGTGCGATCTGCCAGAGGCATAATATCAGGCAATTTATCCGGTGGTGTACAGATGATTGCCTGCAATCCCATCTTTCGCAACAGATGGACACTTTCTATAATGCGGTCGCTATCCATTTTATTAAATGCCTCATCGAAAACGACCAACCGCATAGTATTGCTTGCCAGGATGGATGGATTATTGACCTGATACAGTTGAGCGAAAGATGCCAGTACCGCAATGTAAAAAGGTGTTTGTGTCTCACCGCCGGATTTTGTGTTGAGTGTCTGAGAAAGCAGTTGTTTTGACCCATTCTGGTCTGTGGTTTCCAGGTCAAATTTTAGATACGTGCGAAAATCGGTGAATCGCTCGATGTTTTGCAGGAGTTCGCTTTGCTTCCTCGAGTTCGCCTGGGTGTCATCTGACATGGCAATCTGGCTAAACATAGTCTCAATGAGCTTTCCGTATTTCTGCTGGAAAGGCAGTGCAAACAAGCCACCTTCCCCTTCCATCAGTTCTGGCGCCATAATCATGTCATAATAGTCGGCATAATCCGGATTTCGTTCTGCTTTAAACTGGTATTGATCCGTCCCAAACTTGGCTTGTTTTAAGGCCTTGTTCAGGTTCTTAACTTGCTCCTGTACTTGGTCAATGCTGGATTTCAGCTTGGAAAGGAAGTCATTTTGAAATTGTTCCAAGGCGCTCTCCCGTGCTGCCTTAATTTTCTCCCGGTATTTTGGCAGTTCGCTTTCTTCTAAAGTACGTTGTTCAGCCTCATATTCCTCGTTGTCTGCCGCATCTACCCGGAACGGACAGGGCTTGAACCGATCAGCATACTCTCTCCTGGCCTGGAACAGATTCCGTTCTGCTAACCCCATCTCATTTTTGGTCCGAATCAGTTGATCACTGAAATTTTTCTGTATTACGGCAGCCCGTTTCAGTCGGTAGAGTTCTTGCTCATACCTGGGAATCCCCACTTTCTCCTGGTATTCTTGAGAAAATTCTTCATTCAAAGCATCCTCCAAAGAAGACAGCTCCTGGTACAGCGCCGGCAACCGTTCATATTCCAGTTGTCGGATTTGTTCTTTGAGTTGTCCTTGTCGCTCGACGGTATTCTTGTGCTGGCTGCGCAGACTATCTATCTCCTCTCTCAGATAGCCAATATTGCGGCGTTGTTCCTCCAACCAAAAGAGATTCAGATTGGAGATTTGTTCCTCAATTTCTTTGATTTTCTTTTTGATTTCCAATACGTGCAGGTAGTCACCCAGTTTTTCCTGCACTGCCGTCTGGACGAAAAACTGTGTAAAGACCGGCTCCCATGGCTGCTTGAGCACTTTCAAAATAGGGGTCCAATATTCAATGGCGTTTTCTGTCTGCGCCAACTCCTCCTCCAGGCGCTGGATGCGAAGCTGTACCGCTCGGCGACCGATAAAGGCATCGTCCATCAAAGCCCGACGCAGTGGCCGGACCACATACCCTTGATAGAGCATCCCTTCTGCCGTTATGGCCACCTTATGCTTCCGGAGTTCTTCCACACGGGCACAACAGGTTACCCGCCCAAGCAAATAGTCAATATAACTACGGGCCAGATCATTTTGCGTTTCAACCTTTTGGGCCAAACTGTTCTCCTGCGGGGCTGATTTTTCCTGTTCTCGGAGTTTCCTCACATCTACAATACCAAAGGAGTTTTGCCCGAAATCCTGTTTGATTCGATCATAGAGTTTCACCGCTGCCTGGTAGTAAACAGGCTTCACCAGCAGATAAAACTTCTGGGTGTTTAGGTACCCTTCCACTGCGCCACGCCAAGCTTCCTCTTTGATTTCCAGGACGTCCGCCAAGATGGGAAGTTCCACCGGACAGCCCACTTGCTTTTCCAGTTCTGTACGCAAGCGTTTTTGCAGTTGTAAGAGCCCCTGGGGGTAGTCTTTGATGTTCTTGCGCAGGTTGTCCAATGCCACCCGTTTCTGATCCGCTTCCGTTTTATGTTGTTCAAACCGGTCTTCTACTTTATGGGCAGCATCTCTGATTGCGCCGGAGAATTCCGCTGTGGCCGTCTGTGCCCTTTCAAAGAGGGCAAGTGATCGGGAGAACAGTTCTATTCCTCCCTTTTGCAAAGCTGCGTATGCTTTTTCAGCCTTTAACGCAGTCTGCTTGACTCGCTCCAGCTCCTCACGTTCATCCCATGCCGAAATCTTTTCACACAGGTCACTCACCCGGGTGCCCTCCAAGCGGATATTCTGCCCCAGATTTTCCAGTCCTGCTGTCAGCCGTTGGCTTTCCAGCATACAATGTTGTTTTTGATTGAAGAGCTTTTCCTGCTCCTTATAAACGTCGCTCTGGGCTACTGCCAATTCCAATTCCCGTTTCCGGGTCTCTTTTTGCGTGACCTCATCATTCAGCTCCAGAGCCTTCTCTTCGGTCTTTGCTAGAGCAGTTTTGCAGTCCTGCCTCTCCAGCTCCGAACGTTGGATGAAGGTCTTTTGCACCTCCTTCTTTGCCCACTGGGACAAAAAGGATTGGATACGCCACCGTTCAATTGCCTGCTGCCAATCCCGATACCTACGGCTAATATCCCGCAGGGCCTCCAGTTTTTCCTCTTGCCGCTGGGCCAATTGTTCATGTCGCTTATAGTCACGGATGTTCTGCTGCATGGCCTGGATATCCGGTTTTTCTGGAATGTCGCAGATGTTTTCTGTAATAAATTTTTGTATGTCCACAATGGGGCGGAAAGAGATGGCTTTCTTCATCATACGCATGACCTGCTTGTTGTGGACATTCCACTTTGCCAGCAAATCTTTCTGATATTGCTCGTGGGTATCATAAAGCTTCCCGTGGATGCCATAGTTTTTTAAAAAAGCACGCAAAGTTGGGATATCGATGGCCTTCCCTTGACGGACGAAGCTGTCTTCAGGAAGTGCTCCATCGTAGATAAAAAACCGATCTATACGGCTTCCATCACTTCGGCAGTCAAATATGATACCGCAAACAAATTGCTTGCCTTCCGTATCATCCCAAAATTCACAGGCAATGAAACTGGAAAAATCCTTTGCTCTCCGGGAGTTGGGGTTATTCTCATCCATATCTGCCCGGAGATATCCGTCAAGTGTCCGTTGTGACTTCTCATTTGCCGCCTGGTTGAAATTGCGGGCATTTGTTTCACCCACGAGTACAATTTGAAGCGCATCAATGATAGTGGACTTTCCGGCAGCATTCTTCCCTGTAAGAAAATTGATGTCATCCACCTCAATGAGTTCCTTTGAGAAATAGAGCCAGTTAATCAGCAAAATCTTCTTCAGCTTCTTCACCTTCGTCCTCCTTTCTCAGCACCGATACGATTGCGTTGAGTTTTTCACTGGAAACCACAGACAATACCGTAGGAAGTATGGCAAATTTGCAACTTGCCTGATTGTATTTGCCTTCTATCCTTTGGATCACAGAATGGTGATCCAAGGTCGTAAGCGCCCTCTTTACTTCGTCCATATTAGGCTTTGCCGGCAAGATGGCATAATCTGTAACCACTTTTTCCAAGAGATCACGAACAGAGCAGATAGCATCTTGTGCCAACCCCAGTCGCTCTATATTTTCTTCGTAGAGCATACGGATGGCCAAGAGGATCGCTGTCTCTTTTTTGTTTAGATTGCATCGATTGGCTTCATCTGTATTCAGCACATAAAAATAGCCATTCATATCGTCCTTACGCAGATCCCAGTCCAAAAAAGCAAGATACTCTTGTATCTCTTCAAAATGAGTGGAAAGGAAAGTGTAATCAGGATTATTGACCCGTCCTTCTCCCGGCTTATACAAAGTTCTCACCACGTAAGTTCGGCTGAGCAGTTGATTGCATACGGATTTGAATCCTTCAAGCTCTTTTTGTGTTGCGGTGCTCATCCAATCAAGGCTCATTTTTTCTCTCCTTATGCATAATTTGAAGTTGGGGAATGGTGTATGCATTTTCTGTGTAAGTGCCTTCCAATTCCTGAACCAAGTAATCAGCTTGGGGATCATTCCCTGTGAGGACAGCCAACATACTCATAATATAGGCCTTATCATCGGACAGCCCTATATCCTTGGAATAACAGATTCTCCGATCTTCTAACCATCTCTCTACATACGCCGCAACCGCAGTGCGTGCATACTCAGCTCGAAATAGTTCCGCAGCCTGGGCCTCGGCCTGGGCATCCAGCCCGCTTTCATCCACCAGAACTGGTTCCCCTTTTATACGTTTCCCAGGGCGCTTACGATACCAAAGACTCTTTTCTGAAAGGAAGGATTGTTCATACAGTTGGAACACCGGTTGAATCCGATCTACAAGTTCAGAGGTACGGTGCTTTCTTCCCAAAGCCCCCAGCAGATAATTCAGGTTGCCCCGAACGTTGTAGTCCCGGTTAGTCAAATTTTCCAATTTTTGGGTAGTTGCTCTGGTGTATCGACGTACCTGACGATCAATTTCATCCAGGTAGTCGTGCTCGATGCTGTCATAGCAATCTTTTACCCAAAATACCTTTTGGAGCAAATCACTCCTACACTCCTCCAATGTCGTGCCGCGACGATCTTGTAACGCTGTGTTGGATAGCGCTAATAATAGGGCCTCATCTTGGATCCAGCCTGTAAGAATAGTTTGGATCGGAACTCGATATTTGGGAACGGAGTCTTTAATTTTGAGCGGTCGTATGTAGGCTTCCACCACTTTTTGTCCAAACTCGTCGAAATGAGACGCAAGAACATCATTCACTCCCTGCATTTTAATTTGCATCTGGAAAAAGTGCTTTACATTGTGGTAGACCATCTGCAACAGATTGATCAGCGCACGTGTGTTATCATAGGCCCCATAAACTGCGGCCATTTTGTCGTAGATATTGCCACTATCCGCCGCCACCTTCAGAGTAGAATAAGTTCCGAAAACATAGGAATAGCCACGAACTGGACTATCGTCCCTTAACTGATGAAAAACTTCCAGTAACCGGCTGCTGTACCCCGGAACCGTAATATATTCATCAAAATCCTCACCGCGCTCTTTCTCGAACCAACCCTTGCTGTATAGTTTTCGTATAAGGAATCTGGCTCTCCCCGAAATGTCTTTCAATTCCTCCTCATCTATATCCTCACCTTCAAAGGTGGCATCCGCCAGCTGTGCCTCCAACTTGCTTCTAAGCATGGAATATAATGTATCTTCCGGGATCTTTAAGTTTTCCCTATACGCCTCGTAAAGAACATCCAGCGCATCCGCATACAAGCCGCGGTTGGGAGATGCTAAAACAGAAAAGAGCTCAGCTGGAATACGCTCGAATAAGTTCACCCAAACTCCTCCTCTCGTAAAAGTACGGATGACAGTTTTCTATCCCACTACCAATTTATTTGTTTTCTTGAGATATTTCGCCGGAATAGGCACATCCAATTTCCATGTAATGCTCATTGGGTGGCTGCCTTCGTGCTTCACATAGCTGGCAGTTCCCAAGAAAGTATAAGGTGCTGTGCCGGCCAGGTCGGTTTTGAACTCGCGAACAAACAGCAGAATCTTTGTACCCAGTTCACGATGATGGATGTACCGCCGGCCCGTGGGAGAATTCGCCGCGGTTGTACTCTGGCTCTGCCAGTGGAATAGCGTCTCGTTGATGGAGTAGTCCTGGTACATCGTAGTGGGCGAATAGTCCTTGTCGGACTTGTTCAGCGTGACGAAGAACACATCCAGTTGCTTGTCCGGTAGCCATTTGACACCCTCTCGTACAGTGGCAGGCTTGTTGAAATCCAGCGCAACCAGCAGCTGATCACGAGTGTAAGTACAATGCACATCCAGCGGGCAGGCAAATCCCAGATCCACCAGCTGGTCCAGGAAATCAATGGCGTCGAATCTCAGCCGCAGCAGCTCCAGCAATTCCGCCAACAGCACCGGGCTGTCGGACAGGTTGTGCAAATTACTCAGTACCTCTTCGTCCTGCCAATCGTCGGCCACCTTGCCCCACACCGTTACATAGAACATCTGCAGCATCCGCTGCTCAATGGGTGGCAGTGTGGAGAAATCCACATTATCCAACCGTGGCAGAATATCCAGCAAAAAGCTGATCCAGCGACGAGAATCCAGCGTCGCCAATCGCCCAAAAGCACGAGTGAGCGCCACTTCCGCTGGTTCGTCGAAATCCGGTTTCGCGCCAGCTGCCACACACAGGCGAGCAAAACTTGCTTTGGTGTAGAGCGTGCGCACATCCAGATGGTAGTAACCAGTAAAGTTGGTCAACGTCAGCGGCAGGCCGGTATCTTCTTCAAAAGTGCGAATACGGCTCACCAGCCCCGCACGAAGGCCAAAAGAGTTCTTGATACTGTTCAAGATCACCTGCATCGGCTTCTTTTCCAACTGGATGTAGCAGCCTTTGGGGGCCGAGATGAACCCGTGCTTAAGCTCGTACTGTACGCTGTGATTGGTATTCGAGAGCAGCGCGGCGAACTTTTCCTCAAAGTTGTATTTACGGTTTGCCTGCCCAATGAAATCCAGCACCGTCAGGCACTCCTTGTCCTCCGCCAGGCGAAGGCCGCGGCCCAGCTGCTGCAGGAACACCGTGAGGGATTCAGTAGGGCGCAAAAACAGCACAGTGTTCACTTCGGGAATATCCACGCCCTCGTTATAGATGTCCACCACGAACAAAAAGCGCAGTTCTCCGCCGACCAGCCGTTTCTTGGCGCTGTAACGTTCCTCATCAGAGGACTGCCCCACCAGACACAGGGACGGTACCCCATGCTCGTTGAAATAGTCCGCCATAAATTGGGCATGCTCCACCGAAACGCAGAACCCCAATCCCTTCACTGCGTCCATGTCGGTAACGTAGTGGTCTAGGGATTGCATGATGTGGTCGGCGCGACGCTCCGCCACCGCACGGTTTAGGGAGTACAAGTTGGTAAGATCGTTCTTGTCATAGCCGCCCCGCACCCAGCGCAGCTCATCCAAATCAACGGTGTCCGCCACACCAAAGTATTGGAAGGGGCAGAGCAGCTTTCGGTCGATGGCCTCCGGCAGCCGAATCTCCGCTGCGATACGCCCGCCGAAGTAGTCCAGCACGCTTTTGCCGTCCATGCGTTCCGGGGTGGCGGTCAGGCCCAGCAGAAGCTGAGGTTGGAAATGGCCCAGCAGCCGCTGATAAGTAGGCGCGGCGGCATGGTGAAACTCGTCCACCACAATGTAATCGTAGTAATCCGCCGGCAAACGGTCGTATAATTCTTGTGAGTTCACCGTCTGGATGGAGACAAACAGATGGTCCAAACTCTCCGGGCGGCTGCCGCCCACAAAAAGGTCACCAAAGTTAGGGTCCCGCAAGATATTCTGGAAGGTACACTGGCTCTGGCGGAGGATCTCCTCCCGGTGGGCCACAAACAGCAAGCGGTTCGCACTGCCGGAGTGTTCCTTGCAAAACCGCCGATAGTCAAAGGCCGAGATCACCGTTTTACCAGTGCCGGTGGCCGCCACCACCAGGTTGCGAGTGAGGCCTCGCACCTTTCGCTCAGCATCCAGCTTGTCCAGAATTTCCTGCTGGTAAGAGTAGGGACGGATGTTGAACAGCATATCCCGGGGCTGGTCATTCCCCTTTTCTCTCTCCGCTTTCAGGGCGCGGAGCAGCCGATCATGCTCCCCCTCCTGGTAGAGCTCAAATTCCGGTGCGTTCCAGTAGCTGTCGAAGGTCGCAGTAATCTTGTCCAAGGTAGTGGGCAGGTCCTTCGCGGTGACCTTCACATTCCATTCCAAACCGCTGGACATAGCCGCTTTGGACAGGTTGGAAGAACCCACATAAGCAGTAGTAAAGCCGGTGTCACGGTAAAACACATAGGTTTTAGCATGAAGACGGGTTCGGTCAGTGTCGTAGCTAATTTTAATCTGGGTGTTGGGCAGTCGATTCAACTCTTCAATGGCTTTGGGGTCGGTGGCACCCATATAGGAGGTAGAAATCACGCGCAACTGACCGCCGTTTTGGGTAAAACTGCGCAGTTCTTCCAAAATCAGTCGCAGGCCGCTCCATTTGATGAAGGACACCAGCATATCGATCCGGTCGGCGCAGGCAATTTCCTTTTTCAACTCGGAGAACATCTGGGGCTCGTTCAGCGCCCCTGTGAACAGACTGCTGCGGGCCAGAGAGGTCTCAGGACGGGGCAGATCACCGGCCGTGCGCTCCATCACCAATAGGGGATCATTTTCCCGCAAAAGCGCAAGAAGCTGCTCTGCCCTGCCGTCAACGCGCAGCGGGGCAAAGTCAGCTTCTTGTGTTGTTTTTTCGATGGTCCGAATCAGCTGATTAACCAGCTCAATTTGGGCGGTCACATCGCCACCCTTATCCGCCAAATCATCCAGACCTTTTTGGGTCACCTCGGCCAGGTATTGCGCCAATATTTGGGAGGCTTCCGCCTTGTCGATGGCCGCCGTGGCGCATCGCTGGGCAGGAAGCGCATTCAGCTCACCACCAATCTCCTCGTTGATGACCTGTTCATAAAGGCCGGGCTGCAACATACCGATCACACCTTTTTATGGTTTTAAGCAGTTTCAGTATATCAGATGAAACATCCCATTGTCGGGACTTTCAAACAACAAGAGTAAGAAAATCACGCACAAAGCGATATCTTTTAATCTTATTATAGAAAATCCCACTCTGTTCGACAAGGTGAAGTTATCTTCATTTACCAATCTGCGCCACATTCCACACCCGCAAGCCCTTCCTTTGCGCATAGTGCAAAGTGTAGGCGGTGCCGCCAGTGGCGCGGGTACACCAGGCAATGCAGCAGGAGGAGCCGTCCACCAGATGTCGGTCTCGGGCCAGAAAGGCCTCACGGCTGGGCGTTTGGCAGCAGACGACTACCTTGTCTACCCTTGCCTCCACCGCCGCTACACGGGCCTGCTGAGCGGGCGTCCAGCGGCTTTGGTAGTCCGGGAAGGGCTGCACCAGGATGATGCGTATCTCGGGTCGGCTCTCCCGAAGCATCAGCAGCTTTTCCGCCACCAGCGTATCAAAACCCAGCGCGCCGCCCACGCCAAAGTAACGCACGCCCTCCTCCAATAGTGGCTCCAGGCAGGCGTACACCCGTTTCCATATTTCCTCTTCTTGCCCAATCGGCAGATTGCGATGCCCTGTGAAGCAGCAGGTAAAAGGTCGCTTGTTCATGCCTCGTCCTCCTCACGATACGTTTTGTATTACATATTTGTAATATATAAATAATACACAATTGTGCACCATAATAACTACAAGAAAATATTGGCGGAGGTGCAACATGGCGCAGGAGGACAAGTTTATAGTTCCGCATCGCAAGCCGGCTGTGGGTAAATCCACGGTGGTTTCGGTGCGTTTGCCGGACACGATGCTCGCCAAACTGGAGGATGTGGCCACTCAAACAGGCCGTACCCGCA
>ENA-OPSI01000126-OPSI01000126.1-human-gut-metagenome-genome-assembly--contig:-NODE-126-length-30828-cov-2.564651_pt1 | contig 30828 bp, 30 predicted proteins | sample MGYA00241806_ERZ501903 | MGnify/ENA primary metagenome ERZ501903 (study PRJEB25962, sample SAMEA2042439) | human gut metagenome | biome: human gut; feature: human-associated habitat; material: faeces...
ACGTTTCGCTGCACGGGCATGGTGGGCCACGGCTCGCACAACCAACCCGCGGGAACGTGGTCGGACGACACATCGATGGCGCTTGCCATCTGCGACAGCTACCGCGAGCTGGGTCGTGTGGACGCAGACGACATCCGCACGCGGTTTTGCCGCTGGTACCGCGAGGGCACCTATACCGTGGACGGCCTGTTCGACATCGGCGGAGCGACGGCTCGAGCGCTCGACCAGGGCTTTGGCTGCGCAGACGAATGGGACAACGGCAACGGCTCGCTCATGCGCACGGTCCCCTTGGCATTCACCGATGCGCGCGACGAGGACATCGAGGCGGTCTCGGCCATCACACACGCGCACCGCACCTCGACCAAAGCATGCGTAGAGCTCGTAGCGATCGCCCGGCGGTTGGCGGCAGGCGTCCCGATGCGAGAAGCCACGGGCCCGCATGCTGCGCTCGCCGAGCGCCCTGTACGTGAGGTGCGCTCCGGAGGCTTCGTGCGCGACACGCTGGAGGCGGCCCTCTGGTGTCTGCTCACAACGAACAGCTACCGAGACTGCACGCTCGCCGCCGTCAATCTCGGCGACGATACCGACACCACCGCCGCCGTAGCCGGCGCGCTGGCGGGCATGATCAGCCCCTTCGCCATCGAGGCTCTGACGGCGGCCTACACGGACGGCGCCGAGTGGCTCGACGCGCTGCGTGGAAAGAACGTGATCGAGCGCTGCTTGTTCTAGGGCGCAGCGACGAATCTACTTCACGCCCTCAAAGCGCCAGACGGAATAATGCTGCGGAAACTCGTAGAACTTGATGCTTCTACCAGAAGCCGTTTGGAACATCTGAATGCTGCCCGAACGGACGAGCCGCCAACCAGGACGGCCCAGATAGGCGAACGATTCTCCGTTATCGGACATGTGGACGAGCGCGAAGGGCCGCGCCGCCTCGCGCTCGGCCTTGTCGAGGAAGCGCGTGAGCACCGCCGTATCGAACGGATTGAACAGGTAGAAGCAGGTATAGGGCGCAAGCGAGATGTCGAGCACGCTGCCAGCGATAACGTTGAGCTGAGGAGACGATGCTGCCCACGATGAGGCGATGTTAGCGAGACGGGCATCCAACTCCACGCCCGTTGCCCGGCATGGAAGCTGCGAGGCCGCATAGGCGAGAACCCTGCCCGCTCCGCAGCCTACATCGAGCAGGTGATCGTTCGCCGTGAGACCAAGCTTGCCAAGCAGCTCTTCCAGCACGAAATACGGCGTCGGAGTGGGTTCGTGCACGCCGGCGGATGCCAGGTCCGCGCGGACCTGAGCGTCCACGTGAAGCGAACGGCCGCACAGGGCAACGTCCCGCGCCGCGTCGGCAGCAAGAAGGTCCGCCTTGCTGGCTATCGATGCATATGAGGTGGCCACGGCATCACTCCCCTCTCGCTGGGCCCTGGCGGGTCGCTCGACGCGCCCGATTCGAGGCGCTGCTAGCGGAAAATGCTCGCCCGGCATCCCCTTCGAACACTTGCTCTTCCCCAAACAAGACTGCCAAAACCACTCGTTCCAGTTTTGGGAACATCTTTTTGCCGCGGTCGCCTTGCCGCATGCCAACGTTTCCAAAATCCTGCGGTTTTCCTGCGTTCAATACGCCGCACTCCGTATCGTTGGAAAAGATATTCCCAGAAGTGAAATGAACGCGCAAACGGCGCCTCAGAAGAGCGAAGCAGGAGGCGCGCACGAGGGGCAATATAAAGAGTCTGCCGAAGAGAGTAAATCGCGCAGCAGTGCCACATCACCGTACATTCCTCCTCCATTCATTACAAAAGGTGCGATACCCGCCGCTGATTCAATCTAGAAGCTAATTATTAGGAGGTGGGCTATGATGGATGCAAACGCAGGCTTTGGCTAAACCGAGAGATTTGCCGTGCCGCATTTTCCGGAGGAGGGATTTACTTGACCTTCGAAGAAGTCACCAAGCTTGTGCTCGCATTCCGCGATGAACGCGATTGGAAGCAATTTCACAACCCTAAGGACCTTGCCCTCTCTCTGAATCTTGAAGCAGCCGAACTGCTTGAAGTATTTCAATGGTCAGGCGACGATTTGGAAGTCCTTGAAAAATAGGTCGGAATGAGTTCCGTTGATGAGCAGCCATCACGGTAAACTATCTGGCAACAGTACCCCGCACGCCTCTCTCGGAAACGATGAAGCGCACCAGGCGGGGTCATTTTTCTACTCCTCCTACGCAGCCGGTCGGGTCGCATTCTCCCTGATGTTTCTAATTGCCGTTAACAAATCCATCTGCTGCTGCGTTGAGAAAATCCTGACAAACGATTTCGGACGATCGAACGGGGGCTGCGTCAATGCCTGCGGTTCCATATAGCCGTTATCAACCACATAGTTGACCACACGCTTCACGAATGAAATCTGCTGTTCATTCAAGCTCTGATCATTCAGGAATCCCGCAAATGCCTCCATAGCCGCATCGCGATCCAAGTGTACTAGCGTTGCTGGATAGTGCCAAACCGCTCCTAGGCATATACCCGATCAGCTCATCCACCTTTTCATTATTGAAATGGAATGTCTGAGCACCTATACTACTGTTAAACAGAAGTATTGGAGTCGCCATGGAATTTGCCGACAAAGATCTTCAGCAATTCTGGGAAAGCAACGGAGGGACATGCCCTAGGCGCATCCCTTCGGATTGCAGAAAAGTGCTGTTTCGCAAGCTGCAAATGCTCGACGCTGCACACGCGATACAGGACCTTCGGATTCCTCCCAATAACAGGCTCAAGCGCCTTCAAGGCGATCGGTTTGGGCAATATAGCATTCGCGTAAATGACCAATGGAGACTTTGCTTCACCTGGTCAAACGGAGAACCAAAAGGGGTTGAGTTTTGTGACTACCATTAACAGCCTCATTTCCACGCCCGGCGAGATCCTACTCGAGGAGTTCCTTCAGCCCCTGGGTATTTCGCAATATCGCCTCGCCAAGGCGATCAACAAGCCACAGTCCGCAATCTCGGACATCGTCCACGGGCGCCGCGCCATTTCCGTCGAGATGGCCTGGCTCCTCTCCCGCGCGCTCGGAACTACGCCGGAGTTCTGGCTCAACTTGGAAACGACATACCAGATTAAGTCCTTCGATGAAGGCAAACTCCCGGCAGTCGAGGCACTCATTGAGTAATCTCGGAGGTCTGAAACCGTATTCCGAGGGGCACACGCCGCCCGGAACGCTACGACTGTCGAGCGAACACAGCACCCCGGGCTCGCAAACCCGCTCCTACCACTCATCCCCGGCACGACCGCGCTGCCGCTTCAACTGGGACCGATGGCGCTTATCCGCCAGCCGGCGTTCGCGTGCGGCCTTGGGCACCTTGGTCTTCTTGCGCACGCGCGGCGGCTGGGCGCGGCGCTTGAGGATCGACGCAATCTTTTGCAGGCAGAGCTGACGGTTCTGAAGCTGACTCCGCGTCTCGCGCGCGGTCACGGTGATGCCCGTGGGTACATGCGTCATGCGCACCGCGGAATCCGTGGTGTTCACACCCTGGCCGCCCGGGCCCTTCGACCGAAACACCTGCACCTCGCAGTCCCGCGCAAGCTCGTCGATACTCTGCTGAGCGTATTTCGCATAATCACGCCAGTTCATCCTCCATCTCCTCAATTCCAATTTGGGGACGTGCCCGTTTTGACCGAAAGTGGTCAATTTGGACCCGTCCCATATTGACCCGTTTTATCACTCTGCTGCCCAGCTGCTACTTCCCCTGCACCATGGTGAGCGAGATCTTGCCGCGGTCGCGATCGACCTTTTCCACCCACACCTTCACGGTGTCGCCCACGGCCACCACGTCGCTCGGGTGCTTCACGAAGCGCTTCGCCAGCTTGGAGATGTGCACGAGGCCGTCCTGGTGCACGCCCACATCCACGAAGGCTCCGAAGTCGACCACATTGCGCACGGTGCCGGTAAGCTCCATGCCCGGCTGCAGGTCGTCGATAGAGAGCGCCGCGCGGCTGAACACCACCTCGGGCGCATCGTCGCGCGGGTCGCGGCCGGGCTTTTTGAGCTCGTCGATGATATCGATGAGCGTCATGAAGCCGCAGCCCAGCTCGCCCGCGAGCGCGGCCACGTTGCCCACGCGCTTATCGATGTCCGGGATGCCGCCCGCCGCGAGGTCCGCCGCCGTCACGCCGGCACGCTCGAGCACCTGCGTGGCAACCGCGTAGCTCTCCGGGTGCACGCTCGTCGCATCGAGCGGGTTCTTACCGCCCGAGATGCGCAAAAAGCCCGCGCACTGCTCGAAGGCCTTCGGCCCAAGCTTGGGCACCTTCTTGAGCTGGTTGCGGTCGGTGAACACGCCGTTCTCCTCGCGGTACGCCACGATGTTCTTCGCAACCGGCTGCGTGATGCCGGAAACGTAGCTCAAGAGGCTCGCGCTCGCTGTATTCACGTCCACGCCCACGCGGTTCACCACGTCCTCCACCACGTTGCCAAGCGTGCGCGAGAGCTCGGCCTGGTCAAGGTCGTGCTGGTACTGGCCCACGCCGATGGACTGCGGCGGAATCTTCACGAGCTCGGCCAGCGGGTCTTGCAGGCGTCGGCCCAGACTCATGGCACCGCGCGTGGTCACATCGAGCTCCGGATACTCCGCACTCGCCAGCTCGCTCGCCGAATACACGGACGCGCCGGCCTCGTTCACGATGGTATAGCGCAGATCGGGCGCCTGCTCGGCGATGAACTCCGACACGACCTCCTCGGTCTCGCGGCTCGCCGTACCGTTGCCGATCACGATGGTGTTGATATGGTGCTTCTTCACCAGACGCGCCAGCTCGCGCTTGGTACCCGCCACGTCGTGACGCGGCTTGGTGGGGTAGACGACGCCGTGATCGAGCAGCTTGCCCGTCTCGTCCAGCACTGCGACCTTGCAGCCCGTGCGGAAGCCCGGGTCAAGCGCGATCACGCGCGCGCCGCGCACCGGACGGGCCGAGAGCAGGCTCTCGAGGTTCTTGCCGAAGACCTTGATAGCATCCGTCTGCGCGCGGACCGTGAGCTTAGCGCGGAGCTCGCGCTCGAGCGAAGGCGCCATAAGGCGCTTGTAGCCGTCGGCGATGGCGGCGTCGAGCACCGGGGCGAAGGGGCCCTGACGGCGCGGCCAGCGGGAACCGAGGCGCGTAACGGCAGCTTGCGTGTCCACGCCCACGCGCACGCGGAGCTTGCCCTCGCGCTCGCCGCGGTCGATGGCGAGAATGCGATGGTTGGGAATCTTGCGCGCGGGCTCGGAGAAATCGTAGTAGGGCTCGTACGGCGTCTTCTCGTCCGCATCCACCGCAGCTGCGACGATCTCGCCCGTGCCCTCGGTGAAGGAGCGCAGGTCGGCGACGTTCTCCGGGTCCTCGGCAACCGTCTCGGCCACGATGTCCTGAGCACCCGCAAGGGCCTTTTCGGGCGTGTCGTAGCCGGCCTCGACCGCCTCGGCGGTAACGTATGCGGCGGCCGCATCGAGCGGCGTCTCACCGCCCTTGGGCGTGACCTGCATGATGATCATGTTGGCGAGCGGCTCGAGCCCCGCCTCGCGAGCCTTCTGCGCGCGCGTCTGTCGCTTCTTGCGGTAGGGCTTGTAGAGGTCCTCGACGCGCTGGAGCTGCGTAGCGGAGCGAATCTCGGCCTCGAGCTCGGGCGTGAGCTTGCCCTGGGCGTTGATGAGGATGATCACGTCCTCTTTGCGCTGCTCGAGATTGCGCAGGTAGGTGAGGCGGTCGCCCAGCGTGCGGAGCGCGACGTCGTCCATACCGCCCGTGGCTTCCTTGCGGTAGCGCGCGATGAAGGGAATCGTGTTGCCCTCATCGATGAGGTCGATGGCCGCCTGAACGGCGGCGGGCTTGAGGTTCAGCTCTTCTGCGAGCGTGAGGGTTATGTCCATGCAATGACTCCAGACCATTCGATGTTGGAGTGACTAGGATACCCGCCCACGCGGACAGGGGCAACCGGACGGGACCGGTCGCCGGGATGCCCGGCAGGAAGCATCCGCCTAGAACCCCCCCGAAGCGCGGCTCCGCGCTCAGCCCCTGCGTCTGGAACACGCGCTCGACCGCTTCCTCGTACTCCCCCACCTTGCGAGCTTTCCGCACCGCGCGATGCACGACCTGCGGGTCTGCGAAGGAATATTTGGCGTAGGACCACCATTCCTTCATGCGAAACACCGCATTGCCGCCGATCTCTTCCTCATAGGCGCAGAAGAGCTTGTCGTGGAAGTGCTTGAGCTCGGCTGCTGTGGCAGCCTGCCCGCCGTTGAGCATGCGCGCCAGCGCGGGGTTGGAGAGGATGCCGCGGCCGAGCATCACGTGGCGCGTCTCCGGATACGCCTCGAGTAACGCCGCCATGTCATCGGTCCCAAAGATGTCCCCGTTATACGCCACGGGAAACGGCGCCCGTCTGAGCGTCTCGCCGTAGAGCTCCAGGCGCGGAACGCCCTGGTAGCGATCTTTCTGAACACGAGGATGGACGATGAGCTCCTGGAGCGGGAAGCGGCAGTACAGCTCGAGGATCTTCTCGTATTCAGCGTCTTCCAGCACACCGACCCGCGTCTTGACCGAGATCGGAAGACGCGACCGGTCGCATACCTCCTGCAGGAACCCTTCGAGTTCCCCGAGGTTTCTGAGAAAGCCGGCACCCCTCCCCTTGGCAACGACCGTCCCGGAAGGGCACCCCAGGTTCAAGTTCACCTCCGCATAGCCCATATCGGCAAGCACCTGCGTCGCCCACACGAACTTGTCTGCATCGTTGGTGAGCAGCTGCGGAACTACGTCGAGACCTTGGTTGCGCTCCGGGTCGACCTCTTTATACGCCTTGCCGCCAAACGAAGAGCCTACCTGCGGCGGAGCGAGGAACGGAGTGTAGTAGCGGTCGAGGGCGCCGAAGCACTCCGCGTGGACCCTGCGAAATACGCTTCCCGTGATCCCCTCCATGGGGGCAAGCGAGAATATCATCGGCGTCGGCTCCCCTTTCCCTCCTGCCGCGGCACCTAAGCCGCATCGAGGGCGGCTACCATCAAATGGAGACATTGTAGCGCGGACTGCATACGGCGAAGAAGCGCTCGCCGCCTTGCCTAAACCGAAACCGGTTCAATGGCCCAGCATAGAGAGGCACGATGGAGCGTCTTGCGGAGAGTCTTGAAGTGAGACTTGGCATGCAGCGCACGGCAGACGATAAGGGCGGATGCCCGTTACCTAAGCATCCGCCCTAAAGTCTCATCTAGATAAAGGTTGTCGTACCGTCGCGTTAGCTCCTGCGCCGCCTTGCGAGCAGCCCGCCTGCGAGCACCGCAGCGCCAACAGCCGCCGCCGCAGCCACCGCGAGCATGCTCATATCACCCGTAGCCGGAATGGCGGCCGCATCCTGCTCCAGCCCTTCAGACGAGCCGGGCTCGCTGGGTTCAGCCGGGCGCTCAGGATTGACGGGGGTCGTCTGGTCCGGATCCTGACTCGACTCCTTCTCGCCGCACACGGTGCAGACGCCGCCTACGAAGCTATGGCCGGCAGCAGGGATCTCCTGATAGGTCGAGTAGCCGCAGGCGCACTCGTCATAGGCAGCCCAGCCAGGGTCGGTGCAGGTGGGATCCTGTCCGTCGTGGTGCGCCAGACTATGCGCATCGTAGTTCGCAGTGAGCTCGACGGCACCCGCCGGCATCGTGAAGGTGGTCTGAGCTGCGGAGGGATCGTCGAAGGAGCCCACCGCAGCACCGTTCTGCGTCCAGCCGGAGAAATGCCCGTTCGCATCACGCGAACGCCCGCAGCCCGGGCGGCAGCACGTCCTGCGCATGAGGCAGTCCCTCGGGCGCAGGCAGATGCAGAAGCACGCTCGCGGCCTGGGCGATGAACGCCTTCGCGGCGCAGAGCCGCTGCACGAGCCGCTCCGTCACATTCCACCGCTGGGCGGCATCCTTCACCGTCATGTATTCCACGGCAAGCCCTCCCTGCTGTCCCTGGGCGCGGGGTTCGTTCGCCACGCGCGCAAACCGTTCGTTATTGCGAACACTATGGCACAGGAAGGGCGTTGATTCTATTCGCCTAACCGTACAGTTTGCAGGCTAGTGGTGACAGGCGTGCTCCTCGTCCATGACGGACAGGGTGCCTGCGGCGGCCATGTTCGCGACCTCGCCCACATTCGGGGTCTCGCTCTCGAAGTAAACCGTAATGCCCGCCTGAGCGAACCCCATCAAGGGACGCATACCCATGCCTGCGGCAACGATCGCGTCGGCGCCGTGCTCGGCAAGCAGGGAGACGGGTCGCATGCAGCCGCCTTCTTCGTGCGGCAGGTTGTCGATGACCTCCGTCGCGGTAATCGTGCCGTCTTCGACCGTCACCACGGTAAAGCAGTCGCAGTGGCCAAAATGACCCGAGCGATCGCACTCGAGCCCGCCCGCACCCATGGTTGGAATAGCGATCTTCATGAGGTTGCCCTCTTTCTTCTTGCAGGCACTTCGCTTTTGCGCCCGCACCCGTACCTTATGCTACTTGGCTACTACGCGATATCCTCCGCGATATCGATGCTCTCGCCCAGAAGACCCACGTGGGCGCCGGCGGCAGCCTTGTTGCTCTCCGCGTGCACGATGAGCCATTTATCGGCAGCCCACAGGAGCGGGGCATCGCCGGCGTTGGCAAGCGCAGAATCGAGCTCCGGTAGAGGGCCGTTCGTGCCCTGGGGCAACGCGACGAGCGTGCGGAAGCCCTCATCGCCTGTCTGACAAGGCGCGTAGTGCAGGGTGTCGGCAAAGACTTCGACGAGCACACCGGCGGGCACGCGGAACGCGCGCGCGAGCGACATGTCGAGCGTGGCGTCGACGCCCATCCCCTCTATCTGGTGCTGCTTTGCAAGGAGCAGGATGAAGTCGTTCGAACCGAGGTTGAACTCGCTGGAGCGGTGGTACTCCAAGGCGTTGAGACGCGTGTTATGGCCGCAGCACCAACCCAGTTGAGTGGGACGACCGCCGAAGAGAAGCCCCTTGAACGCAGGCGCGACCTCGAGCTCTTCGAGTGCGGTGGCGCTGGCCTCGTACTTCGTGCCGTCCTCCGGGCAAGGTGCGTACTCAGCGAGCGCGTGGACCACGGGCTCGGTGAACGCGACAGGAACATCTGCCCACACGCGACCATAGTTGCGGAATGATTCGTCATAGATAGATTCGATGAGCATGGTGTCCCCCTTCTTCTGCTGGGATTCGACTGACATGCAGCGCGGACGGCGCACCCGCGCCGGCAACGTCGAATGCGTCGATTATCGCACGATTCGCATGCACAGATTCGCTCTACATCCCCGTTTATCGTCGATGTAGGTCAAATTCCTGTAAGTTATGCTTCTCAATGTCAGCTTTGGTGGCGCAGTTCAAAACAGATAGAGAGGAGGCGTCGAAGGGGCTCTCGGTTACGCCTCGATGCGAATCGCGATGCTCGCGCCGCCGAGTTCGGGGTCGATAAAGCGCGCATCGCCACCATGCTGCCGCGCGATCGTCCGCACCACAGAAAGACCCAGCCCGGTACTGCCGTTCTTGCGCGAACGACCCTCTTCCAGGCGTACGAACCGACCGAACACGCGCTCGCGATCCTGTTCCGGGATACCCGGCCCATCATCGCTCACAACGATCTCGACGAATTCGCCGTCCGCGTTCTCAACATTGCGGCACGAGATCGCCACACGACTTCGTGCATAGCGCGCTGCGTTGTCGAGCACGTTGCGCACCGCATGCGAAAGCGCCTCGTGATCTGCCGTGCACACCACCGGCTCCACACCGGAAACATCGACCTCGCACGACGCCCTCGCTTTCAAAGACGAGGCCTCTTCATAGAGCAGGTCGCACAGATCGAGTTGCTGCTTGTCCAAACGCGACACGCCCTCATCCTGGCGCGCGAGCAATAGCAGGTTGCTCACAATACCGCCCAGACGCTCGTTTTCAGAGAGCAGGTCGTTTGCAAGCGTATCCGCGTCAACCGCGTCCGGATGGTCGCGCATGGTCTCGAGCATGACGCGAATAGCCGCCACCGGGCTCTTGAGCTCGTGCGATGCATCGGAGACGAAACGGCGCTGCTCCGCAACGGCAGCCTCGAGGCGCGCGAGCATATCATTGAACGTGGTTGCCAGCGGTTCCAGGTCGCGATCGTGCTCCGGCACGGGCAAGCGGCGGCTCAAGTCGCCGATGGATATCGTCGCGGCCTCCGCGCGCATGCGCTCGACCGGCGCGAGCGTGCGCGCAACGGCGAACCACGAGAGCACCGCGACTGCGCACAGGGAGCCAAGCATGGCGATGGCGAGCACGATGGCGACCGTCCTCATTGCCTCGCGCGCGGGAGCGAGCGACGTCAGCGCGGCGATGGTGACCACGCCATCGGGCGTCTGGACGCCGCGCTCCACCACGAGGATCGGCCCTTCGATACCGAGCGCCGTAGTGGCGTCGATGTGCATCTCCTCGACCGATACCGAAACTTCCTGGGCAGACGATGTGCCCGCCTGCTCCGCCACGAAGGGAAGCCGCTGCTGCACGAAATGGAGTGCATGTGCATGGATGCGGCCGCGCGCCGAGGCGTCGCCGTCGTAGCCGGAAGCACCTCCGTCGTCGTAGCCGGAAGCACCTCCGTCGTCGTAATTCGAGGCAGCTTGTTGCGGCTGCGACGGAGCGGGAGCAGACGAATACCCGCTGTTATAGTTCGAAGAGGCTGCCGGCGCGGAAGCTTGCGGACGTGACGGGCTACTTTGCGGCGTTGCCGAGGGATCCGCCTGCTCGCGCTCCTCTGCCTGCGGCACCACGTCGTCGGCATCGTCTTCGGCAGGCTGCTCATCAGCCATATCAAACGTCAGAGAGACGCGCTCACGCTCGCCGCGGCGCTCCTCTCCCGGCGCCAGGCCACCCTCCGAGATGGGCGCCACGTCGCTCGCCCAATCGCTCGACGCCACCACGTTTCCAGACTCATCGATAATCTGTACAAGATCGGCGCCGGTCCCGCGCAGTTCGTCGGGCATCTGGCCGGCAGCGACCTGCGCTTCGATCTCGTCGAGGCGCTGATCAAGACTGCCCGAGATGGTGGCGCTGATCGCCCAACCCGTCGCCAGCGCAACGGCGGCAGTAATGGCGACCATGGCAGCCGCGCACACCGCGACGGTGATTACCGAAACCTTCCCTCGAATGCTTTTGAAAAGATGCATGGTCTCTCCCTGGTTTCTGGCCGATGCGCCCCGCGGTGTCATGCGCGCTGGCGCGCCCGTGCGACATCGCGTTTCCACGTGGCAGCAGGTCCCAGCGGCATCACCCGTACCAGACTCCGGCGTTGCGTCGCCCTACGCCGGCTCGGACATCCGATACCCCACCCCACGCACGGTGTGGATGAGACGCTGCCCAAACGCCGCGTCAACTTTCTTCCGCAGGTAGCCCACGTACACCTCGACGACGTTGTCGCCGCCCATGTACCCCGGCGACCACACGTGGTCGAGGATCTGCGTCTTGGTGAGCACCTGCCCCGCGTTGTACATGAGGTATTCCAGCAAGGCGAACTCGCGCGGCGTGAGCTCGATCGCCGTGCCGCCGCGTTCGACGGCCTTGGAAGCCGGATCGAGCGTGAGGTCACCCACCTGCAGCTTCGCCGAACCCTTGCTCGCCCCGCGCCGCAGCAGCGCTCGCAGGCGCGCTACCAGCACCACAAGCGAAAAGGGTTTCCGAAGAAAGTCGTCGGCACCAATATCGAGCGCATCCGCCTCGTCGTACTCGCCATCCTTGGCAGTGAGCATGAGCACCGGCGTCGTGATGCCCGCGCCTCGCAGCTCGCCGCACACGTTGTAGCCGTTCATGCCGGGGAGCATGATGTCGAGGGTGATGACGTCGTACGCCTCGGTGAGCGCCATCTCCAGACCCGTGTTGCCGTCGCAGGCGATATCGACGGTGAAGCCCTCGTCTTCCAAGCTCGCCTTGAGGTACGCGACGATGTTCTCCTCGTCTTCAACGACCAAGACGCGCATATGAATCCCATCCATTCCGCTCCGAGCGCACCGTGCAAGTCGATTCTACGGAGAAGGGCGCCCGCCCTTGCAGCGTAGCGCCCCTCCTTCGGCAAGTGGTAGCTCTATCCGAAAAGCCTTACCGTTTCCTTACAGCATGTAAAATAACCCCAGGGGTTTTAACATCGCCGCGCTAGTCGTCGTAGCCGCTGTCGGAGTCGTAGTTGCTGTAGCCGCTGTTGCCCGTAGCGGGAGCAGAGACCGCGGGTGCCGAAGCCGCAGGGGCGGGCGCGGGTGCGACGTAGGCAGAAGCGCCGTCATCGTAGCCGCTGTTTCCGTCATCCCAAGAATCGTCGTAGAGGCTGTCGCCCGATTCGTACACGCTGTTGCCGTCGTAGTCTGTGGCTCCGTCGTAGTCCGTGGCGCCGTCGTCGTAGTTGGTGTTGCCATCGTCGTAGTCCGTAGCGCCTGGGGCGGGAGCCTGCGTGGTCGCCGGAGCCTGGTTCGCGCCATTCGCGTCGTCGCCACTTGCTACCACACTCTGTCCCTTCGCCGCGCCTGAAACCAGAGCGCTTGCCGCCGACGTATCGCAGCCGGTCAGGAAGAGCATGCCGCACAGGCCGATCATGCACAGGGGGACGAGGGCGAGCTTGGGGTTGGCGAGGTCGAGCTTCTTCATGGTGTCCTCCTTCTCTTGCGTTCCGCTTCGAGCGGTTTTCGCTAATCCGTGCGCCTTCCTCTGGGCGCATGGTCATAATGCCGAAGGAACCTGAGAAAAAGCTGAGAGAATCTGCCGCGGCTCTGAGCGCGCAAATGGGGTATGAACGGGATATTCCGGGCGCAGAACAACCCAAGGAGGAGCACCCATGACCAGCCTTGAGAACATCCGCGTGTTCACGCAGAGCGCCATCCGCATCCAGAACAAGGACGGCGTGGTCATCTACCTCGATCCCTTCAGCCTCACGGATGCCGAGGCGGCGCACGACGCGGACTACGTGTTCATAACCCACGCGCATTACGACCACTTCTCGCCGGAAGACATCGTACGCGTGGCGGGTGACCATACCGAGCTCGTGGCGCCGGCAAGCATGGGTGCCGAGGTGGCCAGTGTGGCGGATGAGATTGGGGCGACGGCGGTGCACCTGCTGCAAGCGGGCGGGCGGCTCGAGCTGCCCGGCGTTGCCGTCGAGGCCGTGCCTGCATACAACGTGGAGCCGGAGCGCCTGGGGATGCACCCGCAGACGCACGGCTGGCTGGGCTATGTGCTCACCGTCGACGGCGTGCGCTACTACGCGGCGGGCGACACCGACCAGAACCCGGATAACGAGCAGGTGACGCGCGACGTGGCGCTCGTGCCCATCGGCGGGACGTACACGTGCGACCCGCATCAGGCCGCGGCGTTCGTGAACGCGCTGCACCCGAAGACTGTGGTACCCATTCATTACGGCAGCATCGTGGGCGTGCAGGAGAACTTCGACGAGTTCGCCGCCGAGGTCGCGCCCGGGATCGAAGTCGTGCGGAAAGTTGAGCGGTAGGACGCTACGCCCCGCCAACGCCCCATACCGGGCTACGCCACCGCAACAACCGCTTCGAGCAGATCCTCTACCCGGCAGTGAAGCACGCGAGCGATCTGCGCCACGGCGGAAGCTTGCGCCCGGTTGATATCCTTGTTGCGCTGCTCATACATCTGTATCGACCGCAGCGAAACGCCAGATAGCTCGGCGAGTTCACGCTGCGTGTACCCACAGGCACTCCGCATGCGCGCGAGGTTCGTCTGCCCCCGATAGCTTGTCATCCGCTCCGCAAATAGCTGAGCCATGCGCTCTTCGGATGCTTCGTGCCACGGGTCGTACAAGTCGACAAGCACATCGAACGGCAACACATCGAAAACCGTGCGGAACGTAAGCGCAAACCGCCATTGGACGTACGCGGCGATCCAGCCCGCCCAATACTCAGGCGTCCTGTCTGGTCGAAAGCCCTGCTCGATCATCGCCCGTTCATCGTCGTAACCAAGCTCGCCGCACATGTCCCAGAAGAGCTCGATGCCCGACCGCCCAGAAACCACCCACGGTGCCCCCGTTTCGAACTGCCGGGCAAGCCGACTCGACGCAAAAAGGTTCGCAACCTCAAATCCTTCGGCACCGTAGTCCCAGACCGCGTAGTCGAAGAAGCATGCAAGGCAGGACATGGCGTCTTCTAGGTAGAGGACGTCGTACGCGCGGGCAGCGACGTCGCGGCCTTTAGAAGAGACGTGGGTCATGGGGATCGACCTCCTCGAGCAGGATATCGCGAACATACAGCCCGGTGCGATCGAGCTGCGCGCAAAGAGATTGGTACTGGCTCCGCGCACGGCGATCGCGTTCGGCCCTACGCGCGTGATAGATCTCGCAAGACGCAAGTTCATAGCCGGTACATCGGATGCGCTCGAACGCCTTCGCACTGGTAAGCGCAACCTGCTCGCCCAGATTTCCCAACCGCATAGCCTCGGAAAGCTGCGCTACGGAAATCGTGTTGTTCAAAAACGCCCGCGCGAACGAAAAGTACGAATCGTCTGCACGGTATCCGCGGATGATATCGAAACCCGACGTATCGATGAGAAAGCGATCGAGCAGGTAGTCGCGAGCGGTGCGAGCGATGGCATTCGAGAGGTCGACGCGGCGATTTGCGAGCAACAAAGCGAGCCAAGCGAGCACCGAATATTCCGAACTAGAAAGGTCGAGGATGGCGAGCTTGTCCGTAGCAAGCTCATAGCGATTCGCAAACCCATCCGCTTCACCAGGACACGCCCATTCCTTTGCAAGGTCTTCATGCTCGGTACAATAGAAGCCCGCGCCGTAGTCGTTGTATGGACGGCACAGCTCCAAGCGCGGTTGCTTAACGATTTCGGACGCCCCGTGCCAGAGGATCATGGCGCCACCGCCTTCGCTTCTGTATCTGAAGTATCACTGTAGTGATAGTAGCACAGAAGCAGGATGAGCTGTGCGCCTGTTTGTCTCCCAACTTGCAGACCGCTCACCCATGTGCTCAAAGACCGCAGTCGTCCCCATGCGATACGATGTCCTAAAGACGCAAGCTCGCCACCGCCCGGCGTTTGAAAGGACACATCATGGGAATCTTCGGCTCGCGTGAAGAAAAGCTCGAAAACAAGGCGCAGCAGTACCGGAGTGACGGCATGTTCCAATACGCCGAGACCGTGCGCGCAAGCCTCGCGCCCAAAGACGGCAAGGTACACGTCGTGTTGCTGAACAGCTTCTCGAAGTTCCTGAACCAGACGTTCGAGTGCGAGAACAAGTACACCGGACAGATCGACGCGATCATCAGCGCCATGCAAGACGACGGCTATGAAATCTTGGACGTAAAGTTCAATTCGATCCAAGGTCAGGGGCTCACCGGCAGCATGGAAGGGTTCCATACGCTGGTGATGTATAGGTAGGGACGGAAGGCTGACCATGAACGATAAAGAGCTTTTAGAAAAGATCGGGCTGACCGAAGCGGAAGCCGACGTGCGAGGCGCCATATACGAGAATGACGAATGGGACGAATCCTCATTAGAAAAGCCCCAGTGCGGGAAGCCGTCAGCCGCCGACAACGAGAACAGCGTTTACACCAACGACAAGTACCCGGTTTAGGCCAATATCCCAACGGCTGCATTTGCCGCACGGATGCTATTCCGCAATCTTGATTCGACTTGGACGCTCGGCACGGCGGGGGGGTAAACTGCCCCTTGCCTCGCGGAACCCAATTCTTGCATTATCGTTTGATCGACGAGAGATTCTGCCATATATAGCATATGTAACAACATTCAGCAGCCGATTAATCATATAAGCCTCTACCGAGACAGCATTTTTTAAACTTCTTCCCGCTGCCGCACGGGCATGGATCGTTACGCCCTGGCTTGTGACCGTACTTCTTTCGATATGCATTAGACTGCGCGCGAGCCACTGTCGCGATATATCTCTCTGCCTCCCCGCGCTCTCTGTCTGTAAGGTCAGATCTCCGAAGATGGAACGATGTGACGTCCGCAATTTCCCTATGATTGCGATAGACGAAGTTCACCGCTATAGCATCTGGACTTGTGCTAGATAGCAGCGCAGCTGCTGTTTTTGCCCTCAGCACGCTTTCATCATTAGGTCTCTCTTGTAGACATCCGAACAGACAAATCTTAGTCACGCCCTCCGAACTCTCCCCCGGTAAACAAAGAATGCAATTCAGCGGCGTAAGACCGAGCGCTCGCACGCGCATTGATTCGGCAACCATTGACCTTTCTTCACTTCCCAAATCAAGCAGACTGCAAGCAACAAGTCGACGATTTGGAATCCTGCTGTTACCAAGGGCATCTACTAGTTGATAGAACTCCTCAGGGCTAGACTGAACTGGCTTTTCCCCTTTGACGCCCGCAAAAAGGTCATCAAACCATTTGTTCAGCTCGTCTCTACAGCCGTCATACACAACCATATTGAGCTGCTCGTACTTGGATTCATGCTCATTAAATATGTCGTCAATAGTTACCGAGTAGCAATTGTTCTCGATATACATTCCCAGATGATCGAGTTCGTCATTGAACGCGATTCTCTTATGTTCAGAAGCCCTGCGGCGCTGCATGAGAAAATGCAGGAATACAAGGGGATTATCGAAATAGCGATTGAATACGAGAAGATCATCGATTGAAATGGCAATAGTGCCCGGCTCAACATCGATAAAGAGCAGCTTCTCGGCGCGAGTTGCAAACTCATTTATGTCGTCAACTGTAACGCAGATTCTAAAGCACTCACGAATTGAAGACATGTCGATTGATGCAACAGCATGCCCATCCTTGTCGTACAAATTTGCTTTAGGGTCGCAGCGGCAAAGATAATCAATCGTCGCTGCCGCCTGTTTGGATGCCTTTTCGATTAGTGACTTGAAGGCATTAATGTGGCCCTCCGGATCATCCATAGGATCAGTCGGACAATACGCACCCGCTTTCACCTCAACTGCTAGGACGCAGTCGTCAAATACGACCACTATGTCACTCTCTTGAGACGCCTTCCGCCTACTGAACGTAACGCCTTCTTTTGGGTGAAATACATTCCGATAGATGCCTGCTCCGGGCAGAAGCTTTCCAAATAATGCGGCAACCGCGCTCTCTGAGGACTCCGCCTGATTCTCTTTCCACTCGCTGATAAAAGCCTCTTCAGTTTTAACTGTCTGCAAATCATTACGATGGCGCATGGCCGAATAAAATGCCCTGTAGAAGTTATCCATAAGGTTTGCGTAGCAGAAGCAGTATGCCTTTTCTCCTATTGTGATAAACGGATAGTTCCGTATGGGCATGATGCCGACCGGATTTATTGCGTAAGCCAAGCCCTCACTGCCGGACTCTGGAAACGAAAGCATGGAAAGATCTTGGATTAATTCTGCGGGCCAGCCAGTTATCTTCTGTACATCATATAGACCTGAACCGAACAGGTTTTCTGATATATCCCGCGCATTGAACTTCTCTCGTAGAGCGTGCATGGAATCCGGATCGCTTTGATCGATACGCTGCCACTCTTCGAACGCCTCATCAAAGCGATTCATCACATTGCCCCAACCAAGGCATATTGAATTTCGAAGAGCAATTACCCCCTTTACAACGTCAGAGAAACTCACGCCGTGTATTTCATGTATTAGTTTGTCTTGACCCGACAGCAAATAACTTAGGTACTCCTCTTCGAGAAGTTGGTATCTTTTTCCGCGCAGCGCTTGATATGAGCTGGCCTCCTCTTGAAACGCTTTGATAGCAGCTTCAAATTCATTTTGAGAACTGATTGAAGATGCCTCTATCTGTGCGAACTCAATAATCTTATGAAAATGGCATAGACGAATGAGCTCCTCGCATTTGTCAAACAAGCGCACGTGAGCCTTCTCAATAGCTTTGCTATCGTCCAGCCGAGCGACCTTGTCTCGCGGAAGTGCCGTCAACATCGACTGCAGGTACTCCGGAACAATTAGTGCATTGTTTAGCTCTAGTTCAGCGAGAGGCTCCGACTCGGAATCTCCCTCGCTCGGGCCCTCGCATTGTGCGTAAAACAGAAAGCAAAGCCTTCGTGCATACCACATCGAATGCAGCATGACATCGAGAGGATCAAGGCGCAGAAGAATGTCTGCAATCTCATTCTTAAGACCAAGAATCTCTTCATCGTAATGGGGCTTTTGATTAAGCAAGCCATCTATAAAGTCATTCATCTCTCTCCTCTCAGCAATCTGTAATTCTACAGGTCTCTGAACAGGAAGCTCACCTGTAATGACCATATTTGTTCCACTCAAACTTGCGAGTGAGCACACCCGTCTTGTAGCCCACGTTGCGCGTACAGTCGCCAAACCACGTGGCCTCGATCTTGGAGCCCATAATCTCCTTGGCGTTGCGCCCTGTGCGCGCCACGCGGTGCGGCGAGTTCAAGCGCGACGAGCACACGGCTCTCTTGTAGACCTCATCCAGGACTACGGTGTCGTTCTTGGTGTACGCGATGCCGCTGGCCATCTGCTCTTCCTCACTCTCAGGAAGGCCAGAGATCTCGCACCGGCGACTCACCTGCGTGGACTCGTCGGCTCCGGCCGTCCCGGTGCTCGGCAGCCCCGTCGCGCCCGTCGACGCAGGTGTGGAAGACGCCGAGAATAGCTACGGCTTAGCGGATCTAAGCTTCTCGATGTCGTCATCGTAATCGGCGAGAAAGGCGCGGTCGACCTTGGCATTGTGTGCGCCTACAAGCTGCAGCTCGAAACCGATACGCTCCTCGTCGCCCCTCCGGCGAAACTCATCTACCTCCTTACGCAGAACCTTCGCACCCTCCACGGTCTCGAGGAACTGACTCTCGAACGCCGCGAGCAGCGCCTCGTGGCCAATCCTGCATCAGACTCGGTCCCAGCTATCTGCGCCTGCGTTTCCTGCACGCGGAGTCTTGCCGCGTCGAGGTCTTGTCGCCTTTTGTCCCTTCGTTCTGCACGCCATCTGCGCACCCGTCCTCTCGGTAAAGCGGAAAAGAAAATAGCCCACACTCAAACTATGGGTAAAGGTTATTGGCGCATAACAAAAATCGGTAGCGTAACAAGAGCATTGAAGAATAGCCGCCAGTTGGAGATTAGAGAACGAAGAAGAGATCGCCCCTGGCGCGCGTGATGGCAACATAGAACTTCGCCTTAGTCGTATCTTCGAAAATGACAGGCTCTCCCTCAAGCCACTTTCTCATGTCTTTCGTCGGGAAAATCGCGACATCTTCCAGCGTAAGCCCTTTGGACTCACCCATGTTCATGACTCTGCAGCCAGCCGGGACTTTCGTACGCGCGTCCCAGATTAGCGCGGTCACAATATTATTGCGCGGCGCAACCCACATCTCAAAATCCGACTTCCTTACATTGCCGACTGCGCCCCTCGAATCAAGTAAGCGCTCGGCACTTGGTTCGACAGGAGGATACTCAGGGTACAACCGATTGGCGAGAGAAATCACTTCACCGGAGCATCTGTGGGTGACAGATAGCGTAGTGCTATCGATTACATACTGAGACTTCTTAGCGAAAAAGTCGAAAACGTTGGGGTTATTTCTATTCTTCGCTTTTGCTCCGGTACGGTAGGTCTGCTGCCTTGGATCTCCAACAACCACCATCTCTTGCGACTGGTCCATTAAGGCAAGAAGGAGATCATAGTCGTATCCCGCAAAATCCTGTGCCTCGTCGACCAGAATAATCCCGTAGATATCGCTCACCCTACGAACAACTTCGCCACTCCATTGCTCGTTACACAGTGCAGCGAGATCAGAAAGTCTGGTCTGTACGCGACTCCAGCGCTTGGGCAGTAGTACCGCTCGTCTCCGCGCGTGACGCCCCTGGGATTTTTGGGTTCTCGGTTATTGAACAGCATCCGATTTATGCGATGAGAGAAGCCCTCAGCGGGAAAAGGCCTTACCCCATGGGCCAGGAGAAAGGAGAACCATGTCATGACTTTGATGCTAGGGGGGACGTGCCCGACTCTGCCTACGATTGCAGAGCGGAATTCCTCCGCATTCGCATCCGTATAAGTTAGATACAGAACTTTCTGGTCGAGACACCTCTCAAGAGCAATATCGCGCAGCATGCTCGTTTTGCCGGTTCCAGCTCCAGCAACGTAAATTCTCTTCAATGAGTCAGCACTTGCCATCAAGCCACTCCAGGCCTTTAGTAATGTATTTTGGAACCTTCACTGCCTCATATGTCTCGAAAAGAACGAGCGCAACTTCGGTCTTGTTTCCTTCCATATATTTCAGAATACTTGCGTCGTCTCGATAGCTCTTGCCCAAAATGGAGTTGATGGCATCGAGTCCGTTTGCCCTCAGAACCTCTGCCTCAAGAGTATTCCAGTTGAGCTTTCTCTCGGGATCAACATCGTTAGGATCGTTAGGGGGATAAACCTCCTCAACAAAATTAACCTTAATATGATCACAGTCAGAGAAAGCTTGGTACTTTTTGTGAAGTGCACCTGGATCCTTGTCGTTGTCCGTCAGAACGAGCACGCGCCTATTAATGCATGACGCAAGTTCGAGGAATCGAAGAAAACCGCTGCCGACGGAAATGACGTCTATCCCTTTCTCGATAGGAAGCTTGCCATCGTGGGTTTGGCGATACGCAAGCTGGACAACGAGCTCATCAGAGGGGCCTTCTACTAGGATGGCCGAGCCAGCGAGAACAAGCCGCAAGGTGTCGTAACCCGGCAGCTTTCTGAAGTAATCGAAAGTATCACTACTAAGCTCGCGCAAGGGCGCGCACACGGTAAGACCGTCGGATGACCCAACGATTTGGAGGTTATCTAGCCCGAGCACATTGGCGACATAGCTCGAATGCGTGGTCAGGACGATTTTGCGACCGTCGGCTCCTCCTGCGATAAGCCGGACCAACTTGTTAAGGTTGGTATGGGAGAGATGGTTCTCCGGCTCTTCGAATAGCAGCAGCGTAGTCTTCTCCGGCCGCTTCTTATCTAGTTCCATGCCGGCTTGCATCATACTCTGAGATCCAGCGCCTATATGCCCATAGGGAATCCTCTTGAGGCGAATCACAAGGTTACGCTTCCACGATTCCATGGTTCCGGGATTGGCCACGAGGTCAACCTCGCCAATATCTTCAATACCTATTGCAGGAAGCGATCCGCTTGCTGCGAGAAGGGATTCCTCTGCATTCCAAGAATCGAACATCGTGCGAGCACTCTGAGCAAGCGCCATTTGGTGCTTCGTGTCTAATCCGTCGAGAAGCGTGCGTGAGACACGCTCATCAACGCTGCCGCGCCACTCCCCAGCAGGATTTATCATGACCGAACGGACGGGGATTGACCTTGGAGTAATCTGGGCATCCGCGAATGTCATCCATCGGACATCGTAGTATTCAATGGGAAGACTCTTGAGACTCCCCAAAGGAAGAGACTCGAGCTCTTCTCGAAAACTCTCGTCGAATTCGATAGAGAAGGTAAATCCACAGCGCCTTTGGCGCAGTGAGTTCACGCCACCAGAAAGCTCGCTTTCGTCACTTTGATTGTTACTTTCCAGAAAGACTTCGATGCTGATCCTTGGCAGAGTCGCGAGATTTCCGTTACCGACGTCCGCGATGAACTTCCCAACGTTATCTATGTTGAACAACGACTGCGATAGGGCTCTTCTGATAGGCTCACCACGATACTGACCAGTTAGCGCGAGGTGAAGTGCCTCAAGTATGGTGCTCTTCCCAACGCCGTTGTCTCCCACGAGTATGTTGAGGTCTCGTTCAAGGTCAACTGACAGCGGCTCTCGAATACACTTGAAGCCCGTAATGACAACACGCGAGATATCGAATCCGCTTCGCCCGCTAGCCATACCCACCTAACCAATCTTAAGCAACCTCGAAGGTCTTGCATTGGAATCTATCGGCATCTATCCATCAGTTTGACTGAATAATTGCACCTCATGCTCGCCACCCCCACTACCGAGCGATAATCTCCAGATAGCGCCTCTTCAGCGAGTAGGAGTCCGGAAGGCGCGAGATTCTCCTATGGACAAGTTCATCATAGATGGACCCCATGTCGGATACGCACTCGATACCACCCGCAACTTCAAGAAGTTGATTGAATGTAACGAAGTTGAAGGTGAATCGGACTCCTCGAATTATCTCCTCGTGCCCGCTGCGATACTTCACGAGCCTTGAAACATCGTGAGCGACATAAGTCACCTCGACGTCCCGGCGATACTCCTCACCGCGATCAGCCGCTGCGTTTAGATAGTATGCAACCGTTCCGTCCAGAGAGCGGATGTGGTCCTCAACGTACTCGTCGCGAAGACCGCCTCCGTGAGCCTCGTATGCCTTGATATGCGTTCTGGTCTCCATGTCGAGATACTCGACGTCGCCGAACTTCCGCCCAGCGGCGTTGCTCTCGTTTACCGAGGATCCGAGGCCGCGGGCGACCCAGTGGTTCTCGTCGTGCACGCACATTGTGAGGAAGTCCACGAGGCGCTGGTCGAGGACGCCCTTCGTGAGGCTGTTCGAGGCCGACACGCGGTTGACGAACGCCTCGATCTCCGCAGCGCCTGCGGGCGCGATGGGGGTCGACTTCTGAGATACGCTCGCCTTCAGGACGAGGAAGCACCGCGTGACGTGCGCGATTCGCCTGCGCATGCTGTAGGGGAGTTCCGACATCACATCGAAGATTCCAGCGAGGAGCACGGAGCCGTTTTGGGTCTGAAGGGAGAGCTTTGTCTCGGCCCAGGCCTCGTCGAGCGAGTACACGGACTTCGCGTTGTTGAGGTAGGGGTTCTCCTGAGTGGGGTGGTACATCCGATTCCAGAGCGCCTTGACCTTCGAGCTTCTCGGAACGCACTCGTAGACTGCCCTTCCGGGAAACCTATCCGTGGTCTCGAGCGTGAGCAGCTCGTAGTAGAGGATGAAGAGGTAGGGCTCGAATCCGATGTAGACGAGTTCGGTCACGTTGTCGTAGAACTCCTCGCTCCTGGGGAACTTCCCGAGAAGCCCCCTGAAGGTCTCGTCGGCCTCGTCAGGAATGGTGTCGCCGAAGTACCCGGCGACACCATCGGCGTCCGAGGTGCTGATCGAGATGATGTCGTCCACGTTGAAGGCGGCGGGAATTCCGATGGACGAAAGCACACTCTTGATGGCATCGAACGTCGCTCCGGGCACATTGAGGACCGACCTGATCCGGTCGAGGCCAAGGTGCTGCTCGGAGACGAGCGTGCGGATCAGCGGGGCGCAGCCAACGAGCGCGACTGCGTACTCGCGACTCATGTATGCCTGCTCCATCAACTTGTCCACCAGCCTGAAGTACTCTCCCGCCAGCCTCTCCATGCCAGGATCCACGGAGATGGCCTCGCGGACCACATCCCTCAGCTCCCTCGAGGGCTGGGATGAGCCAGAGAACCAGAGGCTCCACATCTCGGAAAAGCGAGGAGAGACCTCCTCCTCCGGAAGCGCCACGCCCTCCGGAGCGTCCATGTAGAATCGGATTGCCCGCTCCGCCGCGGAATCTGACAGGCTCTGGTCGATGGGGAGGGAGGCGCTCAGCAGCGCCTCGGAGACGTCCCGGATGGCTTCTTCACTCATTGACCCTCTCCCAGATCGGAATGCCGCCTGCTCTCGCCGCCGACTCGATGTCCCGAGAGACGTCCGAGAGCGCCAGCCCGCACGCATCGAGTATCGCGAGCAGCTGGAGCACCGTAAGCTTGCTGGAACCAGATTCTAGCTTTGAGATCGCCGCCTGCTGGATCCCGAGTGCCTCGGCAAGGGAGGCCTGCGAAAGGCCGGCGTCCCTCCGCCAGCTCGAGACGAGCTCGCCGAGCCTGCAACCTGCCTCATCCATATCTGCTCCGCAACCTCGTGGCCGAATCCTCTGCGATATGATATCATGCGACGGGCTCATTCCAATATAGAATGAAAAGGGAGCGCGGAGATGCCTAAGTTCGTAAGCCTTTACTCAGGTGCCGGCGGCCTTGACCTCGGCTTCATCGCCGCGGGATTCAGCCCGGTCTTCTCGAACGACATCAACGCCGACGCAATGGAGACCTACTCTGCCGCGATGGACATGATCGCCGAGCGAACGGGAAGGCACTTCGATCACAGGGTGGTCACCAACGACATCCGCCAGGTGGAGGACCTGCCCGAGAGAGGGTGCGCCGATCTCGTGATAGGCGGACCACCCTGCCAGGGGTTCTCAGTGGCGGGAAAGATGGACCCGAACGACCCACGCTCTCGGCACGTCTTCGACTTCCTCGGGATGGTGGAGCGGGTCCAGCCCAAGGCCTTCGTCATGGAGAACGTCAAGGCGCTCGCGAAGAACCGCCGATGGGCTGGCACGATTTTAGACATTCGCAAAAAGGCCGAGGAGATCGGCTACAAGACCTACCTGGATGTACTCAACAGCGCGGACTACGGAGTAGCGCAGACGCGGGAGCGCATGTTCCTCATCGGATTCCGCGACCACGAAGTCGAGTACGAGTATCCTGAACCAACTGTCAGCGAGCACGTCGGAGTCGCGCAGGCGCTGCGCAGCCTACCTCCCCTCGGAGAGCCGGGAAACGACCAGATCTGCAAAGCAAAGGTCACAACCGCCAAGGAGCCGGTGCTCCGCCAGTCCCCCTTTGCCGGAATGCTATTTAACGGACAGGGACGCCCGATGGACATGAACCGCCCCGCTCCCACGCTACCGGCGTCAATGGGTGGCAACCGCACACCCATCGTTGATCAGGAAACACTTGAGGGCGGTTCGGAGCAGTGGGTCGTGCACTATCACTCCTCGCTGATGAATGGCGGAAAAGTAGTCGATACGGTTCCAAGCCGCCTGCGCAGGATTTCCGTGCAGGAGGCAGCTGTCATCCAGTCATTCCCCAAGAACATGCCTTGGCACGGATCGCAGAGCTCCCGCTATCGCCAAATCGGAAACGCCGTCCCACCCAAAATGGCCTACGCAGTTGCTTGCTCAGTCGCATCGGCGATGAAGATGACGCTCAACCAAGACCCTGATTTGTTAGACACCATTTAGAATCAAAACTCTAGAGCTATAAATGACAGTGTCTGCTCCACCGCCACCCCGGGGTGCCGCCACCGCTGCCCGCTATCCCTCAAGGGTCGACAGCAGCCTGTCAGCCTCCGCTCCGTTATGCACACGGTTCGCGCCGCTACACCGCCATCGACTGCTAGACGGTACCCACGATTATATTCGAGCATCAAGGTCTCCATTTCAAATCTGATACCAAGCCAATGATTCCATCGATTGCGTTTGGTCAAGAAACCTCTATTTCCATGTTTGATTTTGAAGCCTGCCACGCCTAGCTCACCATAGGCACTCAATACATCACTACCGGAGCAAATTCATACTGTGCCTATTCGCAAGCAGCTGACAATCTCTGCCATAGTCAACATGGCTCAGCCCCTCGATTACCTTCTCCTGAGTTTCGGGGCTCCAATAGATGGTCAATGAATTTCTTGCCCTGGTAATCGCTGTGTAGAAAATACTATGCGAGATTCTTGTCTCGACATCTTTAGTAACGACAATCTTTACCGATTCATACTCGAGACCCTGTGCTTTATGAATTGAGACAGCATAGGCAACTTGAAATGGGACGACACTCGTTTTCGAATAATCACCATTCTCATCCTCACCATACTCAGTGATTTCAAAGCGCAGCCTTGTCATCCCTCCCGGCAAACTATCGATATACTCAAGCCCCTGAACTGCGCTGACTTCTATAGCGTTTAAGGGCGCATCCACTTCCACTTCAACTTCAAGTGCGCCTGATATTGTCTTTTTTAGTGAGCTAATTTTGCCCTTCAAATTGTTATAAAGGACAGGAGCGAATCTATTTGACTCATTGAAGAGAACGGGATCTCCTACTTTGAAAGTGTGTAACTCCCATGAAATGGGCGTACTCGGATTCGCGGCCTGCAGCATTCGGTTGATGTTGTTGATTCCATATAGACCGTCGTAGTTCAGGCATAGTATTATCTCGTCATCAGCGTTCGGCCGATAGATTTCATCCGACAGGGGCTTCGATACACCCATTGTCACCAGGCGCTCAGATATATCATTACTTATCTGCCTCACTGAATCCCAGAGGGCTTTGAGGTCGGGGCTTGCGGTTCTCCACGGCCTTTCCAGCGTAAAGAGGCATTTATCGTCAAGAAAGTGCCTTGCAACTTCAAACCAAGTCCCCAGCCTGATTGCCTCAATCTGGTACGTGTCTCCCACAAGCAGCAGAAGCTTGAACCCGCCGCGATCTAAGATGCTCTTCATATCGGCGTTACTTACGGTACTGCATTCGTCAACGATGAGAAGATCTGTTGCTTGCTCTCTGCTTCGGTGCAAGTATTTCGCAATCGTCATAAACTCACAGTTGCTTGCGCTGACTCTCCTTCGAAGATTATCAACTGCAGGATTTGTATTGGCGATGGCAATCTTCCCCGAACTTAACAGCACGTCGCAGACGATATTTATCAGCGTCGTTTTTCCAGTCCCTGCGGACCCATAGAGCAAGGCAACGCTGCTGTGTTCGAACAATGACTCCACAATGGCCTGTTTGTCCGGGTCGTCTATCACGGGAACCATGCTGTTGAGTTTTGCTGTTGTGGAGGTCTGATATCCCGCGACCCCGTGCCTTGAAAGTCGTAGAAGCTCCTTGATGATTGACGCAAGATTGTCTTCGGCCTCCCTAATGAAGCACTGGCCCATCTCGTGTCGAATCTCTCTTCCTTGATGTCTGTAATAAAGTCTTGAATTGAAGTGCGTGGCAAGTGCGTCTATATCGGGAAAGGATTCGAAATCGGATTCGGCTATATAGACCGCCCGGCGCTCCTCCTCTTTCTCCCTGATTGTGCGGGCGAGCATGTTGTCCTCATACGGCTCTGGATCGATGCACCCAAGCAAATCGAAAAACGACGGGGAATGCCCTATCAAGGACGTACAAAACGGGTTTTTATCGAAGGGAATGCAGCCATTCTTGAGCCAAATGCCACCCAAGAGGTTGTTTGGCGCTTGGTCAATTTGGTCGCCTAAAACCCTATTCCTAGGTCGGTACAAGAGATACCTAAGGACATTACAGCCCGCAGTGCCCCCAGATAGAAACACGCGTGATCTTGTGAGAAGCTCCGTAATCCCCGTGTTTTTGCCAGATATGACAAGGTTCCCAATCAAACGATTGAAGTCTTCATCAGAAAAAGCACAGAGATCTAATAGGTTCAACTCACCGGCAGTGAGAATTTCCATAAGTCGTCGATAGCTGTTTAGCTTTCCGGTGACCGCCTCAGTGCACCCGAGCATTCTCAGGAGCTTGTTAATCTCGCAGGGACGAATCGAAACGCGCCAACCGTTAATGACCATAATTTGAAGGCTCGAACCCATTGCCCGAACATTGCCTTTCGCGCAAGAGAGCGAGACCGCGTAGTTCGCTGGAATGCGATGCGGCGAGAACGCTATGACGTGGTCGAACTTGCTGACGAAGTCCGTCGCTAAGGTAAGAGAGTACTCGTAGTAAACCCGACCGTAGGAGTAGAACGGCTTTCGAGAGTAGACGTAGTATCTCTTGCCCACGACCGTCACCGCAGTGGTTGCGCAGAGATAATCCACTTCTTGGGCGATTGAGTCGTAATACTCCTGCAGGCCAGGATCCGTATCCCAGTCGACATTGTCCAGACCCGAAAGAATCTTGACCCTCAGTCTTTTTGACGCGATATCCCTACAGCGATAGAGATATTCACGGTACTTGAGAAAAAGCCTATCGGAACCGTCGAGGCTCGCTGTGTAATGCGACACAGACTTCTGAAGCATGGCATGGAACTCTTGTAGAAAACGTGTTTCCTTATTACGTTTTGCCCCATCCAGAGCTGGCTTGATGGCTTTATAGTAGTCTGGTTCGCTGAATCGACCTCCATAAAACAGCGCCATAGCAAGATGCTCTACCAGGTTTCTAATGTTTGCGAGGCAGTCTTGCGCCGCCTCAGCCCTAAGAGATCCCGAGGCAAGATAGCGCTCCATCGCACTGTTAGCGTTGTCAAGTTCAACTAAGGGGTTCCTTGGCATAGCAAATCACTCCAACCGCAATCCCTTTCTATGCGACTCCTTCACACCGACCAGACAAAATCAAGTCTTCGTACAAGTAACGTACAGCCTCCAAGCTCTTTGGTGTTTCTGGCGGGTAGCTCGGCAGATATCTGCCTGTACCACCCCCGAAACAGCGGAGAGCCGTTTTTAAACGAGAAAGCCCCGCCTCAGTCTCCCTAGTCCCTCAGCAGGTCAACCTCACCCAGATAGTCCACGAAAGAGCCGATTATTTTTACAGTCCGCGTTTCAATGTCTGTTTCAGTGAAGTCGTCAGAAGCACGTGCCATCTCGGCGAGTTCATGGATCTTCGTGCCCGCCTTCTCCTGTCCGCGGCCATCCTTGAACCCAAGATAGTACTTCCTCTTGTCCTCAAATCGGAAATCCGCCGCACGAATGTTCACACTTTTCTCGAGCATCGCCTTATTGCCAAGCGCCTCAAGATTCGCTCGATTGCGCAGTGGCTCGAACTCGTTGCGCCTGCGAGCGTAGATGTGCTCCACCTCGAGCACGGTATCGGAATCAAAGAGCTCCTGCTCCGGATCGCGAAATGCCCACCATACGAGTATGGAGCGCGTAATGGGGCGCTGGTTCGTGAAAGCATAGGACAAGAAGCGCGAACGAATGTCAGCGGAGTCGAAGCGATAGTCTGAAAACGTGACCTCACGCCCTTCGACAATGTTAATGAGCTCAGGATACACTGGCGAGCGCAGAGCGTTCACACCCGGGCGCTCAATGGCATAAGCAAAAATGAAACCAGTAATCCTTCGCAAGAACTCACAGAACTCGTTGTCATCGAGCTCGCCACTTTCGTTGCGCTTCGAGAGGAACCATACGCTTACAAGGTAAGTCCACATGCCGTTCGGAGCGTAGCGCAGAATAAGGAGTTGCCTAAGGACGCGCTTCGAGAAACCTTCCTGGGAATCTACGCGGCTCCAGAAATCCGCAAGGGCTTCAAGATTATTAAGCGTCCCCTCGTTCTTAAGAAGAGCATAGCCGTTGCGGCCATAATAGTCGCGCAAACCCTGAGTCGTGGTGCTGCGATTTCCCTCGCGAGCACGTTCGTAGTACATGTAGCGGGTAAAGAGCTCGTCCATGGGTGTGCCGTGCAGGGGCGAGAAGATCTTTCCTGCACGTTCTTCAATGCGCTTCCAACGACTAATGAACTCGTCTTTACGTCCAAGGTCAGAAAAGTACTTGTAGAACTGGCTCTTGAAGATGTCGGCATCCGAGAGAGGCAGACCACGGTCATTGAGGGTCGAGAAGATCCTAAGCGCCGTGTCCTGACTTTCAGCCTCGATGGGAAGCAGAATCACATTGTTGAGAACACGGGTAGCAAGGTAAACGGTATAGGTCGGCCACTCGTTAACGAGCTCGGAAATCTTCCTTTGGAAGAAGGCGAAGTTGCAAGCGTAAGCGCTTCTCCAGCTCTTCTCTACGTCGCCGGTGCGAAGGATGGCAAGGAATTCGCCTTTGTCATTGTCGGAGGCAACCTCAGAATCAATCTTGAGACGATCGGTGTCCGGTTCATCAAACTCGTCGGTCTTCCACACGCACTCGGCAATGGTGGCGCGAGTCTTCACAGACTGCTTATCCTTCATGTTGGCAAACTTGTCATAGAAGGCCCGGAGAAGAAGCATGATGGTCGTAAGGCGCTGCTGACCGTCGATGATCTCGAGCTTCCCGTCGTCGTTCTTGAAGGTAACGATGGGGCCGAGGAAGTACTCGTCGGACTTGCTATCGAACTGTTCGTAATCGTCGTTGGGGAAGGCGAAGGCGAAGAGGTCATCCCATAGGGTCGCACACTCATCCTCGCCCCATGCGTAGGGACGCTGATAATCAGGAATAAGGAAGTCGGCATGTTTATCGGTGAGCAACTCTCGAATAGTCTTCTGTTCGATACTGAGCTTAGACATGGTTTCCTCCCGACAAGCTAACAGCATGCTGCTCGCAAGTATAGCGTGAGCCAATCTTTCAAACTATAGCTGCGAACTTGACATAAACTGCCCTCCCTATTCTAGTCAGAGACAACTCGGTAAAAGGGTGCATGCTCATTCCAGACAAACGCGCTAATACTATCCTTCGCGAACATCCGCAAGCTCCCTAACGATATAACCTCAGGTCACATTACAAAGTGCAGGTACAATATAAATGTCTGGATCTCTCTACTCGCGCCCCCTGAGGTGCTTGAAATGAGCGGTCGCGGGGGGTCTACAACTACCCATAGGTGATTGTATGCCTCCGCGCTTCCCAAATCTGAAGGCGTTTCCGGGTTATAGGACAAAAAGTGTGTCCCGATAGAACACATGTCCTAGTCCAGCCAGAAGGGGTACGGGTCCTTGCGGTGCAGCTCCTCCCACACGGCCCGGTCGCCCCACTCCGGCCCGCCGTCCTCGCGCTTGGGCGACGCCGAGTAGACCCTGTACAGGAGGTCGATGTCGTCGTCGGTGGGCATGGATGAGAGCATGTCGGATGCGCGCCGCGGCGACTCGGTATGCAGGTAGCACCACCAGAAGACGGCCTTCACGCGCCGCGTGGACGACATGCCGCGGTGGTTTTTGAGCATGTCCCGGAGCTGCGCGTGTGCCGCTCCCTCGATCGGGTTGTTGGTGCGCGGCAGCGGCCCCTCCGCCGCGAGCGCCGGGTCGAGGTAGGTGAAGAGGGTCCCCCTGCTCACCAGGCGCGAGAGCGACGAGCGCGCCCTCCTGAGCCGCTCGTGGGTGTACTGGCGGCGGCCGTCGACCACGCCCGCGTCCTCGAGGACGTCCGCCCAGAACGAGCACCACCGCGGGTAGCGCTCCACCCACCAGTCGGCCCGGCGGAGGGCGTCGAGG
>ENA-OPSI01000132-OPSI01000132.1-human-gut-metagenome-genome-assembly--contig:-NODE-132-length-30495-cov-1.613601_pt1 | contig 30495 bp, 23 predicted proteins | sample MGYA00241806_ERZ501903 | MGnify/ENA primary metagenome ERZ501903 (study PRJEB25962, sample SAMEA2042439) | human gut metagenome | biome: human gut; feature: human-associated habitat; material: faeces...
AAACGTTCTCCGCTTCTCCTGTTTTGGACTACAATTCTATCAAAGAAATGCACCCGGATGATATTGTACTGTATCAGGTCGGGGATTTCTTTGAGATCTATGGCGAGGACGCAAAACAGGCGGCATCGCTTCTGGATATGAACCTCACTACCCGCAATATTCCCGGTGCTGGGCGCGTGGAAATGTGCGGCCTTCCGTCGCACATTTTAGAGATGTATGTGGAGAAATTGCGCGATAAGTACGACGTAACGATTGCCGAAGCGCCAGACTTTAGGGGTGAGTACCACATTTACACGCTGCGCTCCGTTGACCATGAAGCAGAAGCCGCCATCAATGCTTATGAAGCGGAGTTCGGTGCAGATGGCACGAGGGTGTTCCGCGATCCTGCCGCCGATGTGCCGCAGCCCACGGTGCAGGATCGTTTGGAGCATTACAGGCCGGTGGTGATGGCAGCGGTTTCGGAGGATACGGCCTATCGCAACGCCTGCGGGCACTCCGACCGGGAAAATGCGGAGATTGAGTGCAACGCCGCTGTGCGCCGTACCATCCTCGGTTCAAAAGATATGGAGCTGATCCGGCTGTTTTCGGATGTACCGGAATTCCGCAGTCGTTTGCATCAGGAGGTTTTTGAGGGAACCTATGAGCGGCTTCACGACCTGCTGCGTCCGCTCTCGCAGGACGATATAGACGATGCACTCCGTGCATGGAACGGAAATATCGAGAGCAAACACGCCGTAGTGCGGTATATGCAGCAGCACGGACGCGAAAAAGAAACTGCTGCATGGCTTGCTCGCGAGTACGGCGGCAAGGAGGGCAACAATCTCTTTATCGTCCGCGCCGGAAGCCCGGAAACCGTTGAACTGACGTGGCCGAAGGTGCAGCGGCGGATTGCGCAGCTCATCCGAGAAGATAAATTCTTCACAGAACAGGAAAAGTCTCTGCTGGAAAACAACCCGGACTATCGCCTTTTGGGTCGTTTGCGGGCAGACTGCGAATACTTCCTTGGAGCAGGCAACCGCGCAGAAAAGCACCTGTGGGCGGGCAGCGTCTATGCACAGATCGTCAAAATGCGGGAGCTGTATGACGCGCTTCCTCAAAAACCGGAATGGCTGACCAAAGAAATGATTGATGATTATGCCGACCGAATGGCACCACAGTATCAGGTCGTAGTGTATCATCACTTTGAAAACGGTTTTGATGAAAAACTGGACTATCAGACGCTGGAAGAAGCGGAAAAAGCCGCACAGGGTTATGTGGACGGCACAATGGAAAGCGATGGCTTTGCGTATGACGGCGCTGCCATTTACGATTTGCAGGAAAACCGGTATCTTTCCATCTTCGGTAATTACCCGGACGAAAAGGCGCAGGCACAGGTAGAGGGGCGCGAACCGCTGACAGTGCTGGAACAGGAAGCGCCTGTTTCCATCGTCCATGATCCGCTGGCACCGCCCTACAAGTCCGGTGATACCGTTTATCTTGATGGCAAGCCCTTTGAGATCACCGAGGTAGGGCTTTTTGACGTACATCTCCGCGATCCGTCGCAGGCATATCCCATCTTCCGCGTGGAAAGCAAGGAACGGCTTCCCGCGCTGCTGCGCCGGGACGAGCGCAATGCCCATCTGTTTACCCCGGAAGCACCGGCACGGGAGCAGCCGCAGCCTGTCACCAAACCCGTCGCGTTCTATCCTGCCGAGAAAACGCACTTGCCCTACGACATAGAAATCCAAACGCTGCAAATCCCGGAACCGGAGCATGACCCGCCCTCTGCGGAACCCGCCGAGCCTGAACCGCCCGCCATGAGCGATGAAGAAAGGCTGATTCTGGAGCAGGAAGGGCGCGCGGCACTCTCGGAAATGGGCGAGTTTGTGCCTGATTTTGATGATGCCATCTCACAGGCTGAGATCGACGAGCCTCCCGCACACCGTCCTGCGGTATCTATCCCCGTTGACGGCGAGTGGCAGGGCTTTCCCAGCGTTGCCGCTGCGGAGCAGGCCGCTTACGCTGACTTCAAGGCGGCAAGCCACCGCGACGCGCAGAATTTCCACATCACCGATGGTGCCCTCGGCGTCGGCGGCGCAAAAGCAAAGTTTCGGGCAAATATGGCGGCGATCCACCTCCTGCAAGAGCTGGAGTTTGAGGGCTTACAGGCCAGCCCGGAGCAGCAGGAAATCCTCTCCCGCTATGTGGGCTGGGGCGGTCTGGCGGATGCCTTCGACGAGAATAAGCCAAACTGGTCGGACGAGTTTGCAGAGCTGTACGCCACACTTTCCCCGGAGGAATACGCTGCCGCCCGTGCGTCCACGCTGAACGCCCACTACACCAGCCCCACCGTCATCAAGGCGATCTATGAAGCGGTCGGCAATATGGGCTTCCAGACTGGCAACATTCTGGAGCCATCTATGGGCGTGGGTAACTTCTTTGGCCTGCTGCCGGAGCAGATGCAGGGCAGCAAGCTCTACGGCGTGGAACTGGACAGCATCACCGGACGTATTGCCAAGCAGCTTTACCCCAAGGCGGACATTACCATCGCAGGCTTTGAGACAACGGACAGAAAAGACTTCTATGACCTCGCCGTGGGCAACGTCCCGTTCGGACAATATCAGGTAGATGACCGGGCTTATAACAAGCTCGGTTTTTCCATTCACGACTACTTCTTTGCCAAAACCCTCGACCAAGTGCGTCCGGGCGGCGTGATCGCGTTTGTGACCTCCCGCTACACGATGGACAAGCAATCACCCGAAGTCCGCAGGTACATCGCGCAGCGGGCGGAGCTGCTGGGTGCCATTCGTCTGCCCAACAATGCGTTCCGCGCCAACGCCGGTACGGATGTGGTTTCGGACATTCTCTTTCTCCAAAAGCGTGACCGTCCCATTGAGATTGAACCGGATTGGGTACACCTCGGCCAGAACGAGGATGGCTTTGCCATCAACCGCTATTTTGTTGACCACCCGGAGATGATTTTAGGCAGGCAGACCTCCGAAAGCACCCAATACGGCAAGCAGGATTTCACCGTTGTCCCCATTGAGGGGCTGGCACTTGCAGATCAGCTCCATGATGCCGTGAAAAACATTCGCGGCACCTATCAGGAGGCGGAACTGCCAGAGCTGGGCGAGGGCGAACAGATCGACACGTCTATCCCCGCAGACCCCAATGTGAAAAACTACTCCTACACCGTGGTGGGCGGCGAGGTGTATTACCGGGAAAACAGCCGCATGGTCAAACCGGAGCTGAACGCCACCGCCGCCGAGCGTGTCAAGGGCATGGTCGCGCTGCGGGATTGCGTGAATGAGCTGATTGCCCTGCAAATGGACGAGTACAGCGCAGAAAGCCGGATTCAGGAAGCGCAGACCGAGCTAAACCACCTCTATGATGCGTTCTCCGCAAAACATGGCCTAATCAATGACCGTTCGAACCGTCTTGCGTTCTCTGACGATTCCTCTTACTACCTCCTGTGTTCACTGGAAGTGCTGGATGACGACGGAAAGCTGGAGCGCAAGGCGGATATGTTCCACAAGCGCACTATCAAGCAGCAGCGCAGCGTAGATTCTGTGGATACCGCCAGCGAAGCCCTTGCTGTCTGCATCGGAGAAAAAGCCTGCGTCGATCTCGACTTTATGGCCTCCCTCATGGGCGGCAGCGAGAAAATCCCGCAGATCGTTGAGGATTTGAAGGGTGTCATTTACAAGGAACCCAACAGCGGCCCGTTTGACTTGCAGGACGGCGGCGAGCATTGGGCGAAGGGCTGGCAGACGGCGGACGAATATCTCTCCGGCAACGTCCGGCAGAAGCTTCGCACTGCGCAGCGCGTGGCAGCGCGCGACCCATTCTTCGCTGGGAATGTGGACGCCCTGATTGCCGCCCAGCCGAAAGACCTTGAAGCCAGTGAGATTGAGGTGCGGCTGGGTGCGACATGGTTTGATAAGAAGTACATCGAGCAATTCATGTACGAAACCTTTGAAACGCCCCGCTATCTGCGCGGACAGATCGAGATCAGCTATGTCCCGTACACCGCAGAATGGCAGGTTTCCCGCAAGAGCATGGTGCGCTACAACGACGTGGCGGCATTCACCACCTACGGCACAGACCGCGCCAGCGCCTACCGGCTGCTGGAGGATGCACTGAACCTCCGCGACATTCGCATCTACGATACCATTGAGGACGCAGACGGGCGGGAGCGCCGTGTCCTCAACGCCAAGGAAACCACCCTTGCCGCGCAGAAGCAGCAGCTTATCCGGGATGCGTTCAAGGACTGGATTTGGAAAGACCCGGAGCGGCGCGAAACGCTGGTACGGCAATACAACGAGGAAATGAACAGCACTCGTCCCCGCGAGTATGACGGCAGCCACATCGTTTTCTCCGGTATGAACCCGGAAATCACCCTCCGAGAGCATCAGAAAAACGCCATCGCCCATGTGCTGTACGGCGGGAATACGCTGCTGGCACACGAAGTTGGCGCAGGAAAAACCTTTGAAATGGTAGCCTCTGCGATGGAATCTAAGAGGTTGGGACTGTGCCAGAAATCCATTTTTGTCGTGCCGAACCATCTGACGGAACAGTGGGCATCCGAGTTTCTGCGGCTCTACCCTTCGGCCAACATCCTTGTCACTACCAAGAAGGACTTTGAAACCCACAACCGTAAGAAATTCTGCGCCCGTATCGCCACCGGCGACTATGACGCCGTTATCATCGGCCACAGCCAGTTTGAGCGTATCCCCATCAGTCCGGAGCGGCAGGAACGGCTCCTTCACCAGCAGATTGAGGAAATCACCGATGGTATTCAGGATACCAAGCTCGCAGGCGGCAACAGCTTCACCATCAAGAGCTTGGAGCGCACGAAAAAGGGGCTGGAGGCGCGGCTGAAAAAGCTGCAAGCCAGCGACCGCAAGGATGATGTGATTTACTTTGAACAACTTGGCGTAGACAGGATGTTTGTGGACGAGTCGGACAATTATAAAAATCTTTTCCTCTATACGAAGATGCGCAATGTGGCAGGGCTTTCCACCACCGATGCGCAGAAATCCTCGGATATGTTCTCCAAGTGCCGCTACATGGATGAGCTGACTGGCGGGCGCGGCGTGGTGTTTGCCACCGGCACCCCGGTTTCCAACTCCATGACAGAGCTTTACACCATCCAGCGCTATTTGCAGCATGACCGGCTGCAAGAGATGGGTATGGGACACTTCGATTGCTGGGCAAGCCGCTTTGGAGAAACCACCACCGCGCTGGAGCTTGCCCCGGAGGGGACAGGCTACCGGGCAAGGACGCGCTTTGCAAAGTTTTTCAACTTGCCCGAATTGATGAATCTGTTCAAAGAGGTCGCTGACATCAAAACGGCGGATCAGCTCCATTTGCCCACGCCGGAGGTTGCGTATCACACCATCGCCACCAAACCCACACAGATCCAGCAGGACATGGTGAAAGCTCTCTCGGAACGAGCGTCCAAGGTACACAGCGGTGCGGTCAGCCCGGATGTGGACAATATGCTCAAAATCACCTCGGACGGCCGCAAGCTGGGGCTTGACCAGCGTATCATCAATTCCATGCTCCCCGACGAGGAAGCCACCAAAGTCAATCAGTGCGTGGCGAATATTCTCCAATACTGGCGCGATGGTGAGGAGGAAAAGCTGACACAGCTTGTGTTCTGCGACATTTCTACGCCAAAGACCGCACCCTCGCAGCGGGCGGCAAAGGCTTCTCCCGGTACGTTGGACAGCCCGGAAATCCGTGCGCTGGAGAGTGCAATTCCGTTGGAAGAAAGCTCTGACACGCCGTTTACGGTCTATGAGGATGTGCGTCAAAAGCTCATAGCCGCCGGGATGCCCCCGGAGCAAATCGCGTTCATCCACGATGCCAACACGGAGGTCAAAAAGCGGGAACTGTTCGCAAAGGTACGCAGCGGTCAAGTGCGCGTCCTGATGGGCAGCACGGCCAAGATGGGCGCGGGAACCAACGTGCAGGATCGTTTGGTCGCACTTCACGATCTGGATTGCCCGTGGCGTCCCCGTGATCTCACACAGCGAAAAGGCCGCATTGAGCGTCAGGGCAATCAGAACAAGCTCGTTCATGTATGCCGCTATGTAACCGAAGGGACGTTTGACGCCTACCTCTGGCAAACGGTGGAAAATAAGCAGAAATTCATCTCACAAATCATGACCTCAAAATCCCCGGTTCGCTCCTGTGAGGATGTGGACGCCACGGCGCTGTCCTCTGCGGAGATCAAGGCGCTGTGCGCCGGTGATCCCCGCATCAAAGAGCGCATGGATTTGGACATCGAGGTGTCCAAGCTCAAAATTATGAAAGCAGACCACAACAGCAAGCAATTCCGCTTGGAGGACAGTCTGCTGAAATACTTCCCGGAAAAGATAGAGGAACACAAGGGCTTTGTTCGTGGGCTGGAGGCGGATATGCAGACCCTCGCGGCGCATCCGCTCCCGGCAGAGGGCTTTGTCGGCATGGAGATTCGCGGCGACCGGCTCACCGATAAGGAAAACGCCGGTGCCGCGTTGATGGACACCTGCAAGGAGGTCAAGGGCAAAGACCCGGTACAGATCGGCAGCTATCGCGGCTTTACCATGTCCGTTGCTTTTGATTCCATGTGGAAAACGTACACGCTGACGCTGAAAGGCCGGATGACACATCGCGTTGAACTCGGTTCGGATGCCAGAGGCAACCTTGTCCGCATTGAGAACGCGCTGGATAAAATGCCGGAGCGTTTGCGCAGCGTTCAGGAGCAGCTTGAAAACCTCTATAACCAGCAGGCAGCGGCAAAGGCTGAGGTCGGTAAGCCATTCCCGCAGGAGCAGGAGCTGGCCGCGAAAACTGCGCGGCTGATTGAGTTGGATATGGAGCTGAATCTGGACGGCAAGGGACAGCCGCAGCCTGAGCAGGCGATTGCAAAATCGACGCGGCCTTCCGTTCTGGACAGGCTGAAAGCGCCGCCTGTTCATGGCGCACCGGAAAAGCCCCACAAAAAAGAAATGGAGGCACGATGATGAAAAAAATCCCCGTTTATAAGCACCCGGCATCCTATGCCAAAGAGCATGATGAGCTTGCCGCCTACCGCGCTTCCAATCAAGCGAACACGGCCTGCAAGGAAGCGATTGAAACCGCCATCCGTGACCACTACCGGGATAACCGGCTGGATACAGCGGCAGTCGATCAGGTGGTGCAGCAGTTCGGCTATGACCGCACGTTCCATGTCCTTGCCATCACCGTCTGTCAAGCGGACTGGGACAGGCGCTATTCTCCCGACAACAGGGCTTGGGCCAACGCCATGTCCATCCCCGCCAATCCTGACGCATGGGGTACTGACCGCAACTGCTATCTGGCCGTCAACAGTCATCCCGGCCTGGTCAATCTGTTTCTCAGCCAGACCCGCAAAGCCTACGCGCAGGAGCGGCAGAAAACCTCTGTCCGGGATATGCTGAAAAAGCTGCCTGAAACAACTTCGCCGAAAATTTCGGCGAAGTCCAAAGCCCCGGAGCGCTGAGCGATGGCAAAGCGCAAACGGGACATTCAGCTCAAATTCCGCGTCACGCCGCAGGAACGGGAAATGATTGAAACGAAGATGGCGCAGTTCGGCACCACCAACATGGCCGCGTATCTCCGCAAAATGGCGATTGACGGATATGTGGTGAAGCTCGATCTTCCGGAGCTGCGGGAGCTGGTGTCCCTGCTTCGGTATTCCAGCAACAACCTCAACCAGCTTACCCGCCGCGCTCACGAAACAGGCCGCATCTATGAGGCCGATCTGGAGGACATTCAGCAAAGTCAGGAACGGATATGGACGGCGGCAGAGAAAATCGTTTCCTCGCTGGCGGCGCTGAAATAAGTCGCAGGGGCGGCGGAATAACCGCCGCCCCTGTCTGCACAAAGCCCCGCATTGTTGCAAAGTGTGTGCTGTCATGGTATTCTGATATTAGAAAAGCATAACGTCTTTGAAAAGGAGGCCGTCAAATGTCTATTCTGAAAATTATCCTTGTGCCGCTATCGCTTATCCTGTCCCTGTTCGTCTGGCTGTGCGCGGGGCTGCTGTCTTGCTCCGGCTTCGTGTTCAAGCTGGCAAGCGGCCTGCTCTCCCTGCTGGCTTTCGCCGTGATGATTACTTACTCTGTAAAAAACGGCATTATCCTCCTTGTGCTGGCGTTCCTGATCAGCCCGATGGGACTTCCGCTGCTGGCGGTGCAGGGACTTGGCAAGCTGCAAGACGTGAACGCTGCCATGAAAAACTTCATCCATAGTTAAAGCGCAAGCCGGGGCGAACGCCTCGGCTTGCTTTTTCATAAATTCTGTTTTTGATTTTACTCAAAGAGATTGTAAAAACTACCCCTCCGTGCTATAAAATCCTATTTATCAAGCGAGAGCCAAGGCTTCATCTGGCACGAGGAATGGAAGCTGTATGCGCTGAATAATCTGATGCACATGATAGATAAAGGGGTAGTGTAAAGCGGTCTGCTTCGGCAGGCCGTTTGACTTTTCAAGGAGGTGTCCCAACATGGCAACCACACGCCTGATGCCCCTGCACACCGGCAAAGGCCGCACGGTGGGACAGGCCATCAGCGACATCATTGACTACACCGAAAATCCGCAAAAGACGGACGGCGGCAGGCTGATTACGAGCTGGCAATGCGACAGTAGGATCGCCGACGCCGAGTTTCTTTTCACCAAGAATCAGTACATTCAAAAGACCGGCAGAGTGCGCGGCGAGGATAATGTGATTGCCTACCATCTGCGGCAATCCTTTGTCCCCGGCGAGATCACACCGGAGGACGCGAACCGTTTGGGCTGTGAGCTGGCTAAGCGCTTCACCAAAGGCAATCACGCCTATATCGTCTGCACCCATATCGACAAAGCCCATATTCACAATCATGTGATTTGGAACTCCACCGCACTCAGCCAGACCCGGAAATTCCGAAACTTTTGGGGCAGCAGCCGTGCCGTGCGGCGGCTCAACGATACCATCTGCATCGAGAACGGCTACTCCATCGTGGAGAATCCAAAGCGCCACGGCAAGAGCTACAACAAGTGGCTGGGCGACAAAAAGAAGCCCTCCCACCGGGAGCGAATCTGCGCAGCCATTGACGATGCACTGGCGCAAAAGCCCGACAGCTTTGAAGCGCTGCTGGAGCTGCTGCGGCAGGCCGGGTATGAGGTCAAGGGCAAGAAAGTCCCGTCCCTGTTGGGCGGCGAACAGAAAAAGTCCATTCGCATGGATACCCTCGGTGATGGTTATACTCCCGCAGATCTCCGCGCGGTGATTGCAGGTGAAAAGGCGCATACGCCGCGAAAGAACGCCGCCGCGCCGGTCAAACCGGAAAAGCGCAGCGGGAATCTGCTGGTGGACATTCAGACAAAATTACGCGCTGGCAAAGGTGCCGGTTATGCGCGTTGGGCGACGTTGTTCAATTTGAAGCAGATGGCACAGACGGTGGCCTATCTGCAAGACCATGAGCTGTTAGATTACGCCGTTCTCTCAGAGAAAGCGGCGGCAGCGTCCGCTCACTTCAACGAGCTTTCCGCAAGGATCAAGGCTGCGGAAACACGCATGGCCGAGATTGCGGTGCTGCGGGAGCATATTGTCAATTACGCCAAGACCCGCGATACCTACGTTGCCTATCGCAAGGCCGGGTACTCCAAGAAATTTCTTGCGGAGCATGAAAGCGAGATCACGATCCACAAGGCCGCAAAGAACTATTTTGATGGACTGGGCTTCAAGAAGCTGCCCACCATCAAGGCGCTGAATACCGAGTACGCCGAGCTGCTGGCGGAGAAGAAAGCGGCCTACGCCGACTACCGAAAAGCCCGTGAGGAAATGAAAGAGCTGCTGACGGCCAAGGCCAATATCGACCGTATTCTGGAGTTGGATAAGGAGCAGGAGGAAGCGAATGAACGACGGGAAAAAGAGGCGGAGCAGCGCTGAGCTGCCCGCCCACAAGCGATTTGAAAAATCGCGCAGCCGATGGATTTATCCATCGTTCCAGAACACAAAACTTGTGTTCTGCGGGGATTGGGGCAGCGCCCCAACAAGCATGAAACAGGCGGGCTCCGTGTAAACGGAATCCGCTTGTTTTCGCAAAGTGGGTACCGCTTTGCATTGCTTGCCACTTTTGTGGCCCTTCGTTTTTGACTTCTCGAAACCGCATAGATTCAAGACTTCTTGCGAGAAAAGGATGCTTATGATATATTATAGATAGTGTCGGCTAACCGATCTGTAATATTGAAAACATCGAGGGATGTCATGGATAATCAGCACCGCAATGAATGGTATGGCCCGGAGGCCACCATGTTCAAAAAATGTGATGGGTATAACTTAATCAATTATCAATGCGAAGGTACAGGAACGTGCCTGGACTATTCTCTTTTCCCAGGCATTGATCTGATCTTTATGGACTTCAACTGTTCGGATACGTTCCGGGAGCCAATGGTAAACCGGGACATTCTGGATATTCGCCATTACCGGCAGGGCCGGGTGGAGTTTGAATTTCAAAATCAAAAGGTCTTTCACATGAGGGAAAATGAGTTCTGCATCAATACTCTCACGAATATGCCCGCGAGCTATTCATTCCCGCTTGGAAAATGCAGCGGCGTCAGCTTTGTAATTGATCGGGATAGTTTAGGCAGCGCCACGATCCAGCAGCTCTCTTTGTATGGGATTGATATAAAAAATCTTGGAAGGCATCTGGAGCTGGATGCTCATTGGTATATCTGCAAGACCCCGCAAAATCTACTCCATATCTTTGATGAGCTGTATGAGGCAAAGGGAAAAGAATCTGCCGCGTATTTTCGCATCAAAATCCTGGAGCTGCTGTACCATGCTCAAAAGCTGCGGAGCGAGGACAGATATGCAGCGGTTTACTATTCCAAAGAACATATCGAAATTGTCAAGCAGGCCAGAAAGCTGCTGATTGGAGAATTGGAAACGAAGATCCCGCTGGAGTCTTTGATTGCAGGCGAAAACATCAGCATGGTAACATTTCAGGCCATCTTTAAGCAGGTGTATGGAGACAGCCCCTACGCACATTTGAAAAAGTACAAAATGAACTGTGCGGCGGTTCGGCTGCGCGAAGGAAAAGAAAGTATCAGCGAGATTGCAGTCTCATTAGGATATAGCAACGCCAGCAAGTTTTCAAAAGCCTTTCAGGATGTGTTTGGTGTTCTTCCAAAAGATTACCGGCGTCAAAAACAATCCATTTAACTTTTGGGCTATTTTCGAGAAAAAAATAAAATAATGGAGTAGAGAGGAACAAGTTTCTTCTCTATAATTTGTGGTGAGGTTAGACAACACTAACCTCACCGCTTTTTATTTCCATATACCAAAACACAAGGAGGAATTTTCGACTATGGAAAAAACAACTGAACGACAGAAGTTTGGCATTCGTGACATTATGACGATTGCCGCAATGATGGTAATTACCTTTCTCGTTGCAATGATTATCGGCTCATTTACACTGCCCTTTCCGGCAGTGTATCTGTATGGCTCTGCTGGTATTGATGCTTTCATCGGCGCGATCTTTTATCTGGTCGCGGCGAACCGCGTCAACAAGCATGGCCTTCTGTTTGCGTGGGCCGCAGTCTATGGCCTGATTCAAGGCGTCATGGGCTATATGTTCCTAATCCCATATTTCCTGGTGGTGGCGGTTATCGCTGAACTGACTATGATTGGCAAGGATACATACCGTAATGCTGTCCGCAACAGGATCGGCTGGACGGTCAATGCCATCGGAAACTTTGTTGGCTGCGCCGTACCGCTGTGGTGGGCCTGGGACAGCTATCAGGAAATGGCTGTGAGCAGTGGTTTTGATGCCAACACACTGAATATGCAGTTCTCTATGGTGACTTCTCCGGCGCTCATGCTTTTAGGTATTGTCATTACTGCGGTTCTCGCAATTCTTGGTACGTTGTTCGGCCAGCGCCTGCTCAGAAAGCATTTCCAAAAAGCTGGCATTGTAGGATGATGGCCGGAGAAAAAAAGCAAAGGCGGATTGACCGGATTGACGGGCGCACAGTTCTTTTCCTGACGCTGTGCGCCTGCCTTGTGACTTTCCTTACCACGAGTTTTTGGGGACATGGGATTTTTACCTTTTGGATTTTTCTGATCCTGTGCTGGTTCGGCTTGTATAAGCAGGCTATTGGATGCTTTGCGGTCTATTTGGTAGCGATTGTATGGCTGATGATCGAGACAAAGTATCAGATCAGTATCCCATCACCGCTGTTACTCAGCATGATTTACAAGCTGCTGCTCCCCGCTATGCCAGCCTATCTTCTGGCGAAAATCCCGTCCGGGAAGCTGACAGCCAGCTTGAGGAAAATGCCGATCCCCACCCGTATCATGCTTGTTTTGATCGTCATGCTCCGCTTTGCTCCGACTGTGCTGCATGAATTTGGAGAAGTCAGGGAAGCCATGAAAATCCGTGGCTTCTTAAAATCGGTTGGCAATGTTTTGAGGCATCCAATGGACACATTGGAATACGCCATTGTCCCGATGGTATTTCGCTCCTTAAAGATCGCGGACGAGTTAGCCGCTTCTGCCATAGTCAGGGGAATTGAAAGTCCCTACAAGAAAGAAAGCTACTATGTTAGCCGGATTGCTGCGCTGGATTGCTTTTTGATTGTTGTCAGCGTGGGAGCTGCTGTGTGCTGCTGTCTTTTATAGGAGGAAAGGAATGGGAAAAGAAATAATAATCCGTGACCTGACCTTTTCCTATGGCGGGAACGGAAATCAACTGGAACATATATCGTTAGACATTGCCGCCGGAGAGGTCATTGTTATGACCGGCCCATCAGGAAGTGGGAAAAGCTCTTTAACAAGAGTAATTAACGGACTGATCCCCTACTTTTACGAGGGGGAATTAAGCGGCGAGGTTTTTGTGGACGGGAAACCGCTGAAAGAAATTCCGTCCTGGGAGCGCGGCAAAATCGTAGGGAATGTATTCCAAGACCCCAGGAGCCAGTTTTTCGCCAATGAGGTTGCCGGTGAGGTTGCTTTCGGCTGTGAAAACTACGGTTATTCCCATGAGGAAATTCGGAACCATGTTCACCGGGCAGCGGCAGACATCAAAATTCAGGACATTCTGGATCACAGTCTGCACAGCCTGTCTTATGGAATGCGCCAGAAAGTTGCGATTGCGTCTGCGGAGGCGATTGACCCGGAAATCTATGTCATGGATGAACCGTCCGCCAATCTGGATATTGCATCTACCTACCGCTTTGCAGACATTATCCGCGATTTGAAACAGCAGGGAAAAACCATTATCATAGCAGAACATCGGCTTTATTATCTGATGGATCTGGCAGACCGCTTCCTGTGTGTGCAGAAAGGAAAAATTGTGCGGGAATTTACCGCACAACAAATGAAAGCTCTGACTAATAAGGAAATCCAGGCATTGGGACTTCGCACTCCTGACCTGCATCAGATTGAGCAGACGGAAATCCCGTCTGCGGCAACCAGCGAGGTTGTTCTGGAAGCGAAAAAACTGAACCACTCTTTTGGTGAAACAATTGTAGCTAAGGATATTGACTTTCAATGCCGTAAGGGAGAAGTGATTGCCCTGATTGGCCCCAACGGAACGGGCAAAAGCACTATCGGGCGAATCTTGGCAGGGCTTTTGAAAGAAAAATCCGGTGAAGTCGTTTTATTCGGAAAGCATTGCAGACCCAAAGGACGCTTGGGAAAGGTCTGGTATATTCCCCAGGATTTAGACAGCCAGCTATTCGGTGAGGATTTGCTGGACGAACTGACTACAGGCGCTGAGGTCAGCCCGGAGCGGAAACAAGCAGCGGAAGAAATCTTGGAAGCCTTGGAACTGATGCCGTTCATCAAACAGCATCCCTCTACGCTGTCAGGAGGGCAAAAGCAGCGACTGGCTCTTGGTGTAGCCCTAATGCACGAAGCGCCTATTATCATACTTGACGAACCTACAAGTGGGCTGGATGGTACAAATATGCGAAATGTCAGCAGGATGATCCGCAAACTGGCGAAGATGGGGCGCACCATTATCGTCATTACCCATGACGCGGAGTGTGCGCTTGCCTGCTGCGAGCGGGCAATACGCCTTGAAAACGGCTGCATTACCGATGATTTTCAAATCAGAGGAGCAGAGCTTCTTTTAGAAAAAATTGGGTACAACCACAAGGAGGGTTAGAAATGGCACAGCAAAACGAGAAGCAGCCGAAAGCGAAAACCGGACTGGCACGCTGCCTGGAGCTGGCTTCCGGCCATAAAGGGCTGGTGTTCCTGGCAGGTTTTTTGGCGGCGCTGGCTGCGATCTGTTCTTTTGTACCGTACTTATCAATCTACTACATCATTCGGGAAATCCTGTTTGTTTACCCGGATATGTCGCTCTTGAATGTTTCCACGATTTCGACCTGGGGATGGCTGGCCCTGGCTGGAATTTTGGGAAACATCGTATTTTACTTTTTTGCCCTGTTGTGTTCCCACGTTGCGGCGTTTGGAACGCTTTATGAATTGAAGGTAGCCTTTGCCGACCACATCATGCATATTCCCCTTGGGTATCATTTGACCTTGGGAAGCGGCAAGCTGAGAAAAATCATGGACGAAAACATTGAAAGCGTTGAGAAATTTATTGCTCACCAGCTCCCGGACTTTGTGGCCTCGCTGGTCGCACCGCTTGTTCTGGTCATCATTCTTCTCGGAATTGACTGGCGGTATGGAGTGGTTTGCCTAGTCGGTATTGTTCTGGCCTTTATTGTGCAGTTTGCAGGCTTCAACGGAGAAGCAAAGGAAAAAATGCACCGTTTCCAGACCGCTCAGGAAAACATGAACAGCGCCTCCGTGGAATATGTGCGCGGTATGTCGGAGATCAAAGCATTTAATCAGACCGCCGATTCCTTTAAGCGGTTGAGCAAATCCATTACAGACTATACCTCTTTCGTGTTGGAATACGCATTGGGCTGGCAGAACTGTATGCCTGCTTTTACCACGATCATCAACAATATTTATCTGCTTTTGATTCCGGTGGGTGTTCTGATCGGGATGCATACTACGGATTTCAGGGAGTATTCGCTGACATTCATTTTCTACCTGATTATTGTCCATGCGATTTCCGGTGTTCTGAATAAGATCATGTATATCTCGGAGTCCTTTACGCAGATTGACGGCAGTGTGGAGCGTATGGATGAAATCCTGCGTATCCCGGTCCTGCCCGAAAAGAGTACGGCGGCAACAATCGAAAACTATGGGATTGCTTTCCGGAATGTCAGCTTTTCCTACGAAGCCGATTCCCAGGTCAAGGCCCTGTCTCATGTTTCTTTCTTTGCGGATCAGGGCAAGGTGACAGCCATTGTCGGCCCCTCCGGTGGCGGTAAGAGTACCATCGCCAGCCTGATCTCCCGGTTTTATGATGTGACGGACGGAAGTATTCAGATCGGAGGCGTTGACATTCGGGACATTCCACTGGATGCGCTGATGGATAAGGTCAGCTTCGTATTTCAGGATACGTTCCTGTTCAAGCAGAGCATCCTGGATAACATCCGTATGGGAAATCCAGATGCTACGGAAGAACAGGTGATTGCGGCAGCAAAGGCGGCAAGATGCCATGAATTTATTGAGCAGCTTCCGAACGGGTATCAGACTGTAATCGGCAGCACCGGCGTTCATCTCTCAGGTGGTGAACGCCAACGGATTGCCATTGCAAGGGCTATCGTAAAGGATGCCCCTATCATCGTACTGGACGAAGCAACCGCATTCAGCGACCCGGAAAATGAGTACCTGATTCAAAAAGCCTTTGAAAAGCTAATCCAGAATAAAACGGTTGTAATGATCGCCCATCGCCTGTCCACGATTCGTAATGCTGACCAGATTCTTGTCATGGAAAAAGGTTGCTTGATTGAATCCGGCACCCATGACGAGCTGCTGAAGAAGGACGGAAAATACGCGCAGATGTGGAGCAGCTATACGGAGTCGATCAACTGGAAAATTGGCACAGGAAAGGCGGTGTGATCTATGAGTAAGCTGAAAGAAAAGTTAATGCTGTCGGAGAAAGGCTACTCCGACCTGAAAAAAGCGATTACGGCCTGCACAATCACCAATATCGCGCTGTTGCTTCCGTCTATGGTAGCCTGCCTACTCTTTTGGGAACTGCTGAAACCGTTCACCGGAGAGGCAATTTCATGGGACGCACTGTGGAAGCTGCTGGGACTGGGGGTGGTTGCGGCTATTCTGGTATTCCTGGCTGCAAAAAATGATTATAGAAAAACCTACATTGCTTCTTATAAAGAGGCCAGCACGACCAGACTTCGGATCGCAGAACATCTTCGCAAGCTCCCCATGAGTTTCTTTAACACAAAAGATTTATCTGATATTACCACAAACATGATGGCGGATTGCAGCAGCATGGAATCCATGCTCAGCAGTACCATTCCGCCGCTGATCGCAAATATTATCTCTGTCACCCTGATCTGTATTTGTCTGGCATTTTTTGACTGGAGAATGGCCCTTGCGATTTTCTGCACGATGCCGATCACATTTCTTATCATCTGGTGCGGACGCAAACTGCAACTCCGTCTGTTTGACAAACAGGTGGATGTGAAATTGGAGGCGTCCAGCCAGATTCAGGAATACTTGGAAGGTATAAAGATTATCAAAGCCTGTGGTCTTGGTGGTTCCCGTTTCTCTACGCTGGATAAAGCACTCCAAGCCATGAGAAAAATCGCCATCAGGGTGGAACTGGCCTCTGGTATTCTGGTTCAGGGAGCCAGCCTAGTTCTGCAAGCAGGTCTTGGTATCACCATTTTTATCGGGACGGTACTGATAACTGGCGGTCAAATTGAACTGCTTCCTTTGCTGGTGCTGTTCATGTTCTCCACGCAGATTTACGGCCCGATCCTTGCCATTCTCTCACAGTTGACTTCTCTGTTTCATTTGGAGACTGTCACCAACCGTATGCGTACCCTGCTGACCACGCCCGCTATGGAGGGCGAGGATAAGGATGTATCCAAGTATGACATTGAACTGAAAAATGTCACTTTCGGATATAACCAGGACGATGTTATCAAGGATGTGTCTTTTTCTATTCCTGCTGGCAGCGTAACGGCCCTGGTAGGGCCTTCCGGCAGCGGCAAAAGCACAATTTCCAAACTCATTGCCCGCTTTTGGGATGTAAGAAAAGGTCAGATTTCCATTGGTGGTATGGATGTTCGCACCATTGAACCGGAACACCTGATGCGCTGTATGTCCTTTGTATTTCAGGATGTGACCTTGTTCAACGACACTGTTTTTAACAATATCCGTGTAGGCAACATGAACGCTACCGAGGAGCAGGTCATGGCGGCGGCAAAGGCGGCATACTGTGACGAATTTATCCAGCGATTGCCGGACGGTTATCAGACTGTCCTTGGAGAAAACGGCAGCACTCTTTCTGGTGGTGAGCGTCAGCGGATTTCCATTGCCCGCGCTCTGCTGAAAGATGCCCCGATCATTCTTCTGGACGAGGCAACCGCATCCCTTGACCCGGAGAACGAGGTTTTGATCCAGCGGGCTATTGCAAAGCTGGTGGAGGGCAAGACGGTCATTATGATTGCTCACCGGCTCCGTACTGTCGTGGATTCCGACCAGATCATTGTTCTGGAGGATGGCAGGCTGGCCGAGCTGGGAACGCATGAGGAACTGATGAAAAAGAAAGGGCTGTACGAAAAGCTGTATCATATCCAGCAGGAAAGCCTTGGATGGGCTGTCTAACCTCTTTAAGAAGGGAGGTCTTAATGAAACTTCATGCGTCCGGGGAGGACTATCTGGAAACCATCCTTGTTCTCCAAAAGAAACTCGGTATGGTACGCTCCGTAGATGTGGCCCGGCACATGGAGGTGTCAAAGCCCAGCGTGTGCCATGCGGTGGCTACCTTGCGAGACGGCGGCTTTCTCACAATGGATGAAGATTACTTTCTCCATCTGACCGATATGGGTCGCGAAGTTGCTGAGAAAATTTACGAGCGGCACCAGTTTTTTACGATGCAGTTGATCACTGCGGGCGTAGACCCGGAAATCGCCGAATACGAAGCCTGCCTGATTGAACACGCCGTCAGTCAGGACAGCTTCGAAAAAATCAGGGATGCGCACAAACAGGAAAAATAGAATAAAAGTTGCCCGTCGTTCCAACTGCGCGGACAAAAGCAGCCAGCGGGTAAAAATCGTGTGTCTATGCCCGCTGGCTATTCTATAAGTTAAAGCGGCTATCCGCATGGATGGCCGCTTTTACTCACCGTTTTTCAACTTCTCTGCGCTTTGGCACAATGCAATATACCGCTCCGCTTCTGCATCACTCTTTCCGGCAAAGAAATCTGCCACAACTTTTGGAATTTCACGCGGTTTTTCATCGTGAAACACCACGGCGTCAAGGCTGATTCTCATCTCCTTGGAAATGAGAGCCACGGTTTCAAACTTCGGATTGCTTTTGCAGTTTTCAATCTCAATAATCGTGCGCGTACACATATTCAGTTTTTCAGCCAGTCCACGCTGTGTTATCTTCTGCTGGATTCGCTTCTCCCGAAGTTTGAGGGCAAAAAGGTCAAGAAAGTTCATCAGAAATCACCTCTCCTATATTTTATGGTGAGTTCTAATTCAGCTAAATATACACCCAACTCATGTCAAATGAGCTATACATCATAATTACGAAATATGTGAGGATGTCTTATGGGATTGACTGACAAAAGGAGGTATCGCTAATGCGGCTATCCACCGTAAAGGAAGTGGATACAGAACATCTCAAAAAGAAGCAGGTGTTGTAGAGACTTTTGCGAGCTGCACTTATCTATGTGAGTTGCAGCTCGTTTTCTGTACATCACAGATTATCTGCGATATAGCTCCGCCCAATTATGAAATAGAATTGCAAGGCACTCGTTCAGGCTTTTATGCCTGTGCGGGTGCCTTTTTGTTTGCACTGTTTTTCTTCTCTGTGGGCTGCCGCTCCCCACCGCCCTTCGTTCAGACCTTTTTACCCACTCGGATCTGAACGGAGGAACAAAATGTTTAATAGAAAAAGCAGCTATGCGCTGAATAAGAAAGACCCCGATGCCATCGTTTATATGGACGCCAATGAAGTCATCGTCCGCCTGACCCGCGAGGACTTTGCCAGCGAGAAAGAATTTCTGAAATGGAAAGCCCTGTCGGACGAGGACTATCACGCCTCCGAAAAGGAAGCTCACGTCTATGCCAATCACACGCTTGCGCTGGATGAGCTATCCGAGGAAGCGGCCTCCATTCCTGCCGTGGATGTCTGCATGGAGCAGGCGCATGACCGGGCAGAGGCAATCCACCGCAGCGTCAGAAAGGTCACGCAGATTCGGAAGCACCTGACGGATACGCAGTTCCGCAGGGTGTGGATGTATTTCGTGGGTGGGATGACGGTTGATGAGATTGGCGCAGCCGAGGGTGTCAGCCATCAGAATATTTCCAAGAGCATCGGCGCGGCGATGAAGAAAATGAAAAAACTTTTCCCTGATTGCTGAAAACAGGGTGCAAAAGTGGCCCAAAATCGGCGATAGGTGAAGGGACATTCTCCACGAAGCCTTTCGTTGAACGTTGAAAACTGAATAGACCATGATGCAGGCACAAAACCCGCGTGATAGCGGCATAAGGTGCGCCGCCACGACGTTGGCTTCAGGGAGGTGATTCCGGAAAAGCCATCCGAGCGATCTACGCAGCCTTAGACCCGATTCGGCAAATCGGGCGCGATGACAGCGCGGCGGATAATGAAACTTGCTCACGCCCTCCCACAGACTTGAGGGGGAACCCTGCGGTATGCGCCAGCTCTTTGAGGCAGCGGTATCGTGGAGTTATGACAGCCCTGCCAAGGGCGGCCTGCATCGTGCCCACTATCCGGGGCGCGTGGCAAATAGGATAGTTCTTCTCAAATGGACAAGCAGAGCAGCTGCGCTGGTATTCGCCATTATGTTATGTGGCTCCAATTCTGCCCGCGCAGCCGCCTCTCAAAGTCAGATACCATGCGCTGACGGCCTTTCCCGTCAGCGCATTCATGTGACCTTGAGGAAACCCACCAAACCGAGAGAGGAGATCGCCATGATGCAGCCAACGCCAAACGAATCCCGAATCCACACGGATGAGCTGGTGGACATCCGGGAAGTAACTGTTGACAAAAATCTTCCCAAGGAAGAATCCCCAGACGACGTTCCGGGAAGAACAGGCGGCCGCCTTTATCCGCCAGATCAAAAATCCCTACCGCTTCCGCTGCGGCGATTTCGTGGTAAACGCCTGCTTTGCCGGGAACGGCGTTACGTTGGAGGAATGTCTGCAAGGCATTTTGCGCTGAGCGACATCCTCGCTTTTTTCCGCAGAGAGTGCTATGATCGGTGTGGAAAAGGATGAAAACCTAATAGCCAGATAACCACTCTTTTCATGCGGGAGCAGTCCGGGAGAAAGGAGTGCTTTTTCATGCCTAAATACAAAGCTACCGCTTACATCCGCCTGTCCTACACCGACGATCATTCCAGCGAAAGCGACAGCGTTTCCAATCAGCGCAAGCTCATTGAAAACTTTGTGGAGCACAACCCGGATATTGAGGTCGTTTCCGAAAAGATCGACGATGGATACAGCGGCATCATCTTTGACCGCCCCGCGTTCAAGGAAATGATGCAGGATGTCACCGATGGCAACATCAACTGCGTCATTGTAAAAGACCTCTCCCGGCTGGGGCGCGAGTACATCGAAACTGGCCGGTATCTGCGCCGGGTATTCCCGGCCTACGGGGTGCGCTTCCTTGCCATCACCGACAGCATCGACACCGCCCACGACAGCGGCGATGATCTGACCGTATCGGTCAAGAACATTATGAATGAAGCCTACTGCCGGGACATTTCCATCAAGACCCGTTCTTCTCTGGACGTGAAGCGGCGCAACGGCGATTTCGTCGGTGCTTTCCCGGTGTACGGCTACATGAAAGCCGAGGACAACAAGAATTTACTTGTCCCTGACCCCTACGCCGCCCGCGTTGTCTGCGACATTTTCCGTATGCGGCTGGAGGGCGCAAGCGCCTCCAAGATCGCATCAGAGCTGAACCGGCTGGGTATTCTCTCCCCGCTGGCATACAAGAAGAACAATGGCCTGCCCTATGCGAAAAATGGCTATGCGGACAAGGCCGACTGCAAGTGGTCGGCAACCACCATCATCCGCATCTTGCAGGACGAAACCTATACCGGAACACTGGTGCAGGGCAAACAGGGTACGCCACACTATAAGATCAAGCAGATGGAGCAGCGCCCTGCCTCCGAGTGGGTGCGTGTCCCGGATGCCCACGAAGCGCTGATCGCCCGTCAGGATTTTGAGCTGGTGCAGCGCATCAAGGGGCTGGATACCCGCACTTCTCCCAACGAGGACACGGTGTACCTGTTCTCCGGTATTCTGATCTGCGGGTGCTGCGGAAGCCGCATGACCCGCAAGACCAACCGTGCAAACGGCAAGGAGTACCACTACTATTATTGTCCCACCGGCAAGAAAAAGGGCTGCGCCCATCCGGTCATGCTGAAAGAAAGCAGCCTGATCGACGGTGTGCGGGACAGCCTGAAAGCCTATATCGGTAATATTGCTTCTCTGGAGGCGCTGCTGACCGGCATTGACCAGTCCAGCATCAATCAGGCTCTTGCCAAGGAATACAGCGACCACATCACCGACAATGAGCGCCGGTTGGAGCAGGTGCTGGAGTTCAAGGCGCGGCTTTATGAGAGCCTTGTGGGGGGTATGCTTACCAAGGAAGAATATGCCTCCTACAAAGCCAAGTACACCAAGCAGGCCGAGGACATCCGCGAGAGCGTCCGCGTCCTCAAGGAAAAACTCACGGAGGTTTTGGAAAACCGGAGTGAGCGCAACCGCTGGATTTCACAGTTTACGCAGTTCTCCACGCTGGAAACCTTAGATCGCAGGGCGCTCATTCACATGGTACAGAGCATCCGCGTCCGTGGGAAAAAGGAGCTGGATATTACCTTTACCCATGAGGACGAATATAAAAAGGCGTTGCAGCTTCTGGCGCTGGCTGCGCAGCAGAAAGATTACGAACAGAGAAAGGTGGGCTGAGCATGGCGAGAAAAAGCAGGAAAGAAACGGCTGCGGTGGCCGTGCAGGAGGCCGACGCCGCTTGCCGCGCCGCGATCTACGTCCGCCTTTCGGTGGAGGATACCCACACGCACAGCGTATCCATTGAAACCCAGCAGATGATTATTGCCCGCTATCTGGAGCAGTATCCGGAGATCAGCGTGTACGATACCTATATCGACAACGGCGCGACCGGGACAAACTTCCACCGTCCGGGCTTTCAGCAGATGCTCTCGGATATTGAGGCCGGTCACGTCAACTGCGTCATTGTGAAAGACCTCTCCCGTTTGGGCCGAAACACCATTGACACCGGCTATTACATCGAGCAGTATTTCCGCATCCGCAGCATCCGCTTCATTGCGGTCAATGAAAACTTCGACACCGCCAACCCGGAGGACGCCCATTCCGGTATCATCATCCCGCTGCGGAACATGATAAACGAAGCATACGCTTTGGACATCGGGCGCAAGATCAGGGCGCAGCAGCGGCAGGCCATGAAGGACGGCAAGTTCATCGGTGCGCGTACTCCCTACGGCTATCTGAAAGCCGAGGACGATTGCCACCAGCTTATCATCGACCCCGTTGCCGCCGTTGTGGTGCAGCGGATGTTCCGTTGGGCGTCCGATGGTGCTGGCCTCAATACTATCGCCGTGCGGCTGAATGAAGCGGGCATCCTCACTCCCAGCCACTATAAGAAGATGCAGGGCAAGATCACCCACGCAAATTTGCTCGGCAACGGCAAGTGGCAGACCCGAACGGTCGGCGTTATTCTCCGCTCCGAGGTCTACACCGGAGATCTCGTTCAGGGGCAGACCAAAACCGTGGATCACCGGCAGGTCAAGGCCGATGCCGAGGAATGGACGGTGGTGCGGGACACCCATGAGGCCATAATCAGCCGGGAACAGTTCGCGGCGGTGCAGGAAATTCTCAATCAGACCGCCAGCCGCGCCAAGGCACGGGAGGTCAAAGCCTACACGCCGAATTTGCTCAAAGGCAAGGTGTTCTGCGCCCATTGCGGCGGCAGCCTGCACCGGCAGAGAAACATCCGCAAGAAGTCCGACGATGTGTACTTCTACCATTGTCTGAGCCAGAGCCGAATCAGCAAGGATGCCTGCCCCGGTGTGACCATCCGCGAGGATATGCTGCTGGATATGCTGGCAGATATGCTTCAGGACGCGCTTGATACGGCGCTGGGGCAATACACCCTCTCCCTTGCAGAGCTACCCCGGCAGGCCGCTGAACGTGCCGAGCTGCGGGAGAAGATCACCAGCCGCAAGCAGGAAATCCAGCGGCTTCGCGGTATCGTGCGGAGCTTATATGAAAGCCTCGTCCAAGGCGTTCTTACCAAGGATGAATATTTCGACTACAAGGAAAAGTACGAAAGCCGCATTGCCGACCTCGCCGTGGAAATGGAGCAGTTGGAGGACGGTCTGCGGACGATGGATACGCAGATTGAGCAGCACCGGGCGCTGGAACAGGACGCCGCGCAGATCAAGACCGACCGTGCGCTGACCGGCGCACTCATCGAGCGGCTGATCGACCGCATCGAGGTATCCCACGACAAGCAGATCACGGTGCGCTATCGCTTCCAGAGCGAGTTTGAAACCTATGCGGAGGTGCTGGAACAATGCAGAAATATGTGATTGCCCTCTACATCCGCCTCTCCATCGAGGATTACAAGTACGACAGCCTGAGCATTGAAAATCAGAGCCTTGTCCTCCACGAATACGCGGCTTCCTTGCCGGAAGCTCTGAACGCGGAGATCATGGAGTTCATCGACAACGGGTACAGCGGCACGAATTTTGAGCGTCCGCAGGTACAGAAGCTCATTGAGCTGGTGCGGGCCAATCAGATCGACTGCATCATTGTCAAGGATTTTTCCCGTTTCGGGCGCAACAGCATTGAAACCGGCTACTTCATTGAGCGCGTGTTCCCGCTGTTCCATACCCGCTTCATTTCCATCAGCGACGATTTTGACAGCAGAAAATTCAAGGGCGACACCGGCGGCATGGATGTGGCGTTCAAGTACCTCATCAGCGAATATTACAGCCGCGATATGTCCATCAAGACCAAGAGCGCCAAGTACGCCAAGATGCAGCGCGGCGAGTATCAGAGCAAAATCTGTCCCTACGGCTATCGCAAAAGCGCCGATGGCAGAATGGAGCCTGACCCGGAGGCCGCTGCCGTTGTGCAGCTCATCTTCCAGCTTGCCGCCGAGGGCATCAACGCCACCGCCATCACACGGGAGCTGTTCCGCAGAAGCATCCCTACCCCCGGCCAGTACAAAGCGGCGCACGGCAATCAAACCCACGATATTTCCCGCTGCCACGGGATTTGGAGTGCATCCACCATTCTCCGCATTTTGGAGGACGAACGCTACACCGGCGTGTATGTGATCGGCAAGCGGGCGGTTCTCGAAGTAGGCGGCACCAGAAGCCGCCTGAAGGACAGAGAATCGTGGTACATCATCCCCGACCATCACCCGGCCATCATAGAGAAAGCCGTGTTTGATACCGTGCAGGCCAGCCAGCTCCGCTTTTCCCAGCCAAACAAGAAAAAGCGGGACTACCCGCTGAAAGGCAAAGCCTTCTGTGGCTGCTGCGGTCATGCGCTGTCCCGCACCATGCAGAAAACCTCATATTATCACTGCCGCCATTCCGAGGCGGACGAAGAAAGCCACTGCCACAAGATGCGCCTGAATGCCGCAGAGCTGGAACAGGCGGTGTTCCTGACGCTGAAAAAGCAGATGGAAGCCGCCGCGCCGCTTGCCCCGGACGGTACGCTTCGGGTGGATGCTTCCGTACCGGAACGCACCGAATATGAGCAGCAAATCGAGGCGCTGCAAGACGGCAAGCGCACCTTGTATGAACGCTATCTCATGGGCGAGATTGACCTGAACACCTACAAGGCAGAAAAGGCCGCGTGTGACAAGCTGCTACTGAAAACAAAAAACGCCTATGCCGCAGTATTGGCACAGGCGAAACAGAAGCAGGACGAACAGGCACGGCAGGACAGCCGCAAGGAAGCGTCCAAGGCAATTTTCGATACAGATACGCTGACCACCGAGCTGGCCGAGCTGCTGATCGACCGGGTACTGGTGTACCCCGATAAGCGCATTGAGATCGCATACAAAATCCAAGACATTTTCGCTTGAGGTGGCAGTCATGACAATCGCTTTCTATTGCAGAGTGGACGGACAGGGCTTTGGCTTTGTCCTCCCCGATGAAGCTGACAAGCTCCGCGAGTTTTTCGCCGAGCATCAGGATAAGCCTGCGCTTGAAAATTCATTAAGCGTAAGCTAAAAATTTTTGTCGTGTGCTTGACATACGGGTGCCGGAGATCGTGGAAGCGGATATGCCGCAGACCTTTCAATTCCAGCAGCTTGCTGAAATTGCTGCTGAGATTCCGGGGATTAAAAATGTTCCCCATTACATCCACGAACACATAGCCGTCGTATTCCCGGTTGTAGCAGTTGCCGCAGATCCTCTTGTTTTCCTTCTGCTGCTCCTTCAAGGCCAGCAGCTTCTCCCGGATATTGTCGACCAGAGGAAGAGAGCGCAGACTGGATTTCGTCTTGGCGCGATCCTCGCGGACGATCTCATACTTGCCGTCTATCTTGGCATTTGTTACGATGTGTCTGATGGTGATGGTATTGCGCTCAAAGTCGATGGCGTCCCATCTCAGGCCCAGAGCCTCGCTGCGCCGGAGCCCGTAGAACGCGGTGATCTGGATCAGCAGAGAATAGGGGTGATCCTTTGTCGCCTCAAAGAGCTGCTCCAGCTCCTCCAAACGGTAGTAATCCGCGATATACTTCTGCTTCTTCGGACGCTCCACCTTGTCGGCGGGGTTGTACGGAATGAGGTCCATCTTGACGGCATATTTCAGAGCCTTGTGAATATTGGCGTGCTCGTGGATGACCGTGCTGGCAGACACGGTTTTCAGCTCGTACAGATAGAAGCTCTGAATATGCCTGGCTTGAAGCTCGCCCAGCTTGACGCCGGTTTTCCGAAAGTACGGTGCGATTTTTCCCTTTACCATCTGGGTGTAAGAGGAAAAGGTCGTCTTCTCAATCGAATTGCGAACGACCTCCAGCCAAAGCTCCATAAAGTCGGCAAAGAGCATATCGGCAGACAGCTCTCCGTTTGACTTGTGCTCGGCAGGGGGAACATAGGTCTGACGCAGCTCCAGCAGCATTTTCTCCGCGCGCTTTTTGTTGTTCTTAATTGGCAGTCCCGTTGGAAACCACGGCTGCTTCCGTTTGCCGTTGGCGTCCAAATAGCTCAGGACCATATAATAGTAGTCGTTTTTGATTTGCAGGTGTCCCGCTATCATTCATCCATACCTCCTTTTGCTGACAGCGTATGAACGGGCACCCTTTCGGACCGTAACCATTATACGGCCTACTCAGATGCCCGTCCAATGTGTCGTTTCAGTTCAAATCCGTGTCACGCTGCCGGCTGGGGATTGCCCGCCGAGAGAGCGTAGCGGATCACGTTGATTTTCGGAATGCGGTAGGCGTTTCCGATTTTCATGCCGGGGATATACCCGTCGCCAATCAGCTCGTAGGCCAGATGGCGGCTGATTTTCAGCATGGACTGGACCTGGGCAACGTTCACAATGTCGGGGTAATCCGTGAACATCACCTCATACATGGTCTGCAGCTCAGTCTTCGTCACTGAAACCACCTCCTCCGTCGTCGCGCATAAAGCTGTTGAGCCTTCTTTCGACCATGTGAAGCACATAATGGACCTCGCTTTGGCTCAGATTAAAGGACAATACATGTCCTTCTTCGTCAGTGAGATTGATGGTCATTCGTTCGTTGCTGACATCAATATCAGCGTAGTATTTCTTTAGGAATCTGTCGAAGAGGATATCCACCATTTCACAGCCGTCTTTGGAAAACACGTCAATCATATCATCCAGATAGTCCATTCTTCCTTCGTCCAAATCGAATTCAATGATTTCTTTTATGATTTCTTTCATTGTAAAATCTCCTTTCACCGGGCGTCCCGGTCTTTGCGCTGCCGCGCCAAGTGTTTGTTATAAAAGTCCATGGCCTTGACAAGTGTCTCGGTCATCTGCTTCACGGAGGTGTCCGGACGGAAAAAGCTGCGGAGCTTGTCTACCGGCACCTTCACATATTCCACCTGATTGCCCTTAACCTCGGACAGAAGCTGCAGCACCGCGTCATCCGTGAGAGTCTGCGCCTCGCTCATGCGCCGCAGCCGCCGGGCCTGAGACAAGGACGGCGTTACCTCATCGCTGTCCATCACAGAAAAGAGCATCTCCTGCTCGGACGGCTGCAAATAGGACAACTCCACCGCCGGAGTCAGTGCAATCTTGCCCTCGTCCACCAGCTTCAGGATGTCGGGGATCAGGTGGGTGAGGCGGATGTAGCGGAACACTTGATCTCGGCTTTCATCTGCGCTTTTTCCGATTTCCGCTGCAGCATCCAACTTTGTCGCAACTTGCGATAAAGTTAAATCCGTGCGTTTCCCTTGATTTTTTAATGCCTCCATTTTCATTTTGTACGCAAACGCCTTTTCGCTTGGGAGAATATGTTCCCTTTGCAGGTTGCTGTCCACCATGGTGATGACAGCCTCCTCGTCCGTCAGGTCACGGACAATCACCGGCATGGTGTCCATCCCCAGCGCCTTGCACGCTGCCAGCCGCCGGTGGCCGGAGATCAGCTCATAGCCGCCATCCGGCAGCGGCCTTGCCAGCGCCGGAGAAAGCACGCCGGCATCGGCAATGCTCCGTATGAGCTGCGCCATTTCCTCGTCCTCCTTCACCTTAAAGGGGTGATTTCGAAAGGGTGTGAGGGCAGCCAGCGGGATTGCCTCCACCTTTGGCTTTCTCGCATCGAGCCGTTCCTCCGTGCTCTTAAAAAGCTCCTCATACCCGGTCAGCCCCAAATCAATCGATCGGTCGTTCTTCATCGAATTCTTCCTTTCATCGTATAATCGTCTTTTCCTCTTGGGGCGGCCGCTGATTTCGCAGCGCCTGCTTCTCCCGCGGGGATAGGTAGGGGTCGTTTTCCACCCACGCATCCCATTCACACGCCAAGAGGGCTTTCAGCTTTGGGTTATCCTCAATCATGTTATAGGCGGTTTGCTTTTGCTTCCGAAGCCGGGAAAGCTCTGCGGTGCAGGCAGCGCAGGACTTTTTCAGCTCGGCCCTCTCCGCAGGATCAGCGCAGCCTCGCTGCTTATTGCGGATTTTGCTGCGTGCAGCGGTTATTGCATCCATCTCCTTGTCCATTCGTGCAAGAAACCTCTGCACATCCTCCGGCGTGTCCAAATGCTCCCGACACACCAGCGTTATCTCGGCGGTGAAGCGATCCAGCCTGCGGCAAGCCTCCCGGCACTCCGCCGACAGGGGCTGCCGATACTCCTTTTCGTACAGCGGCGCAACGCCCAGCACGATTGCCACACAGCGGAAGAAGCTCAAATATCCGGTGACACGGGGCAAATGCAGATAGAAATCCCGCTGCCGGTAATATTTTTCCGTCGGCGGATTTTTCCTGGCATATTCCCGTGTGTAGGGCCTCATGAATTCAAAATAGCGCCGGGTCACACGGATGTCCCGCTGGTTCTCCAGCAGCCTGTCCTGCAGCGCCTCCTTGTCATATTCAGCTCCCAGCCGGAAGGTGCGCATACACTTTTTAGCGCTTAGAGAGCGGATGGTGGCGTACCTGCGGTAGGGATCGCACACGAACACATAGCCCTTCTTCCGCAGCACGGCACTCAGCTCCGTCCAGCTGCTCGATATCGTCAGCGCCTCGTCCAGTGCCCGCCGCATGAGGTTGTAGCGGGTGGGCTCGCCGTCCTTTTCGGCAAAGTAGACCGACCGCGCCGTTTTATGCCGCTGGGGATTTTTCACCACCGACAGGCCATGCTCCTTGCAGACACGGTCAGACATATCCCGCAGCTTGTAGTAGACCTCGTATTTTGCCTCCAGCTTTTTGCCTGTCCACATATTCACCGGATTCACAACGAAGTGGTTGTGATAAGTGCCGGTGTTGAAGTGGGTGGCAACAAGCACCTGCCGGTCGTTCCCCCAAAGCCGCCGCGCCGTCTCCACGCCGATGCGATGGCATTCCTCCGCCGTGACCTCACCGGTCTTGAAGGACTGGTAGGCGTGGTAGGCCACATTGCCGCCGGCTTTGCCGAAGCGCCTCTGCACGGCAGCCATCTCCCTTGCGGCAGACTCCGCCCTGCAGCCAATTCCGGTGACGGCGTATTGCTGCTCCCCCTCATCCAGGGTTTTTTCTTTGTCGGCAGCATACAGCAGCACCTGCTCCAGGTCGCTCAGCTTGGTCTTGCTGGGGTTGGTGCAGTAGTCCACCACACGGCTGACGCTGTCATGGATCGCCCAGATCTTCGTCACCGCCATCTCCATCCTCCTTCCCGTGATAGGCGCGCAGAAGCAGGCTCTCGATCTCGGTCAGTGCCTCGTCAAAGTCCCTCATGGCAAGCTCGTAGCGGACGGTATCGTGGAGCGTTGTCAGCTTCTGATACGCCAGCATCAGCTCCCGGCGCGGAGCTTCCCTCACCACTGCGCCGGTTCCCAAGGTTCGGAGATATTCCGACATATTCATGCCACATTTCTTTGCCTTTCTGCGAATGGTATTCTTCTCGGTTTTATAGACTCGCACATTGATTTCCTCTGTTCGATTCCGCATAGATATCACATCCTTTCAGCGGGGTTACAGGGGCGCGCCCCTTTCGTATCGGCAGATACGGGGGAATCGGGTGCCGCACGGCTACACAAATCCCATGCTCGTTATCCTTACGGATAAAAAAGCGGTGTATAGCCCCGCACCCCTTAAAGCGGCAATTCCTCATCGTCCTCCGCCTCCTCCCATGACGCAGATGACGCTTGTGACGATGCTTGGGGAAGCCGGAAGGTTCCGTCATTCTGTTTCCGCAGTGACGCAAGTCTCTCGCTCCCGGAGGAACCGTCATGACCGTCAGCACCGTCATGCAGCTCCAAAAGCACCAACCGGGCAGCCGCCGTTTTACGATACTCGTAGGTGATTCCCAGGGGCAGCAGCACATCGCTGTAATGACGGGTCAGATGCTTGCTGGCGAGGTTGGGCTTCAGCTCCGTATTACCTACGGCGGCAAGCAGTTGGGACACCGTGCCCCGAAACCGCCCGTGCGCCAAGAGAAAATCCGCCACCTGAAAAACAAAGTCCGGGATGCGTTCCTTTCGCAAATCCTTGGCACTGAGCGCCTCGGTAATCTCCCATCGGACGCCCCGCATCTGCATTTTCAGCTTCTTCTCCTCCACATCCCGGCCCGTAATGCAGAGGGTGGCGCAATCGCCGAAGCGGTCATCCTTGCGGAGAATCATCCCCGTATCCGCCACGCCCAGAATGCCTGTGGAGCCGGTCATATCATTGAAAATATTGCTGCTGTCCCGCTCCTTTCGGGT
>ENA-OPSI01000142-OPSI01000142.1-human-gut-metagenome-genome-assembly--contig:-NODE-142-length-29540-cov-2.844701_pt1 | contig 29540 bp, 25 predicted proteins | sample MGYA00241806_ERZ501903 | MGnify/ENA primary metagenome ERZ501903 (study PRJEB25962, sample SAMEA2042439) | human gut metagenome | biome: human gut; feature: human-associated habitat; material: faeces...
CCCTGCCTGTTTTCCAGCCGGAGCAGCATGAAGCCATAGGTGAGAAAGAAGGGGAAAGGATGGAGCCCGCCGGGTTATCTTCGAGGTATGGCGCCAGAAGGCTGTGTGACAGCGATGTCGGCGCAGTGTACCGACTTTCGGCGGGAAATCCCATATTTTACAAATATTGTCCGCCGTGTGTAACGTTGGAAAGCATCCGGGAGGATATGAAAGTTCTGCCGCCGGGGAAAAGCGGAGAAGATAAATTTTACGTTGGATTTTTTGACGGCAGTATGCTGATAGCCGTTATGGACCTGATCCTCAAATATCCCAATGATGAGACTGCGTTCATCGGCCTTTTCATGGTGGATTCCGCCAGCCAGGGAAAAGGGACGGGAACGGCGATCATCGAAGAGTGCCTCTGCTTTTTGAAACGGCAGGGTCTGAGGCGTGCCAGGCTGGGCTTTGCCAAAGGAAACTGCCAAAGCGAGGCATTCTGAACCAAGAATGGTTTTGTGCGCACAGGCGAGGAAGTGAACAACGGAAGCTATACGGCTGTGGTGATGGAAAGGGTGCTGTAACGCGGGCGAAGGCTGGCGGGTATAAAAAAACGGAGCGCACGGCCGGAAAGCGGAAAAATAAAATCGGGGATGTATCATACATCCCCGATTTTCAATTCAAAGCGGACAGACGGTCATTCAGGCCTGTCCGCAGATCCCGCGGCCGGCCGGGCCGGAGCCTCATTGTATAGGATGTCGTGTGTGCGCTCATCCACATGGTCCAGTTCATAATAGGCCTGTGTTTCCTCCGGCATGCCCCTGCGGCGCAGCGAATGGCACACCAGCCCGGAGAGGATGCTGTACAGCACCGCAAACAGCGGCACGCCGACGACCATGCCGACAAACCCGAACAGCCCGCCGGCCAGCAGAATGGCGAACATCACCCAAAAGCTGGAAAGGCCGGTGGAATCGCCCAGAATTTTTGGGCCCAGGATATTGCCGTCGAATTGCTGCAGCGCAAGGATAAAAAGCACGAAGTAAAGCGCCTTGAGCGGGTCGATGAGAAGGATAAGCAGCCCGCTGGGAATGGCACCGATAAACGGCCCGAAAAACGGGATGATGTTCGTTACGCCCACCACCACGCTGATGAGCATCGCATACGGCATGCGCAGCGCTGTCATCCCGACAAAACACAGGATGCCGATGATGAGGGAATCCAGCAGCTTGCCGTTGATGAAGCCGCCGAATACCCGGTGAGTAAAACGTGCGTTATCCAGCACGATATTGGCGCGGCGGGTGCTCAGGCAGCCGTACAGCAATTTTTTGGCCTGTGCGGCAAAAAGCTGTTTGCTGTTGAGCACATAAATGGCGATGATGATGCCGATGAATACATTCTTGAAAAAGGTCAGGGTGCCCAGCAGCCCGCTCATCAGGTTCGTCAGCTGGGGCAGCATGTCCGTTTTTACCCATGCGGTGAGAGCTGCCACGGCTTCGGCATATACCCGCTGTGCGGCAGCTTCGAACTGCGGGTTGTTCTGAAGCGTGTCCTCGATCCAGCCCGTCACGTTCTGGATGCTGTTCGTCAGCAGATTGGATTCCACCAGCCCGACGATGCTGGAGATCACCTGCGGCAGCACCATCCACAGCAGCGCGGCTACAAGCAGCAGCGCCAGCAGCACCGAAAGCGTCGTGGAAAGAAATTTTGCGGCGCGGGCAGCACGGCGTGGATTTTTTACGTGTTTTTGCAGCGCGGGCGCAAAGCGGACGTGCAGCCAGTTGAACACCGGAGTCAGCAGATAAGCCATGGCCAGCCCGTACACAAACGGCATTAAAATGCCCAGCAGCGTTTGGAAAAAATGCACCAGCGCGCCCACCTTGAACAGAGAGAAAAAGAACAGGATGCTCAACGCGACAACGCCGAAGGCAGTGAGCCCCCAGTGCAGATAAGTTTTAAAGGAATCGTGCTTCACGGCAGCCTCCGTCGTTTGAAAATAAGCGTCGGGTTATTTGCTTTTTGCGGGTGCGCCGCCGTCGGGCAGCAGCGTTTTGCGCTTGATGAGGAACAGGGACAACGTGGTAAAGCTGGCGATCACGTCGGCCACAGGCTCGGCAATATAGATGCCCAGCACATTGCCGCCCATGACAACAGGCAGCAGCAATGCCAGGGGCACCAACAGCACCACTTTGCGCAGCAGCGCCAGGAACAGGCTGATCTTGGCCTGGCCAAGCGCCATAAAGGTGGTCTGGCAGGCCATTTGCGCGCCGAAGGCCCAAATGCCGCCGAAGAAAATAGGCATCATTTTTTTAACGATTTCTATCAGCTCCGCGTCCTGAGTGAACATGCGCGCCAGCACGCCGGGAAGGAGCGCGGCCAGGGCAAAGCCCGAGACGGTAACGAGCAGCATTACCTTGAGCAGCAGGCTGAAAGTTTTGCGCACGCGGCTGTAATTCTTGGCGCCGTAGTTGTAGCTCATAATAGGCTGCGCGCCCTGTGTGATGCCCTGGATGGGCATGACGAGCATCTGCATCACGCTCTGCATAATGGTCATGCTGCCCACGTACAGGTCGCCGCCGTAGCGCTGCAGTCCGGCGTTCAGCGTGATATTCACAAGGCTCTCGGTGCTTTGCATGATGAAAGGAGCGATGCCCAGCCCGATGACCTTGCCAACCACACGCTTTTCGAACTTCATGTTCCCGCGCCGGATGCGGATGCCGCTTTTTGCGCTGAACAAAAAGCGCAGCACCCACGCGGCGCTGACGGCTTGAGAAAGGATGGTAGCCAGCGCCGCGCCGGAAACGCCCATGCCGAACACGAAAATAAACACCGGGTCCAGCACGATGTTAATGACCGCGCCGATGAGCACGCTGAGCATTGCAACGGTGGCGTGGCCCTGTGCGCTGATGAAAGTGTTGAGGCCCAGAGCAAGCTGTACGAAAATAGTACCCGCCAGGTAAATGGAGATATAGTCCTCCGCATAGCCGATGATGGCGTCGGAGGCGCCGAACATATACAACAGCGGCGTTTTGAAGATGCTGAAAATGACTGTCAGTGTAACAGACAGCACCAGAAGCATGGAAAAGCAGTTGCCCAGAATTTTTTCCGCACCTTCACGGTTGCCGGCGCCCAGCTGGATGGAAGCCAGCGGCGCGCCGCCCATTCCGGCGAATGCGGCAAAGGCCGAGACCAGCAGGATGATGGGGAACGTAACGCCCACTCCCGTCAGCGCAAGTGCGCCTGTGCCGGGGATGTTGCCGATGTAGATCCGGTCCACGATATTGTACAGCATGTTGATGAACTGCGCGGCAACGGCCGGCAGGGCAAGACTGAGCATCAGCTTGCCAATGGGTTGTGTGCCCAGCGCTTCGTCCTTGTTCTGCAAAAAAACCTCTCCTTTTTGACCTTGTGGAGCAACCCCGCTTCGGGCCGCTCCGGCTCTTTTGTAAATTTTCAATACATTTTTATTATAGCATGCGCAGCAAAAGAAAGAAACCGCATGGTGCCCTTTCCGCACCTTTTACAACCCGCCCGCGCAAGAGTTGCACAGTGCTGATGCGGCGGGCGGGAGGCACGTTCCACAATGCAAAACCTTCTCGCAAGGCGCGGAGTTTTATGCTATACTGAAATTGAAAATAACCGTATGGAGGGCTTTCCTATGGAAAAAAAGGCGTTCGACCTCATTACCTTCGGCGAGATCATGCTGCGGCTTTCGCCGCCGCGTCATGCCCGCATCGTGGATGGGGACATTTTTGAAAAGCGCGCCGGCGGCGCGGAGCTGAACGTAGCCTCCGGCGTAGCGCTCATGGGCCTGCGAACGGGCATCATCTCTCGCTTGCCGCAGAACGAGCTGGGGACCTTCATCAAAAACCGCATCCGCTTCGTCGGCGTGTCGGATGATTATTTAACGTATGACGACGACCCGCGCGCACGCCTCGGCATCTATTATTATGAGATGGGCGCCGCGCCGCGCAAGCCGACCATCGTGTATGACCGATTCAACGCTTCCGTCTGCGGCCTTACGATGGACGATATTCCGGCCGAGGCGTTTTCTTCCGCGCGGATGTTCCATCTAAGCGGGATCAGCCTGGCGCTGGGCACGCGCGACGTGGCCATTCAGGTGCTGAAAAAATTCAAGGAAAACGGCGCGCTCATCTCCTTTGACGTGAACTACCGTGCGAACCTGTGGGGTGAAGACGAAGCACGAGAGACCATCAAAGGCATCCTGCCGCTGGTGGATGTATTGTTCGTTTCTGAAGAGACCAGCCGCCGTATGTTCCAAAAAACCGGAGAGCTGCAGGACATCATGAAAAGTTACGCGCAGGAGTACGGCGTGAAAATTGTCGCCACCACCCAGCGCACGGTCCTCAGCCCGCGTAAGCACAATTTCACCTCAGTGCTGTATTCCGCCCAGCAGGACGCGTTTTACACGGAGCCGCCCTATACCAACATCGACGTCATTGACCGCATCGGTTCCGGCGACGCCTATGTGGCGGGTGTGCTGTTCGGCCTGTTGAAATACGGCGATCCGCAGAAAGCCATGCAGTTCGGTAACGCCACATCCAGCGTCAAAAACACAGTGCCGGGCGATCTGCCTTCTTCCGATTTCAAGGAGATCGACCGCATCATCCGGGAGCACAACGCCACGGGCCCGGTGAGCGAGATGAACCGCTGACCGCACTCCCCGCTTGTTTTGCGGGCCGCGCCACGGCGCGGCCCTTTTTGCTTTGTGAAGAGCAGAAAAAGCACACGCAACCTGCGGTTGACAAATTGCAAGGCGCAGGTTGGTGGCGCACAGAAAGGGGAACAGGCTATGATAAGTCCATCAAAAACAAAAGGAGAGATCAATATGATCTTTGCGGATAACCTTGTGCGGCTGCGGCGGGAAAAAGGCTTTTCCCAGGAACAGCTTGCAGACTTGATGGATGTTTCCCGTCAGGCGGTGAGCAAATGGGAGGCGGGGGCAGCCACATATCTAAAGACACAGGCGGAACACTCCACGCGCTTGTCAGAGATTTCGTCCGTTATAAGGATGGTTTGATTTTTAGTACGGAAAAAGCACCACGCTGCAGTTGAAAAACAACTGTACAGCGTGGTGTTTTTTGTTTCAAACATGGCCGGCTCTATGCTTCAAGGCAAACCATGCAGGAAATCAGGTCGTGATGACAGCTCATGTTGGTACAGTGCTTCAAGAGGTATCGCCAATACGTCAATGGGAGGCATTGTGACGGAAGGCGGAAGAGAAGATTTGTATTGAAAGATATAGAAAGCGACCAAAATTTACCAGATGTGAAAGCGGCACATAAATTGATCGCGTTATCTATCCTGGCGGCTTAAGTGGGTATAATAAAGAGTCGAACCTGTTCCATGGCGGACAATTAAATCTGGGAGGCAGTATTATGAAGCGTATGGTGTTGTCACAGGACGTTATTTCAGCATTCATTACACAGCAGCGGCAAGATGAAAAATCGAAAGCGACCCTTGAAAAATACAACAGGGATATTCTTGCTTTCTATTCATTTTTGCCGGAAGACAAGCGTGTAGATAAAGAAAAGGTGATTGACTATAAGACGCATCTGATTGAGGCGGATTATGCGGTGGCCAGTATCAATTCCATGCTGGTTGCTGTGAACAGTATATTGGCATATATGGGAGCCTACGAGTGCCGTGTGCGTTTGATAAAGCAACAAAGGCAAAGCTTTTGTGACAAGAAAAAGGAATTGACTCGTGAAGAATATTTTAATCTTGTAGAAACCGCCCAAAAAAGAGGAAATATGCAGCTTGCTTTAATTTTGCAAACGATTTGTGCTACTGGCATCCGTGTGAGTGAGCTGCAGTATATCACCGTGCAAGCTTTGAGACGTCAGGAAGCGCAAGTAAGCTGCAAGGGGAAAATCCGAAGAATACTGATTCCAAAAGCGTTGTGTATCCGTCTGAGCAAATATTGCAAAGAGCGCTCAATCTGTAAAGGCAGTGTGTTTGTTTCACGGAACGGATGCCCAACCAACCGTTCCAGCATCTGGGCAGCAATGAAAAGGTTGTGCGTATATGCCAAAGTAGCAGCGGAGAAAGTATTCCCTCACAACCTTCGGCACCTTTTTGCCCGTATCTTCTACAAACAGCATAAAGATATCGTCCGGCTGGCTGATGTCTTGGGGCACAGCAACGTGAATACAACTCGTATTTATACTTTGACTTCCGGAAATGAGCAGTTAAGCCAGCTGGCGCGAATGCAGCTCTTGATTTGAAAAAATAAAACCGCCCGGGAAGAGCGGTCGGCAATCACATAATTTGCATTATGTCTTAGAAAAAAAGCCGTCGAGCGTTTCGACAGCTATGACATAATTTGCATTATGTCTTTATATCTGCGGCAATCAACGTGCGTCTACCGCTAACAACCAAAATAAAGGCACACTGAAAGAGACCTTGCACAAATTGTGGTCAACATTTTTCAGTGAGCCTGTTTGTAATACAAAAAATACAAAATGCCGTTGACCATATTGATAAAAAGGCCTATAATGGTTATCGATAATATGTAAGAAATTCTGGCTGCCAATGCAGAATGATTACATAATGCAAATTATGTAGTTGATGCCAGACAACGGAGGGAAACGCTTGAAGGAAGAGTACGAGACCATAGATCTGCTTGAAATACTGCGGCTATTAAAGAAAAATTTACTGGTCATTCTTGCTGTTACCATTTTGCTTGCCGTTGCGGGATATCTTGTCAGTTCATTTGCAATGACACCGCAATATGAAGCCAGTGCTACGTTGATTGTTAACTCGAGAGAGGACCAGGCTGCTGCACAAGCGCCCATTACAAATGATCAGCTCACATCGGCTACGAAGCTGGTAGATACATACGCTGTTATCCTTACCAGTGATACGGTGCTGGACAAAACGATTTCAAATCTGAACCTTAACATGTCGTACAACGATTTGGTAGAAAGAGTGCGTATTGAATCTGTGAATTCCACACAGGTAATGAAAATCACCGTAAAGGATACAGATCCCGAGAGGGCGCGAGCGATTGCAGCAGATATCGTTGAGCAAGCACCGGAGATTATTATCCAAACGGTGAAAGCCGGCAGTGTGGAGATAATTTCTCAGGCGAAAGCGAATGAGATTCCAGTTTCACCCAGCAAAATGAAAAATACAGCGCTGGCCGGTATTCTCGGTGTTGTCCTTTCGGTAGGTATTATTGTGCTGAAGTTTTTGTTGAACAACAAGTTCATGACAGATGAGGACATCACCAATAAATTGGGAATCACGGTTCTTGGCATAATTCCGCAGATTGATATGAAGGGGGAGAGATGATGGCAAAAAAATCAAAACCAACAAGGCGAGAATTTGTTTTGATGAATAAGAATGCTCCTTTCCAGTATCAGGAAGCATACAAGAGCCTGCGAACAAACCTTAATTTCATGGCCATGGGTAAGGCTTGCAAAAAGCTTATCTTTACCAGCGCGATCCCAGGTGAAGGAAAGAGCAGTGTTGCGTTAAATTTGGCTGTGTCTCTGGCCGAGACGGGGAGCCGTGTCCTTGTGATCGATTGCGATTTACGCAAGCCGGTTATCCATCGGTATTTGAAAATAGATAATTCTGCCTACAAGGGGATAATCAGTGCTCTTGCGGATGGCTCGTTGGCAGAATCTATCATCAACGTGAAGGGCCTCGGCCTGCATGTAATGGTCGCGGATGCGATTCCACCGAACCCGGTAGAATTGCTGGGGTCTCCTCGAATGAAGAACCTGATTGATGAACTCGATAAGCATTATGAATACATCATTTTCGATACACCGCCCGTTTCCGTGGTAACGGATGCAGCGGTTTTAAGTCAATATGCCGACGGTGTTATTTTGGTAGTGCGGCAAAACTATGCAACCTTTGATGAGGTCGGGCTTGCAAAAAAGAATCTCGATGCGGTAAATGCTAATATCCTGGGTGCGGTATTGAACGGGTTTGATACAAAATCGACCGAAAAGAAAAACGGTTACTATTACAGCTACAACTATTCATATGAGAACGCTGACCGATGACGGATTTACATTGCCACATTTTACCTGCAATAGACGATGGTGCTAAAAACGCCAAAGTTTCTATGGAACTATTACGAATGCAGAACGATGCCGGAATCACCGACATTGTGTGTACGCCACATTTTAATCCCGACAGCCAGAATTTAGAGGATTTTATTGATAAAAGATACCGTTCTGCAAGATACCTAGCTGATCATGTATTTCGCTCTGAATTGCCTGTGCGTTTAAAGTTCGGTGCTGAAGTGAGAATTTCGCCAACAATTCTTGATTTGGATTTTCTGCCTTTATGCTTTCAGAAAACGAAAGTAATGCTTCTTGAGATGCCGAGGACGCTTCGACCCCAGTGGGATACAAATGTTATTTATCAGTTGACTCTTGGTGGCGTGATACCGCTGATTGCGCATATTGAGCGATATCCATATGTGCAGAAAAACCCGAATATTGCATTGGATTGGATCGAGGCGGGCGCCTATTTACAAGTAAATGCTGATTCCATTGTGGGAGATACAATGCAACGAAATTTTGTGTACAGGTTGATTAAGCATGGAGTGGTCCATGTGATCGCTTCAGATACGCATTCTCCTGATAAGCGCCCCCCTCAGCTAACGAAAGCAATGCGTTTGATCACAAGAAAGTTTGACAATGCAGTGGGCGGGAAGCTTGAATGCAATGCCCAATCTCTTTTTAACGGGGATGCTCCTGATGTAGAGCAGCCTGTTCCCATCTCAAAATGGTTCTAATGACAGGATGTGTATCTGTTTGGAACCATTTTTTATAATTATTAGATGGATATAATGCTTTTATTTTGTGTAAAAACATTAATTTTTTTGTGAAAAATGGAGTAAATGATTTTATTTCCGGGGAAATGAAGTGAGATTGTGAGTGATTGGGAGCTCACCGCACAATCGAGTAAGCAGGGTTGATATTGGTGCACGAGAGGGATTCAAATGAATAAGTTTAAACACGATATTCTGCTCAGAATTGTAAAATCGATAAATATTATTTTAATAACAATACCATTTGCAGTTTGTTGGTTTTTTTATTATGCAGATCACGTGGTGTCACCCTTTTATTTGAAGGGGAATTGGCTTGTGATTTTGCTTTTCCTTGTTTTTTACATCACTTTTGGACGCATATATGACGCTTTTCTTATATCGATATACTCTGTCGCTGAAATCATGTATTCACAAATACTTTCGGCAATGCTGTCTGACGGAGTCATGTATGTCGTCATTTGTTTGCTGTCCAAAGGCTTCCCCAATTTGCTCCCAGGCATTTTGGCAATTGCCGGGCAGCTTGTTCTTTCAGTGTTATGGGCACGCGGAGCAAGACGATGGTACTTTCGGACGTTCGAACCACAGCCTACAACAATCATTTATGATGAGCGCAGAGGAATAAGCCGGTTAATTGAAGAGCATGGATTGAAAAATAAATACGATGTTCAGTATGCCGTGAGTGTAGACGAATGCCTGGAAAACATAGAGATGTTAGCCAATATGAGCACGGTGTTTTTAAGTGGTATTCACAGCCATGAACGGAATATCATTATCAAGTACTGCGTTGCAAATGATATCAATGCCTTTGTAATCCCTCGTGTAGGCGACACACTTATGTCAGGCGCGCATCCTTTCCATATGTTTCATTTGCCGATGCTGCGTTTACAGCGATATGCTGCATCTCCGGAGTACTTGTTTATAAAGCGTGCGTTAGATATTGCCTTTTCAACGATTGCGCTTATTGTTTCTTCTCCTGTTTTTGTTATAACAGCAATTGCAATTAAAGCGGTTGATGGAGGCCCTGTGTTTTACAGGCAGCGCCGTCTCACGAAAGATGGAAAACTGTTTGACGTATTAAAGTTCCGAAGCATGCGTGTAGATGCGGAGAAGGATGGTGTGGCGCGCCTCTCCACCGGGGAGAATGATGACCGCATTACACCAATCGGGCGCATTATCCGAAAATGCCGCATTGACGAGCTGCCGCAGCTTATATGTATTTTATCTGGTGATATGTCCATTGTTGGCCCGCGTCCGGAACGGCCGGAAATCGCCATGGAGTATGAAAAGGAGTTGCCGGAATTTGCATTGCGCCTGCAGGCCAAAGCGGGGTTAACGGGTTATGCACAGGTTTATGGAAAGTACAATACTACGCCGTATGACAAATTGCAGATGGATCTGATGTACATAGCTCATCCGAGTATCATTGAGGATTTTAAGATTGTATTTGCGACGGTTAAGATCCTGTTTATGCCTGAAAGTACGGAGGGCGTAAGCGAGGATCAGACCACCGCGATGAAGTGAAAAAAGCTTGATATTACGAGGTTTTTCGAGAATAAGTGCGGATGAAAATGAGCTGTACGGTCAGGAATAAATGTGCATTCTTTGATGGCGTTCGGATGAGGTTAACATCTGTTGGTTGTGGGTTTGGTCATGGGGATAAAGAGACCAATAAATTGGACTGTATGCTCTGGCATAAACACGTCGACCTTCATGACAGGTAAAAAAACGAAAAATCGAGATATTGCTGAGAAAATGCTCTGAAATATGGTCGGGCATGAACTTGGGTCATACACATACGTTCAACAGCCATAGTCGAAGCGATGAGACTGAAGATGACTTCAAAGAAAACGTGGGCAGCTTTGTTGAAAACGTGGGTAACTCCAATGATACTCTCGGGCAGAAATACCGGTTATTCACATACATTCGGCACTCAAGATTGATTGGATGAGACTGTGGATGAGCAACATCATACTGTCAGGCAGAAATCCATAGGTATTGACGGCGGATGTGTTGATCATCTGAAAAGATGTATACTGGTAGTTGGTCACACAGATAAGAAATGCTGTGAGGATAAATTCACCGCAGACCATAGAGCCGCAGAAAAGGAAAAGTAATACTGGCTTTTGACGGCTCAGACTCCTTGTGATTATGAGTCTGAGCTGTTTTGTTGGGAGAGGAATGAGAAAAGGTACAGTGGAACGTGAGAGTTTCGGATTGATAAGTATCATCATGGCAGCCTATAACGCAGAGAAAACGATTGTTCATGCCATCGAATCTGTTTTGAATCAGACCTATCCCCACTTCGAACTACTGGTTATCAATGATTGTTCAACGGATAGAACTGTTGAATTGGTCAAGAAAATTGCTACACAAGACAAGCGAGTGCGCCTGATTAGTAACCAGAAGAATAGTGGCGTGTCCTATACACGAAAGCATGGTTTGGATGAAGCAAGAGGATCGTGGATTGCTATTCTGGACAGTGATGATGCGTGGGCGCCGGAAAAGCTGGAAAGACAGATTGCCCTTCAGGAGAAAACGAACGCGGAGCTGTTGTTCACCGGTTCTGCTTTTATGGATGCCGATGGTCAGCCCATTGACTGGTATCTGCACGCGCCGGCGGAGGTCTCTTATCGCCAGTTACTGAAACAGAATATACTGTCCAATTCCTCTGCGCTGGTGCGGAGGGAGCTGTATGCGAGGCACTATGCGGTCGGCGATGGGATGCATGAGGATTTTGCCATCTGGCTTGGCATCCTGAAGGAAGGCAGGAAGGCCTGCGGCGTCGACGAGCCGCTGCTTGTCTATCGGATAGCAAAGTCATCGAAGTCTGGAAACAAGGTCAGGGCTGCGATGATGAACTGGAATACATACAGGTATATCGGGCTCAATCCATTGTCCGCGCTTTACTACGAGTGCTGGTATATGGTGAAGGGGCTGCTGAAATACAGGAATCTGAAATGACGGGAATGGAAGACACTATGGACGTATTGCTGCTCTGCGGATACTTTGAGCCGAAGTATCAGGAGGAGATTTCGAAAAAAACGAAGACGTGGGTGGAAAATGCAGCGAACACCTTTCAGCAGAGGCTGATTGCAGGGCTGAGGACGCAAGATGTCCATCTGGAGGTCGTATCGGCGCCCTTTATCGGTCCGTGGCCCACGGCTTATAAGGATATGCTCTTCAGAGGCTTCGAAGCCGGCGAGAGCGCGGAGCATGTGCAGTATGTCCGGTTCAACAACATCTGGGGCTATCGCAACATCAGCAGAACGGCGGCGCTGAAGGCGCGCGTCAGGGAGTTTGTCCGGAAATCAGGGGCTGAAGAAAAGGCAATCATCGTTTACTGTCCGCACACGCCCTTTCTGGAGGCGGCGGTTTATGGAAAGCGTTTGGATCAGTCCATACACATTCACATGGTCGTGCCGGATCTTCCGCAGTACATGAATCTGAGCAAAAAGGCGCATCCGATCTACGATTTCTTCAAGAAAATCGACATCCGGAAAATGGACGGGCTGATCGCGCAGGTCGATTCCTTTATGCTGCTGACGAAGCATATGGCGGACAAGCTGCATGTGGGGAAGCGTCCCTATATCGTAGTGGAAGGCATCACGGATGCGAAGCGCATACCGTGTGCGGAAAAGAGAGAACGGGGAAAAAGCGTTGCCTATGCAGGCAAGCTGGTGGAGGCGTTTGGTGTCAAGCGCCTGATTGAAGCCTTTGAGCTGATTGATGATTCTGAGGCGACGCTGCACATTTGCGGCGGCGGAGAGCTGAAGCCGTTTGTAGAGGAAATGTGCAAAACAGACAGCCGTATCCGCTATTACGGCGTGGTTCCGGCGGAAAAGGCAAATGAGATTTTGCAGAATGCAGATGTGCTGGTGAATCCAAGGCAGAATGATGATGAGTACACCAAGTATTCTTTCCCGTCGAAAAACATCGAGTATTTGATGACGGGAAATGCGGTGGTGGCGTATATGCTGGACGGCATGCCGAAGGAATACCGGGGACTGCTTCAGGTGTCGGAAAACAACAGCGTGGCCGCGCTTGCTGAGGCCATTCGGGCGGCTATGACGGATGATAACGGCGAACAGAGGAAGAGACAGATTCAGATGTATTGCAGGACTCATCTGTATTATACAGCGGTCGCCGAACAAATCTGCGGCTTACTGAATGGACTGAGTCATTGATCCGTATGTCTGATGAAAGCGAGGAGCAGAAGATCAAATGACGGTATTTGAGATCAATGCAGTCCCATACGGAAGCACCGGACGAATCATGTTCCAGATTGCCGACACCGTAAAGGGCATGGGCGGCATGGCGTATACCTCGGCTTCCTATACGAAGCCGAGAGGCGAGCGCTTCCCGGATACACATTACAGAATAGGCGGCGCAATCGGGAAAACGCAGCACATCCTGCTTGCCAAGCTGACGGGGCGGCACGGTTGCTTTTCACATTTTGCAACGCACAGGCTGATTTCAAAAATCAGGCAGATTCAGCCCGATGTGATCCATCTGCACAATTTGCATGGATGGTATCTGAACTGGAAAATGCTGTTTGGTTTTTTGAAAACAGCGGGCATCCCGGTGGTTTGGACGCTGCACGACTGCTGGGCCTTCACTGGCCATTGCCCACACTTTATGGCGGCAAGGTGTGACAAATGGAAGAACGGCTGCTTTGAATGTCCGTTGTATCGACAATACCCCGGGTGCTGTCTGGATGATTCCCAAAAGCAGTATGCGCTGAAGAAAGCGTGCTTTACAGGGGTTCCGAACCTGACGGTTGTAACGCCCTCTCAATGGCTGGCGGATCTGGTGAAGCAGTCGTATCTGAGCAGTTACCCAACAGTTGTGATCCACAATGGCATTGATCTGACGAAATTCAAGCCGGTGAAAAGCGATTTCAGAGAGAAGCACAATCTGAAAAACAAGACCGTATTGCTGGGCGTGGCGTTTGACTGGAGCCCCCGAAAGGGCATTGACGACTTCAGGCGGCTTACCGCGGAGCTGCCTGAGGAGTATGCGATTGTATTGGTTGGCGTTTCCGATGCGGCTGCGAAGGAGCTGCCCGGGAGAATCGTCTGCATCGCCTGCACGCAGAGCCAGGAAGAGCTCGCGGAGATCTACTCGGCGGCGGATCTGTTTGTGAATCCGACACTGGAGGACAACTTCCCGACCGTGAATCTCGAGGCGCTTGCCTGCGGAACGCCTGTCATTACCTATCAGACGGGCGGCAGCCCGGAAAGCCTGACCGACAGCTGCGGGAAGGTGGTGCCCTATGGGGATTATGAAGCGCTGAAGGACGTGATTTTTGAGATGAAAGAGGCTAAAGCATCGATGTCGCGGGCATGTATGGAAAGGGCGCAGCTGTATGGACGGGATGATGCATACAGCCGGTATGTGGCCCTGTATGATCAGGTGCTGAGAGCGGGGAGCGGGTCATGAAGGTCGTATTCATTTCAAATTACTTCAATCATCATCAGGCTCCGTTTTCAGAGGCCATGTACAGGCTGACAAAGGGGCAGTACTGGTTTATTGCGACGGAGAAGATGACGGAAGAACGCAAAAGCATGGGCTGGGGACGCGAGCAGGTGCCGGGCTACGTGCTGGAATCGTTCAGCAGCCAAGAAAACCTCAGAAAAGCAAAGGAACTGATACTTGAATCGGACGTCGCAGTCTTCGGCTTGCACGGATGGAGCAACTTTCAACTGATCCAGCCCAGATTGAAACGGCACAAGCTGACGTTTCGATATTCGGAGCGCATCTATAAGGGCGGTGTGAAATGGTATAGGCTTCCTGTGCAGGCGGTCAAGCTCTGGCTTGTCGGCGGAAGGTATGATGCGATGAACATGCTGTGCGCCAGCGCGTACACGGCGCAGGACTATGCGAGAACCCGAAGCTATGTGAACAGGACATACAAGTGGGGCTATTTCCCGGCGGCCAAACGGTATGATCCGGATGAACTGATGAACAGGAAGCTGTCCGCCGCATCCGGAGGGGAGCATCCCAGGGCTTCAATCCTGTGGGCCGGCAGGCTGATCGCATGGAAGCATCCGGAGGCTTCCGTCGAATTGGCAGCAGCCCTTCGGAAAAAGGGCTACGATTTCAGGATGAGCATCATCGGAAATGGAGAGATGGAAACACAGCTCCGCAGCATGATTCGGGAGAGGAAGCTTGAGGACTGCGTGGAGATGCTGGGCGCCATGTCTCCGGATGAAGTGCGCAGCCATATGGAAAGGGCGGACATTTTCCTGTTTACCAGTGACTTTAACGAAGGATGGGGCGCTGTGCTCAATGAGTCCATGAACAGCGGCTGCGCAGTTGTGGCAAGTCACGCGATAGGATCGGTACCGTTTCTGATCAGAGATGGGGAAAACGGCCTGATCTATCAGAATGGCAATCAACGCCAGCTGGAAGAGCGTGTGTGCAGACTTCTGGACGACGGGGAATTCAGAAGGAAGCTCGCGAGAGAGGCCTATCGTACGATCTCCGGAGAGTGGAATGCGGAATGCGCAGCGGAAAGGCTCCTTTTGCTGGCCGGGACGCTGATGGCAAAGGGAAAGGCCCAATGCCCATTCGGGGAGGGGCTATGCAGCAGGGCTGCTGTCTTGCCCAATGATTGGTATCACGGAGAATAAAGGCGAACATCCCAACCGTATGGCGGCATGATCATGCGGTGGAAAGGCAAGATATGATTTACTATGTTGGAACATATAGAACGGAGAACATTGCAGAGCGGGATGCCCGGGGTTCCGTTGCTGAGGATGTGAAGATTGCGTATGTGGCCTCGGCGATCAAAAAGCTGGGGCAGCGGGTGACGATGGTTTCGGTCCTGTCATCCCTGAAAAGGGGCTTTCACAAAAGAAAGGTCTGCGTGATTGACGGGCTCGAAACACAGGTGTTTCTGGAATCCCTGGATGCTCCCGGGAGAGTGCTGTCAAAGCTCGGCGTTATTCAGAGACTCATTGCCTTGTTTGTCTATTTGGCCATCCATGCCAGAAGAACGGACACGGTGCTGGTTTACAATACGCAGCTGTTTTCGATACCGATCCGGCTTGCGAAGCGGCTGAAGGGCTTTCAGCTCATTCTTGAGGTCGAAGAGGTCTTCTATCTGGATGACAGAAACCCGGTTGATGTGCGCCGGCGGGGCCTGGAAGACGCATTGATAGCAGCGGCAGATCAGTATATCTTCGCAAGCGATTTGCTGGCGAATCGGTTTTCGGCAGGTAAGGATTTCGCTGTTGTATATGGCGGTTACACCATTCCGCCCAGAATTGCACAGAGAAGAATGGATGGAAATATCCATGTGGTCTATGCAGGAGGAATCGATTCGCTTCGAAGAGTGGACTATGCAGTGAAGGCGTTCGGCCTTTTGCCGGATGGATTCAGACTGCATATTCTGGGCAAAGGAGCGGATCAGGAGCTTGAGCGCCTCAGGCTGGAGATCGAAAAGGTCAATTGCGAGGCAGGATATGAGAAGGCTGAATATGTGGGATGCCTGTATGGGCGGGAATATGATGCGTATCTGGAATCCTGCCACATCGGCCTGAATATGCAAAGCATAGGAAGCTCCATTGAGGATGTTGCGTATCCTTCCAAGATTTCCTCCTACATGGGAAGAGGCTTGACAGTTGTATCGGGCAGATTGTCCAGCGTGGTGGCGTCACCGTTTGCAGCCACAATGCAAATGTATAACGCGAGTACTCCAGAAGAGATCGCGCAGGCTATACTGACATGCAAGATACAGGATTATGATACTCAGACAAGAATGGTTTTTGAAGCGGAGAAACGCTTTATGACAGAATTGGAGCGAATACTCAGTATTGGCAGGTGAGCCTTCATAAGATACTGTATGATTTGTCTGATGTATGCTAAAAAAAGGATATGGAATGATGAAGAAACACTACTTTGCGGATAAACAAGAGATGCTGGGAGTGCTTTTCGTGCTTCTGTTTCTTATCGTTTCACCCGAGAGCCTTCTGGTTGGAACGAGTTCAAGCAGATCGATGAACATGCTCAGCATGTATTCTCCCTATATATGTCTGGCGGTGGGAGCTGCGGGATGTGCGTTCAGAAGAATCAGGAGCTTTGGCAGAAAGGAGCTTCTGGTATCGGTGGTCTTTACCATGTTTTTGTTCCTGAACGCGGTGTTTTCTCCGGGCGAAACCAACTTGAATAATGTGTATTTCCATGTTGCTCTGATTATTGGCGCACTCTTTGTTGTAAAGTGGACATCATTTGAGAGAGTAGCGTACTTATTTGAAAAGTTGATGTATCTATTAGCCATCTATTCGCTCGTCTGGTTTGCTATTGCCACATTTGGTCCGTCAATCATCCGAAAACTGCCCATCATTGAAAATTCAGCCGGCACACGGTTTTATAGCGCTGTATTTGCAAATTTCACATATTATTCGATGATTGATTCCTTCTACCTCAGAAACTTTGGTATGTTTCGGGAGCCGGGCGTGTATCAAATGTTTCTGAATTTTGCGCTGATGGTCTATTTGTTCAAAAACAAAATCTGGAAGCGAGAAAATATACTTCATGTAATAATCTATATTCTTGCAATAGCAACGACTACATCAACTACCGGTCTAGTGGCGTTGGCTGTGTTGATGTGTGCTTTTCTGGTTGAGCGCAATGCTGAAAGAAAAAAGCTGAAGAAATGGATTCTGACTGCGGGTATAGCGGTGACAGTTTTTGCTGTTTCGGGATACTCGGAGAAGCTGCTCTTTGCAATAACCAAGATATTTGATCCGACTTATGATTCCACTATTTCGAGATTGGGATCGATCAGCGTTAATCTCAGAATCTTTTTGGACTATCCATTGTTTGGCATTGGCCAAGCGGAAATTGGTTCCCGTTTTGCAGAATTGTTGAATACACATCTGTCTGCAGTACACAACACAAATACGGTACTGTTCATGTATGCCTGCTATGGAATCTTGATTGGAAGTCTATTTATAGCGGGATACTGTGGATTGATGAGAAGGTTCTCGAAAGACCCGACGGCTGTCTTTTTATTGTGTGTGTTCATCATAATCATATTAAGCGGAGAAAACATTACAAACTCACATTATGCATACATCGCAATGCTCTATGCGTTTACAGATAGAGCAGTTCCCATAAGCGAGGAGTACATGAATGGTTATTTGTGCGATTAGCGCGTGGACGATCGGGAGCCCTGGACAGATCATGGTCAGAGCGCTGGAAAGCGCTTCTCGCAGAGGTCATGAGGTTCATGTGTTTGCTCAGAAAAGGGATGGATACGACGCATCCTGGATTCCCAATTATCACCGGGTGGGAAGCGAGCTTGGCCTGAAAATTCATGTCCGGCTGGCAAACGATACGGGCTTGCATGGGTGCTTCTCGTTTTTCTCTACGCTCAGGCTTATCCGGGAGTTGGAGAGGATCAACCCGGATGTGATTCATCTGCATAATCTTCATGGCTGGTTTCTCAATCTGCCGCTTTTCTTCCGGTGGATCAAAAAGCGAAAAAAGCGCGTCATATGGACGTTGCATGACTGCTGGAGTTTTACTGGTCACTGTCCCCACTTTATTGCGGAACACTGTGACCGTTGGATGACAGGCTGCTACACCTGCCCGAGGTATCGGGAATACCCGGCAAGCAGAGTCGATCAATCGAGGCTTATGTGGAAAGTCAAGCGGCGGTGTTTTACGGGTGTTGAGGATCTGACGATTGTGACTCCATCTGCATGGCTTGCCGCGTTGGTAAAACGGTCATTTCTCAAGCAGTATCCTGTCCGCGTGATTCACAACGGGATCGACCTTGGCGTGTTCAAACCAACGCAAAGCAGCTTCCGGCAAAAACACAATCTGGAAGGAAAACATCTGATCCTTGGCGTTTCGTTTGCGTGGGGGTACAAAAAGGGGCTGGATGTATTTCTGGAATTGCGGCAAAAGCTGGATGAGAGTCATGCGATTGTGCTGGTTGGATTTGATGGCAACGAAATGAGTGAAAACGGAATCGTTGTCATTCCGAAAACAGACAGCAAAGAGGAGCTTGCAGAGATCTACAGCGCCGCAGACGTGTTTGTCAATCCCACGCGGGAGGATAATTTTCCTACCGTGAACATGGAAGCGCTTGCCTGCGGAACGCCGGTGATTACGTTCCCGACAGGGGGAAGCCCTGAAATCATCGACGAGACCTGCGGAATTGTAACGAAAGCGGCGACCAGCGATGCGATTCTGGAAGCCATTCACCACATGCGGACTGATGGCGATCGATATACGGAAGACGCCTGCCGCAATCGCGCAAAACGATTCAACCAGAATGCCTGCTACGATGCGTATGCGGCATTGTACGAGGAAGAAGTAAAGAATGCCGGAAAATAGAAACACACTGAACAACTTTGTATATCGCATAGCGGAAACCTTTGGAATTCAGGCGATCCAGCTTGTTATCTCGATCGTATTGGCACGCCTTCTGGTTCCGGAGAACTATGGCGTTGTCGCGATCGCTTCAACAATTGTCACAATCTTGACTTCGGTTGTGCAGAGCAGCTTCAATGCTCCGCTGGTACAGAAAAAAGAACTGTCGCAGATTGATTTATCATCGTCATTCTATGTGATGCTTGCGATTGCAGGCATGCTGTATACGCTTTTGTTTGCAGCAGCTCCGACGATTTCCGTTATTTACGGCATGCCTGACCTGGCTCTGGTCATTCGGGTTCTGAGCTTGGTGCTTATTCTTGGCACCTGGAATTCCATTCAGATGGCTTTGATCTACAGAAACCTGAGATTCCGGGCCAGTATGATGATCAACGTGGTTGGAATCGTTGTACAGGGTATCGTTGGTATTGGAATGGCCTATATGGGCTTTGGGGTTTGGAGCCTGGTTTCTTCGCAGATTGCCTATCAGCTTACGATTGGCATGATCTACGGCGTGTATAACCACTGGATACCCGGACTGTGCTTCTCGATTCAATCGATCAAGGACATTTGGAAAATCGGTTTGCCCTTGTGCGGAGCTGAATTGCTCACAATCGTTTCAAGCAATGTCTATCCCATGATTATTGGGCTTCGGTACACAAATGCGGAGCTTGGACTGTATCAGAAAGGAAACTCGGTTCCAACGACGATTGTCAACGGCATTGTGACAGCGTGTTCCACTGTTTTTTTCTCCATGATGTCCAGAGCGCAGGAGGACTACGAAAGCCTGAAGAGGCTGATGCGCGATGGCGTGTCCATCGTGTCGTATCTGATTGTTCCAATCGCTTTGGGGCTGTTTTGCATTGCTCCCGAATTTGTGACCATTGTTCTGGGAAAGAACTGGCTTGAGGCAATTCCTCTGATGCAGATTGCCTGCCTGACGCTATCCCTGTATCCGCTCAGAATCCGAACGCAGGCAATCAAGGCGATAGGAAAAGCAAAGCAATCCCTATGGATCAATGCGGTATACGCAGTTGCATCGAATGGATTGCTGCTGATTTTTGTTTTTGTCAGTCTGAAGGCTGCCATTTTTTCGATGCTGCTGGCTGAAGCTGTTTTTATGGTAACGATCGGAGCGTGTATACAAAAGGATTTCAGATATTCGATGACGGAACAGTTCAGGGATGTCGCTGCTTCGTATGCGCTCAGCGGGCTGATGGCGGCTGTTGTCATGGGCATCGGAAGCATGTTTACTGAGGTATCCCTGATATCGCTGTTTGCAAAGATTCTTTCGGGCGTGGCTTTCTATGTGCTGATATCTTTACTGGGCAAGCCAAGGCCGGTGAAGTTGATTTTGTCTTATTTGAAAGCCGGACGAGAATAACGGAGGAGGGGCTTCGGTTATGGATATTCGCAGGATCGTGAAGAATTCGGCTGCAGGCAAACTGATCTGGCCGTTTCTTCATGATGGGAAAGCAAAATACTATCAGAGAAAAACGGACAGAGCGTATAGGAAAGCGTGCAAAGAGATTGAAAAGGCCGATTTGCAAACGCCGCATATTTTCTTTTGTGGTGTTTGCGAGACATCCAATATGGGTGATATGGCCCAAACCTACTGCACGTATGAATGGCTGAAAAAGAACTATCCCGATCATCAGATCCTTGAGTGCAAAACGACATTTCTCTATGACTACCCGGACAGGAATATGATTCGTCTCATGAAGAAAAGAATCAGAACGGACGACATCATTTTCTTCCAGAGCGGGTACAACACGCATGATCTTGGCGGACGCGAGGATCTCATGCATCAGTTGATCATGCAGGAGTTTCCCGAAACGGAAATGATTATGCTGCCGCAAACGGTTTTTTTCAGATCGGAAGAGAGAAAAAGGCAGGCGTCACAGATATACAACCAACACCGCAGGCTTCTGTTTTTTGCGCGAGACCCGGTATCGGAGGGGCTTGCAAAGACCATGTTTCCGGATATTCAGGTTCAGCTGTATCCTGACATTGTAACCAGCCTGATTGGGCGTTTCCCGAACAGAGAATCGGAGCGGAAGGGCATCTGGCTGTGCAGAAGAAAGGATGTGGAGCAATTCTATTCGGAAGACGAATATGTACGATTTGCAACGCTTCTGTCTCGTTGGGATAAGGTTACGGTGGGGGACACCATCATTCAACCGAGGGCGGAGGAAATCCGCAGGAATCTCTTTCAATTCGTGAACGACATGGTAAACCGCTTTGGAGGGTACAGGCTGATTGTTACGGACAAGTATCACGGATTGATCTTTTCGCTGATCTCCAATACGCCGGTTGTCGTGCTGCGAACCAGGGATCACAAGGTCATAAGCGGATATGAGTGGTTCCGCAGGGTTTATCCGGACAGAGTGTTCTTTGCCGAGAATGAAGAGGAATTGAAGGCGCGTGTTGCTGAGGTTATGCAAAAGCCGCATTATGAGCAACTGGATGATTACTTTGCCAGGGAGTATTACGATAAGCTGAAAACGTGCATTGAGGAGTGGGAGAATGCCAATTGAGATTTGTCCGCATGAACAGTGTACAGGTTGCGAAGCATGCGCTTCTGTCTGTCCAAAGCAGGCCATTCAGATGATGGACGATGGTCATGGCTTCCTTTATCCAAGGATTCATCAGAGCATGTGCGTTGATTGTGGATTATGCATCAGCCATTGCCACATATGCAATCCGCCTGAACGGAATCGACCGTCTGCAACCATATATGGCGCACAGGCAAAGAATGATTCCATCAGGGTTACGGCGTCGTCCGGAGGCGTAGTTCCCGCTCTTGCTGCTTCCTTTTTGAAGAATAACGACGGCGTGGTCGGCGCTGTGTTTGATTCTGAATTCAACGTACATGAGGATATCTGCTTTTCGGAGAGCGAATATGCAGAAAAGGGATTCGGGCGATCGAAATATGTTCAAAGTCGAACAGGCGATTGCTTCATCCGTGTCAAGGATGCACTCAGGCAGGGGAAAAGAGTTCTTTTTGTTGGCACTCCTTGTCTGGTTTCGGCAATCAATGCGTTCACAGGCTCGCCGGAGGGATTGTACACTGTGGATTTTGTTTGCCATGGCACACCGAGTCCAAAGGTGTTTCAGGAGTATTTGAAAGACCGGAGCAGGAAATCTGGCGCTGATCTTGCAGCGGTTGATTTCCGTATCAAAAGGCCAAGCTGGTCTGTATCGAGCATACGGCTAAAGTTCGGGAATGGCAAGCAATACGTAGGCAACATGCTGAAGGATCCTTATTGCATTGCGTTTACTCAGAATATCATTCTGCGTGAATGCTGTTATCAATGCAAATATGCGAGTCCAAACCGATCGGGAGACATTACGGTATGTGATTACTGGGGCTACAAGGATAAGAACGACGGGCTGGTAACGGACGAGAAGGGCACCTCAGTTGTTATCATCAATAACGAAAAAGGGAAACAACTGTTTGATTGTGTAAAGGATGAGCTGCGCTTTGCGGCCCGCACTTTTGACGAGGTGTCATCAAGCAATGAGCAATTGGTTCACCCCAATACAGTGCCAACCTGCAGAGAACAGTTCTGGCGTGATTTTGACAGCGATACCGGTTTTGATGAATTACAAAGAAAGTACTTTCCCCCGCTGACAGACCGAATGTCAAAAAAGGACTATGTGCTGCTGGCTTATGGCAACACGCGGTTCATGCGTGGCGTCGTACGCTTCTATTTGGAAATGAAGAAACGAATCAAGAAATGAAAAAGAGAGGAAAACCAACATGTCCGCATTCAATAACGCAACCCTTATGATCACCGGTGGTACTGGTTCTTTTGGTTCTACCGTTCTGAAGCACTTCTTGGATTCTGACCTGAAGGAAATCCGCATTTTCTCCCGTGACGAAAAGAAGCAGGACGATATGCGCCACGAGCTTCAGGCCAAGCATCCTGACACTGCCAAGAAGGTCAAGTTCTACATCGGCGACGTTCGCAATCCTCAGTCTATCCGTGACGCAATGCCCGGTGTTGACTACATTTTCCATGCTGCCGCTCTGAAGCAGGTTCCTTCCTGCGAGTTCTTCCCGATGCAGGCCGTTCAGACCAATATTATTGGCACGGATAACGTGCTCCACGCTGCCATCGATGCAGGCGTTAAACGTGTGGTCTGCCTGTCCACCGACAAGGCTGCCTATCCCATCAATGCCATGGGCATCAGCAAGGCCATGATGGAGAAGGTTGCCATAGCCAAGGGCCGTGCGTTGGGTGAGGAAGCCGGCACAACCATCTGCTGTACCCGTTACGGCAATGTGATGGCAAGCCGCGGTTCTGTAATTCCCTTGTGGGTGGAGCAGATAAAGAACGGCAGGCCCATTACGGTAACGGATCCTAACATGACCCGCTTCATGATGACGCTGGACGATGCCGTGGATCTGGTAATCTATGCGTTTGAGCACGGGCATAACGGTGACCTGTTCGTGCAGAAGGCTCCTGCCGCTACCTTGGATGTACTGGCGCAGGCCTTGAAGGAAACATACGCGCAGGTTGATCCGAAATACGCTGAGACGGAGGTGAAGACCATCGGCACGCGCCACGGCGAGAAACTGTATGAGACACTGGTAACCCGCGAAGAGATGGCAAAGGCTGTCGACATGGGCGACTACTACCGCATCCCCTGCGACACCCGTGATCTGAACTATGACAAGTTCTTCACGGAAGGCAATGAGGATATTGCCCGTATAGAGGACTATCACAGCCATAACACTGCCCGCCTGGATGTGGAGGGCATGAAAAAGCTTCTTTTGAAACTCCGCTTCATCCGCGAAGACCTCGGGATGGAGGAAAAGGCGAAGAGCGCGGAAATCAAGAGTGAATAAGTCTTTAATTTGAATAATACAACAGGAAAGAAAGAGGGAATGTATTGTTCCTTTAGAAAAAAAAACTATCTTTGCCATATTGAAACTAATAATTGAGAATATGGCAGCAACAGTATTAAATTCAGTTCAACAACATCTTTTGAAGATGTTTGCTTTTGATGGTTCGGAGGAGCGATTGAATGAAGTTAAAGAAGTGTTGACCAAATATTTTTCTCAGAAGTTAGATGACCGCTTGAATGACTTATGGGATTCGGGAGTTTTAAACCAAGAAAAACTTGATGAACTGAGAAAAATTGATGTCCGTACACTTCCGAAGAGATGAATAGAATTGTATTAGATACAAATAGCTTGATACAGTGCATTTCTCCCAAAAGCAGGTACCGTAAGATTTGGGATTGCTTTTTGGATGGAACGAATCAGTTATGCGTTTCTGATGAAATTCTTAATGAATATGAGGAAATATTAGAACGTTTGGCAGGTGTGGAAATAGCTAAGCTGGTGATTGATGTCATTCTCAATAATCCTTATACTTTGTTCTTTACTCCTTATTATAACTTCAATCTGATAAAATCAGATCCGGATGATAATAAGTTTGTGGACTGTGCAATTGTGGCTAATGCCAAGTTTATTGTTACGGAAGATCATCATTTTCATATATTGAAGCAATATAATTTCCCAAAAGTAAGTTTTATAGGTTTGGATGATTTCTGTCATTCACTATGAATATCTTCTCTTTTCTGTGACAAACAGAACCCATTAGTTTATGAAAATCTTAGTGACCGGCTCCCGAGGGTTTGTCGGCCGGAACCTTGTATCCCAGCTGCACAACATCCGTGACGGGAAAGCCCGTAATTACGGCATTGCAGGTGAGGAACTTACTATTTACGAGTATGACATGGACAGTGACCCTGCCGAACTGGATGTCTATTGCAAACAGGCTGACTTTGTCTTCAATCTGGCGGGCGTGAACCGTCCCAAGGATGCGTCTGAGTTTATGAAAGGGAACTTCGGCTTCGCCTCCACGCTGCTTGATACATTGAAGAAGTACGGCAATACCTGTCCGGTAATGATTTCCTCTTCCACGCAGGCCGCACTCGACAACCCTTACGGTGAATCGAAACGGGCAGGGGAGCAACTGTTGTTCGAGTACTCCAGGGAAACGGGTGCAAAGGTACTGGTGTACCGCTTCCCGAATGTTTTCGGCAAATGGTGCCGCCCCAACTATAACAGCGCGGTGGCCACTTTCTGCAACAACATCGCCCATGACCAGCCCATCCGGGTAAACGACCCTTCGGTGGTGATGCATCTGGTTTACATAGACGATGTGGTGGACGAGCTTATCTCTGCCCTGAGCGGCAGGGAACACCGCAACGGTGATTATTGCGAAGTGCCCGTAGTACATACCATTACCTTGGGCGGCATTGTGGAACTGATAAGGTCTTTCAGGCAAATGCCCGGTACCTTGTCCGTCCCGGATTTGAGCGATGCCTTTACAAAGAAACTCTATTCCACATACCTCTCATACCTGCCTGAAGAACGGTTCAGCTATCCCCTGAAGATGAATGTGGACGACCGCGGCAGTTTTACGGAGATTATCCGTACTTCCGACCGCGGGCAGTTCTCGGTGAACATCTCCAAGCCGGGCGTTACGAAAGGCCAGCACTGGCACCATACCAAGAACGAGAAGTTTGTGGTGGTGAGCGGACACGGTCTGATACAGCTCCGCAAGATAGGTACGGAGGAGGTTGTCAGCTTCGAGGTAAGCGGCGGGAGGATGGAGGTCGTGGAGATGATTCCCGGCTATACGCACAATATCGTCAACCTTTCGGAAACGGAAGACCTGGTGACCTTCATGTGGTGCAACGAGTGTTTCGACCCGGCACGTCCGGACACTTATTCTGAAAAAGTCTGAAACGAGTTAAAGAATATAGGAACAGATGGATATAAAATTGGATTATTCGCAAGTCAGGTTTCAGGAGAACGGCAGACTGAAACTTCTGATTATAGTGGGCACCCGTCCGGAAATCATCCGCTTGGCGGCTGTCATCAACAAATGCCGCAGTTATTTTGACTGTCTTCTGGCCCACACCGGCCAGAATTACGACTATAACCTGAACGGTGTCTTCTTCCGTGACCTGAAGCTGAAAGCCCCCGATGTGTATATGGATGCCGTCGGTGATGACCTCGGTGCCACGATGGGGAATATTATCAACGCCAGCTACAAGCTGATGGTGCAGGTGAAACCTGATGCTGTGCTGGTGTTGGGAGACACGAACTCCTGCCTGAGCGTGATAGGCGCGAAACGTCTGCATATCCCCATCTTCCATATGGAGGCAGGCAACCGCTGCTTTGACGAGTGCCTGCCTGAGGAGACCAACCGCCGTATTGTGGACGTCATTTCCGATGTGAACCTCTGCTATTCGGAGCATGCCCGCAGATACCTGAACGCTTCGGGCGTGGCGAAAGAACGTACATACGTAACCGGTTCGCCCATGGCGGAAGTCCTGCATGAGAATTTGTCCGAAATAGAGTCTAGCGATATTCATCAGAGGTTGCATCTCCAGAAAGGTAAATACATCCTGCTCTCCGCGCATCGGGAAGAGAACATTGACACGGAGAAGAACTTCCTGTCCCTTTTCAGCGCGGTTAACGCTATGGCCGAGAAATATGACATGCCCATACTTTACAGTTGTCATCCCCGTAGCAGGAAACGTCTGGAATCAAGCGGCTTTGCACTTGACAGACGTGTGATTCAGCATGAACCTCTCGGTTTCCACGACTACAACTGCCTGCAGATGAACGCCTATGCCGTTGTGAGTGACAGCGGTACCCTGCCTGAGGAGAGCAGTTTCTTCACTTCTGTGGGGCATCCTTTCCCTGCTGTATGCATCCGTACCAGTACGGAGCGTCCCGAGGCTCTTGACAAGGGTATCTTTGTCCTTGCCGGCATTGATGGGAAATCCTTGCTTCAGGCTGTAGATACTGCCGTGGAGATGAATAGGAATGGGGATCACGGTCTGCCGGTGCCCAATTATACGGATGAGAATGTATCGGCCAAGGTTGTGAAGTTGATTCAGAGCTATACGGGGGTGGTGAACAAGATGGTTTGGAGAAAATAATGGTGAGACATGCCTAAGAAAATCTTGATACATAGCCTGATTTTCAGTCCGGATGGAGTTTCGACAGCCTATCTTTATAATGATATTGCTCTGAAATTCCAAGAAAACGGTTATGAAGTATTGGTATTGACAACTACGCCTCATTACAATGTTGTGGAATCACAACTGGCAGTACAACCTCTGAAATGGAAGGTTTGGGGGATTTGTAAAGAAAGCTGTTTTCATGGAATCAGAGTTCTTCATGTACCCCAGAAGAAATTCAGAAATACATTTCTGCGTGTCCTGGGATTTGTCTATTGGCATATTATCTCTTTCCTGATTGGTTTGTTCCAGAGAAATATAGATGTCATACTGTCACCTTCCCCTCCTTTGACTATCGGTGTAATAAACATTTGGCTGGCGAAAATCAAGGGATGTAAAACCATATATAATGTGCAGGAAATATATCCTGACATCTTGAAACGAAAGGACGGGCTTGTTATAGAACAGCTACGTAGGATGGAACGGTATGTTTATAATAACTCAACGGCCGTAACGACAATAGACCAGGTTTTTTATAATGTAATAGCCGGAAGGTTTAAGGATAAGTCCAAGCTTTGTATAATACCTAATTTTGTAGATACAGAATTGTACAATTCTCAAGGTGGAAATGTAGAATGTCTGAATCCCCATTTTTTCCCTGCCACAGATTCTTTGAAATTACTTTATGCCGGGAATATTGGTTATGCCCAAGATTGGGAGCCCTTAATTTGTCTGGCAGAAAAGACGAAAGGGGTTTCCATTGAATACTTTATAATCGGTGAGGGAGTCATGAAACCCGTTCTTGAGGAGAAAGTACGTGAGTTGGAGCTGGATAATGTGCATATTTTGCCCTATCAGCCCAGAAGTTTGATGCCGTCCATTCTTGCCTATTCAGACATCCAGTTTATTTTCATGAACCCTGAGATGGAGATGCAGGGATTCCCTTCCAAGGTTTATACAATCATGGCATGTGGTAGGCCTTTATTGGTCTGCTCGGGAAAGGATACGCCTATCATCAACTTCCTGCAGGAACATGGCTGTGCAAAATTGATTACAGAGAAGAGTTTGGAAAAGAAGGTGGGAGAAATGGCGGACTGGCTGAATTCCGTCTCAAAAAGCGAACTGGCTTTACTGGGTCGAAATGGTGTAGAGGTGATTAAGCGATTATATTCCAAGGATGTGGTAACTCAAAAATATGTAGACTTAGTTGAAGCTTTATGAACATACGATATTTATCAATCAATTATTAGGATATCTTGATATTCCCGGGTATCTTTGTAGAAAGATTGGATTCATGAAGAAGAACAAGCCATATAAGGAACAAGAACCGATGGTGCCGAATGTTGGTGAACCGGTAGTTGTATATACGGGTAATGAGAATAATCCGAATATCGTTACGGAAGGACGTGATGACATTAGGCATGCTATTTCCGGTGAAGAATTATTGGATAGACTTTGCCCTCGTATAAAGGCTTTGTTTGAATGAGAGTCGTATTCGCTCCCGAAGTAGAGGAGGATTTGTATGGGCTTATAAAAATACTTGTTGAGAAGGAGTATTTGGGTACTTATCCTTTTGCTATTTCTTATGTAGAAGAACTGATAGCTGATATTCAACAGAACATTCATTCTAAATTAAAAAAGAAAGCGCCCGCTTTTTTTGAACGTTATGGTAAGGATATGTATTACATCACTTACCAACGTAATTCTAATACAACGTGGTATATTTTTTTCTCTGTCATCGGAGATACTTATTTTATCAAATACATAACCAATAACCACGTTTCCGGTCAGTATATTTTTTAGCATATTTCAATGAACATACTCGTCACTGGAATCCACGGCTTTGTGGGTTCCAATCTCGTTGTTGCCCTAAAGGAACGTCATAGCCTTTACGGGCTGGATATTGTTGCTCCTGAAAAGGAGGGGGTGGTAAAGACTTTCTCCTGGAAGGATATTGAACCAGCTTCTTTTCCGATGCGGAATCTTCCTGAATTCGATGCCATTATTCATCTGGCTGGTAAAGCCCATGACACGAAGAACCGGTCTGCTGCCCAAGCCTATTTTGATATCAATATGGGATTGACTCAAAAGATATTTGATTTCTTTCTGGAATCGTCTGCGAAGAAGTTCGTATTCTTCAGTTCTGTGAAAGCCGCTGCAGACAGTGTGGTGGGTGATATGCTGACTGAAGATGTGGTGCCTGCTCCGGTAGGGCCTTATGGGGAAAGTAAGATAGCTGCCGAGAATTACATCCTTGACAAGTTGAAGGTTGAGAATGGGAAATTGAAAGCTAATCCTTATGATGACAAGCAGGTTTATATCCTGCGTCCCTGCATGATTCATGGTCCCGGCAACAAAGGCAATCTGAATC
>ENA-OPSI01000229-OPSI01000229.1-human-gut-metagenome-genome-assembly--contig:-NODE-229-length-23955-cov-1.662092_pt1 | contig 23955 bp, 18 predicted proteins | sample MGYA00241806_ERZ501903 | MGnify/ENA primary metagenome ERZ501903 (study PRJEB25962, sample SAMEA2042439) | human gut metagenome | biome: human gut; feature: human-associated habitat; material: faeces...
AAGCCTCCCATCTCTCGGACTTCACTTTTCAGTCCAAGAAATGGGAGGCAGTTCAAAGGTCATCCCGCCCCCATTGAATGGCAAGATCGCATGGCTAAATAAGCCGCAGCCCTATTTGACGACCAAATTGACCAGCTTACCGGGGACACAGATCGCCTTCACGACCGTCTTGCCGTCAATCCACTTGGCGGCAGCCTCCTCGGCGGCAGCACGCATCTCGTCTTGCGTGGCCGTCGCGGAAATCTCCACGCGGCTGCGCAGCTTGCCAAGCACCTGAACGGCAATCTCGACCGTATCGGTCGCGGCCTCGGCGATGTCGAACTCCGGCCACGGCGCGGTGTAGACGCTCTCGGTGTGGCCGAGCGCCTCGTGCCAGAGCTCGTCCGCCCAGAACGGACAGATCGGCGCGAGCGAGCTCACGATATCCGTCGCGACAAGCCTGCACAGTGCGGCGTCGCGCGCCTCGGGTGCGGCGTCGGTCGCGTTGAGGTAGGCGCTCGCAGCGTTCACGAGCTCCATGATGGCGCTGATCGCGGTATTGAACTGCTGGCGATCGAAGTCCTCGGTGCACTTGGCGAGCGTGCGATGGCGCTCCCGATAGAGCTTCTTCGCAGCCGCATCGAGCGACCCCGGGATGAGCCTTGCTGAGGCGTCACCGGCGTTGGCGAGCTGCCACACGATGCGCCACGCGCGCTTGATGAAACGGTTGGCGCCTGCCACGGCCTCTTCATCCCAATCGAAGTCCTTCTCGGGCGGAGCGATGAAGAGGATCGCCAAGCGCATGGTGTCTGCACCAAACGGATCGATGACGCTCGACGGCGGCACCACGTTGCCCTTGCTCTTAGACATGGTCTCGCCGTTAGCGTCTTTGACCATGCCCTGGCAGAGCAGGTTAGTGAAGGGCTCGTCGACATCGAGCATGCCAAGGTCGCGCAGGGCCTTGGTAAAGAAGCGGCTGTAGAGCAGGTGCAGGATGGCGTGCTCGATGCCACCGATGTAGTTATCGACCGGCATCCAGCGGTCTGCGGCCTCCTTGGAGAAGGGGAGCTTTTCGTTATGCGGATCGCAGTAGCGCAGGTAGTACCAGCTGGAGCAGGTAAAGGTGTCCATGGTATCGGTCTCGCGACGAGCGGGACGGCCGCACACAGGGCAGGTCGTCTCGTAGAATTCCTTGCACTCGGCAAGGGTCTCGCCGGCACCCAGATCGAGGTTCGCCGGGAGCGTCACCGGCAGCTGGTCCTCGGGAACGGGCACGATGCCGCAATGTTCGCAGTGCACGGCCGGAATGGGGTTGCCCCAGTAACGCTGACGGCTGATAAGCCAGTCGCGCAGGCGGAACTGCACGGAACGGCGGCCGGTACCGGCAGCCTCGAGGTCGGCCACGATCGCCGCCTCGCCCTCGGAGTGCTTGCCACCACGCATACCGGTATATTTGCCAGACTGCACGAGCGTGCCCTCGGCGGCGTGCGCCGAATCCCAGTCAACCGTCTCGGCATGGTAGGTATCGATGGACTCCCCTGCCGCCTCGAGCGCCTCGCGCTCATCGTCCATGAGGATGATGGGAACGATGGGCAGGTCGTACTTGCGAGCGAACTCGAAGTCGCGCTGGTCGCCGCAGGGAACGGCCATGACGGCGCCGGTACCGTAGTCGGAAACGATGTAGTCGGCCACCCACACGGGAACCTTCTGTCCGGAAACCGGGTTCACCACGTAGCGACCGGTGAAGGCACCGTGCTTCTCGAGCGTGCCCTGAGCGCGCTCCACGGCAGAAACCTTCTCGGCACCCGCAACGACCGCGCGCACATCGACCTCGTATTCAGTGCCCTCGACGAGCTCCATGAGTCCCTTGTACTCAGGCGCGAGCAGGAAGAACGTGCAGCCGAAGAGCGTGTCGGCACGGGTGGTGAAGACGGTGATCTTGCCCTCATCGCCCTGAATGGGCTGCCCGTCCGCATCGCAAAGGGTGAAATCGACCTCGGCCCCCTCGGAACGGCCGATCCAGTTAGCCTGCATCTGCTTCACGCGCTCAGGCCATCCGGGAAGCTTCTCGAGGTCATCCAAGAGCTCCTGAGCGTAATCGGTGATCTTGAAGTACCACTGTTCGAGCTCGCGCTTCTCGGGCACCGATCCGCAACGCCAGCAATGGCCTTCCGTCACCTGCTCGTTCGCGAGCACGGTGTTGCAACCGGGGCACCAGTTGACCGGGCTCTTCTTGCGGTAGACAAGCCCGCGCTCCCAAAGCTTCTCGAAAATCCACTGACCCCACTTGTAATAGTCGGGGTCGCAGGTCTTCACCAGGCGGTCCATATCGTAGGAGAAGCCCATGCGCTTCATCGTGGCGAGCGCCTGGTCCATGTTCTTATAGGTCCATTCCCCCGCCTGCGTGTTGTGCTTGATGGCAGCGTTCTCCGCAGGAAGGCCGAAGGCGTCGAACCCGATGGGATGCAGCACATCGAAGCCGCGCATCCGCGCCTGCCGCGCCATGGCATCGCCGATGGTGTAGTTGCGCGCATGGCCCATGTGGAGGTCGCCCGACGGATACGGGAACATCTCCAGTACGTACTTCTTAGGCTTCGAAGGGTCCTCGTCCACGGCGAAGAGGTTCTCGTCCTCCCAAGCCTTCTGCCATTTCGCCTCGATGGCATGGGCATCATAGGGCGGAATCTCGTTATGCGTTTGGGTGCAGTGGTCGCACATGCTCGCTCCCTGTGGTTGAACGTCGGTAACGTTCAACATTCTAGCAGCACTCTAGGCGAATAACAGGGTCGGATTGCCAAGGGCGGAAGCGCGCAGCATAGAGGCGCGCCGCGTAAATGCGCGCAGCGAAAACGTAGGCCGCACAAATGCGCGCCATACCCAGAAGCACTAGGAAGCACGGCGCGAAAACGAATTTGCGTAGAGCCGGAAGCCCAGCCCAGGGCAGTCCTGAGCGGGTTTCATTTCGCAATTACTGCTCAGGAAGCGCCGATTACCGCCTATGGGACGAAGCGGCGGAGGCCCAAGGGCAATGATCGGAGTTTCCCTGGGGAGACGCTGATTATGGGGCTCCGGAGTCGTCCGTCCCGTCGAGGTATCAACTTTTGGGCACTTCCTCGTGCGGCGGGCGGGTACGGGCGAGCGGGGTGGAGAGAAAGGCGCAGCTCAGGGGGCCGGCGCCCTTCCGGCAGCGGCGCGGCTACCCGGACCCTCCGCCCCGAAGTGCCCAAAAGCTGCAATCCCAATCGCCCGAAGAAAGATCAACAGTTCCTAGGCACACGAATAGGTTATCGAGCAACCACCCCGATAGCCGCTTTCGGGAAGAAGCTTGACGGAAAGCGTTCGCCGAGCAGCGGCATCGACAACGGACGTGGCGTATGAGAACGTACACACCCCCGTGCCCTGGTCGTAGCTGAAGTTCGCGAGAGCCACGCTTGTCGCCTCGCCCTCACCAGTCGACTCGCTCAGCGCGAACTGCTCAGGGGCGAGCGGCGGATACCCCACCTCCGGCAGCGCATCGACCCGCACGTTCACAACGATATTCGGAGCAGCCGACGTCGAGATGCCATCGATGCGGAGGCCGAGATGCGGCAGCTCGGCATGCTCAACGGGCAGAAGGTTCTCAGGAACCTCCCTCTCCTCGCTCAGAACCCCGCGATCATATGCGAACACTCGCGTGAACGCGAAGGTCAAAGCTCCGATGACAAAGACCGATACAAGCGCGAACGCAATAATTGCCGAGGCCGTTTGGTGCGCCACGACCAGCGACCGGGAACCGCACGGGCAGCGCGGTCGCGCACCCCTGAGCCATTCGGTTCGCCGTCTTCTTCGACATCGCGGACAGGAAGCTCCTCCTCGTCGTCCTCGATATCGTCTTCTGCAAGGCTTATGCCAGCAGGAAATCCTTCATCCTCTTGGACATCATCCTCAGTACGCTCATCGTCCTCAAAGAAATCTGCATCCCAGGCATCGTCCTCGAGAGGCTCCTCGCCAGAGCCCTCGTGGTCTTTCGCCTCATGCACGGCGTGGCTGAGTTCATTCGGTTCATCTTCAGCGGCAAAGGAGGCCCCGTCCTCCCCTTCCACACGCGACACCCCGTCGTCGCCTTGCAAAGAGCGGTCAGGGTCGTCGAGCGTCAACATATCGCGCTCCACCAGTACCCCCTCCCCAAGATGCGGTCAAGCTCTGTAGTTGCGCAACACGAGTATACGGTTTCCTCACACAAGAAACACGCTAAACCCCACCAAGGATGCGGAAAGACGGCGCAGGCTGGAAAGAGCGCACGTGAGACAGCCCTCCTGCCCGCGACGCTCACGGCAGCGGGCAGCCTCTGCAACTATTTGTTGACGCACCAACCAGGAATAGGGCGAGCGCCGCCTCTCTGATCAGAGAGAGCAAGAATCAGAACTGCCCCGTCCAAACGATCTTCCTCGTTCACGAGAGGCAACCCACGTATGCACCCATGGCAGTCGGCAACATCGCCAACCTTCCCCATTAACGAAGGACAGCCCTATGCGTGCGATGATCCGCGCGCTTTCTCGACGTTATGGATCGTCTCGACATTTTGCAGCTCAATATCGCTCAACGTGGGGTTCGCGTCGAACTCATCGGGGGTATAGCGCTCGACGTACCACGACTTGCTGCCGAAATACTCCTGGAGGTCTTTATTCTTGAAGCCGCGCCCATGTCGCGCGTAGATCTCGTTCCGCGCGATGTAGAGCTCCCAATCCGAAAGGCCCTCAAGATCTTGCTCGGAGATGAGCTCGGTGGAGCTGTTTGGCAAAATATAGTCTTGGGAAGAGGAAGCATCGGAAGAGGGCTCGTCGGCACCGCCCGATGAGGATGCGCCTAGCGAGGAACCGGAATCCGTGCCGTCAGCCGAAGCGGCGTCGGCCCCGTTACCCGTCGATATCGAATCGTCAGCCCCTGCATCGGTGCCTTCGGCTTGCGCGTCACCTTCCGCATCGGCGTCGCCGCTCGTCGCATCGTCTTTCGTCGTGGGCTGCTCAAGATCGACGCGCTCGATCGTCGACTCGCGCGCCGGAGCATTGAAGAAGAAGTGCCACGTGAGCGCCCCGCCTCCTACCAGCACGGCCACGACGGCAATGGCTATCGCCGCAATGGCAGCCGGACGCATGCCCCTGCGCTTTGGCGCGGAAGCATCTTCCAGCTTCGTAGGCTCGTCCAGCGCGGAGACATCAACATCTACCGGCGCACCTTCTCCCGAGCCCGCCACCTCTTCATCGCCCAACACCGGTGCGGGGGCACCGCATGAAGTGCAGAACTTCGCATCATCGGGAAGGACAGCACCACAATTCGTGCAAAACATACCATCAACTCCTCAACCCGATGATAAACCAAGCCGAGGAAGTGCAGACGGAGCAGGCAAGCAGTAATCGATGCCCAAAGCACATCAGGCGATCAAACGCCCCGAAAACCCGTTGAGGGCCTACGAAGGCAGATCCGCCGCACAAGAATGGGCGGCGACACGCGCTTGAGTGAAACGAAGACAGGCGGCCCGCATACACGGAAACCGCCTGACATGTACATCGGGAACTATGTCGTCCTGCCGCAGCAGCGTCTCAGCAGCGGGGCCCTGGCCTCAGCTTAGAGCTCTCCTTACTGATAGCTCACCATCTGATGGTTGCGGTCCTTCACCACGACGTCATGGGCGCCGCCCTCGACGATCGAGGTGGCCGAAACGAGCGTGAGCCTCGCCTTCTCCTGCAGCTCCTTAATCGTGAGCGCACCGCAGTTGCACATCGTGGACTTGATCTTGTACAGCGTGGAGTTCACGCCGTCCTTGAGCGAGCCGGCATAGGGCACGTAGGAGTCGACGCCCTCCTCGAAGGCGAGCTTAGCCGCGCCACCGAGGTCATAACGCTGCCAGTTGCGAGCACGGGCGGAACCCTCGCCCCAGTACTCCTTCATGTACTGGCCGTTCACGTTCACGCGAGCCGTAGGGCTCTCATCGAAGCGCGCGAAGTAGCGGCCAAGCATGAGGAAGTCGGCGCCCATGGCGAGTGCAAGCGTCATGTGGTAGTCGTAGACGATACCGCCGTCGGAGCACACGGGCACATAAATACCGGTCTCCTCGAAGTACTCATCGCGGGCGCGGCACACATCGATAAGCGCCGTGGCCTGGCCACGACCGATGCCCTTGGTCTCGCGCGTGATGCAGATGGAGCCGCCGCCGATGCCGACCTTGATGAAGTCGGCACCGCACTCGGCCAGGAAGCGGAAGCCCTCGGCATCGACCACGTTGCCAGCGCCCACCTTGACGTCCTCGCCGTAGTTCTCGCGGATCCACTCGATAGTGCGCTTCTGCCACTCGCTGAAGCCCTCGGAGGAGTCGATGCAGAGGGCGTCGGCGCCGGCCTCGATGAGCAGCGGCACGCGCGTCTCGTAGTCACGCGTGTTAATGCCCGCGCCCACCATGTAGCGCTTGTTGGCATCGAGCATCTCGTTAGGGTTGGTCTTATGGGAGTCGTAGTCCTTGCGGAACACGATACCGAGCAGGCAATCGTTCTCGTCAACAACAGGTAGGGCGTTGAGCTTCTTGTCCCAAATGACGTCGTTCGCCTTCTTGAGCGTGATGTACTTGTCGCCCACGATGAGCTGCTCGCGCGGAGTCATGAACGTAGCGACCTTGGACGACGGATCATCGCGGCTCGGACGGTAATCGCGGCTGGTCACGATGCCGAGCAGCTTGCCGTGCGGCGTGCCGTCCTCCGTGACGGGCATGGTGGAGTGGCCGGTCTTCTCCTTGAGATCCATGACCTCCTGCATCGTCATTTCGGGCGTGAGGGTGGAGTCGGAGACCACGAACCCGGCCTTGTGGTCCTTCACGGCCTTGACCATCGCGGCTTCCTGCTCGGGCGTCTGCGAACCGTAGATGAAGGACATGCCGCCCTCAGTAGCGAGCGCGATGCCCATCTGCTCGCCCGAAACGGACTGCATGATGGCGGAAACCATCGGGACGTTAAGAGAGATCGAGGGCTCCTCGCCGCGCTTGAAGCGCACGAGCGGGGTCTTGAGCGATACGTTTGCGGGAACGCACTCGGAAGACGAGTATCCGGGCACCAGCAGGTACTCAGAGAACGTATGGGACTCACCGGGGAAAAACATGGCCATGGATACTCCTCCTTGTGGTTGGGTGCGATCCGTCCGCGGGCTCAGCGGCGCCGCGTCCTGCCGCACGTCTTCGCTTCGAACCGCCTGGCTGAGCGATTCGGCGTCCATTGTAGCGTATGCACCCTCCCCGTCCCCGGCGCGTCCGAGGTAGAACCGAATCAACAAAGATGCAAGCTGGCACTGTGAGACGATCCCCATCTAACCCGTTCTTCAGTCTCGCTCTTCGTCTCGAACGAGCAGGTTATGCCAAAGCTCATACTGGAGCGTTTTGAGAGACGCGGTAACGGGGCGGGCGCGGTCCACGGTCCCCCGAGCAAGCGAATCGGCGAGCGCGTTGAACACGTTCCAGGTATACAGCTGGGTTCTCGTCACGGTGCGCACGTCCACGCCAATGGCACGCAGGGCATTCGCCTTGCGAATGTCGCGATCGCGCTGTTCGCTATCGGCGTGATGCTGCTCGCTATCGTACTCGATGTTCCGACGGATGCCGGGGATATACAAATCACCCTCGACCGCACGGCGACCAGCGATCACCTGAGCCTGCCGAGGCAGCTCAAAGACATGATTGAGCTCCATACCGCTGATACCGCGTCCGCCGAGGCGACGGGGCAGTGCGAGGAGTGCCGCGAGCTGCGCTTCCTTGGGCGAACGCGCGCCACCGAGCACGAGCGAGGCCACACGGTGCGACAGCGACCTCGGTCCATGCCCGGCGCTCTCAACCACGGTCCGCAGCGCCTCGGGCGTAGTCAGCGGCGCACGCTCGAAGAGCGAATTCGAATCCCCGTCAGCTTGCTCGGACACGGAAAGCGAGCAATCAGCCTCCTCGAACCGTTTCGAGTGAGCCGCCGAGGCACGATGAATGTGTTGACGGGAAACCTCGGCCCTGGTGTCGAGGCCGTAGCGCGCGGTGAGCTCCGATGCGAGCATCCAGAGCTGGGCGACGTCCATCCCCCGGGAAAGCTGAAGATACAGCAGCTCGGGTGAAAGGAGATACAACCCCCGATCGAGCATAATCACATCGCCCTGACGCACGGGCCGAAGAATCTGGCAGCGCACCGCACCGCGCCGGCGGTCGCCCGTGTCCTCAACAACGCAGTGCAAAGGCGCGGAGCATTCGAACGCATCCAGTAGGCGCGCTGCCTGCTGTTGTGTCGGAGCTACGATCTTGCAAGCGAGCGCTCGCGCCGGCACCCGTTCAGAATAAGCAATGAGCGGAGCCAGGTCTTCGCGCCGTATGAGCTCCAGCGCCGTAGCTCCCCCGATGATGATCGCAGATTGCCCTTGGCAACCGAGTATCTCGCCACCCTTTGCCATCATATCCCCACCTTCGATCATCCGCCCGCACGGCTGATGTGCTCTCCGCCTATGATGCGGAACTGCATCGGTAGGACGTTCTCACATACTACCGCTCTCGCAGCACGACGCAACACGCGCTATGCGCGCACTTTGCCGCGCCCCGAAGAACATAGGTTACGATGCGCCCACGGGCAAGGGCGAGGCATGTCAATGGACGCCAAGGCAGAGGCCTGGACCATGCCAAGGGTTCACAAACGTGTCGAGTGCACCGCACAAACTTGCTGAAGTTCCGAGATTGCCGAATTTCAGCAAGTTTGTGCGGTGCACTCGACAAGAAAATGAACCCGCAGCGGATGATGGCGCAGCACCGCGACCGAAATATCCGAACGGAAGGCCCGTAGGACAGGATTGGGAGCTCCTGCGCTATATGGGAGCACGCGCAATATGGGCTCCTGCGCAATAAGAGCACCGCGCAATAAGGACGACTGCGCTATAAGGACGCTCATGCATTAAAAGTGCTCATGCAACACGCGCTTGTCGCCCAGCACGCCTTCGCTCCAGGCCGCAGCGCACCCCGCTTATGATAAAAACGCCCTGAGGCCGATGATGATGAGCACGATACCGCCGGCAATCTCTGCCTTGGGTCCGAAATGCGCGCCGAGGCGCCTGCCTATGGCGAGCACGATGAGGCAGCACAAAAGCGTCGTCACGCCGATGGCGGCGCCGTAGAGCACGATGTTCGCGCCAGCAGCCGCAAGTGAGACACCAACGATGAAGGCGTCGATCGAGGTCGCGATGGACTCGAAGAAGATCGTGCCATACGTAAGCCGCGTGGCAGGGCATTGCTCGGGCTCATGAAGCTCGCGCACCGCCTCCCAAACCATCTTCCCGCCCACGAACGCAAGGATGACGAGCGATACGATGCCGGCATACGCCTCGATGAGCGGCGCCACGAGCGTGCCACCGAAAAAGCCCGCGATGGGCATGGCCATCTGGAATAGAGCGAACATGACGGGCATCGCGAGCTTCTTGGACGCAGGCATATCCGGTTCGCAAAGCGAATTGGACAGCGTCACCGCCATGGCGTCCATAGCGAGCGCAACACCCAGAACGACCGCCTGAACAAGGTCGGCGGTGGAAAACAGGGAATCCATGACATCCTCCCCGATGTATGGATAAGCAGGCTATATGGCGAAACGAGAAGCGGCCAGAACCGCGCGCCCTTAGGGTTCGGGAGGGTTGCAGAAGAGACGAAGCGCCTGGTCCAGGCTGTCCACGATAGAAAGCGGGTGCTCGGTACCCATATAGAGCCTGAGGCAGCAGGTCTTGGAATCGGCTGTGGGCACGATGCGCGTCCGGCACGTCTTGCCAAAGGCCGATGCCGGCGCGTCGGACACCACGGATTCTCCTGTGGAAGCAGCCGCGAAAGACTCGGCAGATGCGCCGCGCGCTTCCTCGAACAGGGCAGTGAAGCGCGTCGCTTGCGCCCGCATGCTCTCAGCAGGAGCACCCCTCAAACAAAACGACACCGCAGGACCGAAGCCATGCTCGAGGACCGTAGGCGCGAGCAGGTGGTCGGGGTGCGTTGCGAGCGCGGGATAGCGCACGCAACCAACAGCGGCATGGCAGGAAAGATATGAGGCGATTGCGTTCGCACCGTCGAAACGGGGCTGCATACGGGCAGCGAGCGAATCGAGAGCGGCATCGATGGCAGTGAGGTCCTCCTCCGCCGGAGCACTCTGGGGCTCCACGGCATCAGGGGATCCAAACCCGAACGAGAGCAGGCGATGTGCATCCTCGGCACGTGGATCGGCGAGGTTGCGGCGACCGCGACGGGCAAGGGAGCGGGCCACCGAAACGGCGACAACAGACTCCTTGAGCGGTGCGTCAACCATAGCATCGAGATTCTCGATGCAGATATGCGCACCCTGCATCAACGGATGGCATCCGTAGACCGTCATGAGCGTATTGTCCACGATGAGAAGCGCGCCAGCCTCCTGTGCCGCGCGAGAGAAGGTACGGAGGTCGGCCGTGCGAAGCTGCGGACCCCCCACCGAAGGGACGAGCCAGAACAGGCGATCGGCAGCCATTCCCGCAGGATGAGCATACGAGGCGGGAGAGCCCTCAGGCACGAGCCGCGCGCGCTCCGCCTCCTCGGCGTGCGGCATGAAGCCCGCCTGCACGAAGGCATCGCAGGTGAGCTCGTCTACAACCGAAACGTTCTGCCACGGATGGACGTCCAGGCAGCGGTCCAGCACCGTATCGCCATAGACCACAAGGCGATCGTGTGCACCGACCATGCCCGTCTTGGCAATGACCTCGAAGGCGTTGCGAGCACGCACCAGCCAGGTAGCACGCGCACCTGCAGCTTGCGCATAAGCGGCGGCAACCTGGGAATATGCTGGTCTACTATTCACGGAACCCCCTCGCTGGCAACTAACCTTCAACAGTATACCGATATCAGCCCACCCATCTCGGTAAAAGCTCAATGGAAAAAGCGGGTTGCAACAAATCGTTGCAACCCGCTTCGACCGAAGTAAACCCTCTTCCGACGCTCCGCCTAGCGACGCTCGTCGATCTCCGCGCGCACGCGCTCGATGAAAGCCGCGAGCTCTTCGGCATGCGTCTCGTTGGAGCGGTCGCGCACCGAGATGTTACCGGCCTCGACCTCTTGCTCGCCGATGATGAGCATGTACGGCGGACGGTCGATGTTGCGCGCCTCGCGGATCTTGTAGCCGATCTTCTCGTCGCGCTCGTCGAGCACCGCACGGATGCCAGCCGCCTCAAGCTGCTCGGTCACGCCGCGCGCGTAGTCGCGGCTCTTCTCGGACACGGGCAGGACCTTGACCTGGCAGGGCGCGAGCCACGTGGGGAACTTGCCCTCGAAGTGCTCGATGAGGATGCCGATGAAGCGCTCGATGGAGCCGAAGCACACGCGGTGCAGCATGATGGGACGCCTCTTGGAGCCGTCGGCGTCCACGTACTCCAAATCAAAGTTCTGCGGCATCTGGAAGTCGAGCTGCACGGTACCGCACTGCCAGGTACGGCCCAGGCAGTCCTCCAGGTGGAAGTCGATCTTGGGACCATAGAAGGCGCCATCACCCTCGTTGATCACGTAGTCCTTGCCCAGGCGCTCGAGGGCCTCCTTGAGGCCAGCCTCGGCGCGCTCCCAATCCTCGTCGGAGCCCATGGAATCCTCGGGACGGGTGGAAAGCTCGAGGTGATAGGTGAAGCCGAACTTCTGGTACACGGAGTCGATGAGGTTCACCACGCCCACGATCTCGTCGGTGAGCTGCTCCGGCGTCACAAACAGGTGCGCGTCGTCCTGGTTGAAGCAGCGCACGCGGAAGAGGCCGTGCAGCGCGCCCCTCATCTCGTGACGGTGCACGAGGCCGATCTCGCCGGCGCGAATGGGCAGCTCGCGATAGCTATGCGGACGGCTCTTGTACACGAGCACGCCGCCCGGGCAGTTCATGGGCTTGATGCAGTACTCCTCGTCATCGATGATGGTGGAGTACATGTTATCCTTGTAGTGGTCCCAGTGGCCCGAAGTCTCCCACAGATGCTTGCTCATGATCTGCGGCGTAGAAATCTCAACGTAACCGGCCTTGCGGTGGATCTCGCGCCAGTAGTTCAAGAGCTCGTTCTTGAGGATCATGCCGTTGGGCAGGAAGAACGGGAAGCCGGGGGCCTCATCGCGCATCATGAAGAGGTCCATCTCGCGGCCGATCTTGCGGTGGTCGCGGCGCTTGGCCTCCTCAAGCATCTTGAGATGCTGCTCGAGCTCGTCCTTCGTGGCGAACGCGGTGCCGTTCACACGGGTGAGCATCTTGTTCGAGCTATCGGCCTTCCAGTAAGCACCCGATACGCCCGTGAGCTTGAAGGCCTTGAGCCCCTTGGTGTAGGTAAGGTGCGGGCCCACGCACATGTCGATGTAGTCACCCTGCTGGTAGAAGGTGATACGGGCGTCTTCGGGCAGGTCGCCGATGTGCTCGACCTTGTACTTCTCGCCCCGCTCCTCCATGAGGGCGATGGCTTCTTCGCGCGGCAGCTCGAACACGGAGAACTTCAGATTCTCCTTCACGATGCGACGCATCTCGTCCTCGATGGCGGGCAGATCGTCCTCGGAAAGGGTCTTGTCGCCCAAATCGACATCGTAGTAGAAACCGCCTTCGGTAGCGGGACCGTAGGCGAAGTCGGCTTCGGGGTACAAGCGCTTGATGGCCTGCGCCATGATATGCGCGGCGCTGTGGCGCACGACGTGCGTGACCTCGTCTGCCGGGCACTCATCCACGTGGCCGTCGTTATAGAGAACCTTCATAGGAAACCTCTTCCTTTGCGTTACGTAGCAACCATATCAGGCGGGCTACTCGCGTGAATACAAAAACGCTCGCACCGACCCGAAGTCGGCTGCGAGCGATATGCGGCGCCTGTCCGTGGCCTGCCGGCCATGGGATGGACAGACGCCTAGATAGTCTGCGTTCGATAGCTATGTCCAAGCATGCGATGCATTACGCGCTCGGCCCCTTCTTCCGCGGTCTGGTAACAGGTTTACCACAATCGGGCTGCGTTGCCCATACAGAATTGCTCGCAACACGGTGTCGGCAAACACTTGCTAACAAACGCGGCTAAAAAAAGAGCCAGGTGCGAAGCCGCCATCTCGGCAAGCTTGCACCTGGCACCCATCTTGCTACTGAATATGCGTGCGGCAGTACGGGCAGACCTTCCAGTGCGCGTCGAGCGGCCTGTGGCAGCTCGGGCAGACGTTGCGCACCTGGGTGTTGCAAACCGGGCACACCACGAAGTCCTTCTCGATGGGGCCGCCGCAATGCGGGCAGGTGCCGTACTGGGCAAGCTGGCGCTCGCGCAGAGCCATGTCGAGCTCCTGCTCCTCGCGGTCGGCGAGGTAGGTGTTCGGCCTCAGGACGTTGTATGCGATAAGGCCCACAAAGGGCAGAAGGGCAAGCAGGCCCCATGCCCAGAAGTACTCGGACCCGCGGCGGCGCGCATCGATGAACACGTATACCACCGAGAGGACATACAGCGCGATGATGAACGCGATGAAGAGGTAGATGACGAACATCACCTGCGGCGACATGAGCTCTTGGATGTACTGCATCATACGCGATCGAACCTTTCAGTCGAGAACCCGAGCAACATAAACTGGGTATTCAGGCAAAATCGTCAAACATTGTATACCGTCATGGCAAATCTTCCAAAAAAGACACAGCAACGACGTGGCAGAAGGTCTAGACGAGGCGCTTCGGGTGGCGCACAATGAGCGCGAGCGCACAGGCGGGCCGCACAGCGAGCCCGGCGGCCTTGCGATGCAGGCCCTGTTGGACAGCGCTGCGGGCTCGATACCCCGCAGGCAGCGCAGAGGGGCCGCACGGCGAGCAAGCAGCCCTGGTGCGGCGAGCAGGCATCCTTGCGGCGCTCACACGCGTATCGGACGGACCTACAAAAGGCACGAAGATGCACCAGAGCATTTGGGCGCCTACATCCGGCGCATCCAGCGGCGCCTCGCAGCGCTCGGATACGAGAGCTTCTGCACGTTCGAACATGGAGAGCCGCACTTCCATAAGCTTGAGGAATAGCGCGGGCGGGCAAGCGCGATCATTTAGCGACGAATGCGGCCACCTCGCCTGCAAGCGTGATGGTTCCCGCCGCAACGACCGCCTCGCCCGCACGCTCGAGCGCGCCGAGTGCCTCGGGAACGCACGGGTAGACGGCAACGAGGTCCGTGGCGGGCCGCCCCTCCCGGTCGAGCTCCGCCTGCACCAAGGTTGCCAGATCGCAGGCGGGAAGCGCTCGCGGCGAATCGGTCTGCGTCACCACGACGCGCGGGAACGCAGGCACGAGCGACTGCACGATGCCGGCGGCGTCCTTGTCGGTGAGCGCGGCGATGAGGAGCGCCGGCCTGGCGCTGCGCTCAGGCGCGATCTCCCCCACCGATCCCACGAACGCGTCGCACGACTGCGGATTGTGGCAGGCGTCGATCATGAGAAGCGGGTCGCGCGCGAGCACGTCGAAGCGCCCGGGCGTAGGGCACGCGGCCAGGCTCGCATTGAGCAGCGTTTCGTCGAGGGGTCGCCCGAGATACTCCTCGGCCATATCAACGGCGCAGGCAACGTTCTGCGCTTGGTAAGCGGGCTTAGGGAGGCGCACCGTATAAGCCGCGCGCGGGGCGGGACAGCGCACCGCCAGATCGTCACCCATGAAGCGCGGAAGCGAAATGACCTCGTGGCAAACAACTACGGGCGTCACCCCGCAGGCAGCACAGCGCTCATCCATCACCCGCTGCACCTCCGGCTCGTGCGTTCCTTCCCCGAGCACCGCGAAGCGCCCCGGCTTGATCACGGCAGCCTTTTCTGCGGCAATCTCCGCGAGCGTGTTACCCAAGATGCGCATATGGTCGAGACCGATTCCCGTCACCGCAACGCCCACCGGGTTCGTGGCGCTCGTTGCATCCCATCGGCCACCGAGGCCGACCTCGCGGACCGCCCCCTCGACGCCCGCCTCGGCAAACGCCACGAGCGCGGCTACGGTGAGCAGGTCGAACGGCGTGATGGTATAGCGCCGCTGCCCTTCTTCCACACGACGGGCGTTCACCCTGCGACCCGCCTCGGCCGCTGCGGAGACGCCGTGAGCGAACACGTCATCGGCAACCACGCGGCCGCAGACCTCCATCCGCTCCTGATAGCGAACAAGGTGCGGCGAGGTGTAGAGCGCCGTCCGGCACCCCTCGCCGCGCAAGATCGCCTCGGTGAAGCGTACGGTCGAGCTCTTCCCGTTGGTGCCCGCCACCTGAAGCACATCAAAGACCTGATCGGGGCGCCCAAGTTCATCGAGCATATCGACAACGGTCTCGAGAAGGGGACCTGCATCCCCGGGAATGGTCCCGGTATCGGCAGCGAGGCGCACCGCCTCGTCAAACGCGAGCTCGGGAACATCGAAGGGGATGCGGTAGGGTTCAGTATGGTGAAGGGGCATGAGCATGGTTCCTTTGATCTTGAGGACAACCGCGCCATCGTACGGCATCGGCGTGAAAGATGGTAGCGCAGCCCGATCGCCGAGGTATAAGAAAACCGGCGGTTATGTCCAACTTTCCGCAAGGCAGCATGAAAGAGGACATACAACCGCCGGCTCAAAAAGGCGCTTTCAATGGCTGGCTAGCGCTCCATAGCCTCCTTCTGGGCACGGGACGCGGCGAGCACGGCAGAGAGGCCCACAGCCGCCTGAAGCAGGTTGGGCCAGACGGCACCAGAACCACCGGTGATGATCATCGCAAGACCGAAGAGATTCACAAAGGTGAAGATCGTGGCAAGCACGATGAAGGGCATGAGCTTTGAGGGACGGTTGGCGCCGCGGGCACCCACAAAGCCGGTCACGATGAGGAACACGCCCGAGACAGCGAGCACGACGCCGAGCACCTGGGCGGTAATGACCGGGTCGTCGATCCCCACCATGCCGGCCACGTCCGCGGCCCCGAAGAAGCATATGGCTCCCACGACGATCTGCACGATACCGTACACGATTCCAAGCAGGCTCAGGCCTTTGACGATTTTGCAGTTACCAGACATCTCAAACATCCTTTCTGAGGGTTGAGGGCTGCTCAAGAGCGCAGCCGTTGAACGCGAATGCCCCCGCAAGCTCGAGGGCGATACGGAAGCGAGCATATCGGCGCAAGCCGCATGTGCGCGAAGGGCGCGGCCCGGGACGGCGAGCGACAACTCGAACCCATCCCCGGCACGCACCATGCAGGTAGCTTACTCCTGCGTCGAATAATACCCCTTGAACAGAGCGAAGATGGCCGCCGCGATGCCCGCGCCGACGAGGGGAGCGAAGATGAAGACCCACACCTGCTCGAGCGCCAGCGTATTGCCCTGCACCGCCATGGCAAGGGCGGGACCGAAGCTACGAGCCGGATTCACCGAGGTGCCCGTCAGCGGGATACCCATGATGTGCACGAACGTGAGGGTGAGGCCGATCACGATGCCGGCGAAGCTAGAGGTCTTCTCGTTCGCCGTAACGCCCAAGATGGTGAGCACGAAAACGGCGGTAAGAATCACCTCGACCGCAAACGCGCCGACCATGCTGATGCCCGTGGTCGATGCCTCGCCGAAACCGTTGGTGCCAAGCCCCGTCGCGGCGACGCCGCCGAGCGCGTCGCAGCTATTGATAATCAGCATGAGCACGAAAGCGGCCACGATGCCGCCAGCGAACTGACCAATCCAATACCCGAAAAGGTCCTTCAAGGAGATGCGCTTATCGGCATAGAGGCCGAAGGTCACAGCAGGGTTGATGTGACAGCCCGACACGTTTCCGATGGCGAATGCCATGGCCACGATCGAAAGACCGAAAGCGAACGCGATACCGAGCGTGCCCAGGGTGGCGCCGGCAATGGCGGCGCTGCCGCACCCGAACAACGTGAGCGTGAAGGTACCGATTGCTTCGGCAACGTACTTCTTGATGGAATCCAATGCTTCCTCCTATTCCCTCGCCCCGAACCCCCAGCGAGTCCGGGGGCGGCCGCGAATCCGTCCGCGACAAACCAGGACAATCTAAAGGAAGCCTCGTTTGACCGCAACGAAAACCAGGGACTTCAATTTGAAGTTGAACCATGCGCGGCGCATACGAGCCACGCGCGAGCTCACGTATAGTGAGGGCATGTGTGCCGGGATACCCGGCAAGACCATCCAGGGAACTTCGACCATAACGAGGTGAGACGTGAACGTATCGCGCAGAACCCTTTGCGCCCTCGCGCTCTCCGCGCTTCCGATCGCCGCGCTGGACGGATGCGCCGGCCAGGGTACTCCCGCATCGGGCAGCACGGGATCCGGCAGCCCGCGCGCAGCCAGCACATCCACGGCAAACGGCACGCTTCGAGCCGGCGTCAGGGCCGACGTCATCGGCTTCGGATATCTCAACGAGACGACCGATAACTACTACGGACTTGAGATCGATATCGTGAACGATCTCGCAGAACGCATGGGCATAGACGATGTGGAGTTCGTCACCGTCACGCCCGACGACCGGAAAGAAATGCTTCTCGCGGGCACCATCGACCTTGTAGCCGCCTGCTATTCCATCGCCGAGACCCGGCTTGAGAACTTCGACTTCTCCCCCGCTTATTACGAGGATGCCGTCATCGCCGTCGTCCAGAACTCGTCGATGATCGCCTCCATCGATGACATGCGCGGCCGCACCTTCGGCACCATGTCTGGATCGAACGCCGCACCGCTCCTGAGCCAGAAGCTCTACGACATCGGATTCTCATCCGGCGTGGTGGAACAGGCGAACGACGACAACTCCGATGTCTCCTTTGATACCTGGCACCTGCTGCAATTCCCGAGTTACGAAGAGCTCTCGGACGCACTCGAAGTGGGAACGGTCGATGCCATGGTGCTCGACGGAGCTATCGCGCATACCTATATGGACGACAAGCGCACCATCATCGAAGGCTTCGAGGTCGCCGAGCAATCATACGGTATCGCGACGCAGAAGGGCTCGGACCTGAGCGATTCGGTGTCGTCCACCCTGCAGGATATGCTCGACGATGGCACGATCGCCGCGCTCGTAGACAAGTGGGACTAGGAGATGAAGATGCCCCGCACGCTGTTCCGCAAAACGAATGTGAAGATCGCGCTCCTTCTCGCGATCGTAGCCGTAAGCATGGTCGTCATGGGCGTCCTGCTCTCCGGCATGCAAGAGAGCCTCTCCCGCTCAAGCTACGACACCGAGATGGAGGAAGAGGCAAGCGAGCTCAAGGAGCTCCTCGCCAGCGCAGAAGAGGAGGCCTCGCAGAACAAGGAGACCTTCGATGCCATCTATCAGTCGAAGGCGATGAGCGTCGCCTTCATGGCAGCAAACGACGCCGGGTTCGAGGCAACGGATGCCAAGATGGCCGAGTACCGCCAGCTCTTGGACGTCGATAACGTGCTCGTCGTCAAGTCGGACGGCACCATCGTGGCAAAGGCAGCCGAAACGAAGGCGAACTTCTCGTATGCGCGCTTCAACTATCTGCGCGAATGCCTTGCCACGGGCGAGCCGTCGCGCGCCGTCGAAATCGAGCTTCCCGGCGAGGACTGGCTGTGCCGGTACTACGCAGCGCGCCTCGACGCCGACACGATGGTCGTCATCGAGCAGAACCCCGAGGAGCTGCGCCTCCTCGATGCCGAGACGAGCTCCACGGAAAGCGTGCTCCGCAACATCTCCGTAGGGCAAAACGGCTATGTGTTCGCGCTCTCGGCGCAAACCTACCTCATCGAATACCATCCCGACGCCGACCTTGTCGGTCGAGACGCGCTCGACGCGGGCATCGATGTAGCCAAGCTCGAGGACGGCGCCGTAGCGCAGCTCACCTTGGACGGAGAAGAACTCTACTGCCGCGTGAGCCTCATCGGCGACACCTACTATGTTTGCGCCGTGCCCGAAAGCGACATGGCCGCATCGCGCATGGTGACCGTAGCCGTCATCCTCTTCGTGTTCTTTGCCGTCATCGCGACCGTCACGCTCTACGGCATCTTCGTCATGCGCCAGGAGGAACGCGACGGCCATGCGAACGATCACCTCGTTCGCGTTGGACGCCTTCGCTACAATCGCGAAGTCGGCAAGCGCGCAGCGATCTTCACGCTCGTCGGCTTCATCGCCATCGTCGCCGTCTCCTTCTACATGCAGACGCTCTTCGCCCTCTCCACGCAGTCGGTCGTTAACAAGGAACGCGCTTCGTCGATCGCCGAGACCATCGACCGCGTGAACGATCGCGCCGACGAGCTTACCGTGCAGTATGACGAGCGCTACCTATCCAAGGCACGCGTGGCGGCCTACATCCTCGAGGCGAACCCCGCCCTCGCGACGAAACCCAAGATGCAGGAACTTGCCGACGTGCTCCAGGTGTCTGGCGTGTACCTGTTCGATGGAAGCGGGTCCATGATGGTTTCGAACGCTCCGTATGAGCACTTCTCGCTCTCGACCGACGAGACCGACCAGTCCTTCGCCTTCTGGCAGCTCCTGCAGGGCGTAGACAGCTACGTCCAGGAGCCCACAGAAGACGAGATGACCGGGGAGCTCGTTCAGTACATCGGCGTGGCAACCTACGACGATGCGGGCTACACCAACGGATTCGTGCAGGTCATGGTTCATGCCGGAAGGCTCGAGGAGCTGCTCAGAAGCGTGCAGATCGATCACGTGCTCGACGGCGTGAAGGCGGGCTCCGGCGGCTTCGCGTTCGCGGTGAGCAAAGCCGATGGCACCATCTCCTACTATCCCGACGCTTCGATTCAAGGCAAGCAGGCCACTGAGGTCGGGCTCAAGGAGAGCCAGATCCGCGGAGGCTACGACGACTACATCACGATCGGTGGCGAGACGTTCTACGCCTCCTCGGTCGAGACGCCCGATTACTTCGTATACGTTGCGGGCCCCGAAGGCGAGCTCATGGCCCAACGCCTCCCGCTCACCCTCGCCACCGGGCTCATCGCGCTCGCCTGCCTTGCCGTCGTCTTCTGCCTGATCGCCTTTGAGCCCGAGCACATGCCCGCCCCTCTCCGCTCCATGACGGAAGACCCCAGCGCGGACCGCGTCTTCGAAATCGAAACGCCCTCGGGTCGTCGGACGAGGACGGAGTCTGCCGCGAGCCGTTGGCTCAACCGCTCCCTCGATTGGAGCCACATGACACCCGAGCAGAAGCTCGGCTATGTCTTGCGCCTCTTCGTTGGCGTGGGCGTGGTCGCCGTCTTCTTCTCGGTACTGTTCAAGGACCAGATCTTCGGGACGAACTCCGTCTTCGGATACATCCTCGGCGGGGGCTGGGAACGCGGCCTCAACATCTTCGCGCTCACGGCAAGCGTTATGACCGCATGCGTGATCTTCACCCTGTCGTGGGTGGTGCAGAAGGTACTGCACCTGCTCTCCGATGCCCTCTCGGCGCGCGGCGAGACCGTATGCCGCCTGCTCGTGAGCCTCACCAAGTACGGCGCAATCCTGGGAACGCTGTATTGGTGCTTGGCGACGGTGGGCGTGGACACAGGCACGCTTCTTGCAAGCGCGGGACTCCTCACCCTGGCCATCAGCTTCGGTGCGAAGGACCTCGTCACCGACCTGCTCTCGGGCCTCTTCATCATCTTCGAGGGCGAGTTCCGCGTGGGCGACACCATCTCCGTGGGCACCAACACCGGCACCGTCATGGAGATCGGCATCCGCACCACCAAGATCAACGATGGTAACGACAACGTCATCGTGCTTCGCAACAGCGCCATCTCGAACGTGGTCAACCGCACCAAGCTCGACTCCTTCGCCACCATCGACGTCGAGGTCTCCGTGGGCGAGGACCTGCCGCACCTCGAGAACGTGCTCAAAGAGGCGCTTCCGCGCATCGCCGAGCGCCAGCCTATGATCTTGGACGGCCCGTTCTACCGCGGCATCGTCGCACTCTCCACGAGCACGATGACCATCCGCGTGATCGCGCGCTGCTCGGAGAGGAACCGCTCAGCACTCGAGCGCAACCTCAAGCGCGAGATGCGCCTTCTGCTCACGCGGCACGATATCGCACCCTACCAGCTCCAATTCGAGCACGATGAAGACGACCGCTCGCCTCTGAGCGAGGGCGAGGCCGATGAGCTCGAGGGAGCCGACAGCTTCGTTGAGAGCCAAGACGCCTCCATCGGCAAGTACGATGAGAAGCGGGCCAAGAAGGACAAGGACCCCGACGCGCGCCCAGAAGCCTAGCCCCCCATCCAACGGGCCGCCTCCATCGCAATCGGTGGAGGCGGCCCGTTTTTCATAGCTATGGCGTTGAGGTCTATTGTTGAGATGCCGGAGCGTTCGAAACGTCCGGGTGGCGGCAAGCACTTCCAAACTATGGCAAGCGATGCCGGGGCGTGGCGCATGTGCGCTATGTGCCAAGAAGCGAGAGTACGCGCGGGAAGCTCTTGAGCATGAAGTGCTCGAAGGCGAGGTACTGCTCGGATTTATGGTCCTTTGCGCTCACGGCGCAGACCGACACGGGAATGTCGTCCTCGGGCACGAAGCGCAACATCGACCACGATGGAGAGATGGAGAAGGCGGGAATCCCCACTCCCATGGTGTAGCCATGCTCTTCCATCACGAAATGCTTGACCTCATCCTGCGTGCGGATGGGGACCACCTTCGACGCGAGCCCGCAGCGAAGGTACAGGTTCAAGATCGTCTCGTTGAAATCGTCGAGACCTTCGGCATGGCAGACGGGATACGGCGCGAGGTCGCTCATGGTGACGAGCTTTTTCTTGCGGAGCGGGTGCTTGCTCGAGAGGAAGACGCCTACCGGCAGCGTGCCCACACGAACGCTGTCGCAGAGCGGATTGGAATACTCCCCGATGGTAATCAGCGCGTCAAGGTCGCCGGAAAGCAGCTGTGGGACCGCCTCGTAGCCCATGCAAAGCCCAAAGCCCACCTTCGTACCCAGCTGCTTGGAAAGGAAGCGCTCCAACCCCGCGCAGACGATACGATGGTTGCTGAATAACGGCACTGCGAGCAAGACGCGAAAGGTATCGCCCGCCTTCACGGCATTCGTCCGGCGCGCCTCGAACATATCGCCGACCTTATCGAAGGCCTCGAGGGCCTGCTGGGCGTACCGGCTCAGCTCAAGGCCGAAAGCGGTGGGAACGGCACCCTTGCTTCGTCGCACGAACAGAGGCTCCCCCAGCTCGGCCTCCAGCTCACCGATCGCCTTGGAGACCGCCTGGACCGTCACGTTCGCCTCACGAGCAGCCCCCGAAAAGCTGCCGGCGTTCATAACGGAGCAGAAATATCGAAGTTGTTGAATATTCACACCAGCACCCCACAATGCCGCCCATTGCAAAACAACGGTCTGCGAGCGGCATGGTGCCGTCATCGCGTCATGTACGCTCTCCATTGTACAAATGGCACCAGCGCGGCAACGCATGTCGAGAGGGCGTCAACCAACAATTGAGGTTGGCGAGGCGCTGCTAACCATACGCTGCTCGGTAACCACGAAGTCGACGCGTCGATCGTGGGAATCGATCACCCCTAGATCGTCCAGGCTCGCACAGAGTTGTCGCTCACGGCACAACCCGATGGAGACGCCCGGGAAACCAGCAAGAAACACGTCGTAGAAGCCTCCGCCGTAGCCCAAGCGAAACCCCTGGCAGTCGAACGCGAGTCCAGGAACGATGGCGACATGCCCAGGAGCCGAGCCGGGGACGACCTCCCGATTCTCATGGGGAGGGGGCTCCTTGATGCCGAACGAGCTCACGCTAAGGCTGTCAAGGCTGTCGACGCGATACCACCGCAGGCTGCGCGCAGCGCAGACACGCGGGAGCGCCACGGCCTTCCCCGACTCCCAAGCAGCACGGATGATGCCGCGCGTCTCGACTTCCGACGCGAAGGACAGGTAGATGAGCACAGTTTCCGATTGCACGAACGCCGGCGCTGCAACGACGCGATGCGCGATGCGGGCGTCGACAGATGCCCGTTCGTCCGGCGCCTGCTCCGCACGCTCGCGAAGCAGGAGCTTGCGCAGGGCGCGCTTACGCGGCTGGCAGGCTCCTTCCAGGCAGGTTCCCCTGGCCCCAACGCCCGCGGCCGCGGCACCAGGCGCCCTGTTGTCTACAGGCTCTTCAGCAGCGACCCCATCGACAACCTCGGCGAAAGCTTCCTCCAGCCTCATCGCTGCCGCTTGTAGGCCAACCAATATGCCGCGCCGACGAGAGCGCCTCCCGCGATATTGCCCGCCGTCACAAAAAGCAGGTTCAATCCCACGCCAGCAACCGTGAGCACGCCCGTCCCCGCCACGCCCGCATATTGGGCGAGCAGGCCGAGCGGAAGAAAGAACAGGTTGGCGATGCTGTGTTCAAAGCCGAGCACGACGAAAGCGACGACCGGCAAGATCGCCGCAGCCAGTTTGTCGCAGACGCTCTGCCCGGCGAACCCCATCCAGACGGCCAAGCACACAAGAACGTTGCAGAGGATACCGCGCACGAACGCCACGCCCGGGGCAAGCCCCGCCTTGGTGAGCGCCACCGAAAGGGCAATCTCCCCCACCGCACCGTGATTCGAAGCAAAGATACCCGCCGCCCAGAACATCACGGCAATGCAAACGGCACCGATTGCATTTCCCACGTAGACAATCACCCAGTTGCGCAGCACGCGCGTCCATGCGTAACGTCTGGAAAGCGCACCCGCCACCATAAGGCAGTTGCCGGTGAAGAGCTCGGCGCCGGCAACGAGCACAAGAAAGAGCCCGAGCGTGAATACTAGACCGCCAAGTAGCTGCGAGGCGGCAAAGCCGAGGCTCGCATCGGAGCGAACCAGGAGCATGAAGGACCCACCGAACGCGATGAACGCTCCGGCAAGGATGGCGAGAACCAGGAGGCGCAGAGCGGGAAGCAAGGCCTTGGCCTCTCCCACTTCCTCGGCCTTGGCCTCTATCTCAGCGGGAGCAAGCAGCGGCCGCATCGTAGGAGTATCTGATGCCATGGAAAACCTTTCATACGGAAGTCAAGGGTGAGCTGGCAGATGAGACAGTTGTGCCGGGTTAATCTGTCTCATGAG
>ENA-OPSI01000230-OPSI01000230.1-human-gut-metagenome-genome-assembly--contig:-NODE-230-length-23943-cov-3.669164_pt1 | contig 23943 bp, 25 predicted proteins | sample MGYA00241806_ERZ501903 | MGnify/ENA primary metagenome ERZ501903 (study PRJEB25962, sample SAMEA2042439) | human gut metagenome | biome: human gut; feature: human-associated habitat; material: faeces...
ATTCCTGAAAAAGTTCTTCCGAACTCAAATGTTGAAGATGCCTGACGGTATCACGAGAGATGCCAAGACGTTGTGCCGTCCTTGTTATGTTAAGACCTCGCGAACGGAGATCAAGGACATTATTCCATAATGTGTACTTTTTTGTTAAATTTGCCGCATCCATAATCTATTAGATAGACTTCGTAACTGGAACAGTCCAGATTACGAATGTTTGATGCAGCTAAGGTACTGCCCGCAGTTATAATAGGAAGTAAATACTCGCCCGTTTCAGGGGTGTTTGCCTTAAACCACTCCAATTGCTCCTTTATAGCAGGAGTGACGAATATTTTTATCGGCTTTACATTTTTGGCATTTTTCGTCTTTTGTCTCTTATACACGATATGCGCTCCTGTTACCAGCATTTCAATATTGTTTATTGTTAGATTTGCCATGTCAACGAAACTCATACCAAAGCAATAGTAAGAAAAGAGGTATATCCGACGGGCACGCTCCAATACAAAATTTTGTTGAGGCGAGTTCTTTATCAACTCCAAGTCCGTTGGCAATAAATAGCGTTTTGCCGTTTCTTCTGCCAATTTGTTTATTTCAAAACCACCTTTACCAAACGGATAGGTGTTGTTTGAGGCTGCTTTTTCTTTAATGGCTTTATTAATTACAGCACGCAATGTCTTTAAAGTGTGCATACGAGTATTTCCACAGCAACCATTCTTTTCCATAGCCATATTTAAGCGATTAATGTATTTCACGTCTATTTCTGAAAACAAACGTTCTTTTGCCTTAGAGTCATATTTGCAGAACAGGTGCAAGTCACGTTCATAAACCTTTCCATTGCCGATGTGACCTGTAGCCTTTAAATCCTCCACCTGCCTCATCCAATAATCATAGATTTTTCCCTGTCTCGAAATTCCCCAAAATTCTTCTTCAAATTGGTTTAGTGTCCAATCCACCTGTGCTTTCATAAACTTATTCACCACTTCATTTTTACGCTCCTCACAACTAATCAACCAGTTGTTATACGACTCATAGTTGGGGTTCATGCGTTTGTCCCTTTTAAATCGGTCTGCGTTCTTATCCCACTCATTTTCAAAGGCGGACAAATTTAAATAGATGTATTTTAGTTTGCCATTTTTGGTGATGCGTAAGCAAACAGGATAACTTCCGTCTTTTCTTTTGTTGCTCGTGTGAATCACAATACGAAATTTTGCCATAATCTTCTTTTATTTTTTAAGTGAACAATATAGTTATCTACGAGTGCAACGTAAAAACTCAATCCGCGATTAAATTTTTGACGGTTAAAATTAAACATTTAAGATTTATTAACAATGAATACACGGAAGGTTTCTTGCAATATACTCCCAACTCATATTAATAATCGGAAATGTAGTAGTAGAATAGACCTCCGTTTTGTATTTATCTTCGATTAAAGTTTTATTAAAGTTTTGGAGCAAAATAATCCTATTCCATACAAAAGGAGATAGGTTAAATACAAATGACTGAGACAAAACGAAAGTCTAAACGGATAAAGTCTTCTTTAGAAACAATCCAAAATAAGAGTAGAAATATATATAGCAACACACTAATAATGAACGCAATGTACCAATACAAGCAATTTCAGTACAACAAAAAGTATCTGATTTATTTGCAGATTAAAAATAAAGCACTACTTTTGCATCCGCAATTCGGGGTGTAGCTCAGCCCGGTTAGAGTACGCGTCTGGGGGGCGTGTGGTCGCTGGTTCGAATCCAGTCACCCCGACTGGTGAATATCAAGGAGTTAAGTCATTGGCTTAACTCCTTTTCATTTATGGCGATTACTTTTCTATCACACTTTTAGCTCTTATTCCCATACCCTTGCCAATAAACAATGGGAAGCGAAAATGAGAAATACAAACCGTTTATCAAACATAAATCCATATATCAGTATCTTATTTAGGTAAGAATAGTTACTTTTGCAAAGTAAAAAACTAAATTATGGGAGCAGGAAAGTGGATTGGTGGTATCATCGGTTTTATGGCAGGTGGACCACTCGGCGCATTAGCCGGATATGCATTGGGTTCGCTGATAGACTTCGGCAGTAACCCTGCAAACGATACGACAGCCTACGGCAACGAACATACAAAAGAAGATGTGTTTGCCGGCCAGCGGAATAGTTTTCTTTTCTCAATGTTGGTAATGGCGTCGTATATCATACGGGCGGACGGACGCATTATGCATAGTGAAATGGAGTACGTCCGCAATTTCTTACGGACAAACTTCGGCGTTGCGGCAGTCGGTGAGGGCGAACGGATACTGCTCAACCTCTTTGAGCAGCGTAAACGCATGGACATGCAGAACCCTCTTACATTCAAGAATACAATCCGCGATTGCGGCATGCAGATTGCAGCTAATCTGACATACGAGGAACGTTTGCAACTACTGGGATTTCTTGCCAACATAGCCCGGAGCGACAACAATGTCTGCCGCGAAGAAATTGAAGCGCTGAAAGAAGTGGCAGCCTATATGGGATTGTCCGAAAAAGAAGTGGAATCGATGCTCAACTTAGGTGGCAACTCATTAGACGCAGCCTACAAAGTACTGGAAATAGACCCCACTGCCACTGATGAAGAAGTGCGTGCCACATACCGCAAATTAGTATTGAAGCACCACCCCGACCGGGTAGCCACATTAGGAGAAGACATCAAGCGTGCTGCCGAAGAGAAATTACAAAGCATCAACAATGCCAAAGAAATTATCTATAAAGCAAGAGGAATGAAATAATTATCATAAAAACTCTTCCAAACAATATCCTAATTATAAACCCAAAACTCAATAGAACCACACCTTTATGAAGAAGATATTCGTCTACCTCACATTGGGTTTCACCACCCTTACCAGCTATGCGGCAACTCCTCTTTGGATGCGCGACATACAAATCTCCCCTGACGGTACAGAAATAGCTTTCTGTTACAAAGGAGATATCTACAAAGTTCCGGCAAAAGGCGGTGCCGCCACGCAGCTCACGACACAGGATTTCTATGAGTCCAACCCCATCTGGTCACCCGACGGCAGACAGATAGCATTTGCCAGCGACCGATATGGCAATTTCGACGTATTCGTAATGCCCGCTAACGGTGGAGCCGCCCAGCGTCTGACTACCAACTCCACAGGAGAAACCCCGTCCGCATTTACACCGGACGGTAAATATATCCTTTTCTCGGCAGCCATTCAAGATCCTGTTGAAAGTGCTTTATTTCCTCGTTCTGCCATGACCGAACTCTACAAAGTTCCTGTAACCGGCGGCCGCACCGAACAAGTCTTGGGTACACCCGCCGAAGCAATCTGTTTTGACAAATCGGGTAACCTTTTCTTCTACCAAGACCAAAAAGGATTTGAAGACCAATGGAGGAAACACCACACATCATCCATAACCCGCGACATATGGACGTATGACACCCGTACAGGCAAACACAGTAATCTCACCCGGCACGCCGGTGAAGACCGCAACCCCATTCTTGCGCCGGACGGACAAACGTTGTACTTTCTGAGCGAACGTAATGGCGGTTCATTCAATGTATATGCCTTTCCGCTTGCCCAACCGGAATCCGTAAAGGCAGTAACGGATTTCAAAACCCACCCCGTCCGTTTCCTCTCCATGAGCAATAACGGAACCTTATGTTATGGCTATGACGGCGAAATATATACGCAGCAAGGTGGTTCGGTTCCACAAAAAGTTCAAATTGAAATCACTCGTGATGATCCGTCGCAAGTGGAATATCTGAATTATACCAACGGAGCAACCTCAGCCACCGTTTCACCGGATGGCAAACAGATAGGATTCATCATACGTGGCGAGGTATTCGTTACCTCTGCAGACTATGCCACTACCAAGCAAATCACCCGTACCCCCGCCAACGAAAGCGGCTTGTCTTTTGCTCCGGACAACCGTACTCTGGCTTATGCCAGCGAGCGTAACGGTAACTGGCAGTTGTACCTTGCCAAAATAGCCCGCAAGGAAGATCCCAATTTTCCCAACGCCACTATCATTAAAGAAGAGGTGCTGCTGCCTTCTACCACCGTTGAGCGCGCCTGTCCCCAGTTCTCACCGGACGGCAAGGAACTTGCCTTCATCGAAGACCGCATCCGGCTGATGGTACTCAATCTCGAAACGAAGAAAGTACGCCAAATAACCGACGGCTCCACCTGGTACAGCACAAATGGCGAGTTCAGCTATGCGTGGTCGCCGGACAGCAAATGGTTCACCCTCGAATTTATCGGCAACAAACATGACCCTTACTCCGACATAGGACTTGTCAGCGCACAAGGCAACAGTCCCATCATTAACCTGACCAACAGCGGATACATGAGTGGTTCGCCTCGTTTTGCGCTTGACGGCAATGCAATCCTGTTCAAAACAGAGCGTTACGGTATGCGTGCCCATGCCTCATGGGGATCACAAGACGATGCTATGCTTATTTTCCTCAATCAAGATGCTTACGACAAATATTGCTTGAGTAAAGAAGACTATGAGCTACGCAAGGAATTGGAAGCCGAACAGAAAGAAGCACAAGGTAAGGATACCGGAAAAGACAAGAAAAAGAGTCAGAAAGATACAGGAAAAGATAAAGCCGATGATGATTCTCCTCAAGTGAAAGATATCATTGTGGAACTGAAAAACCTTGAAGACCGCATCGTACGCCTCACCCCTAACTCTTCGGATATGGGAAGCGTCATTATCTCCAAAGATGGTGAAACCCTCTATTACCTTGCCGCCTTTGAAGACGGATACGACCTTTGGAAAATGGACCTTCGCAAGAAAGAAACCCGGTTGCTCCACAAAATGGATGCCGGTTGGGCTTCTATGGAAATGGACAAAAGCGGCAAGAATCTCTTCCTGTTAGGCGGCAAAGCCATGCAAAAAATGGATGTGGCGTCCAATGAATTAAAGCCGGTCAACTATCAGGCACAAGTAAAAATGGATCTGGCAGCAGAGCGTGAATACATGTTCGACCATGTATATAAACAGCAACGGAAACGTTTCTACAACACCAATATGCACAACGTGGATTGGGACTCCATGAGTGCCGCTTACCGTAAATTCCTGCCTCACATCAACAACAATTACGATTTTGCCGAATTACTGAGCGAGTGGCTGGGCGAATTGAACGTATCACATACCGGCGGCCGCTACTACCCGACGGGACAAAGCGAACCGACAGCCAGTCTGGGACTGCTTTTTGACTGGAACTACCGGGGCAAAGGCATGCGCATCGCCGAGGTTCTCGAAAAAGGCCCGTTCGATAATGCCAATACAAAAGCGGCAACAGGCATTGTCATCGAAAAGATTGACGGTACAGAAATTACTCCAGAAATGGATTACTACACATTGTTGAACGACAAGGCCAAGAAGAAAACCCTCGTTTCACTGTACAATCCGCAGACCAAAGAACGTTGGGAAGAAGTTGTAATCCCGATAAGCAACAGCATGCTCAGCACCCTGCTCTATGCCCGCTGGGTGAAACAGCGTGCGGCCGATGTAGATAAATGGTCCAACGGCCGTCTCGGATATGTCCACATAGAGTCAATGGGCGACGATAGTTTCCGTTCCGTCTATTCGGACATATTGGGCAAATACAACAATCGCGAGGGAATTATCATCGACACCCGCTTCAACGGAGGTGGCCGCCTGCACGAAGATATTGAGATTTTATTCAGCGGCAAGAAATACTTTACACAAGTAATCCGCGGTCGCGAGGCTTGCGATATGCCCAGCCGCCGCTGGAACAAGCCATCTATCATGCTGACATGCGAAGCCAACTATTCCAATGCACATGGCACACCATGGGTATATCGCCACCGGAATATCGGCAAGCTGGTAGGCATGCCGGTTCCGGGCACGATGACCAGCGTATCATGGGAACGTCTGCAAGATCCCTCCCTCGTTTTCGGTATCCCTGTTGTAGGCTACCGTTTGCCAGACAACAGCTATTTGGAAAACAGCCAGTTAGAGCCAGACATCAAAGTTGCCAATTCACCCGAAACGATTGTAAAAGGTGAAGACACCCAACTAAAGGTTGCAGTGGAGGAACTGCTGAAAGAGCTGGAATCTGTTTTGTGAGAGCAAAGCCTTCCCCCTACGCAGAACAAAAAATCATCTCACGAGAGGAAATAAAGAATCTCGTGAGATGAAATAATTCGTTCCGCAAATTCGTTCCATGAAAAGGAGAAAAGTATTCCTGCTAATCGTCCATATCATTCAGATGTATCTCTAACGCTTTCACCGAGATATAAATCTCATACACCGAAATAGCAAGCGAAATGATCAGCAATATCAGTGCAAAGCCGAAAATATAGACCGATGCAAGATAAAGCTGAATATAGATGAAGAACATGCTGACTACACACAGCAACAAGCTTGCTATGCCCGTCACCTGCATGGCACGCGTCAAATACAGCCGTTTACGCAAGTTGGCGATCTGTGCGGCGGTCACAGACGAATGGCTTTTCTGGTGCTGTTCCTTTAAAGCACGCACAAGGCCTGCATACGACAGGAAGCGATTGGTATACGCCAACATAATCAAAGATATTGCCGAAAACAGCAAAGCGGGGGTAGTCAAATCTATTTCCATAAGGCTAATTCCTTTAAATCTTTAGTAACTGCAAAGATAAATAATACTTTCTCTATCTAACTTTTTTCCATTACCTTTGTTCCCTCAAAAAGACTAATTCATCAAGCTTATGTTTACCGACCTTCTTAATTCCTCCTATTTCGCCCTTTTCCTTATCGTGGCATTGGGCTTCATGCTGGGAAGAATCAAAATCAAAGGACTATCCCTCGATGTTTCCGCAGTAATCTTCATCGCCCTGCTTTTCGGGCATTTCGGTGTAATCATCCCTAAGGAGCTGGGCAACTTCGGACTCGTATTATTCATATTCACCATCGGCATACAAGCAGGTCCCGGTTTCTTCGACTCTTTCCGGAGCAAAGGGAAAACACTCATAATCATTACCCTGCTGATAATCTGTTCCGCCTCTTTGACGGCAATAGGGCTGAAATATGCTTTCGACATTGATACGCCGAGCGTGGTAGGGCTGATAGCCGGCGCTCTCACCAGTACGCCGGGACTCGCTGTTGCCATCGACAGCACCCATTCACCGCTGGCATCCATAGCCTACGGCATCGCTTACCCATTCGGAGTGATCGGCGTCATCTTGTTTGTAAAGCTGTTGCCCCGCATCATGCACATCGACCTTGAACAGGAAGCCCGCCGTCTGGAAAAAGAACGCCGCGGGCAGTACCCCGAACTGACTACCTGTATCTATCGTGTCACCAACCCCGTCGTCTTCGGCCGCACTTTAATGCAAATCAATGCCCGGGCCATGACGGGTGCAGTAATCTCCCGCCACAAACACGAAGGGCAAATCTCCATCCCAACTGCACATACCGTACTCCACGAAAACGACTACATACAGGCTGTCGGCAGTGACGAAGCCCTGACCCAGCTTGCCACCCTGGTTGGCGAACGCGAAGAAGGTGAACTTCCACTGAGCCATACTCAAGAGATAGAATCTCTGCTCCTAACCAAGAAAGATATGATAAACAAGCAGTTGGGCGATCTGAACCTGATGAAGAACTTCGGCTGTACCGTAACCCGCATCCGCCGAAGCGGCATCGACCTTTCGCCCTCACCCGACCTCGCACTGAAATTCGGAGACAAGTTAATGGTGGTCGGTGAGAAAGAAGGTCTGAAAGGCCTTGCACGCCTGTTGGGCAACAATGCCAAGAAGCTATCCGATACAGATTTCTTCCCGATTGCAATGGGCATTGTGCTTGGGGTATTGTTCGGCAAACTGAATATATCTTTCCCCGGCGGTTTGTCGTTCTCGCCGGGCCTAACGGGAGGCATACTGATAGTCGCCTTGTTTCTCAGCGCCGTCGGCAAGACAGGGCCTGTCATCTGGTCTATGTCAGGGCCCGCCAACCAACTGCTGCGGCAACTGGGACTCCTGCTTTTCCTTGCCGAAGTGGGTACATCCGCCGGAAAGAATCTGGTAGCCACTTTTCAGGAAAGCGGTTGGCTCTTGTTTGGAGTAGGCGCAGCCATTACATTGCTCCCCATGTTGATAGCAGTGGTCGTGGGCAGGTTGGTCTTCAAAATCAGTATTCTCGACTTGCTGGGAACCATTACCGGTGGCATGACGAGTACTCCCGGCTTGGCAGCCGCAGACTCCATGACAGACAGCAATATTCCAAGCGTGGCCTATGCAACGGTCTACCCCATTGCAATGGTCTTCCTCATACTGTCCATTCAAATTATTGCAACGGTGATTTAGGACGATGAAAGCGTTGGACAAAGAAACAGCCATCGCCCGGATGAACACATTCGGACGTAAAGACATTCCTTTTTTGTTTATCATTGACTATACGCAAGAACATTCCTACGTTGAAGCTCTTGACAAGATAGACGCCTCCGCCTGCCTTTACCAATTCAGAGGAACGGGCAATGCCCCCATTGCAGACACCCGATATGCCGGGCCGACGGACTGGGAATTCACTCCCCCGTCACCTGCCGCTTACCGCCATTCTTTCGACATCGTAAAGCAGAACTTGCTGGCCGGCAACAGCTACCTGACCAATCTGACATGCAAAGTGCCTCTCTGTACCAACCTTGCGCTAAAGGACATTTTCCTATATTCCCATGCCCTGTACAAACTATGGCTGAAAGACAGCTTCGTCTGCTTCTCACCCGAAATATTCGTCCGCATGGAAGAAGGGAAAATCAAGTCCTTCCCCATGAAAGGGACAATTGACGCCACACTGCCGCATGCCGAAGCAATACTGCTGGACGATGCCAAAGAAGCCGCCGAACACGCTACGATCGTCGACCTGATACGCAACGACCTCAGCATGGTTTCCGAACATGTCACCGTTACGTCCTATCGCTACATAGACCGTCTGCAAACCAACAAAGGGCCTATTCTGCAAACAAGTTCCGAAATCTGCGGTAACCTTCCCCATGATTATACAAAGCGGCTCGGCGACATCCTTTTCAAGCTATTGCCGGCCGGCTCCATAACCGGCGCTCCCAAACCGCGCACCATGCAAATCATTGCCGAAGCGGAAGGCTACGAACGAGGTTTCTACACCGGGGTCATGGGCTGCTATGCCGGCGGACGGCTGGACAGCGCCGTTATGATACGCTTCATCGAACAGGAGAACGGTCAACTCTATTTCAAAGCCGGCGGCGGTATCACCGCCCAAAGCCGTTGGGAAAGCGAATACAATGAAGTAAAACAGAAAATATATGTGCCAATTTATTGAAACAATACGCATAGACAGCGGTGAAGCCCGTAATCTGACCTACCACGAACAAAGGCTGAATGACACCCGCAACCACTTCTGGCCCGGCAGCCATGCGCTGCAACTGGCGGACTTCCTGCCCCCCGTTCCCGAAAGCGGCAGACACAAGTTACGTATCGTCTACGGTCAAGACGGCATCGAAGATGTGACCTGCACGCCCTATCTCCTCCGCCCCGTCCGTTCACTGGCATTGATACAGGCAGACGACATCAGCTACACCTACAAAAGCACCGACCGCCAAGTCCTCGACCAATTGTTTGCACAGCGCGGCTCTTGCGACGACATACTGATTGTCCGCCGGCATCTGCTCACCGACACCAGCATTGCCAACATCGCCCTTTTTGACGGCAAACACTGGCACACTCCCCAATCCCCCCTGCTGAAAGGGACTAAACGTGCAGAACTGTTAGACAAAGGAATCCTCTCTGAAAGGAAAATACACGTAGAAGACATCCCGTCCTACTCCACCGTCCGTCTCTTCAATGCGATGATAGATTGGGGTGAACTGGAGCTTCCTGCCGTTTGCCTTCATTCAGCATTCCGGACACCCCATTCCCCGTTGCTGAAATAGGTTGCCGGGGGAAATGTAGGACGAACAACTTCCATTTCCCAAAGATTTGTTTTACTTTTGCACCGGAATATGAAATTCCTTACCACCATAATTTAACGAATACAACTATGCGTTACACCGTTTCCGCTCCCGATGCCCCGCTGCATGCCGGTATCCAACTCCCGGCATCCAAAAGTATCAGTAACCGCGCACTTATCCTGCACGCTCTTGCCCATGGCAAACAAACGCTCCACAACCTGAGCGATTGCGACGACACCCGCGTCATGGTACGTGCACTGCAAGGCAATCCGGAGCATATAGACATTATGGCAGCCGGGACAGCCATGCGCTTCCTCACCGCCTATCTTAGTGTAACCCCCGGCGCTCGTGTCATCACCGGCACGCAACGTATGCAGCAACGCCCCATCCGCATTTTGGTAGATGCCCTGCGCCAACTCGGCGCAGACATCAAATACACAGCCAATGAAGGTTTCCCGCCTCTGCACATCACAGGCTCGGAATTGCAAGGCAATGAAATATCCCTCGCCGGAAACGTCAGTTCACAATATATCTCCGCCCTGCTGATGATAGGAGCAGTCCTTCCCAAAGGCCTGCACCTGCATCTTACAGGCAACATCATTTCACGCCCCTATATCAACCTCACCCTCCAACTGATACACGACTTTGGAGGAGATGCCCAATGGAGCTCCGAAAACACCATTACTGTCCATCCGGGCGGCTACCAAGATGTTCCTTTTACCGTAGAGAGTGATTGGAGCGCCGCATCTTACTGGTACCAGATACTGGCGCTGAGGGGAAATGAAAAACGAAGAATGAAGAATGAGGAATCTCTGAAGAGTTATAAAGAGGAAACGATAGAGCTGTCCGGGCTGTTCCCACACAGTTATCAGGGTGACAGCCGCGGTGCGGAGATTTTCTCCCGGCTCGGTGTGCATACCGAATATACGGAGAGAGGCGTACGGCTGACTCTCACAGGCACCCCCGTTACCCGTCTCGAAGAAGATATGGTAGACATTCCCGACCTTGCACAAACCTTTGTCGTGACCTGCTGCCTGATGAATATCCCTTTCCGTTTCACCGGTTTGCAAAGTCTCAAAATAAAGGAGACCGACCGTATCACCGCCCTCATCACCGAATTGCACAAATTAGGCTATGCGGTGCGTTCCGAACAGGACAGCATCCTGCTATGGAATGGAGAACGCTGTCCGGCAGAGAGCGCTCCCCTTATCGCTACCTACGAAGACCACCGCATGGCAATGGCGTTTGCTCCTGCCTGCATCACATTGCCGCAGCTAATGATTGATGAACCTCAGGTGGTATCCAAATCCTATCCGGGCTATTGGGAAGATTTAAAGAAAGCGGGCTTTACTGTCTGTCATTAGTATCGTCCAAAACGCCTCTTTATTTCTCTCATTAAGATATGGCCAAAGGACACCGCGCCAAAGAATCTCCTTTCTGCATGACGGCAGATACGAAAACAATATGTATCTTTGTCCGTTCTATTTTATAAGGACAGTTTTTTCAAGGAAAGAGAACATATGTGGATACTGATTATTAGCCTGATTGCCCTTGCCGTCGTAGCCGCCATAGCGGGAATAGTACGCAACCGTAAACTTCAAAAGAAGATTGATAATGGCGAACTGGACGCCATGCCCGAAGTGCAGGAAGTAGACATTGAATGTTGCGGCCAGCACGAAGTATGCGAGAAAGAAAGCCTGCTCGCCGCTGTCAGCAAGAAAATAGAATATTATGACGACGAGGAACTTGACAAGTACATCGGAACCGCTGCCGACCAGTACACTCCCGAACAAGAAGAAGAATTCCGCGATGTCTTCTACACCATGCAGTCCGAAGATGTAGCGGGCTGGGTACGCAGCCTACAACTGCGCGGCATCGCACTGCCGGACAACATAAAGGATGAAGTATTCCTGATAGTAGGAGAAAGACGGGAAAATCACTAAACACATGGAACTTTTACAATATACTTTCTTTCAACATGCCCTGATCGGCAGCCTGCTGGCAAGCATTGTCTGTGGAATTATCGGTACATACATCGTTACCCGGCGTTTGGTATTTATCAGCGGCGGGCTGACACATGCTTCTTTTGGCGGCATAGGAATGGGATTGTATATGGGAATCTCACCGATTCTTTCAGCCGCTGTCTTTTCGGTATTGTCGGCCTTCGGCGTAGAGTGGCTCAGCAGGCGGAAGGACATGCGCGAGGACTCTGCCATTGCAGTCTTCTGGACGTTGGGCATGGCATTGGGCATCATTTTCACTTTCCTATCTCCAGGATTCGCTCCCGACCTTTCCGCTTATCTGTTTGGAAACATCCTGACTATTACATTGAGCGACATCGCCTTGCTGGGCGGACTGGCAATACTGCTTATCTTATTTTTCTCGCTTTTTTTGCACCCGATAATATACGTAGCGTTCGACCGCGAGTTTGCCCGTTCGCAAGGAATTCCGACACAGGCTTTTGAGTACATACTGATGATGTTCATTGCACTGACGATTGTAGCCTGCTTACGAATGGTGGGCATCGTGCTGGTAATCTCATTACTGACGATTCCGCAAATGACCGCCAATCTCTTCTCACACAGGTTCCACCGCATCATTTGGCTGTCCATTGGCATAGGCTACCTTAGCTGTCTGGGCGGGTTGCTCATTTCCTATTATCTCAATGTCCCTTCGGGAGCAGCTATAATCTTCTTCTCCATTATCATTTATGCAATCTGCAAAGGAGGAAAAAGTGTTTGGAGCAGCAAAATAAAGATGCTGCCCTTCTTTTGATTTGTGTCTGATAACTTTGCCTTTCCTGTAAGATTGCCCCAATATCATTCTTTTGGAAAAGATACTCGGGGAGCGGCGGATGACAAATCTGCCGGGACGGGAATAACTATCATCAATGTACTGTCCTTACTCTTTCAGCAAAACTCCGACCGCCTCAATAAAATCCGTCGCTTTAGGCAGCAATTCATCTATTTCTTCTTCACTTGAATAAGCGAAATCATCATAATCGCTGCTATGCCGACGTTCGAAAAGGAGAGAGAAACATCGTCCTAACTCGCGCGACAAACGACCGGTAGCTACAAAATGCAATCCTAACATCTGCTTGACACCTGCATGGGTGCCCGGATTTAACTCATGCTTGATGAGCAGAGCGACTGCGGCATAATAGCAGGCATAATAAAGACGGTTGACCGCCGTATTATAATATCCCTGTTGCTTCAGATAAGGTATTTCTTTCAGTGTTTCTTCTGCACGCTGAAAACGGTAAGCAGCCAATGCCTCAATATTTTCACGATCCAACCGCTCTTTCATAGCACAATCCCTTCCTTCATTACATTGAAAATAAAAGGGGTCTGGAAAGGACGGTTCTCCCAAATCTTCTTCAGTAGGACACGTGCGTTTATCTGCACGCCGGTTTCTATTTCGATGTCGTAAAGCGGAGCAATAATGCGATCCTCTTCCTTAACGGTCAATTCATTTCCATCAACCAATATCAACAAATCAATATCGCTGTCGGGACGGGCTTCCCCACGTGCTTCACTTCCATACAGAATGGCTTGTGCGTCCGGAACTACCTGAGCCAAAGCCTTGCGTATCTGTTCTACAATTTGCGGACGTTTCATATTCTTTGCTTTTTTATTTGCGAACAAAGTTAAGCAAAAGAACCGGAAAGTCAAGAAATAGAGTTACTTATTCCCGTATTATTTTCCAGTACGTCAAAGAACGTTTTTATTTATTTTCAATCGGATTTGCAATCCTTATACTCGAAAGCGGCGGATGACACATCCGCCGGGACGGGAAAAAAGGGGGGGATGAAGGAGGATTTATCTGAGGTACTTCCGGTTTACATCTTCCAGCACTTGCATCTGCCCGATGGCTATCCGGTTGAGCCGCACGAGGCGTTCGTGCTGCAGGGTGACTTCATATTCTTTCACGCTGATTTTGAAACTGTTCAATCCTGCCTGGTTTCTAATTGTGGCGAATTCGCCATAATTAAAATCCGGATTATATAAACGCTCCCAAATATATTTTTCTAACGCAGTCATAGGACTTTCTTTTTACATTGAAATGTGCTTTTCTTCTACCTCTGCCAGAATGGTTTGTACTTTCTTCTTTATCCAATTGGCTATTTCTTCATTTTTAATACGTAAATAGTTGGATGGTAAGTTCCAATTGTCATAACCAGTCGGGAGCCATTCAGAACCAAATGCCCAATAGGCATTGGAGTTTAAATTTAGACAGTCCAATTTCTTTTGTAAAGGTTCCTCTTCCCCGGAATCAATGCCTATATACAAATTTTGCCAATTAGTTCTGTCGGATGTCACTGAAATCCTATGTCGTTTCCATGACGACGGTTTAAATCGAATACATCCATCATGTTCTGTATCAAAATTATAATTGTTCTCCTCAGCAAACAGCTTTAGTGGACGGATAATATATTGCTCACGTAAAAGAGTACTGATTTCCGCGCCGGCTTCCATTAATGCAGAAGTAGCTTCCAAGTAATCTACCGCCAATTTTGCAATGTCCTTCTTGTCTTCTGTTTCCATATCTTGATTTGTCAATTGTTTGATAAGATAAATATATTGTTTGATAGTTTCACGCACAAGTGGTTTGTCGTAAGCCAATTGGGCACATTTATACAGCCAATTCCGTATATCCTGATTATACGACACACGAACATATTTTAAAGGTTGATTGCCCGTAGAAATTTCACTTGCCTCATGACCATCCAAAGTCAAATACACCAAATAGTAATTATCCGAATATCGAAAATGTTTTTTACCATAATTGTCATATCTCAAAAGCTGACGCTTTTGATCAACTGCGTAAATCTTGTTTTCTATAATGATCGCATGGTTTCCGTCTTCAATAATGATGTCTAACCTTCCTCCCTCATCTTCTGTATTCGGACCAATATAACGCTCTACAATTTCCGGACTAACCTTGTTTGATTGAATATAATTCGACCGTTCCTCTATAACCAATTGTAGAAACTGACCAAGGAAAGCATCTCCCATGCCATGATTTCCATTCGGATTAAGTAATTCTGCCAGAAAAGAAGAATGTAAGCGTACTTCTTCAGACCATAGCCCAAGAATGTTGAATACATTGAAGTATTCACCACGTTTTCGCTTCTCTTCATCTACCTGCTTCACCTTAGCATATATAGAGTTGATTTTGGAAAGTAATGTTTTGATATTTTCTATATTGTTCATATTAATATCTTAATATATCTGCTGTAAAATTAGTGATTATTCTCCCGCTTCTATCATATTATCAGGTAAAATTAAGTCTACATTCTCTATAAAATGCGGTGTCAATGCGAAGTTCTTCACCAAGACAGTTATCTGTTATTTACTTCTCTGATTTATTGATTTTATTAAGATAAGATATGTTCCGAACAGGATTCTCAATGGTTATCTTTGATTTCTGATAGATTTTCCAGAGATAATTCCTATCTTTGTACACAAATACAAGATAATGGAAATCAAGATTCAGTCATTAGACCAGATTCACGAAGCCGCCCGCCGGTTCATCGAAGCAATGGGCGACAATACCGTATTTGCTCTTTACGGCAAAATGGGAGCAGGCAAGACAACCTTTATCAAAGCCGTTTGCGAGGAACTTGGCGTATCCGATGTCATCACCTCCCCCACCTTCGCTATTGTAAACGAATATCGTTCCGACATTGCCGGAGAACTGATTTACCACTTCGACTTCTACCGCATTAAAAAGCTGGAAGAAGTGTACGATATGGGATATGAAGACTATCTGTACAGCGGCGCACTCTGCTTTATCGAATGGCCGGAACTGATAGAGGAGCTTCTGCCGGGAAATACCGTAAAGGTTACCATTGAGGAAATAGAAAACGGTGAACGGAAAGTGACATTAGAGCAGTTGGATTAATACAAAATACGGATCATCATTCACCAACCAACTCATATATGAGCCAATATATCATTCAAGGCATCTTCGTCGTAGCAGGAATCATCGCCTTGCTGGCAGCCATTCTGGACTGGGACTGGTTCTTCACAGCCCAAAACACACAGTTTGTCGTGCGAAATGTAGGACGCAGACAGGCACGCTGGTTTTATGGCATATTAGGAATGATACTCATCGGCATGTCCGTATTCTTTTTCCTGAATACACCGCCAACATGACGGCAGAAATAAACAGAAAGTTGGTCGTCACTCGTCACTTTTCATCGCTATCCCTTTGTACAAAGGCGATGCAGGAGTGATGATAAGGGTGAGAAGAAGTGACGAGAAGTTGTTGGTCGTCACTGTTTTTTTCGTATTTTCAGCCTTTATCCCTAATTAATTTCCTCATAATATGATGTTTAATCAGTGATTACTCGTTTTTCATATTTTTGCTGAATTTTACTCACTTCAGGGAGTAAAAGCTACTTAATTCATGATTTCCTAATCAAAATGCACAAGAGGGAATATACTTCATGAAAGTGAGACGATTGCCAACGGAGTCTCGTGTTGCCGGTGTAACAAACTGACTACTGAAGCAGAATGCCACTTGTCAAACTGTCTACCCAGACAGGAACTGATAATGAAACCGTCTACTGAGGTAGTTTATAAAGGGGAAAAAACGTCTGGTTAAATTAAGAAAAGTCAGTTTCCTATGTCGGTATTTAAAGTACCAATAGTTGGTACTCTTAATACCAACCGTTGAAACTCTTAGTACCAACCGTTGGTACTTCCAATACCAATGATTGGTACTCGGAATTCCAACCATTGGTATTATTAAATGCCAATAGGCGAAAAGAAATGAAACAATAGGACTTTTCTTGCTTTCAACGAAAGAAAAATAAACTAACAGTAAGATAATACTTTTTACCGAAATAAACAAAAGAAGGTGTGTCAAAATGGCACACCTTCTTTTGCTATTGTTTATTTCCAAAACTTGTTACTCCTCACCCAGAGACTCGGTATACTCCATTTCTCCCTGTACGATGAAAAGAATTTCATCCGGATCATAATCGCCCATTTCATCTTTATGAGCTCATTTAATGATGTAATCTACGATTTTTCCCAGATCGACTTCGATATATCCGTCACCATCGGGCTGCACATCAAGGATGCCGCTCTCTGAATAATACTCGTCAATCAAATCGAGAAAATAATAGAACTCGTCGTCAGAGAACTTCTCTTTCAACTCCTGCGGCAAATAGTTTTTGATGTACTCAATGGTCTTTTCATCATCGAGATCATTCTTCAAAAAATCGTCTTCCAGTCCCATAACTTTATATTTTAAAAAGGATTAATAGATTTAGAGCCTATGTTCAAACAGCGCCTTACAGCAGCGCCTCAATCTTCGCCGCATAAGTCGGTTTGGGAGCAGAGCCCACTTGCTTGTCCACCAGTTCTCCGTTCTTAAAGAAGAGTACGGTGGGAATGTTGCGGATACCGTACTCGGCAGCCACATCGCCATTCTCATCAACATCGCACTTGCCGATAAGAACTTTACCTTCATATTCACCTGCCAACTCTTCGATAATAGGGCCTACCATTTTGCAAGGTCCGCACCAAGGCGCCCAAAAGTCAATTACCACAGGTTTACCCTCTGCCAGAATTTCCTTGAAATTGTTGTCTGTAATTTCCAATGCCATTTTTTCTAAATATTAAGTTTAAATATTAATTCAATAATACAAAAAGCATTACCTGCCTGTTTTCATCAGGCAAGCAAAGATAATTAATTTATCCGAAATTCAAGCTCCGGACGCTCTTTTAAATAAGAGATAAGTTCACGACCTACGGACAGCTTCACAGGACGGGACACCAGGTCGACCGTCATCCTGCTATCAGGATCGGTTACCCTGAAATAAAGTTCCGTAGTTCCGGGGCGGGCTTTCGTCAGCTCCGACAGCTCCGTTATCAATGCCTTATTCAGCACACTGAGCGGAATGAGTATCGTTATCTTTTCTATCAGTTTCTCCTTTACGTCGGGAAGCAGCTCCATAGAGGTTATCTTCAGTTCCAGCTCATCCTGCCTCCACTGTTTGGGCTGGCAGCGTGCTTTGATATAGAGGAAAGTACGTTCGCCCAGATAGCCCTGATAGGTCACCCAGTCATTACCAAAGAAAGGCAGTTCCGCCGAACCGGAATAGTCTTCTATCTTGGCAATGCCGTAAGGATTGCCGTTCTTACTGATTCCTCTGCGAACGGAGGTAACGATGCCGCCCATGGTGATTTCACGCCCCACAAGGGCAGCCTTATCTTCCAGCTCTGCCATGTGTGTGTTGCATACATGCTCCAACACAACGGAATATTCGTCCAGCGGATGGGCGGAAAGATAAATACCCACCAAATCACGTTCCCTGTTCAGACGGTCGAGGTCACTCCAACGTTCTGCCGGAAGAATCTCAGGAGTAGCGATGTCCACCACATTCTCACCGCCGAACAAAGAGTTGACCGCTGCCGCTTTGTCTGCCTGATAACGGTTTCCATAACGCACCAGTGTCTCGATAAACACTTCATTCTTGGCATTTACGGCGAAATACTGTTCACGCTTCAATTCGGGAAAACTGTCAAAACCTCCTGCCAGGGCAAGGCATTCCAAGTTCTTTTTGTTACAAGAGTTCAGATTGACACGCTGCACAAAATCAAAGATGCCCGTATACGGACCGTTCTTTTCGCGCTCCTCCATGATGCTGTGTACAGCTCCTTCACCCACTCCCTTTACCGCTCCCAGTCCGAAACGGATATTGCCTTCGGGGTTGACGGTGAACTTCAGGTTCGACTCGTTCACATCCGGGCCAAGCACTTTGATGCCCATGGACTTACACTCGTCCATGAGTTTGGTGATAGTCGTTATGTCGGACAAACTCCGGCTCATTACGGCAGCCATGTACTCTGCCGGATAGTTGGCTTTCAAGAAAGCAGTCTGATAGGCCACCCAGGAATAGCAAGTGGCATGCGACTTATTGAAGGCATAGGATGCAAACTTCTCCCAGTCCGCCCAAATCTTTTCGAGCACCTTCGGATCATGCCCGTTCTTCTGTCCGCCCGCAATAAATTTCGGCTTCATGTGATCCAGCTTGTCACGCAGCTTCTTACCCATTGCCTTACGCAAGGCATCGGACTCACCGCGGGTGAAGTCCGCCAGCAAACGGGACAGAAGCATGACCTGCTCCTGATAGACGGTGATGCCGTACGTATCTTTCAGGTATTTCTCCATTATGGGAATATCATACTCGATAGGCTTGCGCCCCCACTTACGGTCGATGAAGTCAGGGATATAGTCCATAGGGCCCGGACGATAGAGGGCGTTCATGGCTATCAGGTCCTCGAAAGTACTCGGCTGCAACTCACGCAGGTATTTCTGCATGCCTGCGGACTCGAACTGGAACGTACCGATAGTCCGCCCGTCGCAGTATAATTTATAGGTAGCAGGGTCTTTAATGGAAATCTTGTCGATGTCCAACTTCACCCCCCGGTGTAAACGTACGTTTTCAACGGCCTCTTTGATAATCGAAAGGGTCTTAAGACCCAGGAAGTCCATCTTAATAAGGCCCGTATCTTCAATGACCGAACCTTCATACTGGGTTACAAGCATTTTTTCGCCTGTCTCCTTGTCATCCGCCGTACTTACGGGAACCCAATCGGTGATGTCATCACGACAGATAATCGTACCGCAGGCGTGCACACCCGTACCGCGCACATTGCCTTCCAACATCTTGGCGTACTTCAATGTATCGCGCACCAACGGATCGGGCGACGCTTCCGCCGCCTGCAACTCAGGCACATAAGCTATGGCGTTGGGCAGGTTCAGCTTCTTATCGGGGATTTTATCGGGAACCAGTTTTGCCAGACGGTCGGACTCCGACAAAGGCAACTTCTGCACGCGGGCAACATCTTTAATGGCCAGCTTGGTTGCCATAGTGCCGTAGGTAATGATATGCGCCACCTTCTCTTGCCCATACTTTTCAGTCACCCAACGTAACACCTCACCACGCCCGTCATCATCGAAATCCACATCTATATCAGGCAGAGAGATACGGTCGGGATTAAGGAAACGCTCAAACAGCAAGTCATATTGAATGGGGTCTATCTTGGTGATGCCCAAGCAGTAGGCCACTGCCGAACCGGCAGCAGAACCACGTCCCGGTCCCACCGAAACGCCCAACTGCGTACGGGCAGCATTGATGAAGTCCTGCACAATCAAGAAGTAACCCGGAAAACCCATTGTCTTCATGATGTACAACTCAAAGACCAGACGCTCTTTCACTTCATCCGACAGCGGATCGCCGTACAGCCGTTTAGCCCCGTCGAACGCCAACTTGGCAAGATAGTCGGCCTCCAGTTTGATACGGTAAAGCTTGTCGTACCCTCCCAGACGCTTAATCTTAGCTTTGGCGGCATCTTCATCCAAAACAACATTTCCGTTCTCATCCTGCGTAAACTCATCAAACAAGTCTTTCTCCGTATATCTCTTCCGATACTCTTCTTCCGTTCCAAAATCCTCGGGAATAGCGAAAGTAGGCATGATAGGCGCGTGGTCAATAGAATAATATTCCACTTTGTCCAGAATCTCCAACGTATTGGAAAGCGCTTCGGGAACATCCGCAAAGAGTTCGTTCATCTCAGCCTTGGTTTTCATCCATTCCTGCTTGGTATAGAGCATACGGCTCGGATCGTCCAAATCCTTGCCCGTACTCAGACAGATAAGACGGTCGTGCGCCTCGGCATTCTCTTCGTCCACAAAATGGACGTCATTGGAACAAATCACCTTTATGCCATACTTCTTGGCATATTCCAGCAGTTTGGCATTGGCCTTCTGCTGCAAAGGATAAGCCTCGTGGTTGGCGCGGGGGACGGTTGCCTTGTGGCGCTGCAACTCCAGATAGAAATCATCTCCAAAAAGATTCTTATACCAGCGGACAGCCTCTTCGGCCTCATCCAATTGGTCGTTGATAATCTTTTTAGGGATCTCGCCGCCGATACAGGCAGAGCAGACGATCAGTCCTTCGTGGTACTTCTCCAGTTCATTGCGGTCGGTACGCGGACGCATATAGTAGCCCATAGTCCATGCGCGGGACACCAGCTTTATAAGGTTGTGATACCCCTTTTCGTTCTTAGCCAGCACAATCAGGTGATAACCGCTTTGATCGGGTTTGCCTTCTTTCTTGTCCATCGTGCGGCGCGCCACATACATCTCGCAGCCGATAATGGGCTTGAACAGCTTATTCTCGGCCTCCGCTATTTTCTCCTTGCAAGCCGCTATCTCCGCTTCCTTATCTTCACATGCTATCTCACCGCTCTCTATGCCTGCAATACGCTTCTTCAGGTCTTTTATTTCCCCTTTCGGACCACCGTTCTTTTTGTTAACATAGTTGGTGAACTCTTTGATGCCAAACATGTTGCCATGGTCGGTTACGGCAATCCCCTTCATTCCATCCTTCATCGCTTTGTCCACCAAGCGGCTCACGCTGGCCTGACCATCGAGAAGAGAATATTGGGTATGGACGTGTAAATGAACAAAATCCTGCATAAATATATCCTTTCTATAAGTGAGCATAAAGGTACGACCTATGCGATATCTAACAAAAATATTCCTCAAAAAGTTATCAACACCTGTAATTCTATGACTAAATTCTTGTTAGATTTTCAAAATAAGCCTATTTTTGCAGATAATTTGCATCAGAAAGAATAAAACAAGATACATGGGTCGACTTAAAAAATTAAAAAAAATACGCATTCACCGCGAAGGGACACATACATTGGCCGGCAGTCTATTGTTGATACTCGCCGTAAACGCCGGACTCTACTTCGGCTTGGAGTGCAAGATTCCTTTCTACGTAGCGGCAGTTATCAGCCTTGTAGTTTATGGCATCTTAGTGAACTTCTTCCGTTGCCCTATACGTTTGTTCGGCCAGGAAGACACCGAGAAAATTGTAGTTGCTCCCGCTGACGGGAAAATTGTGGTGGTAGAGGAAGTTGAAGAAACCGAATATTTCCATGACCGGCGCATCATGGTTTCCATATTTATGAGTTTGGTTAATGTGCACGCCAATTGGTATCCCGTAGACGGGACCGTTAAGCTGGTGTCTCACCAGAACGGTAAGTTCATGAAAGCCTGGTTACCTAAAGCAAGCACTGACAACGAACGCTCCACCGTAGTTATCGAAACTCCCGAAGGAGTGGAAATCATGGCACGCCAGATTGCCGGAGCCATGGCACGCCGCATCGTCACCTACGCCGAACCGGGTGAAGAATGTTATATCGACGAACACATGGGATTCATCAAGTTCGGTTCCCGCGTGGATGTATTCCTCCCACTGGGTACGGAAGTTCTCGTAAAACTCGGACAACTGACCACCGGTAATCAAACCGTCATAGCAAAACTTAAATAACAATGGCAAATTGCATCACCCGTTCTATTCCTAACACCTTAACCTGTCTGAACTTATTCTCCGGGTGTATCGCTTGTATCATGGCTTTTGAAGCCAATTATAACCTGGCCCTTCTGTTCATCATCCTCAGCGCCGTATTCGACTTTTTCGACGGCATGATGGCACGTCTGCTGGATGCTCACTCTCCCATCGGAAAGGATTTGGACTCTTTGGCCGATGATGTCAGCTTCGGCGTAGCGCCTTCATTAGTGGTATTTTCTTTGTTCAAGGAGATGCATTATCCGGCATCTATGGAGTTCATGGCTGCTTATATGCCCTATGCCTCATTTCTCATTTCCGTATTCTCGGCACTGCGTCTGGCAAAGTTCAATAACGACACCCGCCAGACAAGCTCTTTCATTGGAGTTCCGGTTCCTGCCAATGCTCTTTTTTGGGCATCATTGGCTGCCGGGATGCACCCTATGCTTATATCCGACAGTTTCAATCCTCTTTACCTGTTAATGTTGGTTTGCCTATTCTCATGGCTGCTGGTGTCGGAAATACCCATGTTCTCATTGAAGTTCAAGAATCTCTCATGGAAAGACAACAAAATAAGTTTCATTTTCCTGATTGTCTGCATCCCACTTCTTGTTTTTTTAAAGGTCAGCGGCTTTGCAGCGGTGATCGTATGGTACATCGTGCTTTCACTTTTAACGGGAAAAAGTAAGTAAACATTTTCTTGGCACAATTGTTGTACTATCGTTCGATGAAAACGAACACATAAAAAGACATTAGCCCATGTTTCATTTTTTAGGTTTCTTATTTATCATCCTCATAGCTATCCTGTTCATCGGGCTTAGCATCATAGGTACTGTCATCCGGAGTGTCTTCGGACTGGGCGGACGCCGTTCATCAAACACATACCGTAATGAAAACGGGAACTATCAATCTGGAAAGGGATATTCGTTCAATGACAAGCAGCAATCCGCCTCCTCCCATGAAGAGGCTGCACACAAAGAAAAGACCTCCCCACACTCCAACCCACGCAAAAAGCTCTTCTCGCAAGATGAAGGAGAATACGTGGAATTTGAAGAAATCAAAGATTAACGGCGTTTGCCGGCAAAGAAATTTTTCATTAATGCAGCGCACTCATCTCCCAGCACGCCTTTTACGACTACGGTTTTAGGATGCAGAGCGTGCGGCGCATAACGTTGGTATCCCCGTTTTTCATCTTCCGCGCCAAACACCAGACGCCCCGTTTGCGCCCAGGCAATGGCACCGGCACACATCACGCAAGGTTCTACGGTGACATAAAGGGTACACTCGTTCAGATACTTGCCGCCAAGAGTAGAGGCAGCGGCAGTAATGGCCTGCATTTCAGCATGGGCAGTGACATCAGTCAGAGTTTCCGTCAAGTTATGAGCGCGGGCAATAACGCGGTCCTTACAAACAACCACCGCCCCTACGGGTACTTCACCGCGGTCTCCCGCCTTTTGAGCCTCAAGAAGCGCCTGCTTCATATAATAATTATCGTCCACTCCGATTTCCGTCTTTGCAATTCGTAATTTATAATTAATTCTCCTTCCTCACCTTCGCATGTCATGTTCGCCGAACAAGGTAGGATAGTCTTCCTCCATATTCTTATGGATAAACATGAGAATAGTCTCCCTCAGCCAGC
>ENA-OPSI01000266-OPSI01000266.1-human-gut-metagenome-genome-assembly--contig:-NODE-266-length-21855-cov-2.156927_pt1 | contig 21855 bp, 17 predicted proteins | sample MGYA00241806_ERZ501903 | MGnify/ENA primary metagenome ERZ501903 (study PRJEB25962, sample SAMEA2042439) | human gut metagenome | biome: human gut; feature: human-associated habitat; material: faeces...
CGACGGGTCGGCTTGTGTTCGAAGGTTTTCTGCCTACCAACCGCCGTCAGAAAAAGGAGCGGCTGGCCGCACTGCAAAACGAGGAGCGCACCGTGATTTTTTACGAGGCACCGCATAAACTGCCCACGACTTTACAAGACTTGGAGCAGGCGTTCGGACCGGAGCGGAGCCTGACCATCTGCCGGGAGCTGACAAAGCTGCACGAGGAGATCCGTGTCACCACCGTGGGGGATGCCAGCGCTTACTATAAAGAAAACCCGCCCAGGGGCGAGTTTGTGCTGGTGATGGCCGGCGCACAGCCATGCCCTGCGCAGGAACTGACGCTGGACGACGCCGTCGGCCTGGCGCGAAAACAGATGGCCGCGGGCCAGAGCGCCACGTCGGCGGCAAAATATGCCGCTGCGCACAGTGCATTTTCCAAGAGCGAAATTTACCGCCGCTGCCTGGAGTAAGGCGCGGCCTGAAAGGCGGAAAGCATATGAAGCTGCTGGTCGTTTCCGACGTCCACGGAGATTTGGACGCGCTGGAACGCGCGGTGGATGCCGAAGCGGATGCAGACGCCGTTATTTTTTTGGGAGACGGTCTGCGGGAAGCGGAGAACCTGCAGGATATGCGCCCGGAGCTGAAGATTTACAGCGTGCGGGGCAACTGCGATTATGCCTCCTTTGCCACGCCGGACGGGCTGGCCGCTTTCGGCGGTGTGTTATTTTATTATACACATGGTAATTTATATAATGTAAAAAACGAACTGGATACACTTGCTGATGCGGCACGTGCACGCGGTGCGGACGCAGCGCTTTATGGACATACCCACTGTGCTGGCTGCGAGGAGCGGAGCGGTGTGGTGCTTTTCAACCCCGGCGCGCTTTCCCGGGTGCAGGGGCGCGGCAGCTATGGTGTGGTCATGGTGGAAAACGGCGCGCCGCGTTTTGAGCACAGACGGGTTTGATACGCGCCCGTCCCGAGATAAAGGAGAGCGGCAACTGTAAAAACCGCCGCCCGCGCAGCCCTCATAAGAGGGAATCCGCGGGCGGCGGTTTTTTGATTGTTCCGTAATGCTTACCCGGTTGGACGCGGGACGGCATGCAAGGCCTGAAAAAACGACCTCGATGACCGTGGCGGGATGTACGATCAGAGCCGATAGCGAAAAATTTCATCCCGCTGCTCGTATTCACACAGCACAGAAAGGCCGAAGCAGAATACACGCTGTGCTTCCGACAACGGGCTTGGCAGCGGCGCGTCCTCCAATGCACAGCGCGCCAGCGCATCCTGCTGGGCCGGGGTGAGCAGAGCTTCCGCTTCCTCAAACGTCATAGCCATATATGCTCATCCTTTCCGGCAGCGTTCAGTCGGCGAACAGCGGCGTGGAAAGATAGCGGTCGCCGGTGTCGGGCAGCAGTGCCACGATGGTCTTGCCCGCGTTTTCCGGCCGTTTGGCCAGCTGAATGGCGGTCCAGACAGCCGCGCCCGAGGAGATGCCCACCAGCACGCCCTCCAGACGGCCCACCAGACGGCCTGCGGAAAAGGCGTCCTCATTCTCCACGGGTATGACCTCGTCATAAATATGAGTGTCCAGAACTTCGGGCACAAAACCTGCGCCGATGCCCTGGATCTTGTGCGGCCCGGCTGTGCCCTTGCTCAGCACCGGAGAGGCCGCAGGCTCCACGGCTATTACGCGGATGGCAGGGTTCTGCGCCTTGAGATAAGCGCCCACGCCGGTGACGGTGCCGCCCGTGCCCACGCCTGCGATAAAGATATCGACCTTGCCGTCGGTATCGGCCCAAATTTCCGGCCCCGTGGTGGCTTTGTGTACAGCGGGGTTGGCCGGGTTGACGAACTGCCCGGGGATAAAACTGTCCGGAATCTCTTTGGCCAGATCTTCCGCCTTGGCGATGGCACCTTTCATGCCCAACGCACCCTCGGTGAGCACCAGCTCTGCACCGTAAGCCTTCATCAGCTGGCGGCGCTCAACGCTCATGGTGTCAGGCATGACGATGATGATTCGGTAACCCCGCGCGGCTGCCACAGAGGCAAGGCCGATGCCGGTGTTGCCGGAGGTGGGTTCGATAATGACGGAACCGGGCTTCAGCAGGCCGCGGGCTTCCCCGTCGTCGATCATGGCTTTGGCGATGCGGTCTTTCACGGAACCGGCCGGGTTAAAATATTCCAGCTTGGCAAGGATGCGGGCCTTCAGCCTGTGTTCCCGTTCAATGTGGGACAGCTCCAACAGCGGTGTTGCCCCGATCAGCTGGTCAGCGGATGTATAGATACGGCTCATAAAAATTTCCTCCCTGAATGATGTGCTTGTATGTTCCGGCAAAGCCGGGCGGAAAGGGCTGTCAGCAACAGCGCCAGCACAGGCACAGCCGCCCCGGCGGCTGTGTGCGGAAAGGATCTGAGGTGTGAGGCTTCATAAATACCAACCTTTCAGATAGGTTTATAGGGATTATAACCCGAACCGGTCCGCTTGTCAAGGAGAAAGCAGGAAGTTTTTGCCGAGGTCTGCAGTTGAATTCCTATTAACCCAACAGTATAATAGGTTTATATGTGGAAATCTAAAAAATAGCTTTTGGTGGGTCTTGGACTATATGGGCAGTCCTCGGCCATTGAGATAAGTTTTTTATTGCAGAGAAATAAAAAAAACAGGGTTTGAACTTTTGCTATCGAAAAGTTTTAAAACATAAATACCCTTGCAAATACTGGTTTTTGTGTATCAAGACACTTAAAATTACAATGACTTTGGCACTTTGGCGTCCCCGGAGTTGCCCGAATTTCTTAGGGCAATAAAAGGCACCAACTTTAAATTTATCGAGGAGGCGAACAATGATTAAAGTAATAAAAAAAGCGTTTGTTGTCATTGGGAAAGAGGGTTCAACGCTAGACGGCGCGGGCTTTATTCAGAAATTGTGGGATGATGCAAACGGTCACTTCAGTGAAGTAGCACATCTGGCGAAGAAAGATACAAACGGAAATATTGTGGGAATATGGGGGGCCATGTCCGATGGTTCTCACGCATTTAATGCTTGGGAAGATGGCTTTAGCAAAGGCTTGTATCTGGCGGGAGTGGAATGTGTTGATAATGCAGAAGCACCGGCTGGATGGACAAAATGGATAATACCAGGTTATGAGTATATAGTTGTTGAAAACCATAATGGAGCGTTTGAAGATACCATTAAACAAATGAATGAGGAAGGTATGTCGCTGGTCGGAGCAGTTCACGACTATACCGATCCAGCAACGGGAAAGAGTTATATGTATTTTCCGATAAGAGAAATTTAATAAATTTGTATTTGTATACTGTCATAGATGAAAACGAGTGATTTTTACGGGAAGGGTGCCCCTTTCCACTGCTTGCTACGGGATTTTTCGCAAAGGAACAGAAAGGAAATGATAATCTCAAGGCAGGGTCTTTTCTTTGATATATTGCGCAGCTAAATGGCGTTTTCAGGGGGACATGTATAAGCATTTTACCCCATCGGTTTTATTGCCGGTACTGTTTTTATGGCAAGGTTTTTGAACTTCGAATGCGTAACCATAATGGTGTACAAAGTTATCCTAAATTGCCTTTGCAGGCGTGATTGCATCCCTGTGCCTGTTCTGTATCATCTTAGCTGTAGTGTTAAAATGGTATCCAACTCTACAAAACCAACCTATACGGCGATGTGAGAAGGTACAAGCGGAAATGGGAAAACGGTTGAAAATGCAGGCAGTTTCCGCACCTCAATAAAACTCGCAAGATGTTATAAGACAATTTCCGTCTATACAATCCATAAAAAATAGCCGCAGGCTGTTTTTAGGCTTTGCGGGACGTCCCCGGCCCGCGGTCAGTAAGATAAGCTTTTTATTGCGGAGCAATAAAAAGGCCGTGGGAAAGGGCCCGCGGCAGAGGAAACAAAAAGAAACGGAGGAACGGCTGTATGATGGTGTCCACCAAGGGGCGCTATGCGCTGCGTGTTATGATTGACCTGGCCGAGCACCAGGCAGAGGGATATATCCCTCTCAAAGCTATTGCCCGGCGTCAGGATATCTCGGAAAAATATCTGGAGAGCATTCTCAAAAGTCTGGTGCAGAGCCAGTTTCTGACAGGCGTGCGCGGAAAGGGCGGGGGCTACCGGCTGACAAGGTCGCCCGAGCAGTATACCGTGGGAAGCATTCTGCGGCTTACGGAGGGCAGCCTGGCCCCCGTGGCCTGCCTGGAACAGGAGCCGGTGGAATGTCCGCGCAGGGCCGAATGCCGCACGCTGCCCATGTGGCGGAAGCTGAACGCGCTGGTGCAGGATTATCTGGACGGCGTCACGCTGGCAGATTTGACAGCCGAGGCCCAGTCCGCCGACCATTATGTGATTTGACCCGGCTCCGTTCAGGCATAGCGGTATTTTCCCCTTTTTCGCCACAGAAACCAGGCGCTCACCGCCAGAGCCAGAAGTTCGGCCACAACGATGGCGAGCCAGATGCCGTCCGTCCCCATGAGAGCGGGCAGCACCAGAACCACGGCTGTCTGGAACACCAGCGTGCGCAGGAACGAGATAACGGCGGAAACAAAGCCGTCGTTCAGCGCTGTAAAGAAGCCGGAGCTGAAAATGTTGAAGCCTGTGAGCAGGAACGAAAGCGAATACAAACGAAAGCCGCGGCAGGTCATCGCCAGCAGCGCCGCATCATAGCCCACGAATATCTTTGTCAGCGGAAGAGCCAGTGCCTCGGCGGCTACAGTCAGTGCCACTCCGGCCGCGCCCACCAGCAGCAGGCTTTTGCGGAACAGGCTTTTCAGCTCCGTGCTGTTCCCCTCTCCATGATGGTATCCCACCACGGGCGCGCTGCCGATGGAATAACCGATGAAAATGGCAATGAAAATAAAGTTGACGTACATGATGACGCCATAGGCGGCAATGCCGTCCTCCCCCGCCAGCTGCATGAGCTGAAAATTGTACAGCACTGTCACCAGTGAAGAAGAGAGGTTGGTCATCAGCTCCGACGAGCCATTGGTGCAGGCTTTCAGCAATGCACGGCTGTCCAGCTTCGTTTTTCCAAGCCGCAAAAGGCTGCGGTTGGGCCGGGCAAAATACAGCAGCGGTACGCCGCCGCCCACAAACTGGCTGGCGGCCGTGGCAATGGCAGCGCCCGCCACGCCCCAGCGGAACACGGCGATGAACAAAAAGTCCAGTATGATATTGGTAAGCCCCGCGGCCACGGTAACGCCCAGGCCAAAATGGGGCTTTTCTGCTGTGATGAGAAAGCTCTGGAACACATTTTGCAGCATGAACATCGTCTGGCCCGCCAGCAGGATTCCGCCGTAAACGACGCAGTCCTCCAGCATGGCACCCTGTGCGCCCAAAAGCACGGCGATGGGGCGCAGGAACAGCAGCCCCAGCACGGAAAAAACGATGCCTCCACCGATGGTCACATAGACAAGCATGGAAAAGTAACGCTGGGCCCGGCCGCTGTCCCCTTCACCAAGGGTACGGGCCACAAGAGCGCTGCCGCCGGTGCCGATCATGAAGCCAAGCGCGCCCAGGATCATCAGCAGAGGGAAAATCAGGTTCACGGCCGCAAAAGCCGTTTTGCCCACAAAATTGCTCACAAACAGGCCGTCCACAACGCCGTAAACGGAGGTAAAGATCATCATGACGATGGACGGCGCCACAAAGCGCAGCAGCTTTCCCGTGGTGAAGTGGTCGGATAATTGGATCTTCATAGTATGCTACTCCTTGAAACGGTTGGGATAAATGTGCCGCGCGCATGTCCGCGCGGCAGAAAAATTGCGCCCGGATTTCCAAAACCGAGCGCACTCGTCATCTTCTCCGGCTGTATGGCTGCGGCCATACGCCCTCCGATGGGATATGGAAATTTACAGGATGCGTCCGGCCTCTGCCCGCAGGCGGGCAAGATAGGCGTGCGTCAGACGCAGAAGGGCCTGCTGGTCCTCCTGCGGCATGCCGGAAAACGCGCGTTCCTCCATGGCGGCCACAGGGGCGGCTTTTTCTTCCACCAGCCTGCGGCCCTCCGGCGTCAGGCAGATGTGCATGTCTCTGCCCCGTCCGGGCTGAAGATACAGATAGCCATCCTGTTCCAGCCTGCGGATGGAGGAATTGATGGTCTGCTTGCTGATGTAGGACAGATCGCAGATATCCCGCTGCAGGCAGCCGTCGCCCAGAAGATAAAGCGCATACAGAATGATGGAGGCGCTGTCGGAAAGCCCCTGCCGCAGTGCAAGATTGTGGTAAAGATCGTCCAGCTCTTTGTAAAGCCGGTTGAATTCCCGTATTCCGGGGCCCTGTCCCATATGCATGCCTCCCATATCCGATTTCGGACTCAATGCGTTTATTATAGTCCGATTTCATACTTAAGTCAAGGCTCTCAAGCAAAAAGGGATAAAAACAGTCGGCGCAGCTACTATTTTTTACGCGCATCCGGGCACTTTGTGCCCGGGCGCCTGAGATCTTAAGGCCGTGGGACGGAGGGCCCACATGGCCGCTTTTTATAGCTTGCTGTGCAAAGCTATAAAAAAGCAGCCGGCCGGAAGATCCGGCCGGCTGTTCTGGCGCAGCGGGAGGGATTCGAACCCTCGTGCGATTGCTCGCAAACTGATTTCGAGTCCTGCGCCGAAAAGGCTCTTGCGGAACAGGGCGGGTCAAAGCTGGTCAGTTTGTCCCCGGATTTTCGGCGGCGTCAAGCCGTTTTCGAGGGGCCAAAGCCCGCAAAAATGGCTTTGGTACGAATCAAACCGGCATCCCCCGTTTTGGCCCCGTTTGGCAAGTTTTTTTGGAAAAATGCAAGATTTCATGCAAGATAATTGGGGGCTGATTTCGCTGATGAACACTGGGTTTGTGCTGCCCGGCCGGAAAACGGATTTCTCTAAATGCAAGATTTTAGGCCGATTTTGTGTATTATCTTTCGAACATTCAACAATTTGTATAGTTTTGGCGGAAAACACGGTGGTTCTCCGGGTCCAAATTCAAAACAAAGGAGAACCGAAAAAATGAAGAAAACGAATCTTTTTCAGGACGCCCTGGAGCGGCAAATTCAGGACCTGCTGGCGCCCTATCCCGACCCCATGGGCCGCACCGACTTCCGCAAAGCCTGTCGCATCGGCACCCGCACCTCGCTATACTTGCTGCAGAGCGGCCTGGTGCCCTGCGAGAACACCGGCAAGCAGACCCGCTGCTACAAGATCGCCAAGGCCGACGTGGCCGCCTACCTGCGCCGCCGTCTGGCGGAGCCGGCGTACTACACCCCGCCCAGCGGCTGGTACAAGAACTACCCGAACCACAAGCCCCCAGCCTTCGGCCTGAACGGCGCGCTCCTCCTCACCGACGCCACCCGCCGGCGGGTGCGCCGCTGGTACGAGAACCTGCTGGCCCGCCAGCCCGACGTGCTGGACGCCCACCAGATCGCCCGCGTCACCGGTTACGCCTCCCGCACCGTCAGCCGCTGGTGCATCGAGGGGAGGCTCAAGTCCTTCCCGTACCAGCACACCTATAAGGTGCCAAAAGAGTGGCTGCTGGAGTTCCTCACCTCCAAGGACTACAACAGCATCACGAGAAAGAGCAAGGAGCACTACGCCATGATCGCGGCGGTGGCATCAAAACCGAGAAAGCCCAGGAAGAAACCGTGATTCGTACCTTTGGGAGCTGCCTCTTCTCCATCTGATTCTGTGTATCGCCTGCCGGCGGACTTCACGTCGGTTTTGGAGCAAAATGCTGTGTGCCCTTTATCTTATAGCTTCTGATAGCACGGAGCGTGAAAGAACCGCTGCTGTGTCCGTTGTCGATGGGGCACAGCATGTAAATCGGAATGCGGACAGAAAAAAGAGAATCGATGCATCACACATATGATAGCGAGGGCGCGGATGCTGTGGAATTTCCCACCTTATAAGATTACAACCGTATCACCAGAAAGAGTAAGTTACACTGCGCGATGACTGCTGCAGGAGTACCAAAAAAGGAGAAAAGGAAAGCGAAATCTTCTGGAAAGCAGAATCGGGTCTACCGCTTGTGCGCTTTATTCTTGAACGATAACGGGAAGAGGGAGCCCCCTTATGGGAGGCTCCCTCTTCCGTGCAATCGAAATCTCGCCTAAGTATGCACGAATCTTGTTATCGTCCGCCCAGCACGGGGGTTACCCGGTCATTCCGGCACAGATACCAAACCGCCTCATAAGGACGCAGATGACTGCCCGCAGGCGGGTCAGGATAGTTGGAAATCAGCACATCTTCATCTTGCACAGGGAGGAGCGGCCCTTCCACATGCTCATCATAGAAATTACAGACCACATACAGCGTGTTCGCGCCATCGTCCCGTTTGTAGGCAAAAATGCTCGTGTCCTCCGGGCAAAGCAGTTCATACCGACCATTCTGCACCACAGGCGTTTCCTTTCGCAGCGCGATCAACCGCTTGTAATAGCTGTATACCGAGCCCGGCTCACCAATCTGCTGCTCAGCGTTGATCTGCCGGTAATTCGGATTGACTCGTATCCAGGGGTTTCCCGTTGTGAACCCGGCGTTGGGCCCGGCGGTCCACTGCATGGGGGTGCGGGCGTTGTCCCGCCCTTTCGCGTGGATGGACCGCATGATCTCTTCTTCAGAGTACCCTTTCTCCAGCCGTTCTTTGTAGAGGTTCAGCGTTTCGATGTCGCGGCAGTCCTCCAGCGGGAAGCAAGCATTGGTCATGCCCAGTTCCTCGCCCTGGTAGATGTAGGGCGTACCCTGCAGGCCATAGAGTAGGGTAGCCAGCATTTTGGCGGACGCCTCCCGATACGCCCCGTCATTCCCCCAGCGGGAGACGATACGGGGCAGGTCATGGTTATTCCAGAAGAGGCTGTTCCACCCCCGGCAATACAGTTCCGTCTGCCATTTGGAGAGCACCTGTTTCAGGTCTTGCAGGCGCAGCGGCGCAAGGTCCCACTTCTCGCCGCCGGGCTTCTGGTCCAGGCCGATGTGCTCGAACTGGAACACCATGGAAAACTCGTCGCCGGCGGGATCGCTGTACCGCCGGGCGATCTCTGGCGTTGCGCCCCAGGTCTCCCCGACGGTCACCAGGTCCGTGCCCCCGAAGGTGGCCCGATTCATCTCCCGGATATAGGTGTGCAGCATGGGGCCGTTGTTGGTGATCTTTTCGTCCGGCACCTTGGCAATCTGGTCGATCACGTCCAGGCGGAAACCGCCCACACCCTTTTTGATCCAGAAATTGATGGCGCCATAAATCTGCTGCCGCACCGCCGAATTGTCCCAGTTGAGGTCCGGCTGTTTGACAGAAAACTGGTGGAAATAATACTGCCGCAGCTCCGGCACCCACGTCCAGGCAGAACCACCGAAGCAAGCTTTCATGTCGTTGGGCGGCGCGTCTGGAACGCCGTCCCGCCAGATGTAAAAGCCGTGATAGGGGTTCTCCCGGCTCTTTTTCGCTTCGATGAACCAGGGGTGCTCGTCCGAAGAGTGATTCAGCACCAGATCCATGATAATGCGTATCCCGCGCTGACCCGCCTCCCGGATGAGGCGCTCCATATCCGCCAGCGTACCGAACACGGGGTCGATGTCGCAGTAGTCCGAGATATCATAGCCGTTGTCGTCCTGAGGGGAGCGGTACACCGGGCAAAGCCAGATGGCGTCCACCCCCAAATCGGCCAGATAGTCCAGCCGCTGCACGATGCCGTTCAGGTCACCCACACCGTCGCCGTCGCTGTCCTGAAAGCTGCGCGGGTAAATTTGGTAGATCAGCGCGTTTTTCCACCAAGGAGCATTGTGTTCCATCTTTTTTCCTTTCGCAACAAGTCTTTTTTAATACCAGTATTAACCGACCGCAGAGATGTCCACGCAATCCAGGTTGATGTATCCCGGTGCCGCACCTTCCGCTTGAATCACCATTCTGTGAATCCCTCTGCGCAGATGTACCGTTTTCCGCGAAGAAGCCCACTCGTCCCAACTTCCATTTGGCGGGAACTGGATTTCTCCGAACCCATATCCGTCAATGTAGATTTTTCGCTGCGGTGTTCCTTCAACCGCCGCCGCATAGACAAAGTCCAGGTTATAATCCCCTTCCTGGGCCAGATAAAAATCCATCGTTACTGCATCGCCATTCTTCCCGTAAGAATCAACAAAACCTGTTCCCGAATACCCCGGGTGATTTGTGGCGATGTTTACGTTGGTCAGAATAGCCGACTCCGCTTCAATGCGATTGCCAGACGTCTCATTTCCATACGCTATATATACCATATCCCAATATTTCAAAGAGGGAACTGTAAATGCTACATATTTACCGACCGCATCATTTCCTATCGTAAAGTTCAATTCCTGACTCACACAACCCAGGTCTGATGAGGCCATATACACTCCCTCCACACTTTTGAACTGCGGAAGATAATATTTGACCTGCAAGTTATTCTTTTCTTCTGGTTCAGCGGTGACGTTTCTCCAGTCCTGGTCCTGCTCTGCCGTGAGATTTATCAGGTGAATGATCCCGTATTCGTTTCCTTTGTTTTTCAAAATATACCAAATCGTTCCTGGTTGCGCATCGCCGGAAATCGACTGCCCCGTAATTTGAATATTTTGCCAGCCGGAGTCAGATGGAAGCACATCCGCATCGTAAAGTAGATTTTCATAGGCGGTGATAAACTGATAGTGCATCCCCACTGCCTGTGCAGTATCCTGCGTCATAGATTTTGCAGCTTTCGGGTAATACGGGTTCCCAAGCAAGGAAAAATCATTATAGCGAGAATTGCTGTTTCCTCCCACCGACATACCGCTTCCCAGCTCGATATGCATCGCCCCGCTTGCTGCAATGGCCGCATTGGCAAGCTGGACAGAGTTCTTGTCGTATGTACCGAACGTCAAACTGTGCAGACGAATGTCTCCGCCAATATCATCCACGTCCTGTCGAACGGTTATCGTATGGTTTCCCTCGGTCAAATACAGATTTTTGGGCATCGTGAAGGAGGCCTCATAGGAGTATGTGCTCCAGTCAGGTTCTGCGGGGATGATACCCGAACGAGTGCTGTCAAAGTAAGCCGTCATATACTTTTCCCCGTCCACATAGATGCTCTTTGACGCCTGGGTATCCGTTCCGTTCGCTGCATAAAACACCAGCGAGTAATTGCCGGTTTCCGGAACCGTGACCGTCAGCGAGGCACTGTCACCCTCTTCATCAAATCCGGTGATATAGGTCAGTTCTCCATCGGTATTTGTGTGGACGCCACCCTGCAACGCTGCATCTTCATAGTAGTATGTATCACCATTGATGTCATACTGGTTCATGTAGGCTGCCAAGACCATGGTTTTTCCGCCATCGCTCATCCGCTGCCATTTTACAAAGTCATTGATCTTCTGATAGGTGTCGCTGTTTCCCCACAGTTCACTGAAAGCAAAATCGGTGTTGGCTTGTGTGATAATCGCATTTGTTGAAAAGTAATCGTTGTTTCCGCCGTTCACCGCATTCATTGTTACGATGTTTTTACTGCTGTTGTTCTGTGTCAGCTGTTCCTTGGCGACGTTAGTAAAAGGCGCAAAGGAAGACCCAAGGTTCACACTGTTACCTTCGTAATCATAATAGGTGACGTTGTTGCCCCAAAAGTCACCCATCTGGTCGATTTGAATGCCATCAAACCCCAATTCATTGATCGCCAGCTTATATTGACCCACCATAAAGTTCTGCCAGTTGGTATTCAGCGGATTAAATGCAAACAGAATGGGGGCCGGCTTTCCTTCCATGGGGAAGAAAAATTGATCCACATTGGCCAAAGTACTGTTATTGCCGGGATCATAGTCAATATTTCGACCAATCGGGTCAGAGAACAGTCCCCATGTTTTGTCAACACCGTTGGCTGTGTAGCCTTCCCTGGCCATATAGGACATTTGATATGCCATGGCCTTCTGGTTATATTGATGGCCCGCATTGATGCGCTGCTGAATGGTTTGCCGGGACAGTGTATGGCCAAACATATCGACCCATTCATCGCCTTCATCCGGAAGGGCCTTTTCATGGCGATACATCCAGTCATAATATTGGACCAGATTGATATGGTATACCTGTGCCAATTCTTTCATCATCGCGTCGCTTTCCTGAACACTTTCACCAGGCATAAAATCCACACTGTATCCATACCGGGGATAGCGCGATACATCAGAGGAAACGTCGATGGCCGAAACATAGGTGTTGGCACACAAAGTGATTTGCACCAGATACCCTTTAAAATCTTCCGCTGGCGTTTGCCAGTCAAAGCTGAAACTTGCAGAGGCATTCGCGTCCAGTGAGACCGGTACTGTAGTCGTCCAAATTACATTCTCCAGGTGAGAGACCTTCACTTCCGCCGATTCCTGTATCGCGCCGCCGGAATTGTTTACGAGAAATTCAATATGCGCGGTATCTCCCGGTTGATAACAGGCCTTGCTCACATAGATTTTTTCAATCGTGGCCACGCCTGGAAGTTGCGCAAAAGCAGAAGAAGGCAAACAAAACGCCAGAAAAGCACAAGACATCAAAAAAGCGATCAAACGGCCCTTTTTCTTATTTTTCAATCTCGTTTCCTCCCTTCATTTCAATCCACACGATGCGCCACAGTTCAACGCCGGAAAGTTCAAATTCGACAAAGCAGCCTTTTTCGCTGTTTTCGACGCTGTACGGCACTTCCTGCGCGGCGAGGCTCGGCCCGTCAGGCGAGGCGGTGTAGATTCCCTTGACAGGGAAGTCCACCTGCACCTTCACTCGCACGCCCTGCTGCACCTTTGGCTCCGGCTTACCCCGGTCCCAGTGGTCGTCGTCGCAGCCGCAAAGATTCACGAAGGAGAGCAGTTTGCGTTCTTTGCGTTCCCGCGCGATCATCCAAAGTTTGCCGGCCTCGCCCCAGGCGCTGGCGGGAACATTCAGGCAGCGGTATTCGTAATTATCCCATCCCGTGTGGGTCATGGAGACCGTCTGCAGCCCATCATCGTAAAACAGCTCCAGATACCGCACAAGAAAATCATAATAGCGGCGGAGCAGGCCCGCTTCCTCCTCTTCCAGCCGGGTATAGTCGCTGTAATACCCCTGGGTCAGCACCGCGCGGTTTTCGCCCAGCAGCAGGTGGGTTGCCCCCTGGGACACGATGGCCGCAGTGAGCAGTCTCGCCGCATTCATGGCACGATGGCGCTCCTCCGTTCGGCAGGGCGTCAGATACGCCGCCAGAATAACCTGTTTGCCGCCTCCGGCGGCTTTGGCGTCATCGATGAGCCGGGCGATGTGGCAATAGCGGTCATAGGGTTCCCACACTTCAATGTACACTGCATCCTGGGGGGCGGCAGCAGTGGAATAGGTCGGCCAATTTCCCACATTGTTGAAGATGAGATAAGGGTCAGCCCCGCCGCGGGACAGCTTTTCCCGCGTTTCCTCGATGAGGGTGGGCAACTCCCAGTCCAGCCGCACCCATTCCGGCCTTTCCTTCCGATGGGAAAAGGCTGTTTTGGGGAAGCCGTAGGTGTCCATGTGGATGCCGGAAAACCCCATCTTTTCCAGTGCCTTCCGATATTCCCCGATGATATGGTCCCGCCAGGGCGACCCTGCCTGGATGTTCATGATGTAGAACACATCGATAAACACAAAAGGCTGCTGCGCGGAATTGTAGAACGCCCAATCCTGGTGCTGTTCAAAGAATTCCCGGCTGGCGGCATAGACAGCGCCGTAGGCGATGGGATGCATGCCCAGCTCCTTTGCCCGCCGCACCTTTCCCAGAACGGTGGAACGGGAGATTGCTTTTCCCATCATATCCCGGTAGTTTTCGCTGTCGGACACAAGGGAATCGTGACGGTAAGACCAGTCGTAAAACTGGACCATGTTGATGTGGCATTTCCGCAGCCAGTCCATTGCCCCATTGTCCGCGTCCTCGGGGGTGAAGTCGCTCACAAAGCCGTATCGGAGGGACCGTTTCGGGCGGTCTGTCACGTCGAACGCCGTTTCCAGAACGGCGGTTCTGCCGCCGCCCGTCAGCCGCACGCTCACCCCGTAGCCCGCGAACGGGCTGTCGAAGCTGCCCAACCGAAGAAGGGCGCGCCCCCCCTCCGGGCGCCGGCTTTGCCGCAGGACAAGGTCGTTTAAGCGAAAGACCGACACCTCCGCCTGCTCCCACTGTTCCTTTGCCGTTTCCAGGATCAAATCCACATTTTCGCCTGTGAGGAATTGCGTTTTTGCCGGAAAAAGATCCATGTTTTCTCCTTTCTCACCCTTTGATGGCCCCTTCGGTGAGGCCGCTCATGATGCGCTTTTGGAACACCAGGAACACCGCCACCACCGGGATGATGGCAATCACCGCTGTGGCAGCCATCAGGTTCCACTGTGCCCCCGCGAACTGCTGGAAATACACCGAGAGCGCCTGGGGCACATTGTGCTTTTCGCTGCTTTGCAGAAAGAACACCGCCTGGGAATAGTTGTTCCAGATGCCAAATCCGTTCAGGATGACCACCGCAGCCACCGAGGGCTTGAGCAGAGGGAACACCACCCGCCAGAAGGCGGTGAAATAGCTGCACCCGTCGATGATGGCGGCCTCCTCCAGCTCTTTGGGGATGGACTGGATGAATCCGGAAAACACGAACACCGCCTGCGGCAAAGCGAGGGTTGCGCAGACCAGCGCCATGCCCCACAGGGTGTTCACCGCCTTGATGCGGATCATCAGGGTATAAAGGGGCACTGTGTTGATGATGCCGGGGATCATCATGCAGCCCAGCAGCACGGAAAAGACCATGCGATTGAAGCGGTTGGGGAACCGGGCCACCGTGTACCCGGCCATTGCCCCCAGCAGGACGATGACCGCCAGTGCCGCGAAGGCAATGATGCCCGAGTTGACCATTGCGCGGCCGATGTTGGATTTTACCCAGCCCTCCGCGTAATTCCCGAAGTAGAAATCCGGGACGATCAGGCTGTCCTCGTACAGATTGTGCTGCGGGGTGTTGAGGGAGAGATTCAAAAGCACCAGGAAGGGGCTCATGCACAAAAGGCAGATGAGCAAAACCGTCAAATGGCGCAGCACGCCGTATGTTTTCTTCATCGCGCACCTCTCAGTCTTTCCGCTTCATCAGCCGCAGGGAGATCAGCACCGGCACCAGCACGATCACGAACATCACGATGGCCACGGCGGTGGAATATCCGGTCTTGCTGCCATAGCACATGCGCATAATATAAATGCTCAGCGTCTCGGTCTGATAGCCGGGTCCGCCGCCTGTCAGGGACATGACGATGTCGAACACGGACAAAGAACCGATGATGTTCGTGATCACATTGATGCGGATGGAAGGGATCAGCAGCGGCAGCGTGATGCGGCGGAACCGGGCAAAGGTCCCGGCGCCGTCGATCATCGCCGCCTCATACAGGTCCTGGGAAATGTTTTGAAGTCCCGCAAGATAGATGATCATGGTCATGCCGGCATACTGCCACACATTCACCAGCACCAGCACGATCATCGTGGTGGTGTAGCTGCCCATCCAGTTGCCAAACCATTCGGGATGTCCCATCCGGTCAAAGACCGTAAACAGAATGCCGCGCCCCGGCTGCAAAAGCAGATACCAGATGTATCCCATAATCAGCGGGCTGATGATCGCCGGCATGTAGATACAGGCGCGGGCGGCCGATTTGCCTTTGATCTTGCTGTTCATCAACAGCGCGTACAGCAACCCCACCAGATTCAGCAGCGGGGCGCTGCCCAACGTGAAGAGGACCGTGGTCTTGATATCGTGGAGGGCGCGGGCATCGTGGAAAAAATCCACGAAGTTTTTGAGGCCCACAAATTCCGGCGCGCTGTATCCGTTCCAGTTGGTCAGGCTCATCCCGATGCCTTTTGTCAGCGGATAAATAAAGAACACGCAGTACAGCGCAAACGCCGGTACCGCCATGAACAAATGCAGCCCCGTCTTCTTTTTTTTCATCGTGTATCACCTGTGTTTCCGGCCAATCAAAAGGCGAGCGTGTAAGGTCTGACAACACGCTCGCCTTGATCGCCTGGGGGTCAAATGAATGATTGCCGCTGCGGCCTCGTTCAGCTTGCCATGCCGTCGTTCCAGGCCTGTGCATACGCCTCGGCAAAGCCCTGTGCGTCGTACTGGCCTGCCAGCAGGTTTTGCAGGTAACGGCCGGCGTCGTCGCCAGAGAAGCCGGCGGGCTTCTCATTGGTGTAGCCGATGTTCACCGCGTTCTCCAAAGCGGCGTTAACTTCGTCCACGATATTCGCGGGCGCCCACTCGGCCTGCACGTCCGTGAACGCGCTGGGGGCCTTGGCAACTTCGCTGTACTTCTTCTGGTTTTCGGCGCTGAACAGGAAGTTCAAAAACTCAATGCACTCTTCCTTGTGCTCGGTGGTGGCGGAGATGGAATAACCGGAGTCCTCCGCGCTCAGCACAACAGGCTCAGAACCTTCCATGTAAGCGGGGTAGGGTGCAAAACCGATCTTGTCGGCCATATCAGGATTGGCTTCCAGCACGCTGGACAGGGCCCACATGCCATTGCTGAACATGGCGGCCTTGCCATTCGCGAAGTCCTGCACGCAGTTGTCGTTGGTGGCAGTGAGCACGTCGGCATTGATCAGCCCTTCGCTCTGGAGATTCAGCATGTTCTGGGCGAACACTGCCATCGCACCGTCCGGATCTGCGAAGCGCAAGGCATCCTGGTCGTTGGCGAGCATGGCTTTCTTGCACTCGATGGTGCCCAGGGTGGACTTGAGGTAGCCGTGAGGGATGAACTCGATGAGGTGGCCCAGGTGCCATGCCTCGCTGCCGAAAATAAACCAGGGGGTGACGTCCGGCATTTTCTCCTTGATGGTCTTGAGCATGGTCTCAAACTCGTCCCACTGGGTCGGGAATTCGGTGTAGCCCGCCTGGGCAAGGATGTCCTTGTTGTAGAAGAATCCCGCCATCGTCATGTTGGTGCAGACGCGGAACGCCTTGCCCTGGTTGACGTCGGTGCAGGCGAGCTTCATCTCCGGGCTCATCCGGTCCCAGAACTCGTTCAGATCGGTCAGGTCCATGTATTTCCCTTCGTCCACAAACCCCTGCTCATAGGTGGTCATGATGTCGGGCACCTCGTTGGAGGCAAACTTGATCTTGATGACATTGCTCGCATCCTTCTGGTATTCCTGTTCCACCACGATGCGATCCTGCGACGCGTTGAAATCCTCGATGATCTCGTTCATCACGTCAATGGTCTCGATCTTTCCGGTGAACAGTTTGATGTGCACGACCTCGCCGTCAGTCGTTCCGGCCGAAGTCTGGCTGCCGCTGCCAGCGGCGGAAGGTGTGCCGCTCTGGCAGCCGGCCAGCAGAACGCCGGTGAGAGAGAGCGACAGAGCCAGGGCGATCGCTTTTTTGATGAACATATCCCTCATCCTTTCGTTGGCAAAAAGTTTGTCGTGAACCGAGAGGTACTTCCTCCTGATTTCATTGTAGCATCGCAAATTTTAGGATAAATACCCAGTTTTTTTGATTTAATTCCTCGTTTTTTATATCCACCAAACAAACCTTGCCTTTCTTTTTTCTGTCGTGCATAATAAACATGGGTCCAAAGAAGGGGGGGCTGGCGGATGAGATCTCTGCGGAATCTATCTCTCAAAACGCAGATCGTGGTGGCGGTCTGTTTTGTGAACCTGGCGGTGATCGTTCTTGTTTCCTACGGGAATTATCACTGGTATTCCACCCAGCTGACCGATCAGACCATGGAGCAGACGCAGCAGGTCATCGAACAGGCCGGCTCCAACATCAACACCTACATCAACGAATTGTACCGTCTGACCCTTACGCCTTATTACAATGATGAGCTGCTGCATGTGCTGGGGCAAACGGCCTCTTCAGCACAGCAGCAGCTGGAGTTCAACCGTGTGGTGGAGGGCTTTCTCTCCTCGGTCATGAGCCTGCCGCGCAGTGAGATCCTGCGCGTGTATATCATGAACGACAACGCGCTGTATTCCTATACGCGCACTCCTTATGAAATGGCGGAATACAGCAGCTATCTGGAGAGCGACTGGTACAAACAGGCCTGTGCCACCACCGATCCGCTGCTGCTCCCGCCGCGGCTGGAACGAGTCTACGGAGACAACCTGACCCCCATTTTTTCAGTTGTGCGCCAGCTGCGCAGCAAAGAGGACAACAACATCACCCTGGGCGTGGTGAAGGTGGACGCCGACTACACCGGTATCCGCAGCATCTGCGACAAGGTGGACCTCAACGCCGGCGGCTCGCTGCTCATCGTCAACGAGCAAAACCAGATCCTGTATTCTTCCGGCGCGCTGCTCCAGGAAGTGGATGCGGAGGATGTTCAGAAAATCGTGGCATATACCGAGGACGATCTTTTCGCTTCAGACCAGGGAAATTACATCGTAAACCGTTTCGTGCTCCCGGACTGCGGCATCACCCTTCTTGCCGTCCACTCCTATGCCGCCCTCATGCGGCCGCTCCAGGAAAACCTGTTGAAAACCGTTCTGCTTGCTCTGGGCAGCATGCTGTTTGCGGCGGTGTTGATCGTTTTTGTGGTCGCGCGCTTCCTGCGGCCTCTATTTGACATCATTCGCCTGATGCATGCCGTGGAGGGCGGCGACCTTCAGGTCCGTGCCCAGGTGCACTCTCACAATGAGATCGGGTATCTGGCGGAATCCTTCAACGACATGGCGGGCGCCCTCAGCTCCATGATACAAAGAAACACCCTGTTGGCTCAGGAAGTGTACCGCGCCCAGTATCTGAGCAAAGAGGCGCAATATAACTCCCTGTGCAGCCAAATAAAGCCCCATTTTCTTTATAACGTGCTGAATACCATCAGCCTGCTCATCAAATGCGGCGAATACAAGACCGCCATCCGCTCGGTGGAGGACCTCTCATACTACCTGGGCGGCATCATGAACGTGGATCAGGACATCACCATCCGCAGGGAGCTGAACATCTGCCAGGCCTATCTCGACCTGATTCAGCTGCGCTATCAAGACCGGCTGACCTATTCCATCCGGGTGGATGAGGCCCTGCTTGACCGCAAGATCCCGTCGCTCACCCTGCAGCCGCTGATCGAAAACGCCGTCAAATATGCCTGTGAGCCCAGAAGGCAGGCGACCCGGATTGACGTGGCTTCCCAATGGGAGGCAAACGCCCTTAGATTGTGCGTCACAGACAACGGCCCCGGCATCGACGAAGCCACGCTGGAAAAGATCCGGCGCAGCATGCAGGAGCCGGACGATGCGCCGGGCTCAGGCGACGGCGGCAAGGGCAGCATCGGCATCATCAATATCTACAAACGCCTGCGGCTGCGCTACGGAAAGAGCGCGGCCCTGCTGATCGACACCTCGCCACAGGGGACCACCGTCTCCCTGCTGATCCCGCTGCCCTGCGAAGGAGAACCATGATGTACCACACGATGATCGTTGATGACGAACCGCTGATGCGGACCTATCTGACCCAAAGCATCCCGGCTTTTTCCACCCTGTTCGACGTTTCCGCGGCGGCAAAGGACGGCCTTGAAGCCGTGGAACTGCTGAAGGAGATACCCGTTGACGTGGTGATAACCGACATTAAAATGCCGGAAATGGACGGCTTGTCCCTCGCGAAGCACATCCACGAGAACTACCCCGGCATCACGGTCATCATTATTTCCGGCTTCAGTGATTTCGAGTATGCACAAAAGGCGATCCGCTATAACGTAAAGGACTATCTTCTCAAGCCGCTGGTGGATAAAACCCTCATCGACCTGCTGGACACGCTTGCCGCACGCTTCGAGCGGGAGAGGGGGACCGCCCGTTTCCGCATGACCGGGACCGGGGCAAAGCGGGACCCTCTTCGCCACCGGCTGCTCTGCGCGTTTTTGGAAGAGGACACGGAGCGCGCATACCATTTGTACCGTGAGCTGCGGAAAGAAGGGCATTCTTTCATGGGGCCGTTCGCCTGCATCGCAAAGTTCCAGTGCCTCTACTCCGCTTCTTCGTCGTCGCTTGCTCTTCACATGCTTCTGGATGGGGCGTGCCCGCAGTTCGGATGGATCATCCTGTGCGAAAAGGACGGTTCCGTCTGTCTGCTGGCTGATGCGTGCAGCGAGATGGACCTGGAAACAGAGCTTGGCCGGCTGTATCGCACACTGCTGCGCGAGAGCGCAAAAGATCTCTTTGTCTCCATCGATTGCCGCTGCGGAAAAATCGTGACGGATCCGTTTCAGCTTTCCGCCTCCTACAACAGTCTGGAAGAGACCCTGCCTCTGCCATTGGCAAAGGCCCAAGGGCCGTTTTTTCATTCCCACATCTCCCAATACCGTCACGCACTGGACCGGATCGAAAAATACCGCGATCAGCTGGCGTACGACCTGCTGGGAAATGCCCAGGAACACTGGTACGCCGACTTGAAAAGTCTGTGCCTTGCCTTTGGCGTTCCCCTGACAGGGGATCGTCTCTGGCGCTGCGCCTCTTATATTCTGGCCGCTCTCCCCGCCGGTGACGCTTACACGGAAGAAGGCCGACAGCGCTCCCTGGAAGATCTGGCTGTTCAGTGCAAAAATGCGGTCCGTCCCTTCACTCCCGACGAGTTCGCAGAGGCTCTGCTCGCATGGCTTCGCCTTCTGTTCGGCCAAACGGCGCTGGACGGCGGGTTGAGCCCCGTGATCCTGCAGGCAAAAGAATACATCGCCCGCAATTATCAGTCGAACATCTCTTTGTCGGATGTGGCCGAGCACTGTTCCGTGAGCAGCAGCTATCTGAGCGATCTTTTTCACAAACAGCTGAGCATCTCCTATTTGAAATACATCACAGCTTTGCGTATGGAACAAGCGGCAAAGCTGCTGAAAAGCCATCCGGACATGCGTGTTTTTGAGGTCGCCACCCAAACCGGTTTTTTATCCGACAAACATTTCATCTCCGTTTTCAAAAAGTACTATGGCGTTTCTCCCGCTATGTATCAAAAATCGCAGGCCAGCCACAGGGAGACGTGACAGGCCCGATACCAAACGCTTTGCTCATTTTGAATTTAGCCTGTTCGTGAGCCAAGTGACCAAAAAGAATAAAAATGAAACCGCGGAGCGTTTTCCCTGCGAAAATGCTCCGCGGTTTCATCTTATCTGTTCCGGGCCGTCGGATTTGCCTGTCAAGTGCTGCGGCCCATTATCCAACTCCGCTTTGCACCACATCCAAAATTAGCTCGAAGGTGACATTCCGCGCGTAGCCAAACTGTTTCTGATAGTTGTTCCATATAGTGCGCAACTCCGGTCTTTGTCGGATTTAATGCAGGATGCCCGTCACGTTCACAATCTATTCTTCGTTACCTCTGTGCCGGACAGTCTCATGCAAAGTTTCCGTAAACATAGCCTTGTCGAAGGGCTGTGTAGTAGCCAATATGTACTACGATGCCGGCCAACCGCTCTAGAGAGACGGAAAGCTATCCGTTTTGCTTATTTGAAGGTGCTCCATCGGAAAAGCACAGAGATTGTCTTTGAAATCAATAAAGGCATCCATGAATCGCAACCGTAACCCATCTCGGATTTAGTTTCCAAGAGAAAACAAATCTAAAGGGCATGTAAACATCCCATAAGATTTTATGGTTGGTTCAGAGCGTATCCAATGCAGCCGCCCTTGGACTGAATTCACCACCAATACGAAACATTTTAGGAATTCGAACCAAGCCATACCGTTGATACTGCCGGTGCTTTCGAGTCCTGTGCCGGAAAGGCTCTTGCGGAAAAGAGCAGGTCAGAGCTGGTCAGTTTGTCCCCGGATTTTCGGCGGTGTCAAGCCGTTTTCGAGGGGCCAAAGCCCGAAAAATGGCTATAGTACGAATCAAACCGGCATCCCCCGTTTTGGCCCCGTTTGGCAAGATTTTTTGGAAAAATGCAAGATTTCACGCAAGATAATTGGGGGCTGATTTCGCTGATGAACACTGGGTTTGTGCTGCCCGGC